>VFQN01004065.1_pt1 | contig 19810 bp, 34 predicted proteins | sample 3512371 | NCBI WGS metagenome assembly VFQN01 (sample SAMN10412370, study PRJNA504923) | tailings metagenome | isolation source: Replicate 2 from Balatoc abandoned mine | place: Philippines: Itogon, Benguet | collected 2017-08-28
CAAGAGGAGGGGGGGGGGGGGGGGGGGGGGGGGAGGAAGAAGAAAAGAAAAAGGGAGGGGGGGGGGGGGGGGGGGGGGGGGGGGGGGGGGCAGGAGGTGTGGGTGTGCGCTTATGAGGCGATGACGGATGCATATGCTGCAGCGTGTGTACATGTGCTTTAAAAGTTGGCTGACTCCCTTGCGGGACATTATCACCGTGCAAATTGCAACCTGGAGTTTCTGGGAGGGGAAGCAGCTCTTGGTGTGTGGTCCTGCGGGTGTGCAGAGGAAAGGAAGACATATTCTGGAGGGGGCCGTGATAGTTGTGCGAACAACTGGTACGCCCACATCTGTATGGACTGTGCACCATACACAGGGGTCGGCCGCCGTGGAGAGGAGTGCTGCAGCAATGGGGGACCACTACCCTGAGCAGGTGGGATGCAATGAGGTGGGTGAATGCCGGGTTTGCGCTTAGGTGGTTAAATCGCTCGATTTGGGGAGTGCTAACCCACATCACTCTGGCGTGGACAGGCACGTGGTGGTGTTAAAGGCAGCACTGCAGGCTGCATAGCACTTACAGAGTTATAGTTATAGTTATAGTTTGCGGATGTGTTGATCCCTGCTGTGCTTCTCCTCTACCAGGGGACGGGCACCGGCCGTGGCGGGGGTGGTGGTGTGGCGGGGAAGCGCAGCAGGAGTGGCCGCTCAGCCCGCGCTTCACCTCCGCACAAGGCCCCACGGATTGTGGACGAGTGGGGCCCAGCTTCCGTTATGGGGCTGAAGCCCACGGTGCCGCCGGCTGTGGCTACCGGGAATGAGCAGCAGCTGCTGTTCAACCTACGTGCCCACGCAGGTGAGGCCACCCGGAATTTCTTGGTTATGGAAGTTGGGCCGTAGTTGTGCTGTGGGGCGAACGTGTGCGGCTGCAAGGCAGCGGTTCGCGACATTCAACTGTATATGCCCTGCCATGTGTTGTCCGTCTGTCAGGCGTGGGGGCGCTGCTGGAGGCCGCTCTGTCTGCCGTTGCTGGGGCACGGAAGACACTGCAGCAGCAAGGGGAGCCCGATGCAGGTCAGTGAGGCACTGTTTCCCAGGCGGGCTTAAGGCGCCTATACGAGTTGCAAGGTCTACTAGCAATTGCATGTGCTGCCCTGTGTGTTTTGGACCTTGAGCCGTGGAGCTAGCCCAGCTTGATGCACTTTGTGTCATGGGTGTGTAGGCACTGCTGCCGACGGCCTGCATGGGGTCGCTGCTGCGGAAGCTGCCCTCCGGCGCATTCAGGCCGTTGCCCAAGGTGCGCCTTGTGTTTCCCATGCTTATGACTTGCAGTTGTGCGACTTGCTGGGGTGCTGCGGGGCGTCGTTGACCTGGGGCAGGCCGGCCTGAAGTGCTTGCAAAGACCGCCCTGATAGGCATTTCGCCTGCATGCATGTTACAGCTGCGTCTGAGGAAGTACATATGTCAACACTGTTAGCTGGTCCATCCTGGTAGTGTGACATGTGGGTAACCATTGGTATTGCAGGGGTCGAGTTTGGAGGTGTTGTGGTGCCGCCGCACACTGAAGGGCAAGGTCACGTGGAGCCCCTTGCTGCTCCATTGCCTGAGGCGGTACCGCAACGACGCGACGGCTGCGGGTCCCCTGGCCGTGATGACCCACGGCCTCAACAGCGTGCACGGCGGACATGTGCACGGGACATTCCCCATGGGCAAGCAGGTGAGTTCACCAGGTGATATTTGAACGCAGGCATGACACTGCGTGGGATTAAGGGGGCAGGGCGTTTGTATGCGTCTGCCACCGTGGGGGGTACGTAAGTCCACCAGGTGTCCTGTTGCAATGAGCGCAGTACAGGGTGTGTTCGTGGAGCATAGCTGTGCTTGGGACACTATCCTGCTGCAGGTCTTTTTTGGGCATTTACCAGGATTGACACGTGCGGTTGCCGGGGCAGTTGTGCCGACTTGCAATCATGATCAGTCCTAGCGTGCTTTCGTAATCAGGTCAACTGGCAGGAATTGTGCTCGTTGACATGCGTGGAAGCGGACTTGCGTGCGGCTGGGTATACCTGGGTCACATGACATGCCTTACAGCAGAGTGGGCTACAACACGTGTGTCCACACTGTGTGCCCTTGTTGTCCACAGGTGACAGCTCTGGTGGGGAAGGTGGTGAGGACTCGGGCAACGACGAGGACTACGTTGCAGATGCGGACGTGGAGGGCATGGAGGAGGAGGACTTGCCCAGTGGTCTTGGCGCAGGGGCAGCCTGTGCTGACAACGATGACGATGTACACATGGCTGACGACGTGCTTGCGGAGGCTGCTGTGCACAAGCCCTGAAAAATTGCAGACGACATGCACGCAGTTGGATGCCTCGGATGCGCGTCGGCCCCATAATCCTGCATGATCTTGTGCACTGCTGCTGACAGTAATTGCCGCGCAACGGTGTGCCTGGCCCAACACGCATCGCCGGTACGTACGGTACGGCGTGTCGTGCAAAACTACCGTACCCCGTACACCAAGACGCATTGCTCTCACATGCCTACCCTGATCTAAGGGGTGGTACGACCATCGCCATCCTTCCTTGCTGGCACTCACTTCCAATTCCACGGCCTGGGGTGCTCGCAGCCTTGAACCGAACAAATGGGCAAGGGCGTTATTATTGAGGCACGACTGCCATCAATGTACCGTATCAATTTTTCCGCAGCAAGTACAGCTTCAGGCTGCTGAGCCGGCCCTTTTCCCGCAAGACGGCCCTGCACACGCTCACGGGCGAAGCCTACGAGCAGGACAAGCAGTCCCTGCTGTTCATGAGGTGCGCAGGGGCTCTTGGAGGAGGGGCTAGCATTGGGCCAGGGTGGCGGATCACACTTCTCCCATACTGCACGCCAGCCACAGGGAAGTGGTTCGGCGCACCAACGCACGAACGGAGGAGTTGCTGGGCTGGACTGGGCTAGGCTGGTGTCCTTTCATGCCATGTGTCTTTCAGTTGAACTAACCGATCGGGTTGCGTCAAAGTACGCGCTGCATAGATGTGCTGTTAATTTGGCGTTCCGTCCGGACACACCACCAGGCGGGGATGCTGCAGCCACGCAGGCAGCACTGGCCCCACAGTTATTGCAAAGTAGCCGATGGATCATCTTCATATCGATGCCGTTGAGTCCTGTCGATTGCGGCATGCCAACGCAGGAACGGCCCCGAGTGGCGCCTGGCCCGGAGGGCGTTCGAGCAGTCCCTGGTGCACCCCACCAGGTGGGCGCTGGCTGCGCTGCTGTCGCCGTTTGCATGTGCCGGAGCTAGTTAACACATCGCCCACCAGACCCACCCTCACGGACCTCCAGCTCGTCATAATGCACCAAAGCGGGCGCCTTATCCTGCCGCCAGCTCGCATTCCGCTGCACCTGCCGTGACGTCCCACATGCCTGCGGCGCTCATACTAAGACTGTGTCGTTACGTTCTATTGCGCCGCCTTGCTTCCCCCTGCCTGCAGCCTGGCGGCCCACATGCGTGCTGTGGAGCGCGGCATCGGCCGCGCGCTGCCCCGGCTGGACCGCCACGTGGTCAGCGGGGAGCCGCTGGAGGCGGGCCGCTTCCTGGCGCAGATGGTGCTGGGCCTACTGGGGGAGGCGGCGTTCGGGTGAGAGGAGGAACCAACAACACATACCCTACCGCGGCACGACTGCAAGTTGTGCCCAACGGTACGCGGCGCTTGCGTATATATGTTGCTGGCACCCTGGCAGCGTCCGGGAAGCGGCGGCCCTCGGGACAGCAAGGGGGCCTGGCCTGCAACTATCACGGCCTGGGCTGTCATCCTGTGCACACGCAATTCACTACCGTATACATCCGTTCGTGCGCTTGTTGCCCTTGCCGTGCTTGCTGGTTGGCGCGTGTGCAGCGTTGACTTCCACACCATGTCGGAGGACGGCGTGGAGGCAGACACGGCCGCTGTGGGGAGGCAGCTGGCGGACGCGGTGCGTGAGAGCCTCGACTGCATCAACATCCACAACATCTCGCTCTACCAGCCCCTCAAGGTAGGCCGTAAACGAACACTGCACCCGAATCCCGTTCCCCTGGGCGCGCACGGGGCGCTGGCGGGGACCCTACCTCCCAGTTGGCAACAGCTTGCTTTGCTTTGCTGTGTGTTGCTTTGTTGCCGCAGTGGATGTTCCCGGGCCTCACCCCCCTGAAAAATTGCAGACGGCATTTATGCATGCCCTTTCGGCATTCTGATTCTATTTGTCCGCACGCGCCTCACAAGGCCGTGTGAGCGTGTTGGGAACTGAAGCAGTGTAGGCAGGGATGCTGTCCGTTGGGGTGACTGAGCAACGTAACTGGGGGCGGAGTGATCTCGCTTGAACTTGGCAGAACCGTGTCGGTTAACCATATGCGAAGATTGAAGGGTCTGTTGATTTCACGCCAGTTTTACGACGCACGCTGGATATGTATTGTGCGTTTACTGACAAATCACACCACTTGACGCGTGTCGGCACCAGTCCGCACGCACTGCCGTACGCTCTTTGAGCACCTCTCACCAACGCCTCTAAGATCTGACGTATAAAGTATTGTTGCAGGCTGTAGCGATAGGCACTCATGACATGAACTGTTGCATGTTAAGTTGCTGACTCATACGATGATCATGGCTGCATGACGCTAACCACCGGACATGTCTCGCGCATGGTTGCGCAGTACCACATACCCGTGTGATCAACTGTAATGTTGGTTGTGTGCCATGCGAGTGTCGTACTGGAAGCATCTACCGCAGCGACAGCTCAGGTACCTGGTCAAGCTGGGCCATAGTGGAAGCAACGCAGCCTTTCAGGATGCTCTCTGCAACAATCACCTTGACCACAATGGCCTAGCACAACCGGCGAACTGGGCATGCGCACGCATTTATTAGCCCCAGCCGCAACGCTGCAACCCTTCAACACACGGCCCCCTCAACCAACGGCATGCTGCGGTGTGTGCGAGTACGTAAACTGTGTTGGGGCAGCGTTCGTGCACACGGTACTGATAACGGTAACACTCCGGCACAGCAAGCGTTGTGGTATCTCAGCATACGGTAGCAAGCCTGCGGCAATGGGGGCACCCAAGGGAGGGTGTCTTCCCTGCGCACCTGGGGGGACAGCGCCTCCCCTGCTGTGCACACACGTATGCCTGCAGATATCCTGCTATCCCGAAGCGTGCTGACCGCTTTACCGCCTTACTGCACGAGATTCAGTAAAAACACAGGTACACACACACCTGCACGAACAAGTACCGTATGCTTGGCCTGCAGCGGCTGCAGGACGTGGTGCCGCAGGTGATTGCTGCTTAAGCTGTATGTACCACAGCAAATAATCAAGCTCTGGGGCCAGAGCCCAGAGCGAGCGCCCATAGCTTGCAGCAACAGCTGGCCAAAACTTGAGCCAGCCTGCGACACAAGGGCCCTTGATGAGGGCCCCCACCCAGGCGCCTGTGCACCGCCCTGCAGCCTACCTCCTGAACACCACCAGACACCACGCAACCTCGCTCCGGCACCCACGGGTGCTCGCGAACACACTACTGCCCAGCCAGGGGCCCGTCCTGGTCCCTACGCCGCCCCATCCACCCTGCCCCACGCGCACCGCTCGCCCTCAAACGCAAACCGGGCCCTGAACCTCTTCTCGCTGCGCCACACCAGCGGCAGCCACGGCAGTAGCGCAGGTCCTCCCACACGGTGCCCCATGGAATCGCCCCCTCACCTCCGCGGTTTCCACCACCTCTCCCTTGCAGCTGTTGACGCGGAATATGTCGTTGTGCCAGCACTTGCCGCCCTCCCCGTCCTTGAACACCACGACCACCTCCCCAGCTAGCTCCAGGGAGCCGGTTGGCGCCCGTCTCGCGCTCCCAGGCAGCGGCTGCTGCGCTGATGGGCTCCTGCCCCGCAGCTACCTTGCCGCCGTACCCGTCGTACTTGCCGACGCAGGTGGGCTCGGAGGAAGTCTTCTTGTGGCCCAGGAGGGGGCGGCCATCGCGGAAATGGAAGCAGCACACGAAGCGCTGGAATGACGGGTTCCGGTCAAGGCTCCGACACGGGTGTTGCACCGGTCCAGTCAAACCAGCTGGTAGATGGTTTCCCTTTCCCTGTCTCAGGACCCCATCCCCCTGTTCGTGAGTTTACTGGTAGCAGGTAGTGCGACGAGTTCTTCCGAGTCTTGGGTAGAGTTGGTCGTGGTGGTCAGTGGAGCGTTCATATCCGCCCACAAGTGCTTGCCAAGCACCGAATTCCTAGCCCCTGTAACCTTCTCACGAAGAAAAAAAAAAAAAAACCAGGTAGACCCCAAGCCCAGCACGACACACAAATGTGCCCTGATGTGCCATGATACAAAATGGCATTTCAGTTACAGATGTCACATCATGTGCAAAGCCATGCCCTTGCAGACCTGTTACAGCCATAACCTTCCGTCCTATGCGGCGCAGCCGCCAGCCATTGCAAGGGAGCTCCCACAAGACAGTGAGACCCCTGGCAGAGCCATAGCGTAATATAAGGGGGCAGACCCCTTGGTGCCAAAAGCCAACAATGACCAACAACGACCACTTATACGAAGATACATTCATTTGCCTAGCGTTGCAGCTATGCATGGCTCTGCATGCAAGTGAGAACATTTATGCCTGTGGGCAAAAAAAGCCTTGTTATGGTATCCTTCAAGCTTTTTTCGTGTGCATATTTCTGACGTACCGTAAACCCGTCCCTAAGCTAATGCCAAGCTTCCATCAAAGCCCACACATCGTCGGCCCTGGCAAGAAACAGTCTATGTCGACTATGTGTCTTGGACACCAGCTGCAGTCCCACCTCACGCCCATCACCACGGCCCCCCAAAAGTCCACCCTTGCAATGCACGCCCCTCCCCACCATCCGCTACATGGCCATGTCCATTATCCTCTGGATCTGGCACAACGCCCCCACCAGGGACAGCACCAACACCACCCGGTCCGCCCCGCTCTTGGGCCCCCTGCCCCCGGCGCCGCCGCCACCCCCGCCGCCACCCCTGCCGCGAGCCGCACCGCTCTCCGCCAGCTGCTGCAGCGACCTCCGCAGCACCACCACCGGCACCGTCACCGCCCCCACGTGGCAACACACCTTGAACAGCCACCTGCCAAACACCCCCACGCCCTGCCACAGCGGCGGCACGTACACGAACCCCGCGAACGCGCCCGCCGCCGCCAGCTCCTGCGCCGCTGCCAGCTGCCCCCGCCTCGCCGCCACGTGTAACGCCCGGTGCTTGAGGCACCGCGGCCACGTGCCCGCCCGCAGCAGGATCCGCACCACGCCCGCGTGCCCCTCCTGCGCCGCCATCATCAGCGCCGCCCCGTCCCTGCTCGCGTACGGCACTCCCCAGTCCAGCAGCTGCCGTACAACACCCTCGCGGCCCTTCAACGCCGCCAGGCACAGCGGCAGGCTGCCACGTGCCGCGCCGTCCGCGCCCGCCGCCAGCAGCTCCGAGACCACCTCCTCGTGCCCGTACTGTGCCGCCACGCACAGCGCAGCGCTCTCCCGCGCCGCCGCGTCGGCGCCCGCCGCCAGCAGCTGCCGTACAATGCCGCCGTACCCGAACTTGGCGGCTGCGAGCAGCGCTGCGCCCTCGGCGTCCCGTGGGTCTGCGCCCGCCGCCAGCAGCGCCGCCAGCGCCTCCTCGTTGCCCCACGTGGCAGCGAAGCGCAAGGCCGTGCTTTGGTCGTGCTGCGCGTCGGCGCCAGCCTACGGTGGCGGGCGAGCATGGGCCGGTGGGGCAGGCGGAGGATTTAGGGATGCCTTACTGACTCACTGCAAGTGAAAGCCCGCGGTAAGGGGGCCAGCAAGGTGCAGCACTCGTGCGGGTTGCTGGGTGGCAACCCTTGCCGTACATAACACGTGCAACAGCAGGTAGGAGCGGCAACCGCCGCACCGCCGCTGAGCCGCCAAGAAGTATTCTACAACGCTTCTGCTCCTGTTCTACTTACACCCAGTTAACGGCGGTCAGTCTGCACACCTGTCGCAGCCCACAACCGCTGGGACGGCCACAGCAACACCACGCTGACACCCACGCTGACAGCCACTAGCCCAATCACCCGGAGCTCCCTACCGGTGTCTACGTGCACACCTCACTCCGCACCCCGCATCCCGCACTAGGCCACCCCACCCCGCGCCCCACCTGCAGCAGCAGCTCCACCACCTCCTTGTGCCCCCACGTGGCCGCACCGCCCAGCGCCGTGTTGAGCACCAGCGACAGGTGCAGCTCTCGCGTGGTCAGCGACGGGCTGCGGGCCAGCCTCAAACCCCATATCGGCGAAAGGGCGGGGCCCCCGTCTGCTCCACCTGCCCCACCGGCCCCTGCTCCTGACCCCGCTTGGTCTGCGCCTGCTGATGACACAGCTGCTGCGCCTGCTGATGACACAGCTGCTGCGCCTGCTGCTACAATGGTGTTGAGCAGCAGCTGCACGACCTCCGTTTGGCCGTGGGTGCAGGCGGCCCGCAGCGCCCGCTCATGGGCAGTGGCGCCCTCCTGCGGGTCACCAGGGGCAGCGCGTGACGCCGGGGACGCGTGGCGGTTCCGATTGCCTTCTGATGCAGACTTGCAGTGCAAAGCTGTGCCCCTTCCAGTCAGCATGACCGTCATTAACACAAGCGCCGCACTGCACTCCCTGCCAAGCACTGCGACATCCTGCCTTAGACACCTATGCCTCGCATGACACATGCGCCAGGGTACCCTTCCTCGCAAGCCCCGGGTGTAGCACTTGGGGTCCCTTACACACCCTACCCTACGCCATACCCAACGTGCGTCCACCGCACCTGCATCGCCCACCGCGCCACCGCCACGTGCCCCGCCGCCGCCGCGTTGACCAGCACGGCATCAGTTTGACCCGCGGTGCTGCAGCCGGCCTCGCACAGCGCGCGCAGCACGCCCAGCGCCAGCGCGTCGTGCGCGTGCCGCGGCGCGCCACGTGTCACGGCCTTGAGCAGCCCCGGGCAGCCGTAAACGCGCTGTACGGCAGCGTGAGGGCCGTACCTGGCCATGGGGATGTGTGAAGTGCGTGGCAGGAGGTCTTGATGCATGTGGGTTATGGCTACGGTGGTGGGCCTTTGGTGCGGTAGGTGGACAGAGGCTTACGGAAGGGCACAGGAGGTGACAGTTAAGGAAGGCATGGTAGAGACGCTGCGGAACGGCACCCTGTGCATCTAGGCACGCAGACAGGCCAAGCAACAGCATGCCTTTGCTTGTGCTATGGGCTTATGCCACTCTTCCGCTACGGGTCTGGGCCTCGTGCACGGGTCTGGCCCGAAGGACCTCAGGCCCCAGCCCCAGCACCCCACTGATGGAATGCAGTGGAACTGTGGGAGCAAGACTAAGATAGGGAAAGCAGCTATGTGCATTCTGCATTAGTAGTAGCTTGAAGCGAAGAATGGGCTCACCTTGCCATGAGGTACCGCGCAGCGCCTACTGGGGTTGTTACTGCTCGCCATGCCTCCGCCACAGCCCGGCACGAGGAGCAAGCCCCGGCGCCACCCGATCCAGCCATAAGTATGACACGCTCTAATAGGTGCGATGGAAGCTGCAGGAGTGGTGACTCGGAGCCTTGCTGAGCAGCGTTAAGGGAGCCGATGTCGTGGCATGAAGCCAAAGAGGCGCTGGTCCCGGCCATGCTTCTTTCCTTATATTTCTGGGTTAAGCATGTGTCACGCAAAGGTTGCAATTGCATCATCTTGGGTGCTTGCGGAATAGGGCTCTTCTGTCCGCTTTTAGGTACGTTAACAGGGTCAGCTCCTTACGGCCCACATCAGTGAAGCAATTGTAATAAGATAAAACGCGACAGCGTACCGTAAGCAGGGAGGTGGGGTAGCAAGTGAATCTGCAGGGCAAGGACACGTCAACGACGCATGCCGCCCACGCACGCCACCGGATTCCCGCACCTCGGCCTGCCTCGACCGCCTGCGCGACCTGGCCCGCAGGTGCATTCGCGGTGATAGCCGCAGAACACTGTAGTCTAGGCTATGCTTCCAGCTCCAAACTATCACAAACCCACATCAGGAGGCATGCGCATTCAACATGAGTCAACTCGCCCTGCTAGGCATCAGCACCACCACATGGCCGCCACCAGCCATCCAGACCACAGCCACTGCCACGTACGGCATGATCCCTCCTGCCAGCAATCCAGATCACAAAGCCATCCAGACCCCAGCGCTACAGCCCGGACCACCATACGTCCGACACTACCGCCGTGCTCATCCTCTACTACGGTACCATGCTGCAGATAGTCACTGCTCACCGGTAACAATGCTGCGTCACACGGGCCCGCACCTGAAAACACATATCAGTACATGTCCACGTTGCCCCATGCACACCTCTGCACCCAGCATCCCAGCTGCCCGGTCCGGGTCACGTACGTGCCTGTCCGTCCGCGCCCCTCGCCAGCACTTCCAAGGCGACCTCGTGACCATACTGCGCGCGAAGCACAGCGCACCTCCTGCACCCCGCGAACCCTACTACCGCCCGCGAACCCTAATGCGCCTCCGCCTCCCCACTTCACCACGTCGCTTTCTCTTTAACGTTTCCCCCCTGCCATCTCCATACGTTACTCCTCGCAAGACTCCAGCCTGGTAGCCTCGTGATCACAAGCCGTGCGGGAGGCGCAGCGGGGCACAAGCGTGGCCCATGCACCCCTTTGTCACTCACAGGTCACGACCGCGTACGACATACCGACGGACGACGCGGAGCGCAAGCGACACCACCAGCTGCCATACCGCCAGGCGGAACAGAGGCTCGTTGTACCAGATCATCCTAAGCCTGCACAGCGCAAGCTGCATGGGACTTGGCATGAACGCCTGCGCAGCCCGCTCTGCGTCGGCCCCAGCAGCCACCAGCTCCACTCGATGCATATCCCAACTCGCCCCTGACTGCGTGCAAGATGAAGTCCAGTGTGTGCTGGAGGGGCCTCCAGGGCGGGCCCCTCCAGCAGCTGTTGTACGACGCCGGCGTGTCCGTACTTGGCGGCGGTGAGCAGCGCTGCGCCCCACTGGGCCCGTGGGTCGGCGCCCGCCGCCAGCAGCGCCGCCACCGCCTCCTCGTTGCCCCACGTGGCAGCGAAGCGGAGGGCCGTGCTGTGGTCATGCTGCGCGTTGGCGCCGGCCTGAGGTTGGCGGACGGGGTGGGAGAGCAGGTGGGTTAAGCGAAGCAGGTGAGGGGTCCAGTGTAATACGTTCAAGCGCAAGCGGGAGGACATCCTGCTGCCACTCATACCAGTTTTGCTACCGTATGATCCCAGAGCCCAGCCCTTTCCCACACGGGGGAGCAGTGGCCTCCTAGGCTGTAGCATTGTCAGTCCTTGGCCCCAACTGTACATTCAGTAGATAAAAAGTACTGAACGAGGTGCCTCTTTACGGAGGATTCCAGACTAGGTGTTTGAGTACATCCCTCCACCCCCGCCCCCTCTCACCTCCAGCAGCAGCTCCACCACGCCTCTGTCGCCGCACGTGGCCGCGTCGCCCAGGGCCGTGCTGAGCAGCAGGGGCAGGGGCAGCGGCACGACGGGCGGGGTGCGGGGCGCACCCGGGAAATGCTCGACCCCCAGCATAGACCCCTCGTTGCCGTCTCCACCAGCTCCGTCGCCGTCTCGTTGTACCTCTTCTGAGCTGCTTGCCGCCTTTGCCTCCTGCCTCCCTGCCCCAAGCGCGCCCAGCAGCATCAGGGCCACCTCGGTGTGCCCGTGTGTGCAGGCGGCACGCAGCGCCCGGTCGAGGGCGGTGGCGCCCTCCTGCGGGGCCGCGATACGGGTGGACAAGAGCGTCTGCTCAAGAGACTGTTGCTCCTGGTGTGGGACAGAACAGTATAGTACCAGGGCTGCCCCTCCCAGCATTACACCCTCGCCGCCACCCAAGTCTCGTACGACCGCATGCCACGACCCCCTATCACTCCACTCGCCGCCTCCCGGGCTTTCATCACAACACGTGCGTCCAACCCCTCACCTGGATCGCCCACCGCGCCACCGCCACGTGCCCCGCCGCCGCCGCGTTGACCAGTACGGCGTCAGTTTGACCGGCGGCGCCGCAGCCGCCGTCCCGCAGCGCGCACAGCACGCCCAGCGCCAGCGCGTCGTGCGCGTGCCGCGGCGCGCCACGTGTCACGGCCTTGAGCAGCCCCGGGCAGCCGTACACGCGCTGTACGGCAGCGTGTGGGCCATACCTGGCAAGTGGCAAGTGGTAGTGGGGGCTTGTGGGGATGGGCCCAGCGGCCAGCGCCGATACAATACTGTAACCGTCCCTTTCCTTGCTGCGTTGCCCCTTGAGCCGGAAACTGCTTGACCATCAGAAACCGCCCATAGCAATATGTTGTTGAGGTGCAGGTGAAGGGGTACTCCACCCACCTAGCTTCCAGGTAGCGGGCAGCGCCATAGGGGGTCGCCACTGAGCGCCATGCCTCCGCCAGAGTCCGGCACGAGTAGCACGCACCGGCCCCGCCGGCTCCAGCCATGAGAACAATGCGCTCCAGCAGCTGAGATGGAAACCGAAGGAGTAGACAGTCCCGGTCTTGCTGAGCGTCGCTAGCCGGTGTCATTTCGCCGAAAGCAGTGTTGGTGCCTGCTGCGATCATCCTGCCTACTTGACAGAATGATTTGAAAAAATATGCGATTTTTTTTTCAAACTAGGTGAGTCAAAGACCACGGAGCAGAGCCTTTCCCGGCTTCGAACCCTTTCGTAGTTCGACACGCGGCAGAACAGAGCGGGCCAGACGGTGCCGAACACGCCGATTCATGCTACTCTTGATTACTCCCGCCACCGGAAAGCAACGCTGGCTCAGCACTGCACCTTGCGCCAACGGAATGTCGGGGTACGGCGTGCGACTTTTCCGTGGACTCAGGCTCCCAATGTGTGCACGCCTTCCCACAAGCCCCCGCCGGAGCCCCTTCCAAGCGTGCATTGCAAGCCACAGAACACCAGGAGCTCTTAAGGGCGCCGACCCGCCAATAACCGTGCGAGGATAGCGCACGAGCTGTCTGGTCACAGGCGTGCACCCACTTCGCCAAGGAGATCCCCTGCCGGGCCAAGGCCCTGCTGTGCACATGTACAGTTATACCCTTGCAGGAAGGCACACGGCGGTGAAGAGCAAGACACATACAGCGACACAGTCACTCACACAAATGGAGAATAGGGCGGACCTTGCGCGTGACGCCCGCATCCCACCGGTGCCCAGTCGTACTGTTCTGGTCCCACCCAGTCCTGGTCGGTGTTTCCCTGTCGCTGTGTCGCGCCAAACAAGGCGCTGGAACCCCTATGCACCACGTGCCTCCCTCCCCTGCCCTCGCACACCTGATGTCTTGCACCACAACACCGACATGTACTGATCATCACATGCGTACACCGCTACCTCACCCGTGCCGGAATGGATGCCACCACCATAATGCCTCAGCTGCTGATAACTCCACCGGTGCTATCATGCATCATGCCCCATCGCCGCCATTGCCGCAATGCCTCAGGCCCGCCGGGGGCCTCAGGGACGGCCACAGTGCCCACAGGGGCCACACGGTGCCCTTTCCATGCATCGTACAGCCCATCCAGAGCACAGGCTGGCGTGCAGCATCTACCTGGCCTTGGCGCTCATTGCCCGCTTCACCCAGCCCGACGCCAGCCACAACGGCACACCCATTGTCACCAGCGGGATCGGTACCAACACTGCCGTCACCAGTACTGCCTTGTTACTGGGCTCCTGAACCACCTGCCGGAACGCCTCCACAGCCGTACCGACCATCGCCAGTAAGGCCCTTGCCCACAGCGACCCAATGGCGCCCGTCTTGCCGCCCGCCGCCGCCAGCACCTGCGCCGCCTCCTGCCGCCCCCGCCTCCTCGCGCTCAGCATCTGGGGTTCAAACCACCACAGGTACATGGCCACACGCAACGCCGCCTTGAGGGTGTCCTGCGGCCACGGCCCTGCCTGAAGCAGCATTTTGACCACCCCGGCGTGCCCCTCCTTGGTGGCTATGAGCAGTGCGTGCCCCTCACCTGCCGTGTACGGCACCCCCCAGTCTAGCAGCTGCCGTACAACGCCCTCCCGCCCCCTGTGCGCCGCAAGGCACAGCGCCACGCCATTATTGAATCCCCCGTCCGCGCCTGCCGCCAGCAGATCCGAGAGCACCTCCTCATGGCCGTACTGCGCCGCAAAGCACAGCGGAAGGTTTCCATTTGTAGCTGCGTCTGCGCCCGCCGCCAGCAGCTGCCGTATAACGCCGCCGTGTCCTTGCCAGGCAGCCGCCACCAGCGCTGCGCCCTCGGCGTCCCGTGGGTCTGCGCCCGCCGCCAGCAGCGCCGCCAGCGCGTCCTCGTTGCCCCACGTGGCGGCGTTGCGGAGGGCCCTGCTGTGGTCGTGCTGCGCATTGGCACCAGCCTGCGGTCGGCAAACGGGATGCGAGAACGGGCGGGTGAGGGGTGGGGCAGGTATCAGATTGTAATAGCCGGTTGGGCCGGCAGGCGGCTGCGACTCATGAGTAGCGTCAACACGTGTTGGACAGGCGGAAGGACGGGTAGATGTTGACCGGGGCAAGCGGGGCCGCAAAGGGGCCGGTACTCCGAAACGCAAAGCAAGGCTGACCCAGCAACCGTCTTGGTGTGCATGTTGTGTGAGTGCCCGGAACCGCGTAATGTCTTCATCGCTGGACCCTCCACCCCAACCCCCTCGCACCTCCAGCAGCAGCTCCACCACGTCCCTGTCGCCGCACTCGGCCGCATCCTCCAGGGCCGTGCTGAGCAGCAGCGACAGCGGCCCCCCCGACTCTCCTCCCCTGCATGCCGCCTTTGCCTCCTGCCTCCCTGCCCCCAGCGCCCCCAGCAGCCGCAGGACCACCTCTGTGTGCCCGTGGGTGCAGGCGGCACGCAGCGCCTGGTCCAGGGCGGCGGCACCCTCCTGCCGGCACGGGCAGCACGCGTAGGTATGCGAAGCTGACTTCGGGTCATTGTACCGGTATCCTGTTCGGGTGGGTCCTTTTGACATGCAGTCGCGCGTCCCCTCGCCATGTAGGTTCCCGCCTTGCTCTAAGCACGGTTGTCCGCTGAACGCTCGTACGTAACCTTTACTCCACGTGCGTCCAACCCCTCACCTGTAGCGCCCACCGCGCCACCGCCACGTGCCCCGCCGCCGCCGCGTTGACCAGCACGGCGTCTGTTTGACCGGCAGCACGGCAGCCACCGTCCTGCAGCGCGTGCAGCATGCCCAGCGCCAGCGCGTCATGCGCGTGCCGCGGCGCGCCACGTGTCACGGCCTTGAGCAGCCCCGGGCAGCCGTACACGTGCTGTACGGCAGCGTGTGGGCCGTACCTGGCAAGCGGTAGTGGGGGCTTGTGGGGATGGGCCCAGCGGCCAGCGCCTATACGAATACTATAACCGATCCCCTCCTTGCGGCATTACGCCTTGCGCCGGAAACTGCTTGACCGTCAGGAGCCGCCCGCAGCAATGTGTTGCTGAGGGGCAGGTGAAGGGGTACTCCACCCAACTAGCTTCCAGGTAGCGGGCAGCGCCATAGGGGTTCGCCACTGAGCGCCATGCCTCCGCCAGAGTCCGGCACGAGTAGCACGCACCGGCCCCGCCTGCTCCAGCCATGAGGACAATCCGCTCCAACAGCCGAGATGGAAGCCGAAGAAGTAGGCAGTCCCGGTCTTGCTGAGCGTTGCTCATTTCGCCGAAAGCAGTGATGGTGCCTGCTGCAATCATCCTGCCTACTTGACAGAATATTTTGTTCTTACTAAGCAGGTTTGCTAGCAGTAAGGGGCCAAGCACCACGACGCAGAGCCTTTCCCGGCGAACCCTTTCATTGTTCGACACGCGACAGAACAGAGCAGGCAAAAAGATGCCAACCGCGCTATTTCATGCCAGTCTTCATTCGTCCCGCCACCGGAAAGGGACGCTGGCTCAGCACTGCACCTTGCGCCAACGGAGTGTCGGTGTACGGCGCGCGTCATCAGCGGCAATGTTCCCGTGGAAGGCTGTTGTAGGGATCCGCTGTGTGCAAGCACCCGCAAGCCCCCGCCCGAGCCTCTTCCGGAGTGCTTTGCAAGCCACAGAGCATTAGGAGCTCAATGGACGCCGACCTGTGACTAACTACACGGATAGCGCACTAGATGTTCGATCTCCGGTGCCGGTGTATACTCGTACTGTTCTGGTGCCACCCAGTCCTGGTCGCTGGTTCCCTGTTACTGCGTCACGCCAAGCAAAGCGCTGGCACCCCCACGTACCCCTGGCTTCCCTCCCCTGCCCTCACGCACTCGGATGTTGTAGCACCACATGACCGACATGTACTAAGCATCACATGCGTGCACCACTCACTCACCCGCGCCGGACACAATGCCATCACCGTCATTCCAAAGCTGCTGACCAACACCGCCGCCGGTGCCACCATGCACCGGTACCGTGCCCCATCCCCGCCATTGCCGCAGGGGCGCAGGCCCACATGGAGCCTCATGGGCGGCCACAGTGCCCACAGAGGCCACACGGTGTCCAGTCCAAGGCATCGTACATGCCCGGCCCAGAGCACAGGCAGGCGTGCAGCATCTACCTGGCCGCGGCGCTCATGGCCTTCCTCACCCACTTCGAAACCAGCCACAACGGCACACACATCGTCAGCTCCACCGACGCCACCACCACCGTCACCAGCGCTATCACCGCCGTGCCACTGGGCTCCGGCACCACCTGCCGGAACGCCTCCACAGCCCCACCCACCAGCGCCTCCAGCAGGGCCCTCATCCACAGCGTGTCAAACATGCCCGTCGTGGCGCCCGCCGCCTCCAGCGCCTGCGCCGCCTCCTGCCGCCCCCGCTTCAGCACTGCGCTCACCGCCGGGGGTTCAAACCACCACAGGTACTTTGCCATACGCAACGCGGTGTCCAGGGTGTCCTGCGGCCATGGGCCCGCTTCCAGCAGCATCTTGACCACCCCGGCGTGCCCCTCCTTGGTGGCTGCAAGCAGCGCGCGCCCCTCATGTGCAGTGTACGGCACCCCCATGTCCAGCAGCTGCCGTACAATGCCCTCGCGGCCCCTCCACGCCGTCCGGTACAGCGGCAGGCTGTCACGTGCCGAGCCGTCTGCCCCCGCCGCCAGCAGCTCCGAGACCACCTCCTCGTGCCCGTACTGTGCCGCCACGCACAGAGCAACGTTGTCATTTGCAGCAGCATTGGCGCCCGCCGCCAGTAGCTGCCGTACAACGCCGCTGTGTCCATGACGGGCGGCCGCCAGAAGCAAGCGTCCCTGCGCAGGCCGTGGGTCTGCGCCCGCCGCCAGCAGCGCCGCCAGCGCCTCCTCATTGCCCCACGTGGCGGCGTTGCGGAGGGCCCTGCTGTGGTCGTGCTGCGCATCGGCGCCAGCCTGCGGACGGGCGGACGGGGTGGGGGAGCGGGCGGGTGAGGGGGTGGGGCAGGTAGTAGACTTGAGGCCACGAGGCCGCTGCTGAAGGGGCGCGGCAGCGCGTTTGGATAGGCGGAAGGACGGGAAGATACTACCGGGGTAGGCGGGACCGCAGAGGGGGCGATCCTCCAAAGCACACAGCAATGATTATCCAGCAACCCACTGGGTCTGCATGCTGCATGCACGTCCTGAACCACGTAATGCCATCATCGCTGGACCCTCCGCCCCCGCCCCCTTCCACCTCCAGCAGCAGCTCCACCACGCCTTTGTCGCCGCACGTGGCCGCGTCGCCCAGGACCGTGCTGAGCAGCAGGGGCAGCGGCTCCCCCGACTCTCCTTCTCTGCACGTCGCCTGGGCCTCCTGCCTCCCTGCCCCCAGCGCGCCCAGCAGCAGCAGGACCATCTCTGTGTGCCCGTGGGTGCAGGCGGCACGCAGCGCCCGGTCGTGGGCGGTGGCGCCCTCCTGCGGGCACGGGCAGCACGCATACCGTAAGTATGGTGAGGTGATTTCCAGCCTCTGTGCACATATTGTGTTCTGGTCAATCCTGCTGACATGCTGCTTGCATTCTCAGGACAACCAGTGTTCCCTATCCCTTGTAGGATCCCGCCTTGTTCTGGTCACAGTTGTCCGCTGAGCTCCCGTACATAAACCTTACTCCACGTCGTACCCCACCTGCATCGCCCACTGCGCCACCGCCACGTGCCCTGCCGCCGCCGCGGGGACCAGTACGGCGTCAGTTTGACCGCCGGCGCCGCAGCCGCCCTCGCACAGCGCGCGCAGCAGGCCCAGCGCCAGCGCGTCGTGCGAGCGCCGCGGCGCGCCACGTGTCACGGCCTTGAGCAGCCCCGGGCAGCCGTACACGTGCTGTACGGCAGCGTGCGGGCCGTACCTGGTAGGAAGCAGTGCAGGAAGCACGAGCACGTGATCCAGTGTTACACTGTGGGCAAAATCCGGGGGTCCATAGCCGGACCAAGACACAGCGATGGCCTCTTGGGCCTTGCGCACGAGCCGGGAGGGCTCGAAACACGGGACAACACCCGACAGCACACGCGGGGGTCTACTCTCCTACTGTAGGGCAAACCGCGGCCCCAAGACGGCACAGGCAGAAGGACAGACCCAACCCGCACAACCAACACCCGCACACACAACGCCAAGAGAGACCAACGACAAGCAGCACGCCAGGGCAGCAGGCAGCGCAAACCAAGCAGAGCACAAGGGCCGGGAAGCAGGTGTGTAGCACAAGTTCATGTAGTGGGCTTGGGACAGTCAAGCGCCTGCCATGACGGACAACAAAGTCAGCTCATATCTTCCATCGTCTCGCACTGTCAGCTGGATGGGCAGCCCACCTTGCTATGAGATAGCGTGCAGCGCCTGCAGGAGTCGCCACGGCATGCAAGGCCTCCGCCACAGCACGGCAAGAGCAGCATGCCCCCGCGCCTTGTGAGCCACAAGAGAGTACTATGCGCTCCAACAGTGGAGATGGAAGCTGCAGCAGCGCGGACTCGCAGCCTTTCTTGGCGATGCCAGCGGAATCCGTCCCGCAGGCAGCTGTGTGATCGCCCCTCTGCTCCATCCTACTTGAAGTGTCCATGCACATGCCACCAATACTAAGTATTGGATGCCTTGCTTGGACTCGTGGTGTCGGGTGTCGCCAACATTCAAATCGACAGACAGATCCTGGAAATAAAAGCAACAGCTACTGCTACGTGAGCGAGTGGCTACGCTATATCGTACCTAAACAATGTTGTAGACCGGATGGATGGGCTCGAGCCGCAAGAGGCAGTAAACTGTAACGTGATGCCTGATGCATGCGCGCCTTGCATCCGAAGCACCGCAGCAGCATGGCCCCGGCGTCGCCGCAACAGCTCTGGTGGGGCAAGCAGCGGTAGCGACACCTATGGTGCCATCCTGGTTGGGCAGCGCAAGCACGCTCTGCTCGCCGCTCTGCAGGGGCCGGTGGAGCCGCCGGGTGCTCTGGCGGATCTCGGTGAGGGCCTGTTCCACCGTGCCCTCTGGGAGTTGCGGGCTTCCTACCCAGTCTGTGCCTGGCGCGCTGGCCGGGAGCACCTGCTGGCATACCTGCGGGGCGATGTGGACCAGTGGCAGCGGGTCATGGCGGAAGGGACACAGGAGGGCCCCCTCCCCGCCGCAGCACGCACGGCGCTGGCGGAGGCAGCCGCTGCCCTACAGGCGGAGCTGGATGTGGCGCAGCAGGCAGGGGGTGGGATGTGAGGGTGCCCCGGCTCGGGATGGGGGTCGGGGTGTTGGGGTACGGCGTTCGGGGTAGTCGGCGGGCTTGTGGCAGCGGGTCTGGTGGCTTGGCTGGGTGGGGGGGTAGGAGCTCGCTGGGGAGCGTGTCTAGGTGTCCGCCGGGTGCTTCTCCGGTGGTGGTTTTGGTGTCGTAGGCAGGGGGTGCCGTCCGCTGGGGTTCTTCCCCTGGGCGCGGGTTGGGGTCTCCGTCG
>VFQN01004066.1_pt1 | contig 19808 bp, 28 predicted proteins | sample 3512371 | NCBI WGS metagenome assembly VFQN01 (sample SAMN10412370, study PRJNA504923) | tailings metagenome | isolation source: Replicate 2 from Balatoc abandoned mine | place: Philippines: Itogon, Benguet | collected 2017-08-28
GTTTTTAGCGAGCATGCAATACGGCTACCGTACTGAATGCGGCATCCAGCACTGTGCCTCAGTGCTCAATTACCGGTCATGGAGCTATGTGAAGTCACGGTGAGGGCACGCAACTACGCCCCACCAGCAATGCACCCAGCACCGAGGACAACCTGCATGCTGTTGTGGGTTGGCTGCAAGGCAGACATCTTGATCAAAAAACGTCACTGCGCGTGCCTGTACGGACAAGCACGCCACTAGCCGCTGCGGACTGCACCCATGCCACAGGCCACTCCTGCAACTTGCCCTTATGTCTCGCCTGCCCTCTCCACTTGCCCGTGCACTAATTCCCCAGCAGCATACCCTCAACGCCCATCACCACCGCTGCTGCGAACACCACCGGCGACTCCCGTTACAGTTCCCTTCTCAGTCCATTCCATCCTGTCCTGTCCTGTCACAATGCAGACGGGCGGCCGCGGGCCCACAGCCCGCTCCCTGCCGTGCTCCACACACAACCACCTGGTCCTGGCCTGCTGGATGCGTCCAACCGTACGCAATGCCAAGCCCCTCGCGAATAACCAGTCACACGTGCACCAAGCACTCCAGGAGCCTAACGAGGGGCTCCTTGTACGCCTGCAGCTCCACCGGAAACGTGCTGCTCTCCAGCACCCGCAGGGCCTGTTCAGGCTCCTCGTCGCCATCCTCAATGAAAGGGATGCTGTCGCTGCACTGCTTGAACTCCAGCAGCTTCGCGTAGTCCGTCAGGCTGATTCCCAGGCCCTGCACGATGGCCTCCCACGCGGGCTGAATCCACCCGTAGTTCCTCTTATACGCCATGGCGTCGTGGTCATCGCGTCCTGTGATGGCCTCTAGGGTTTCCAGCGTCGAGAAGACGCCATCTGCCGTGGCTACGTGCGGGTCATGCGGCACATGCGGCTCATGCGGTTCCCGCTCCAGCGCTGCTTGGAACTTCACGAACACCAGGTATTGGAACGCCGTCACATGGCAGCGGTACCTGCGGCGTGATGTCAACTTTGTAATGCTTGAAGGGGGCAGGTGCACGGCTCACGCTAGGTTCATTGGGCTAACCTGGCCGCGAACGATGCTAGGTCCTTTCGGAGTAGCAAGCGCCAGATGACCTTTCCACGCGAGTACATAGTACTATGCTGTACTATGTCAAACACCTCACTTGTTCCGACGGAAATGGACCGTCATGCCCAGAATGGCCCATGCAATTTTGGTTGCTCATCGCCTGCTCGCATGCTCTTGTATGCTCTTGTCCACGATTGTGTGCCAGGAAGGCCCGCCACCATAGCCCCCATCTACCACCGTCCACAGGACGCCACTCAGGAAGTTGGCCCCTCCCGCACACCTAGAACAACAGTTGCGAGGGCGGCGTGCTTGCAGTGCCAGAGCGGCGCCCGCCCCTGCCCCCATGCTGTGTTTTTAGCGAGCATGCAATACGGCTACCGTACTGAATGCGGCATCCAGCACTGTGCCTCAGTGCTCAATTACCGGTCATGGAGCTATGTGAAGTCACGGTGAGGGCACGCAACTACGCCCCACCAGCAATGCACCCAGCACCGAGGACAACCTGCATGCTGTTGTGGGTTGGCTGCAAGGCAGACATCTTGATCAAAAAACGTCACTGCGCGTGCCTGTACGGACAAGCACGCCACTAGCCGCTGCGGACTGCACCCATGCCACAGGCCACTCCTGCAACTTGCCCTTATGTCTCGCCTGCCCTCTCCACTTGCCCGTGCACTAATTCCCCAGCAGCATACCCTCAACGCCCATCACCACCGCTGCTGCGAACACCACCGGCGACTCCCGTTACAGTTCCCTTCTCAGTCCATTCCATCCTGTCCTGTCCTGTCACAATGCAGACGGGCGGCCGCGGGCCCACAGCCCGCTCCCTGCCGTGCTCCACACACAACCACCTGGTCCTGGCCTGCTGGATGCGTCCAACCGTACGCAATGCCAAGCCCCTCGCGAATAACCAGTCACACGTGCACCAAGCACTCCAGGAGCCTAACGAGGGGCTCCTTGTACGCCTGCAGCTCCACCGGAAACGTGCTGCTCTCCAGCACCCGCAGGGCCTGTTCAGGCTCCTCGTCGCCATCCTCAATGAAAGGGATGCTGTCGCTGCACTGCTTGAACTCCAGCAGCTTCGCGTAGTCCGTCAGGCTGATTCCCAGGCCCTGCACGATGGCCTCCCACGCGGGCTGAATCCACCCGTAGTTCCTCTTATACGCCATGGCGTCGTGGTCATCGCGTCCTGTGATGGCCTCTAGGGTTTCCAGCGTCGAGAAGACGCCATCTGCCGTGGCTACGTGCGGGTCATGCGGCACATGCGGCTCATGCGGTTCCCGCTCCAGCGCTGCTTGGAACTTCACGAACACCAGGTATTGGAACGCCGTCACATGGCAGCGGTACCTGCGGCGTGATGTCAACTTTGTAATGCTTGAAGGGGGCAGGTGCACGGCTCACGCTAGGTTCATTGGGCTAACCTGGCCGCGAACGATGCTAGGTCCTTTCGGAGTAGCAAGCGCCAGATGACCTTTCCACGCGAGTACATAGTACTATGCTGTACTATGTCAAACACCTCACTTGTTCCGACGGAAATGGACCGTCATGCCCAGAATGGCCCATGCAATTTTGGTTGCTCATCGCCTGCTCGCATGCTCTTGTATGCTCTTGTCCACGATTGTGTGCCAGGAAGGCCCGCCACCATAGCCCCCATCTACCACCGTCCACAGGACGCCACTCAGGAAGTTGGCCCCTCCCGCACACCTAGAACAACAGTTGCGAGGGCGGCGTGCTTGCAGTGCCAGAGCGGCGCCCGCCCCTGCCCCCATGCTGTGTAGCAACTGCAGGTCAGCTGCAAGCAGGGCAAGGTGCCGAGGGCCGCTCCATGCACACCGGAAAGCGTTACACCTTTGGCCATGAACACACATGTGTATTTTCCATGCTTTTGCCCCTGCTTTTGCCCCATTGTTCCTAACGAAAGCGCAAGCAGCCTGCTGCCTGGCATCCGACGGCCACCCTGCAACATACCCAAATGCCAAAACGCCTTGGATGGCACCGCGTGTATAATGCACATGCGTGCAAGCGGCGGGGCCCAAGAGCACCCCAAGAGCTATCCACAAACAGCGCTGTAGCGGAGCCAATATCGCCGTATAAGGGCATTAAGTGGTCTGTCCCAAGCACCTTGAGTACCACAGGCGTGCTTGTCGTCCTTGCCACGTGTGCGGCAGGTGGCTCCCGTTGGGGCGTCAGTCCGTGGTCCCCGCCAGTATGCTCTTCACCGGCTCGTATATCATCCAGCTGAGCGCCGTGCCTGCGACCACGTACGTGTGTACGTCATTGGCAGCAGGTGACCCACGGGTCAGGAAGGTAGCAAGACCAGCATGCAAGCTCCTGCTCTCTGGCTGCCACCAAAGCCTCGGGCGGTGCGAGAGGTGCACTCGCAAGGCCGACACGTGCCTGACGTGCTTCTGCTACGGGGGAAGCTTGAGCTATGGTTGCACGCCCAAGTCCAGGCACGATATGTGCTGCAGCCTTGTGCCATAACACGGGCAGCTTCCGACGGCCAACCGCCACTCACCCGGCGCCAGCTGCAGCATGCGCGCCCCCACACCCGTCATGAAGGCCTGCGGAGGGGCGGCGGCAGCAGGCAACGGGTGACAGCATCCCGCAAGTAACAACATCGCAACGGTTCTTCCCAGCCGTCCAGGTTTGAGAACAGCGGAGAACTGTGTCCTAGTCATTTGACTACATCCCTGTGCTCGTGCGGACCGCTGCCGCAGCACGCACAACCTCTGTGCTCCACCACGGACGTGCCGTCCATTCCGACCCGGCCTGAAGAACCCGTGTGCGGGAAAACACCTGCAGCAGCAGCTGCCCGTGCCCTTCCCGTGCGCACTCACCCGCGCGCCCTCCTGCCTCCACATTTGCTGGGCGATGCTCCACGCGGTGACTCCCGCGTGCTCCTTGCACGCAGACAGCACCTGGGCGTGGGACCAGCCGCAGAGCGGCAACGACAAGCAGTAAGAAATGCTGGGCGTGGAGGCAGGCCACAAAGAGCGGGGCAGTGCTGCTTTACGGGCTCAGGGTTGGCCTCAACGGAACCGCCCGGCGCCCTTGCACAGCCCGTGCGCCACGAGCTCCTGAACGCCAACCATGTCGCCATCCCAACCTTCCAAGTTCCTCTCTACCCTTCCATGGCGCCAACTGCCTGACTGTGGCTTTGCGAGCTATCGAAGCAACCGTACTGGGTTAAGGCCACTACCCGCGCCAATCCCAGCCCAGAGTTGGCACCAACGCGCATTGACTGGCGGAAATTGCACGGCGCTCAAGAACATAGCCGCAGCGCTGTTGCCACGGGATACTGTGAAGCCATTTCGAACGCGAACGGTGCGTATCTCGAGCGCCGTCGCATTCACGGCAAAAGGAAGTGCACACGCACCTGGAGCCGCGTCTTGACCACATCAGCCGGGTGTGTTAGCAGCCCCGCCACGCTGGCGCTGACTGCACGCGGGATGGTGCAACACAACAAAGGGGTAACCGTGGAACGCTGCCGCTGACTGCACGCGGGCCGACGCGCACAACGGGCGGAACAGCCATGTGCACGCGCCAAAGAACGAGGCCAGCGAGATTAGAAACATAAGGAACAGGACAGGCGCATGGCTATATGGCGGCGGCTCAGCTTTGGTGTTGACCTCTTGGCCCTGTGGGCCCGATGCACATGCACATGCACGTGTCCCACCTGCTGAGCATACCCCAAGCATCACAGGTGGCAGCTCGGCGCCTTGACGCACGTCCCCGAGCGCTGCCCTAGAGCCGCCTGCCGCCGGGGAGCCCTCCTCCCGCTGGTGCCCGCCGCTGCCTGAATCCCGTGTTGCGGGCAGCGCCCCGGTGTCTAGGTCTAGCGCCCAGCGCTCCATGAGCCCCGGGGCTGCTCTCTTGCTCCCCTCGTACAGCGCGATGTACAGCGCGTTCCAGGGGATCCACACCGCGTTGGTGGCCTGGTGGTACGGCAGGGGGGGTTGCAGCGCATGGGGCTGAACATGATGCGTCGGGCTCTGTCGTACAGGGTCGGCGACTGCACTAGGTGAAAAGTTCACGTGGAAGACAGGCCCTTGGGACTTGAAGCTCGACACCTCGACACAGTAAGTACAAGGTGCCGAGACAGGAGTGGGCCTGCTGTCAGGGAGCGCCGCTCGCCGCACACGTGCTGTGCAGAACGCTTACAGCCACTCCCCCTGCCCCGAGCACGGCGCGGACCCTAGTGCCTGCGCTTACCCAATAGCCTTTAAGAAGGCCCAGGGGCCCGTTGTGTCGAACCTGCACACATCAGGACAGGGCCAATGCAGTGCGATTGACGGTTTGATGGTGGCACGCAACAGCGTTGGACCGTGTGGGCGGCACGCTTCGCTAGCTTGGGGCACGCTGACAAGGGCACGCTCAGCCTGTCTGACAGCGAACACACACGCTAGCACATTACGGCACCATCTATGCCTCCTGGTACCTGCCGCTGCACGGATGCCTGTTGCTGCAAAACCCACCAGCTCTGTGAAGGCCTGCAGTGGCCCCGACAGGCGGTACGCCCCTGCCCGCTCCATGAGTGGCGCCACCTGTGTGTGGGGGGCCATTGCAGCATGCGGAGAGCGGGCGTGCACTGAATATATTAGCGCAAAGACGTGCCAAAGAAGCACTCGTGGTGATGGAGCGGAGCGCTCCAAGCGGCAAAGGCAGGAGCACGTACCGACCCGGCCGCTCACATTGCAAGCAACATCCTGTGAGCCACGGGATTACGGTTGGCGACAAGACGAGAGAACGTCGGGCCCCGGCCACACTCCCACCTGCAACATTCGCGATTTGACACTAAGCCGCAGCCCCAAGGCTTTCCACCAACCTGCAAACGCTCCTTGACGATGTCTATGGGCGTGAAGGCCAGCCCGCCCACCAGCTGTGCCGCCACGCCCACTAACAGGTCGCCCGCCATGCCCGAGCCATCTACCGTACAAAGTACGACATTGGCAATGCGCCCGTCAATGTGACAAGGAAGGCAAGGGCGCGTTGCAACCCGCCCCAGGGGGTTCGCAGGGGCAGCTTGGGGCAGCACCCGCCGCACGCACGGCAGGCAGCACCAAAAGCAGCAGCAAAGATGACAACGCACGAGGTGGCCTGCTATTGCTATTGCTGCTGCAGCACAGCGTTCGATCCCAATGTTTGACGGTTGGGTGCAAGAGCCGTACCTGGCAGCAGCGCCTTTGCTCCCTCGTAGCCCCCGAAGTAGGCCACGTTGGCGGGCACGCTGCCCAGGGCCACAGCCCCGAAACCGCGGTAAAAGCCGTACAACCCCTCCTGCCGTGCAACCTGCGATTACAGCGGGTATTGCGTAACTCGCCCGTGCAGTGTTACTGGGCTACTGTCATGGCCCTGAGCCTCTACGGTTGCAGGCAGGCTCCCGTTGTCACAGCTGTGTCTCCACCCCAGAGGGAGCAACTGGCTGCTGGCATTTCCTCCTGAACTTCCACTGCAGCCATCCCCCTGGCTCACCTTAGCTACTGCATCGATCGTGCTCCGGTAGGGCGGGGGTAGGCCTCCCGCTGCGCCTTGCACTTGCAGGCGGGCTTTGATGGTGTCTGGCGGGTCTGCATGTCGTGGGCGCCAGCAGACCAAGTCGTCACAAACAAGCCGCGAGGCGCAAAGCTCCGGTTAACAGCTTAAACTCATCTAGATAATATGTGATTATCCATTACGTACATGTGAAGAATCTGGAGCACACGCCGGCGATGGGCCCCGCGAGCAGCACGCGGAGTGAACGCAGCGGCGATGCGCCCTCGTCGGTCCCTGCGCCGGCTTCGGTCATCCACGACCGACTATAATGAATATGAACTGTATCAGCTGTTGCTGATGTTGCACGTCGCGTAAATGCCGGCGTGGGTGACGGGCAGCCAGAGGGGCGCAGTGGTGGTTACATCGTGTTGCAGTCTCCTGGTCAATCAGGCTGATTGCAGCTCAGTGCAACGGCCGTAGGGGAACACAACACCGTGTACCGGTATGATTGCCACTGGCTTGACATGCGTGGAAGGGTGCTACATGTCGTACATCCACGGAATTTTGGCATATGTCGGACTGTCGGTCGAGCACGGGACTTGAGCATGGTGGAGGGGATCGTGGACCCAGGCATGGTGCGATGCTGCCACCGCGGTTTGTCCAGATCCAGACCGAACGTGCACGACACTTCCACGGCCGTTCAGCAGGAACGTGATGATTTATTGTTTCTCTGGGTTAACAGGGGATGATGCACAGAACGTTTGGGTTCGCCTGGGCTGCGGCACGACATGCAGGGCATTTGGCGTTTTGCTGGGGTCTGAGCAGGTCTGAGCGGGACCGGCACCGGGCTGGGTGACACACTAAGCCAGCCAGAGCCAGCCGACACGGAGCGCTCCGTTGAGCCGCTGCCTAGCTGGCCAGAAGATGATCAAGGCAGGGGCCCTCAGGTGACACCAACTGCTGCATGCAGGCCGTACGCTCGCGCGTTCCACACCCAACACGCTGCACACCCTCCTTTGCTGAGTGGTCCTGTGCTCCTGTCCAAATGGTGTGTGAGATGCTATAATCTCGCGCGTATGCGCATATCCCTAGCTCCTAGATGCTGCTGCTGCTGCTGCAACACCTCTTCAACGAATGTGCCAGGCTGCGCCCCCACCCCTGCTGGACAACAAGGCTGCGCAAGGAGGCTCCCGATCTGGACTGGGCTGAGCTTGAAACCGCTCCCCACGCCCCGCGCTAGCGGTGCAGAACGCACCCCGCCCTTCGAAACCCGACGCGCTGTGAGATTTTCCTTGCGCAGCCTCCGAGCCGCGTGTCGTCCCGCATACGCTGCGCGCTGGCAGCTGGGCTGTACCTGTGCTGATCTGTACCGTGGCCACCCGAGCCCTGGCATAGCCCTGCATGGCCCCACTGCCCCTGCCGTACCCACGGGCGCTGCCCTCCGGCCGCCCAAGCTGCCCCCTGTGGCCAGCCTCCGTAAGCCGCCCCAGAAAGCCACATACCCACGTGGCGGCCCCAAGTAATGAGGGCCTGCTGAAGCCCCAACATTGCTCCCCGAGAGGGCCCCAGCTGCTGTGCGCTGTGGCCAGGCGGCGCCTGCCGTCCGCCACATAAGCCACAGCCTGCAGTGCCACGTAAAGCCGCAGCTCGCCCCAGATTGCTGCAGCGCTCACTGCGTCAGCGCTGCCGCCCGAGCGTTGGTCTGTGCCAGCTCAGGAGCGAGGCATAACCACACATGACGGCGCACACATGTGCGCCAGTCGGGCCCCCCGTTTGCAGCGCCCGGCTGCTGCTGCTGCTGCTGGTGCTGGTGCCGCTGTTGAGCTGTCGCTGCCCCTGCTGCTCTTCCTGCTGCCGCCTCTGCTACTGCCTCTGCTGGGCCCGCCTGTGCTGGCATGCGGTAAAAACCTGTTCCGCGAGACAGGAGCCAGTCGCGTACGTGCTATCCGTTACACAGAAGCCTGGAGCACGCCTGCACGCTTAGTGCTCGCCCTCAGCCTGCTTCTTCTTCCTCCACATGATGTCCAGGGCAGAGTCGCCCTCACCCTGCGCGGCGGGACAGGTGGGGGTGGGACGGGGTGTCGGGGTCAGGACACAACCCAGGGGCCGGTACCGACGTGTAATGGATGATGTTTCCCCGGCTTCTGAGAAAGATATTTTCATGATGAGCTATACGCGTAGCTGCTTTAGTTTTCCTATAGCCGCGAAGCACTGCGCCCCGCCGCCGCATTTCGCCGCCCAAACTGAGGGACTTTGGCTGCTCTACGCACCATGGCGCGCACGTTGCCGGCCAGAGCGAAGGTGGTGAAGTTGCCGTTGTACACGCCGTTGGCGTCCAGGTGCCCGATGTTAATCTGCACGCTGGCGTGGTCCTTGGCGGTGATGAGCTTGTTGGTCCACGCGCTGCAGATGAAGAAAAAGACAGCATAATTATTTATCCCCTAAATCAGGCTAAGACTACGCTGTAATGCGCCGACAGAACGACGCACCACTTGCGCGGGATGTAAAGGTCGACGACCTGGCCCTCGTCGTTGATCATTTTTATAACCTCTTTGCAGGGAGGTCAGTGGAGGGTGCAAATCAGAGAGGGACTCAAGCCCGGCCCTCGCCGGCACTTGGGCAGGGCAGCGGGGCATGCAGTACACGGCCCAATTGCGTCCCCCAAGCACTCGCCCAAATACGCCTGACGAGCCAATCTTCCTCATATGTTAATTATGTGCATGCACACGGCCACTACAACATGCACTACCCTGGCCTGACTCTCCTGCCTCCATCCGTCACAGCCGAGCCGGCTTTGCCTTTACCCCGTTGTGACTTCAGCCCATTAGCTGCTCGTTAGGCTGCGGTGCGCACGGTGAAGCCAAGCAATAACGGACGCGTTCGGTGCCTGATGCGGCCGGCCCTGGCTTTCGCGTGGTTGCCGCCGGTGTTTAGAGCGAGACCTGCAACGAGCCCGTTGCAGCTTCAAGGACTGCTACGCTTGTAGGCGTTGCATGGGGGATGCCTGCATAGCTTTTGCTGCAAGGGCCCCTCGATTGCAAATAGGACCTGCCCGATGATTACAACACCAAAACGTCCTGAGCCGCCATGCGGCCTGAAGATATTGACGTTCCGCTAGATAGTACCTGAGGGCAAACATGCATCCTCGCATAAACTCCTGCGTAGCTTGTGGTGCATAAAACACACCCAAGCTTTGCTGTTTTGGGGGTACTTGGTGTGGCGTGTGTATCACGCGCAACGATGGTGCCTGCAAACGGCTGCATGGTCTGGCCTCTTTTTACTCGCACATGCACGTCAATGCCAAGTTTACGCCTAGCTGCATCGCGCATGTCAGTTCAACCTGGTGCCACCGCACACGCAATCGAGGCACTGTCATGTACTGCTACACTACACTCCCTGCCACACTTGCATGGAGCATGCACTCACAGGACGTCAGCATGACTCCCCCTTGCGCTGCCGGCCTCCCTCCGGAAACAAACACGCGAGGCCTCGATGGGTTTCCTATGCCCCCACACTGCATGCCGCCAGCCCGCCACCCGTCTAGGCCCCCACCACACGCTGCTGCTCCTCCCTCCCGTGTTGTACACCAAGGGACGGACGCACCTCGCCACCCCGCGCTTCATTGTCAACACCACCACTTCCAGCGAAACCCACAACTCGCGACTGCTGTCCCTGCTCCCAGTGTCCCCGCTGCTGCTCCCCTGCCTCCTGCCCGGCCCTCCGGAACCGCAGCTCAAGCCCCACCACACCTGCACCCCCTCCCGCTCCCTGCACGCTCCCCGCCAGACCCACCTCCACCACATACCTACCCCTACCCCCAAGGCTGCCACTCCCGTCCAACACACCCTGCCCTGCTGCCCTCGCACCCGCATCCACACCCACACCATCACCCCGCTCCCGGCCCCACAGCTGTTGCTGCTGTTGCTGCTGTTGCTGCAGCTGCTGCAGCTGCTGCCCCTCCTCAATCGCAACCAGCTGCTCCGCCAATGGCTCCAACAGCTGCCGTCGCAACAGCTCCTCACATCCTGCCATACCACCACCTCCCAGCCCGGCCCCCGCACCAGCCCCTGCTGCTGCTGCCGCTGCCGCCTGCCCCGCCAGCCACCTAGCCGCCTCCGGCCGCAACACCACCTCCTCCACGCCCGCGGGCCGCAGAAGCTCGGCCATGTCGTACACGTGCCGCCGTACGACAAGTTCCCGTTCCTGCTCGTCCAGCGGCGTGAAATTTACGACACGGTCCACCGCTGTCTGCAGCTCCGGAACCAGGCCCCAGGCGCCGCTGCTGCTAGCCCGCGCGTGTGCGCTGGCGGGTTGGGGCTGTGGGTGGTGCCGGTGCTGCTGCTGGTGGCCTTGGTGGGTGTGGGTTAGCGTGGCAGCCAGCTGCTGCTGCTCCGCATGGGGATGGTCCGCAGCCTCCTCAACACTCGACGCGGAGGCGCGCGCCCCAAGTGCACTGGCAGGACCGTGGGCAGTGTGCGCGCTGATGGAGCTATTGCCACTGCTGCTGCTCGCAGCTGAGTTGGTGTTGGTGGTGAAGACCACGATGGCGTTCCGCAGGTTGGCCTCACGGCCCTGGCCGTCGCGGATGACCCCCTCCTGCACGCCGCGCAGCAGCAGCTCCTGCACCTGTGGTGATCAGGGACATGCGAACACGATTGAGTTGTAGGGACGAACAAGGAGTGTACCAGGGAGGTGTGTGCGAAGTGCGAAGTGCATGTGTGGCTGGGCAGCGGGCCAGCGGGCCAAGACATGGTCCCCGTGTGAGAGGTGTTCCAGGCTGATCAGCGCAACAAGTCGCAGCTTGGATTTTGCCGGACCTGGCCCTCTCAACAGCCTCCAACCTGACAGCAGTTCCCCCAAGTGTGGGCCAGCCACAGTGCTCAATATGCACAGCCGTGCTCCACCACGCGCAGTCGCACGTGTGACCGACGACGGCCGCCTGTCCTCAGTCCCGCCCACCTCCGAGTGCTCTCTCCACTGGTGTCACACGGTATACAGCCATCCGTTACATTCCCGCCAACCGTACGACACACCAACCGCCCACACCCCTTCCGCCCACCTCCGGGTGCGCCCTGTCCGCCTGCTCCACCAGCAGCACGCAGTGCGGCCGCCGCCGCAGCGCGTCCGTCAGCAGCCCGCCGCTGCCGTACCCAACATACCCGGGCGCGGCGCCCACCAGCCGCGCCACGGATGTACGGCTGCCGTACTCGCCGCCGTGCAGCTGCAGCAGCGCGGCGGGCTCGTGATACAGCTCCTCGGCCAGGGCCTGTGTGGGCGGGGCATCGGGGGTGTTGGGCAGGGAAGGGGCTCGCTGCGACAAGCAAACTTAAATCCATGATGGAAGGTGGTGGAGGGGCCACGCATCACAACAGCACTAACCAGGAGTCCAGGACACGGCTTGTGCGGTTGAGCAAGGCCGGAGTGAAATGCGCGAAAATAGCAACAAGGCCCTGGAGGCTGTGAAGTAGCACCACAACGCGCTCGGGACAGCTCGGAGACTGTCTACCTCGGCAACCCACCTGGCACAGCGTCGCCTTGCCGCAGCCAGGCGGCCCCATCATGAGAAAGCTAGCCACCGGCCGCCGCTGCTGGCCCCCGCCCCTTCTACTCCCGCCATTGCCCCCATGCCCCTGCTGCACCTGCTGCTGGTGCTGCGGGCTCCTCTCCGCCCCACGCCCCGCCGCCCCCAACCCCAGACGGTGCAGCTGCACCGCCGCGCACACAGCCCGCACAGCCTCACGCTGCCCCACCACCCGCGCCTCCAGCGCCTGCCGCAGGTGCCCCACAGCCGCCCCCGCATGGTCCCGCCACACGCTCTGCAGCGGCAGACCCGTGGTCCGCGCCACCACCTCCAGCACCGCCCGCTCGTCCACCACCAGCTCCCTGCTGTCGTACAGCTCGTCGTACGGGTCGACGTACTCGCCGTCGGCGGTGTCGTACCGTCGGTTCTCGTACCCGGCGGCGGCGGCGGAGGCGGCGTAGCCGGCGGCCTGGGAGGGGTCCGTGGCTGCTGCAATACTACCTGAAGCAGCGGCGGTCGCCTGTGTGGTGCTGCTGACTAGGCCAGGCGCAGCGCCTTGCTCTCCAGGCTGAGCCTGGACCTGGCCCTGGATGTGTTGTTGCTGTTGGTGTTGCTGCAGGAGGACGCTGGTGCCCAGCAGCAGCTTCTCCGGGGCGATGTTGAGGAAGCGTGTGCGGCAGGAGGGGCAGCGCAGCCGCAGGTCGTCTGCGGGAGGCCGGCACGACACAAACGACACTGAACACAGTTTCGTCCGGCAAATAGTGCCATAACATGAGTGAAACAGAAGGTGGACTAGAAAAGGCAGAACACCGCATGTACGCTGCACTGATCCCAACATGACACGCGGCCGATTGCTGAGATGCCCCACCATTGCAAAGAGAGTCGCGCAAAACTCGTTGCCGCAGCAATTCATACACCATGCTTTCCCCAGCCCTACACGTGTACGGGTGGCTGCCACGCGCCCTACACGCCATACCTTTCCGCGCCGCGACGGTGGTCCCGCAGTGGGGGCACGCCTTGGGGTGCGCCCTCTCCTGCGCCGCCGCCTCCACATCCTCAACCGAGCCCCGCGCCTCACCGTCCGCACCGATGCTACCGGCCGCCACGCCGCTGCCCCTGCTGCTGCCGCTGGTGGAGGCGGTGGTGGTATCACCCGGGCCGCCGCCAGGGGCCTTCGCGGGGCCGTAGCCGAAGATCTCACCGTGCCGGCGCTGCCGCTCGCGCGTCAGCAGGATATGCCCTGCACGCGCGGCAACGGCAAACCCACAACATAAACTTGCACTGCCAGGCAGCTTGTGCCAGGTACCGGTTCTGCACACATACACCTGCACCGTAGGTGCGGCCCTGCCCTCCTTGCACCCTGACCGTGACCCGTACCTCCCTGTCCCCCGCCCACAGAACCGCTACGAGAAGTCCAAGGTCGTCGCGTCGGTCGCGACCGACCAGGGGCCCAAGACGGTGCAGCTGGTCCTGCCCCTGGTCGGTCGCGACCGACGCCACGACCTTGGACTTCTCGTAGCGGTTCTGTGGGCGGGGGACAGGGAGGTACGGGCTTTCGTTTAGACTGGCCAGTACACACCTGCACATAACACTCCTGGCCTATCACGGCGGTCTTGTGCAGGATTCCGTTGCAATGCAGCGCTCCATACCACGCATCGCATACTGCCTGCCCCCAGATCGCACGCGCCCAGCCGCACCACCACGCACCTTCCACCCCCGGCCGCGCCTCCTGCGGAGTGGCACCAAACCACTCCAGCAGCTGCTGCTGCCGCGCCTCCTCCCACGACGCACGGCCCTGCGACGCAACCCACGACCGCCAGTCGGGCAGCGGGGCACCGCCGCCACCACCACCGCCACCTGCTCCCCCGCCGCCGCCACCGCGGATGCCCATGCTCCCGACCGCCGCCACTGACGGCGACGGGTCTGACGCACCGCAACCAGCCGCCGCGTCTGGCCCGCAGCGCTCCGCACAGGACGCAACCTGCCCGCTAGCTCCACCTCCACCGCACCCGGCACCCGCTGCTGGCTGCTGCTGCTGCTGCTGCTGCGGGTGGGATTGTGGGTTAAGGTGTGGGTGTGGGTCCAGCGGCCGCAGCACGCGCGCCGCGTCCCCCGCCAGCGCCGCCCTCAGCTCCGCCTCCGCCGCCGCCAGCCCGCTGGTAGGCACACTCCCATCCGCATGGCCCGCCGACCCACACGGCCCCGCCGGCCGCACCCCCTCGGCGTCCCCCAACCCCTCCCCCAGTACTGGCGACCTGGGGGCCCCACACTCCCCAGGAATACCGGCCCCTGCTGCCCCTGTTGGGTAGGTAACTGTGCCGCCCGCCCCTGGCCAAGGCCCTGCCCCAGCCCTAGCCCCCGGGCCCTGGTGGTCCCTCCCCGCCCCCCTGGCCAGCACGGTGTGCGCCGCCGCCTCGTCCAGCAGGTCGATGGCGCTGTCGGGCAGCCGCCGCTCCGTCACGTAGCTGCATGCAGCAGCAGCACAAGAGCGTGCAGGGCAGCAAAAAGAGCAGCCATGAATGAAAGCGCCAGAGCTTGTATGGGTCGACAAGACGGGAGGGATGCGTTGTACAGAAAAAGGCTTCGACTTACTTCTGTTCTTGCAGTCGACCCAAAGCACGTCTTATGTGATCCTGCGGCATTGCAGCAACCCGCTGCCCCATGCTGCCCCGCCACCACCCGCTGCCCCACCCCACGCACCGCCTGGCGCACCGCGCTGCCGCCCTCAGCGCCCCCTCCGTGAACACCACCCCGTGGTGCTGCCCGTAGCGGGGCGCCAGGCCGCGCAGCCACTCCACCGCCTCCTCCTCCCCTGGCTCCTCAACCTGCACCACCTGCAGCGCCAGGCGGACAGCGGAGGGGAGCCACACTTTGGCAAGCATGGCAGACGACCCAGCGCCGCTGACCGCAGCAGCCCGCCTCACTGAACAAGATCACGTCCTGAGCGCAGTGCGGTACTAGCGCCGGTTACCACGAAGTTACATACATGTCCTGTTCGCAGTATCCATTTGAGCCCACTACCCAACCCCGTCACCACACCGTAGCCAGGGCAGGAGGCACATGAACCACAGCGCACCGCCCTGCCCTGTTCCGTGGCATGCAGCCCCAACCCCACTATGAGCCCACAATTATCACACCCTGCCTTCTTTCATGCTTGCCTGCTCCTGCCTCAGTCCCACTATGCCTGTATCCCGCACCGCATTCGCTTCATACCCTCGTCACGCGCCTGCAGCCCCGCACCTGGAAGCGGCGCGCGAAGGCGGGGTCCCTCTCCACGTGCCGCCTGTACTCTGCCAGCGTGGTGGCGCCCAGGCAGCGCAGCGACCCACGGGCCAGGGGCGGCTTTAGGATGTTGGCGGCGTCCAGGCCGCCCTCGGAGCCGCCGGCGCCAACTGAAGCAGTGGATGGTGTGGGGGAAAGGGTAAGGAGGGTAAGGGGGGTCGGTCGATGAGAGATGCGGACACGTTAGGCGGCTGGGAGTGGTGTTGGGAGTGGTGTGGAGGGTTCATAGTAGCACAGGCTGAAGCCGCTAGGCGAAGCGGCTAGGAGTGCGGAGTCCAGGGGCGCTGAGGAGAGCAATCACAGGTGCCAGGGCTTGACAAATACGGGCCGTGCGCGGACAGCGGTGCCGCGGGGTTGTAGCATCGCACGCAGGCTGCAGAGATACAAAATAAATTTTGTATCCTCGAGCGTGATATTAATTGCGACGCAGCTACAACGCTACAACGCTACTGCGCAAACGCCTAGCCCACGGGGACATGTGATGCACTTTCCGCACTCCAGCCGGAGCAGCTCCAGACTTCGACGTCGCGCCCCGGTATGCAGCCACCCCACCCCCCACACCACCCAGCGTACTGGCCAGTCCCACCCACCCAGCATGTGTATCTCGTCCACGAACAGGATGACGTTCCCCTTTGCTGCCGCTACGTCCGCCACCACCGCCTGCAGCCGCTCCTCAAACTCCCCCCTGTAGGAGGAGCCCGCCAGCAGCCCAGTCACGTCCAGCGACACCAGCCGCCGGCCAGCCAGCCTGCAGGGGGATGCGGCACGTGTTACAGGCAACAGCTGGCTGGAAAGGGGTGCAAATGCTGGGCGTAAGGGCGGCGGCAGCGTAATACCAGGTAGTCAGGCACCTTGCACAACTCAGCATCGTGCTCCTGCGCAATGACCCTCGAACGCCGCCAAGGTGCCAAGGGCCCGGGCGGATCCCAATCCCACATCACATTCACCGCGTGTTCAAGTGATGGTGCCAGCGTCCGCACGCGTTCCAGGCTCACAGCCATCGCATATACAAAGTTCCACAAGGCGCCTGGGCACCCGGTACCCACCCTGGCGGCGCGTGTGGCGAGGCCAGCAGCTGCGCGATGCCCTCCACCACCGCCGTCTTGCCCACACCCGGCTCCCCCACCAGCACCGGGTTGTTCTTGGTGCGCCGCAGGAGCACCTGTGGGTTGAACACAGTTGGAGGCGACACTGCGGGTTTTGGGTGAGCGCAGTATGACGACGGGGCCCAAGGGACGGGGAGCGCCAAAAGCGTCTGCAATAGCGGCGGCAGAGGAAAGCAGGGGTGGTGGTGGGAACGAGGTACGGGCGGGCTCTGGGGCGGGGGGGTGCAGGGGTGAGGCTGTGCAGAGCCCGTCGGCATGATCGCAGGGTGGCCCGGGGCCCCATTAGCGGGTGCCGGGCGGCAGAGGCGATGCGGCTACGGTTGTTGCTTCAGCTGCTTCAGGCGCTGGCGTCGGCTCCCGCTCCTTCTCCTGCCCATTCCCTTTTTCAGCTGCGCCAGCTTGAAACATGCCACTGCGCAGTTGCAGCATCCCACGGGCACCAGCGCCTCTTGACTGCGAAAAAAACCCTAAACGCCGCCATATGCCGTGGGTAAGTAAACCACATACCCTCCACATGGCCCCCGTGCCCGCACCTGCAGCACGCGCTCCACCACCTGCTCGCGGCCCACCACAGGGTCCAGCAGCCCCCGCCGGGCCTCCTCCGTAAGGTCGCGACCGAAACGCTGAAGCGCCGCGCCGGGCACCCACCTGCACCGAGAGGGGGGCATTCGGGGAGAAAATTACAAGGGGATTGTTTATTGGTGTGGGCACTGGGGGATGTGTGAGAGGTGAGAGACAGGCCCGTGGCGTCGGCCCGGCGGCCACGTGCCAGTACACACCATGCCCAGCATACGCCAGGCTAGCACCCTGCTAGCCATAGGCTCTATGCCATTGAACTATGTTTCCATCACGCATTAAGGGCAAACACCGGCGTGGGCTGAGCATGGAGCAGCAGTGTGGGGGCCCACCTGCGTCCCACGCCGCTGCCAGCCACGGCCGAGCCAATGTTGACGCCCGGGTCAGAGGCTGCAGCCTGCTGCTCCTGCTGCTGTCCCTGTCCCTGTGCAGACTGCCCAGCTGCTGCACCAACGGCGGCACCGCTGCCGCTGGTGCTGCTGCTGCCGCTGCCATGGGCTGTGCTGGCCAGCAGGCGCAGCTGCCAGCTTGTGACGTGCCCCCCTCTTAGTGCGAACCGGAGAGCATCCTGGTGGGGCGTCGGCCGAGAGTAGTGGAGTGTCAGGGCTTGACATCATATATTCACGTGTAATGGGCTGGGCGAGATAGCAGTTGGGCTGGGCCGGGTGGCCTGGTTATGCCCCTAGGAGCCAGGGCCCAGGGGTGACGCTGGTAGCCTTAGCACAGGCGGGCAATGGGTTGCGCGGCCGTGCGCGAGTCCGCTTTTGACAGTCAACTTACTGTACATGTCCACCGCTGCATTTGATTCTTGGTAACAGCGCCTGTTCAGCGCAGCGTTCTGTTCACAGCCCGCGAACCGATGTTGTCCTCCTACGGGCCTGCTTGTGGCCAAACGCCATGACGGAAGACGGAGTACCACCGCTACTGCTTAATTCACATACGCGATGCTCTACAGTGTTTGCGCGGGACTTGCACTGCTTGGGCACAATCACTAACGGCGGAAACAACCTTGGGTGGAGCGCGCGTCACACACAGTCACAGGGTCTTCCACAATGCCAGTTTACATGTATCCTCCGTGTATTGCTACCGCTTGGCTCTTGTCTCATGTGGCCCTTGCTCGTGCTGCGCTGACGTTTGCGGCCACTGGGGAACCTCCCCTGCGCCGAAGCAGCCCTTTGCGCCAGTCCCCTGCAGCCTGTATGTTCCTGCCACCACGTTGTCGTAATAAGCAACAACTGCAACGCCATGCGGAATCATCCTTAGTGTTGGTTATCAAGTGGGCGCATTGGGACGGGGCGACTCCCCTGCTTAGCTTAGTGCTGTGGAACCTGCGGTCTAAGCACCCTGCAGGTCGTGACAGCTGGCACGCCCCCGCAAAACCTAAACCGTTGCCCATCACGTGATGACGTGGCGTGCGTCTGGAGTAGTAGGCCTTCGCGCCGACGCATCCTTGCAGGAGGGGAGGCAGACTATGGCAGACGACTGGCACGTGGCGGGCGGAAAATGGAAGCAAGGCTTGCAGACACATGGGAAGGACCTAGATGAGGGCAATCACATTTACTTGTCAAAAGCATGCATATCTCATGCGGGCAAGTGCGTGGCATGTGACGGGGTAAGTGACTTAGCCAGGGGGCCCCAGCCCTGGTGCTGGGCCAGTGGGGCTACGGGCCTACGGCACATGGCAGCACCACATTGGGAACAGAGCAGACGTCTCGATGCGTTATATGACAATGCTAGTCAAAGTCCAACTTTTGCTTGTGTTGGCCACAGCCGTATAGTCCGCTGACCATCACTGCTGCCTTTCAGCAGCTCTGCGCGCATCCAATTAGCCAAGTACAGTTCTAAGACTGCACGATATGATCTAACATACCAAGAACGTTGATAGCCTGAGCCTAGTGCGCGGACACGATGCGGGCGGTGCTACGTTCCATCGTGAGTGCGCGGTGTTCCTGCTCCAATGCGCCCACTTGATAACCAACACTAAGGGCCTTACAACGGATCTCATGCATCGTAGGTGTCGCGCTGTGGGGCTCTGGGAGCGGAGGCGTCCCACGAGCTCACCAGCAGGTGTGTTGGGGCAGCTGAAGGAGACCGGTGCCTTGCGGTACTGTCAGACAGGCTCTTGACCCCGCAGTAATTTCAATGCCTACACATTGGAAGTATTGAGCCGTGGGTGTGGTGGAGCAGGTACAGCCTGCATGTGCAATCAGCAGTGGACTTGGGCGGGGTGGCGCACAACCACCAAACGTTCACCACGAAGGACATGCAGACGCCCGCAACTACCAATGGCCCCCAGCGGCGAACCCTAGCCAGTATTGCACTGGCAGCATGCTCAATGCCCAGCCCGCTGAACGATCGGTTGACAGCTGGCAAATGGCTCATGGCTCACCGTATGGCACGATGGCACCGGGCTTTGGCGCCACACACAATGCTGGGTACGGCACATAAAGCCGTTCAGCAGGGCGTCCCTTTCTCCCTTGCCAGACCTTGTCAGCGGCCGTGACTCCACCCCTGCACGTCGCCCCCGCAGGAGCACCGGTGCCACCGCCCTAACCCGTACCACCCTGGGAGCCCCCGACAGCGCCTGCAGCTACCTGCTACCCCGGGGCAGCTCCCTCAACACCCCCACCCCTGCCCCCTTCCACACCTCCTCCACACCTTCCTCTTCAGCCCCCGCCTTCTCCAACCCATGGTGGTCCCACCGCCTCTCCTCTCTCCCCACCCATCCGCACCCCCCCCCCCCCCCCCCCCCCCCCCCCCCCCCCCCCCCCCCCCCCCCC
>VFQN01004068.1_pt1 | contig 19797 bp, 14 predicted proteins | sample 3512371 | NCBI WGS metagenome assembly VFQN01 (sample SAMN10412370, study PRJNA504923) | tailings metagenome | isolation source: Replicate 2 from Balatoc abandoned mine | place: Philippines: Itogon, Benguet | collected 2017-08-28
ATTTCGCCGCCTGCTTCAACGATGCCGACACCGTCATGGTCGCGCCGGTCTATGCGGCCGGCGAGGAACCGATCGAGGGCGTCACCTCGGAAGCGCTGGTTGCGCGCATCCGCGCCGGCGGCCATCGCGACGCGCGCTTTATCGAAGGACCGTTGCAAATAGCGCCCGCCATCCGCAACCTCGCCAAACCAGGCGATTTCGTCGTCTTCCTCGGCGCCGGCAACATCACCCAATGGGCCTATGCGCTGCCCAAGGAACTCGAGCCATGATACGCGGCGAGGCGCTCCTGGAAAGACTGGGCGACAAGCTCTCCGGCATCCGCGGCCGCATCACGCCCAATGCCGAGATGGAGAAGGTCACCTGGTTCCGCGCCGGCGGTCTGGCCGAGGTGCTGTTCCAGCCGGCCGACGAGGAGGATCTCGCGACCTTCCTGCGCGCCGTGCCCGAAGAGATCCCGCTCACCACGGTCGGCATCGGCTCCAACCTCCTGGTGCGCGAGGGCGGCATTCCCGGCTTCGTCATCCGCCTCTCGGCGAAAGGTTTCGGCGAGGCCGAGGTGATCTCCGAGACCCGCATCAGGGCAGGGGCGGCGACCCCCGACAAGCGCGTCGCCGCACTCGCCCACGAGGCCGGCATCGGCGGCTTCCATTTCTACCACGGCATTCCCGGCGGCATCGGCGGCGCGCTGCGCATGAATGCCGGCGCCAACGGCGTCGAGACGCGCGAGCGTGTGGTCGAGGTGCGCGCGCTCGACCGCAAGGGCAATCTCCACACCCTCTCCAATGCCGAGATGGGCTACGGCTACCGCCATTCGGCCGCCCCCGCCGGCCTCATCTTCACCTCCGCCGTCTTCGAGGGTTATGCGGAAGACAAGGATGCCATCAAGGCCGCCATGGATGCCGTGCAGCACCACCGCGAGACGGTGCAGCCCATCCGCGAAAAGACCGGCGGCTCCACCTTCAAGAACCCCGAGGGCAGTTCGGCCTGGAAGGAGATCGACAAGGCCGGCTGCCGCGGCCTGATGATCGGCGGCGCGCAGATGTCGCCCATGCGCTGCAACTTCATGATCAACACCGGCAACGCCACCGGCTACAACCTCAAATATCTCGACGAAACCGTGCGGGCGCGGGTGCTGGAGAATTCAGGCATCCGCCTCCACTGGGAGATCAAGCGCATCGGCCAGTTCAAGCCGGGGCACGAGGTGCAGGAGTTCCTGGGACAACTGTTGTAGGGAGGCACACATGTTGAAGGGGCCGGATGAAGCGGCCTTTCAGCTTTTGCAGGAGGCCAGCGAGGAAGCTCACGCGGTTATCCGTGATGAGGTTGCCTCGCTATTCGCGCGATACGGAGAGAATACCCCTGAAGTCTCTTCCGCCTTGCAAGTTCTATTCCATTATTTGCTGACGCGCAGCGACGCGATGTCCTTACTTGTGGGTGAAAAGAGTCAGTTTGACGCTGAAATTATCCTGAAATCGCTCTTTGACACTGCGGCGAAGATACTTTTCATCTGCTATGCTGAAGAGAAGGATAAGCCGCTCCTCGTAGACGAATTTTGGAACCTGCCTGCTTCAATCGATGAACTGCGCGTTTTCGGTCTCGATCCCGAGATGGATGAGGCCGAAAGACAACGCCTGCGGCAAAAATGGTCGTTCGCTGGGATAATGGAAGCACTTCAAGGCCGCATAGTCGATGGCGAACCGCTCACCGGCATGACGGACTATCTCTACGATTACGTCACTTGCAGCCACCTCGCCGATGCGGACAATGTGGCTCTTTATCTGATGGCCGACTGGGGATCGCGCTCGCCCGAGGAGTTGGAGCTTCTCGATGTCAGTCACGCGTCCAGGATTCTATGCGACAATGTCACCCTGGCGTGGCTCTGCACGCACGCTCTGTGCGGACATTTCAAAGGCGAATTTTCCGACACCCCGAGATTCTTCGCTGTCTACGAAAGGGTGTCGACGCTGAGCGAGCCGCTGCAAGCCGCCTTCGATCACGCTCTGCGCGAGCTCTATCAGAAGATACTTGGCGGGCCGCCGAATTAGAGCAATTCCAGCAGAAGTGCGCAGCGGTTTTGCGTCCGGAATTGTGCAAAAACAAAACGTTAGTGCATTTCCGCGATTGGGAGTCACGGTACACGACACAATGCTCGACAGGTATAAGGGGCGGAGCGGCTGCACCCCTGTCCTGCCGGACATCTCCCCCTCAAGGCTAGGGCATGTACACATCTCTTCGGCAAGGGACGCGGCCTGCTGCAAGACCTCGTCGACCATCGCGGTCCCTGGAGCACCCCTCATCCGACCCAGCCAGTATTTCGGCTTGACTGTCGAGCCCGTCATCACTGCCGGAGCCGAAATACTGTCTGGGCCACCTTCTCCCACAAGGGGAGAAGGCAGGATTGCAGCGGCGTTGCCGCCAACCTTCGACCTCGGTGATTTGCGGAACCGTCGAAGCCAAGCTCCCCCTTCTCCCCTTGTGGGAGAAGGTGGCCCAGACTGTATTTCGGCCCCTACGATCGTGCTGGGCTCAAGGGTGACGCCGAAATACAGGCTGGGTCGGATGAGGGGTGCTCCAGGGAACGCGACGGTCGAACAAAACGGACAAGGACGAGACTAGGTAACGGCTGGGCTCGGGAGATGTGTATATACCCTAGCCTGGGGGGAGATGCCCGGCAGGACACAAGGGAGGTATCCCGCTTGGCACAGTCGTGTCGTGTACTTTGATTGGGAGGACGGTGTACGACACAGCGGCGAAGGCTGATCTGCGGCAACATATCCGCTTCGTCATCCACGGACGGGTGCACGCAGCGAAGCGAAGGGCGCACTGATCCGTGGATCCTGCCGCGACCAATCTGAAGGGTCTGACGGTCGAGGGAAGGAGGGGCTCCATTATTCCTCCGTCCAGGCGCGCGCAGATTCTGAACCGAAGCAGCCGTGCGCGATTTCGTGAGATGGATCCCTGGTCGCGTCGCTCACGCTTCGCGTGGGCTCGGGAGCGTGAATGACGAAGGTTGGCGGCGCTGTTCGCGGCCAACGTGTGGCCGACTTCGAGGGCAACATGCAAGACAAGGCCGCCATGGATGCCGTGCATCACCACCGCGAGACGGTGCAGCCCATCCGCGAAGAGACCGGCGGCTCCACCTTCAAGAACCCCGACGGCAGCTCGGCCTGGAAGGAGAGGCCGGCTGCCGCGGCCTGATGATCGGCGGCGCGCAGATGTCGCCCATGCGCTGCAACTTCATGATCAACACCGGCAACGCCACCGGCTACAACCTCAAATATCTCGACGAAACCGTGCGGGCGCGGGTGCTGGAGAATTCAGGCATCCGCCTCCACTGGGAGATCAAGCGCATCGGCCAGTTCAAGCCGGGGCACGAGGTGCAGGCGTTTCTGGGGCAGTTGTTGTGAACGAGCTTGAAATCTAAGCCGAAGTTTGCATTTGAGGATTTGACAAGCTGTTGATCCTGCTTGGCAATTTTGCCGGCGGGTTTTTCGGTTACTGGACACGCGCGGGGTCGAGGGCGAGCAGCCGGAATGCGACCTCCTGAAGCGGGGTTGGTCTGGAGTAGAGGGTGAAGCGGTGCTTGGGGCGGGCCGGCACGCGCATGGTGTTGCGGACCAGCGTGCCAAGATGGACCATGAGGTCGACGAAGCCCATGACCCGTTGGCCGTCGGCGGAGCGCTTGCTGGCCTTCTTGGCTTTCACCACTTCGGACGGCTCGGTCGCGGCGACCGGCGAACTGCGTTCGGCCCTGGCGGCGGCGAGATCGGTATCGTGGAACAGCAGCGGCGCCAGGGCTTGCCGCAGATGCCATTCGACGTGATAGGCGAGCATGCACAGGAAGACATGGGCGCGCACCCTTGGTGCCGTCCAGTGGCGGATCGGCCGGATCTCGAGATCGACGGTCTTCAAGGATCGGAAGGCGCGTTCGACCCGCGACAAGTCCTTGTAGGCCTGCACCGTTTGTGCCGCGTCGAGCTGCGCGGCCGGGACGCTGGTGCGGATGACATAGATGCCGTCGAGGCGCGCCTCCTCTTCGATGTGCTCGATCCGGCGCTGCCAGGTGAGCGAGCCATCACCGATCGCGACATCGAAGTGCTTGGCCATCTTCCTGCTGTCGAGCACGGCGCCGACCGCCAGGCCGATGGCGGCGGCGTCGCGCAAGGGAGATCCCTTGCGCCGGACCCGGGCCGCGATGCGGGCCAACTCCCGCTCGGTGGCGGCCAGCAGCTCTTCGCGCTTGCGCGCGCGTTCGGCGGCAAGATCGCGATTGCGGCACACGATCAGCCGTTCGCCCGGGAACAGGCCGGGGGCGCTGATCTCGGCCAGGTCCCGATCGTCGAACAACGACAGCTGCAACGGCCCGTCGTCTGCCGCCTGCGCCTGGATCGCCGGCGCCCGCAGGCAGGTGATCCAGTCCAGGCCCGCCGGCCTGAGATCGTCGCGGATGCGGGCCGAGGTGATCATGCCGCGATCCCCGACCAGCGCCACGCGGCCGATCCCGAAGCGATCCTTGACCTTCTCGACCTGGGAACTCAGCGTCGACGGATCGGCCGTGTTGCCGTCGAACACTTCCACCGCCACCGGCAGCCCCGCGCGCGTGCACAACAGCCCGTAGACGATCTGTGGCCGGTCGCGGCGATGATCGCGGCTGTGGCCATAACGGGCCAGCGGGCAGCAGCGGCCCTCGAAGTAGGAGGAGCTGACGTCGTAGAGCATCAGCATCCCGTCCTCCAGGTGCCGCCGCGCCAGCCCGTTCTCGATCCGCGTCTGGCGCTCCACAAGCCAGTCCAGCGCCGCGTAGGCCTCGTGCTCCTGCACCGCCCCCAGGCCAAGAACCGCACCCAGGCTGGAGGCCGCCGTCTCCTCGTCCACCGCCCGCACAAAGCCGAGCTTGGAGCGCGGCGCAATCAGCCGGTCGACCAGCATGGCAACCACCAGATCGCAATGGCGCCGCGAGGCCGCATCCTTGGCCGTGCTCAAGATCAGCCGGTCCAGCGCGATCCTGCGGATCGTCCCGAGGGCCGCCGCAACATGGCCGTGCGGCAGCGAGCGCTCGATTTCCAGCTCCTGCGGCCCGGTGCCCAGCACCGTTGCGCCCTTCAGCAACGCCTTCAACGCGTCGACAACATCGCCCGGCAGCTTGCTCAGATTGGCCAGCGTCCGCTTCTGCGCGCGGCCCTGCTCGTCGCGATAGCTCTCCCGCAGCAGCACTGCAGGCGGCGAGTTCCGATTCGGCACCGTCTCGATGAACATCACCGAATCGAATCACATTTCGGCGGACTTGGGAATCCCTTACATGGACACAAGACCAAACATTTTTCGGCGCAAAGCCTTGCACACCCTCAAATCTGGCCGCCTTTAACTCGCAAACTTCAGTCTAAGGAGCGAAAAGGAACGCACAGGGCTTCCGCAGTACGAAGCTTGCGTAACGCTTGAAACGAGGCGCCAGGGTAGCGGGGCGAGCTGATTTCGAGCCGAGGAATCTGCACAGCACCGAACGATCACGCCCCGGCCCTTCGGTTGAGGTCAGTGAGGCATTCGAGGACGTCGAGATCGCTGGCAGCCGCGCTCAGTCCCACAAGAGATAGCATGACGAAGTCGACATGTTCTACTAGCTCGCCCGTATGCTTCCTGTTTTGAACAGAGAGGCGATGTGGCAGGTTCTGGATGCCGTCGCTGTCGTTAAGAATCGCTGCCTCAAACAGGTCGGCCATTGCGGTTGAACGAAGGGTTGCCTTCAGGGTCGCCCTCCCTCCCTCCCCATCGTTGAACACGATGAACTCGTCCGGTAGTGGGAAGGTCTCAAATGTCTTCGTGACTGAGATCCGCGAAGACCAGCTAGGTGACCGAGTGACCGTCGCGCCGGCCCAAACTCGGAACAGCCGCGATGAAAAGAGAAGAGGAACGCTGGCATCACCGTCAATCGTAAAGAACTTCTGCGCGGCGATCTCAAGATCTTCGAGAAGGGTCAACCGGGGCGGCAGCCTGCCATCTTCGAGCATCCACCTGCGCGCGCCAGCAGTTGGGGGAAACCAAGAAGCTCTCAGATCAGATGGTCGCTTCGGATGCGCAAAGTGTTCAGGAAGCGTGAGGCCCGGATAGCGGCGTAGCAGCTGCGCTGCCTCATCGCCCGACATCTCGGCTTCACGAAGGATCGCCACAGGAAGCGCAACGGCGTTCGGTCTCGCCAATTCGTCCCCAGGCTGACCCAGTGCGCTGCGGTACCAGCGCACGCTGTCCGTCAATCCGGCTCCCTTGCAAGTTCGACGCCAGTCATCGTAGATTTCCATTGGGATCCGGACGACATCGCGTGGATCAGCGCCCCGCACGGCAAGACCGCGGTTTCGACCAAGGCGGTTGAGCTTCGGCATCAGAATATCGGACGGCAGTGGGAGTGGCTCGTTCAGTCGCGGCGGGCGTCCGATCTGGCGAAGGGCGTCGCGGTCCGAGTACCTAGCGACGGTCCACCCGACGCTTGCTGCCGCCCGTAGCGTAGTCAAGCTTGGGGCCTCCGCTGCGATAACACAGTTCGTGTCGCTGCCCTCGGCGTGCCATGCCGCGCTGAGATGAGGATAGTCCAGGGTCTCCCGGATCGAAGTCGGCACTTCTTCAAGCATCGGTGACTCGAACAGACGGTTCTGTGTCGCTTCCTGAACGACAGCTTCAGCAAAGGGCCGAAAGTCAGAATGAAGTGTGCCTACCTCTGCAACTCCTCGGCTATAGAAGCGGCGCTCACGGCCGCTAGGAATTTCAATCCATTCAAAGCGCTCGATACGCTTCATTCGGCCGTTCCCGCTCTCCAGGGCGCCCGAAGAAACTTCGGAGCCGAGCAACTCCTGTCCGCGACCATCCTCGAGACCTGTGGCAATGGAGAGCAGCAGTGGTTCATACCGCGGCCGATCTTCTTCAAGCCAGGAGCGAAGGGCTGTGTCGGACGCAAGGAGTTGAGCCGCGGCACCGATCAGGTCGGCGACCCGACGGTCGATCGACCGTCGTGAATTGCCTGACCAGAAAGGTGATCGGACGACCGTCGTGTCGAGAAGTATATGAAATGGTGGAACGTCAGCACCGATAGAAGGCACCCCCAGGACGCGCGGCGGCTGTTGGGGCGGTAGCATCGGAGCCAGAACAAAAAGCGGGCGGGTGAGCGAACGCTCCTCAGCGTGGACAAACTCTCGGATAATGTCTCGTCCCCAGGAGTGGCTAAGGGACTTGTCATCGACCAGCCAGATCACGACGCTGTAGGCATCAAGATTCGGAAGAGGCTGTCGGTCGTCGATCGTGTCGATGTCAACCGGCCCCTCACGTCGAGGATTCGACACGCCTCGCCATTGCTCAGGGTAATCGGATTCTCCGTCTCCCCAGTCGGCATGCCAGTCGGGCCAAGTCACATTCCGGAGCAGCCGACGCGCCGTTCGACCGGAACCGATGACCAAGGCTCGGGACGCGATAGCTTGCGGCGGCTCATCACGCAGACTGATGTCATCTAATTCTGGGATGACAAGTGTTTCGGCGAAATGGTCGCCACCCACCGGGACCGGTCCTTGCAACTCGAGGCCAGTCGTGGCCGAGAACTCGGCGACTCTCTCAAGCAGCGCGGCCTGAAGACCGTGATTGGCCAGGAGAGTCAGAACCGCAAAGGGAATGTCCGATGTGAGACCGTACTCGGTGCGACCTACCTGAATGGCCCGCACGGCATCGACAGGCTCGTCCAAGCCCGCCGAACGCAGCAGGCGGCGCACTTCGAGCATCAGATAAGACCGTACAAATCCGTCGGCTTCCCAGCGGTCCGCCTCTTCTCTGCCCCATATTGCCACGAGTCGGGCGCGTGCCGACTGTCGGACCGCTGCACGATCCAGCGTTTCCGTGGCCATCGCAAGATCCAGAAGCGTCAGTGGAGCCCGTGTCGCGAGCTCGGCGGTCTGATTGCCTAGCTGGGCGACGATGATCTCCGGCGTCCCGACGAAGGTACCTCCGTTCCACAGGAGGACATCGTGCCACGGATCACCAATTGAGACTGACCGACGCGCTTCCTCGCCAAGCAGTACGACGTCCCCGGAATCATAGGGAGTAAACCCGATTATCGTCCCACGATGATCACCGTTCGTCGAACAAACGGCGCAGTACCACGCATTGGACTGGGGCCCTGAAGCATAGCAAGGCAGCGCCAGCCCCTCACTACGTAGCGCAACATAGCCGGTAAGGAGCAGGTCGGTAACGGCATCGTCTGTCATGCGAGCAGTCCCTCGCTGGCATAGAACTGCTTCACGATACGCCCGATCTCCTCCTGCAGCTCGTTCGGCGCAGTATTGGGCTGCCACTCATAGGTGCGCCAGGGAATGCCAAGACCGTTGAGGCGGGTGATAAACGCTGTGTTCTGACTTCCGTCATCGTCCAGATACTGGCGTGGAACAACTGCGAGAAGAACATTGCCGGCCAGCGGCACATTGCGCTGAGTGCTGATCTCAACGGCGGATGCCCGCCTATCAGGCTGGTTGCTTCCCGTGCGCGCCATACCCGCGATCGCATGCCAGCTGAGAGTCACGGTCTCATGTGCCGGCACGCCCTCCATCAGTCCGCTGCGCAGCGTTCCTTCTAGATAGTCCTCAAGTGAGGCGAATGCCCAGCCGAGATGTCCGACGGCGCCTGCGTGAGTGGGGTCGAGCTCATAGTCCTCAAGACAGACATATTCATCCGCCTGTTCTGCGAAGACGCCGCCTTCGGCGCCGCCTGTATCGAAAGGATAAACATGGTAGGGTATGGGTACCGCCTCAGGCCGGAGCACAAAGACGAACGGAAATCGGTTGATGCGATCGGATTTCTCATCCCCATTCTTGCGACGATAAGCTGGTCGCATAACGAAGAAATAGACTAGGCTCTTGTTGAAGACACGGCAGTGTTGGGCCTCGAACTGTCCGCTCTCGACGATCTCACGCGCCAGACCGGTGGCCGTTACGTGAACCAGCGGAAGCGCCGGCGGCAGCGTGCCTGAGGCGCTCCGTCCACGCAGCTGCCGCTGTGCAGGCGTGCCCTTCCTGCGACGCATCTTTTGGGGCGCGCGGCTCATTGATGGTTACTTAGCTGGAGCACGTAGGAGGAACGGGTCAAGTGGCAGATTCCTGTTCGAGCAGCCCGGCAGACCGAACGGAGGCAATCGCCTCTAGACCGTAGCGGGCCTGTTTGGGCGACGGTCGGCGCTCCCAGCCGCGGGCGGCATAGCTTGCGAGCGTCCGGCAAATGCCCGCCATACGACGGTGGAGAATCCTTCTGCTCTGGCCGCGCTCCGCTACTGTCAGCCACTCCCCACTTTCGATTTCCATGCAGCGCTGGATCCGCTCGAAGTCCTCGGCCAAGAGGTCTGCCGAGGTTCCAGTCTCACTTTCTGCTGCCCTGGGATTGGCCAGTCCTGAAACCTCCTCGGGTAATGGGTCCGCAAGCGGAGGTATACGTTCCCGCACCGCCGCCCAGCAGTCTTCCTTCTTGAACCACTCACCGGGGTTCTTTTGCCCGGCGGTCTCGCGCAGGATGTGATCGACTTCTGGCGCCCATGCTCGCATGACGTCCTCGAGCCCGGGACTGATTGCTTGACGTCGCCAGACAGCCTCGAAATCCAGGCGGCCGCCTGTGCGCTGTGCCAGCCCCGCGACGAGATAGGCCGCTATCTGCGCTCTGAAGGCCGGGAACGCCATCTGGCGCACAAGACGTTCCGCCGTGCGATAGGTGATCGCGATCGCCACCAGCTTACGAAACCATGCCTCGTCGGGTGGCGGCGATGGCTGATCCCTCATCCGTTGCATGAAGTGCTGAAAGTTCTTCTGTCCACCGAGACACACCCTCCAGGGCAGGCCGTTCCAGCCATTCAGATAGCGGGCCAGATCCAGCTTGCTGAGGCGACGTGCCTTTGGCGTCTGCGTTCGAAATGCCTGTATGTCAGACTGGCGATAGGATGCCTTCTGCTCGGCCGCAAGATAAGAGCCACGTGCGCGCTCATAGAACCAACGACCCTTTCCGGATTCGAGCCAGCAATTGTTGGCTAGCTCCTCCACCGCCTGATGAAATGGATCGCCCGCCGAAAAGTCAGCGAGTTGGATCGAATTCTGACGGTTCGCCGCCCGCGACACGGAAGTTACCATCTCGGCGAGGTCCCCATCAGTTACGTGAATAATCTTGATGGGAACCTCGACGTGATCGAGTCGGATGCTATCCTTCATTCGCGCCCTGTGCAGTGAGGCAGTGGTCTGTCCGCCGTTGACAATCTGCAGGCCGCGCAACTGAGCTATGGCTTCGCGGCCGAGCGCGTCACGTTCCAGGACAATGTCGTCGACGGTCGCGACGATGCCGTTGTTGTAGGCCAGGAACATGGACGGCTGCTCGGCAATGGTTCGGCGTAACTCGGCATTAACGGTCTTGCGACCCTGTATTCCTAGAAATGCACGGACGTTCAGCTCAAGAAGGCGTACCCCATAGCGCTGATAGATGCGGGACAGCAGATCGCCGGGAACAACCGCGAGATAGGCCTCGTACCCTCCCGTCTCGGGTGTCATGTGTAGGCATGGGAGCGCGCTGCCGGTCATCTGGCGGAGGTCGACGCTGATATCCGACCGCGTCTCACCCTGGCCAAGCACCCTGTGAAGTCTGACGATGTCAAAAGCGTCGTGTTCAACAACTCGCCCTGACCATTCGGCATTTTGAGGCAGCCGATCCGGTGCGAGGCCGTCGGTGAGCAAGATGAGTCGGATGGAAGTGATGGCACCGGCCTCGTGCTCGATCCGACGAGCAAGATCACTGGCGTCGGTGTTTGAAGGCTCAAGCCGGTCTGCTAGCCCTTCGACTGAAGCCCGCGCGAACCGGAGAGCGCGCTCATAGGCGGTCCTGACTTCCGACGTAGTGAGCTTTCGCGGCGGTATCTCGCCGGTATGGATCGTCGTGAACAGTTCGAGCGCACCGCGGTCTTCGTCAATTGAATAGCCATCAATTCGGTAGCTTGCCCGCCCTGCGAAGCCTTCCTGAAACAGGTCGAGCGCGCCCTCCAGCCGTCCGGCCTCCTCCAATCGCTCGAGAACGGTCCGCGTGAACATTTCGGATGAAAATGCCGTCGGCGCGTCGGGACTGGCGACAGCTTCCTCAATGTCGTTCAGAAGCACCTGCGCAAAGTCGACAAGAGGTTCACTCATAAAGGCTCCGGGCCATGAACAGGTCGAACAGCTGTCCGGCGTTCTCCGGTGCAGGATCGAGCCTAGCGGTGTCGAGAATGTAGCTGACGTCGACAACGGCTGGCGGTAGCGTCGAGCGGGCCACGCGCGGAAAGGCATCGTCGATCCGGAAAGGGGTTATCTGATAAACAGCCACCCGAATACCGTGGAGTGCGAGCGTGTCGTCGGGAGCGATCCCGCGACGAAGTAGCGCGTTCTGAAACCGCCGTCGCCGGTCTTCGTCCGGAAGCTGGCTGCCAATTACCTGCACTAGATCTTCAATCGTTGAGCCGATGGGGGTTTCAAACACCCGGACGTGGAGCAGATCCAAGCGATCCAGACCGGAACTGTCGAGCTGATCCACAGAGGAGATCGTCAAATGGGAGCCCGGACCGCAGACTGTCTTGATCTCAAGTGCATGCCCTGCATGCTCGAAGTCGTGAAGGGCGGCGTCTGGAGCCGTCCACACATCGAGTAACCGGCTATCCCGTTGAAGCAGCTCGCGCAGAACGAACAGTTCACCGAGCATTCCAATCTGCTCCCTCCGAGACATCCTCTGTGACGCGCGCAGGAAAGCCCGCCATGCTTCCAGCCGATCGATGACGAGATGCAGCCCCATACGAGGGTCGGCCTGCTCGACCGTCGTCACCAGATCTACACAAATGGTAGCAAACAGGTCAGCATGCGCTGCTTCCTCGAGTGTCAATGCGAGGACCTGGGCAGTTCCCTGCGCTGCCCTGGAAAGCCGCATGCCGCGCACCTCGAACTCGACGTCACAAACTGCGCCATTCGAGATGTCGAACAGTAAACTTCGGGCGCCGTCGACCGTGCGCAATGCCGCATGGACGCCGAAGTGCCCAGCCCTGGGCACGCGCAGCGACCGGAACAGCGCTGTAACCTGCCCTGAAGCTTCCAGGCGCTGCCACAGGGCTTCAATCTGATCCCTGAGTGCCGTCAACGTCGCGCCCGCTCCTTTTGCAGCACACTGTTCTCAAGGTAAACGCGACGGCTCGCTATTCTGCTTTCAGGAAAGCTGATGACCAATCCGATGACGGCTGTTTCCCCCTCCGTCAGGTCTTCGTCCTCCGGGTCTAGTGGATAAATGAGCAAGACACCGCATTGGGGTCTGCGGCCGCGAACTGCCCGAATGTCCACGCCTGACGGCCGCGCCGCGGGCGTTTGCCCAAGGAGCTTGCGGGCGGCATTCGTGCGTGAGAGTGCCTCGATGTACTCGGCAGGGCTTAGGTCGATCGCCTCATCGGGCGGATTGAGAATCGACTTTACGACATACCGGTCTGCGGTCCGACGACTGGCCAATGGCCGCCGTATGACGCTATCGACATCTCGACCCGATATCCTAACGCGCTGACCGTCACCTGTAGGCATCAAGACGGTCCATTCGGTCAGCTCGCCAGCTGCCATCTGGTCCTCCACGAAGCTGGCCAGCTGTTGGGCCTCAATCTGCTTGTTTTCAGGCGGGAAGCTGAATGCGCGCAGATAGGCGGCTATCCGGTCGCCGGGTACGTTTCGCCAGAGGAGGCCACCCGCTGAGCCACCTCCTGGGCGTTCGGGGTCAATCAGGGGCTCCGGCAGGCCGTCCAGGAGCTGGTCGGTCACGAGCAGATTGTGTTTAAGAACTGTTGCCGAAACGTGCATGACGGTCTGGATTTTGCCCTCACCGGCAAAGCCAGTTCGTCGCTCGACACCATGACGCCGCTTGTTCGTAGCGGTCACGGTCATAACGCTGTGGGTCTCGACACGCAGGCCGTAGTCCTTCGGCGTCTGCAGCATGAGGCGCATGTGCGCCAGTTCTGAGCGCAACTCCTGGCTGGCGGTTGCTACGTGCCTGAACCAGACTTCCATGTCGGGCGTTGTGTAAAGACGGCAGAGGTCGGCAAAGCCGCGGCGGTATCCGAACCAGCGCCCCATCTGCAGCAGACTATCGTACTGCTTGGTCACACGCAGAAAGTAACTAACCGTCAGTCCCTCCAGTGTTAGGCCGCGAGACAGCTTGTCACCACCGATCGCAATCACAGACAGGCCGCTTTCTCGGTAGCGGTCATAGTCGAGCGCTGCCTTGGACCGACCATTCGCGACGATAACCTGAACGCGGTCGCTGCTGTCGGCTAGAACGTTCAGAACCTCGGCCCATCCGGTTTCGACTGTTCTTCGTCCGAATACGGTTGGTGTGACGGCAGCCGATGTCGGGAGATAGTCCGTTTCCCATAGTCCGCGGAGCTCCGCTATGGTCTCCGCATCACCGCCGGAAATCCTAGCCCTTACATCATCAAGATAGCGCTCGACCTGTGTGTGGATGCGGTCGTGGACGTCGACAAAGCGCGAGGCGTGAATGAGCATGGAGTTATGCGCAGTGGGAGCGCCCCGCACGCTCCGAGCCGCGCACGAGAGAAGAAACGCGCGAATAGCTTCCTTAAGCGTAGGCGGCAGCTCATCGCGTCCTTCGAAGCGCGGCTTGAGAAATCGGTCATGCGTTTCGGGAATCCAGGATTCTTCGCGCTGACTGACGTGGCGAATCAGGGGCAGCCCACTGCCGACCGGATCAGAGGTTGTCCCGAAGACCGCAACTGGGCCGAAATAATCATCAGGTGGGGTGAGCGAGAAGATGAAGGTCGACGGAAAGAGGTCAGCACCATAGCCTTCCGCCGACCGTTCGTCGTGAATCAGAATATTGGCGAATGGCGTGGCAGTGTAGGCGACGTAAGAGGTCTTCGAGAAGGCGCCGAGCAGTCGACGGATTTCTCCATTTATGCGTGTTGGGTCATAGTCCTCGTCAAACGTACCGTCAGACAGGAGCGGCTGATCCTGCGTGTCGACAGATGCCTGATCCGCCTCATCGTCGATGAGGAGGAGAGGAGCGGCGCGGAACTCAGCAGCGAGACGGCCGATCCAGGAGTTCAGATTCTTGAGTATCGTCGCGTTCTTCTTGACCACGAACAGACACGGGGTGTCGAGTGGAGCGAAATTGGCTTGTCGCGCGAAGGAGACGCTAAAGTCGCCTGTCGGCGAGGCCAGGGTAAGCGCTCCGACGCTGAGCACCGGCGGTATGGCACCGACACCGATCGCGCGCATCTGGCCCGTAGCTTGGCGTTCCGGACTGGTGTCATAGCCGAGGAAGTCGAGTTCGAGTCGCTGCTGTGTCTGCAGCCGAAGAACATTATGCATCCCAGCTAGGACGATCACGACCCGATAGCCGGCATCGACGGCGCGGTTGATCACGCCGGCATAGTGCGCTGTCTTGCCTGACTGAACGTCGCCAACGACGAGACCCCGCCACTGCCACGGCCCCGGTCGCCGCGGATTGTCGAGCAACTCCAGCACTCTTGCGGTGCTGTCGCGGAGTTCTTCGACCGATCGGATGGGCCAACCGTCCTCCGCCAGCTTCTGCAGATAGCGGCTCATGAACGGACCCGGCCGACGGAGTTCGCCGACGTACCAGTCAGGCGGCGTCTCGCGATCGACCACAGCAACGGCGGTACCCTGCTGGACGACATAGGCTAGCTCGAGCGATTTCACGACCCCTTCGATCTCCGGTACAGTGAATGATGTGCCGGTTCTCCGCTCGACGATCGGCCGCACCGCCTCGACCGAATCACTGATCGCCGCGCGGTCGACCGGCGTTTCGTCCGTTGACGTCAGCAGCTGCCGGGCCATGTTCAGCAGGGTCACAGCTGCGGCGGTCATCGGGGCGTATCCAGCGCCGTTAGAACTCTGGCGCGAAGCTCTTGGTCCTCGATGCGCATCGTTCTGAGCAGGCCGTCGACCACTCCTTCCATAGTATCCGGGCCCCGGGTGCGCCGCACGGCGGTGACGAGATCGGCGACGAGTTCATCGTTCTGCGGAATCGCGCCCTGGGTGGCCTCCACGTCCTCTGACAGGTCGAGCCAGATGCGCTCTACGGGCACGCTCCGCTCTATTAGACTGAGCGCAGAACGGAAGAGTCGCGCGGTCTCACCATCGCTCTCGAGCAGGCTGCGAATTAGTGGATGTTCGCGATTCACCCGGTAGCGTCGTCGACCGGACAAATGCTCCTCGCTCCACACGGGAGACATCTGCCGGACTTCGCTCCTGGTCCTAACCTGCCCGCCCCGCCAGGCGAACACCTCGCGCGCCCGCTCACGGCAGTCTTCTCCAAGTCGAAGGAGGCGAGATCGTAGGACGGCAGGAGGACGGGCCTGAGCTTTCTTGATGTCGATGTGCCAGGATGCGTCTGCGCCAGTGGGCAGATCTATCGCTATTCTCGCGAGCCGGCTGCTCTCATCCTTCGTCCAATCCCGCCGGTCACCGAGCCCGAGCCAGCTGCCTGCCAGCACCAACCTGTTGTCCCGGTAGACGTAGAAGCCTTGGCGCTCCGCCCATCCCCCAGGTCCCCCTGCGGCGTTGAACTCGGTCTCGTTGCTGAACCGGTCGCGGTGGGGCAGCACGTAAGAGGTCACACGGAGAGTCTGCGACCCTGCACCGATTGTACCGGTACCGAGCATTCTCGTGGCAGGGTGGGTCCGTAGCATGGGATCCCAGCCGTGGACCTCACGGCCATTGACTATGATACGGATCCGCCGCCCATCGCCATTTAAGAAACGATGAAAGACCATCGCGAAATGCGCACGTATGTCGCTTATCCGCGCGAAGAATCTCTCCGCGTCCAGCCCGAACAGTCCTCCATATTCGTCCATTCGCTCCAGCACGACGAGCGTCCCGTCCGAAGCAGGCATGCTGACATGATCGAAGGCGGCGATCTCGACATCTCGAAGCGCTAGCCACCGGCGGGAGTCGATCACCGCATCGACGTCCCAACTGAGGCGGCTCTCTACATCGCTTTGACGGCTTATCACGGTCAGGCGGCGACACTGCGATAGCGAGGAGGTCTTGAGGCCGAGACCGAACCTGCCTAGGTCGCCAGGGCGCCGCGTGGCATTGGGTCCGGCCCCTCCGAACCGCATTGCTTCCTCAAGGTCTTCACGGGACATGCCGTGACCGTCGTCGAGTACGCCGATTCTCGGGTCGCCACCGTTCCAGTCGATGCTTAAGGCGATCGACGCGGCACCGGCAGCGATGCTGTTGTCGATCAAATCAGCCAGCGCAGTTTCAGGCGTATAGCCGACGCCGCGAAGCGAGCTTAGAAGTGCCCATGCGGCCGGTGCGATCTCTACTTCAATGCCATTGGTCAGCCTTTATCCCCCCCTCCAGCTGTCGCTTAGGCCGCCCGCCTTCGCGCCCGTTCGAGCTTGATGCGCGACAATGCCGCACCCTTAAGTTCATATCTGAGATGCTCACCCACCGCCTTGGCCAGCAGGGGAGGCACGGCATTGCCAATCTGACGGAATGCCGCGTTCATCTGTCCAGCGAAGCGGAAGCCGTCCGGAAAGGATTGAAGGCGCGCGGCTTCGCGGACCGAGATCATCCGCTGTTGTAGGCTGTCCCAGTGAATGTGCGAATAGCTATCTTTGCCAAGGTGCGCCGTCAGCGTCCTCGATGGCAGTGCCGGATCGAGCTTCCACCATTTGTTTGGAAACTTGCCCGGGTCGTAGGGAGGCACGATCGACTGTCGTAGCGCGTTCCAGGCTGCGCTACCCCGCTGAGGATTGACCGGCATATTGCAGAGCTTTTCTGCGAAGAGCTCCTCGGCGATCCTGAGCGCCCGCGGATAATCGGCACCTGCGCGCATCCGCCGGAAGATTGGAAAGTCACGCGGCGTCAGACGTACGACGTGACCGTCAGTCATCTCACCACTGGAAAAGCCCTTCCATTCCCGCATGAGCCGGGCATAGGGGCTGAGGCCAGTGAACTCGCGATATGGCAGCTCATCCCGAACGCGACGCTTCCGCATGACAACCGGTGCTCGCGAATGCTCCGATATATAGGGCAGATCCGACAGGGCCGAGCGCACCGAGACCGCGCCTGGAAGCTCCGCTCCGGGCTTAGGTATCGGGCTAAAATGCGCTCCCTCCTCAGGAATGTACTTGAGAGCGACAGCACGCGCGCCTTCGTATCCGGTCGGAAGTTCAGCTGCATGGGTAGGCGACGGAAAGGTTGGCGTTTGCCTTAGCCCACGGTCATAGGCGATAAGAAAGAGACGTTCCCGCATCTGCGGAACGCCGTAGAAGGCCGCATTGAGCAGCGTATAGCTGCAGCCATAGCCCATCGCGTCAAGTGTTTCGCAGATCTCCTCTGGGACGTTATGCCCACCGAAGTTCAGGATGTCGGGCACGTTTTCGATGATGATTGCGAGCGGCTGAACAGCCTCGACATATTCGAGGAACCGACGGTAGAGCTTGGCACGTGGGTCGTTTCGAAACGCATCCTCGTCGCCCGTGATCGAGCGCAGCTTCGAACGGCCTATTCGGGCAAATGCCTGGCATGGCAGACCGGCGGCCAGGACGTCGAAGCTCTCGGCCGTGCCGGTGAGACCGAGCTCCCGTACGAGCGCATCGGGCGAGCACTCGATCATGTCACGTGGAGCAGCCCAGACTTCGTGGGTGACGCCAGCCGGTGCTGGAAAGTTCAGCGCATAGCTGGCCGCCGCCGTGGCGTCCTGTTCAACATGCCCAAGCAGCTCGAGCCCGGCGGCGCGCAGGCCAAGAGACATGCCGCCGCAGCCTGAGCAGAGCTCCAGAACACGAAGGGCGGCTCCGTTCGCGATTCTGGAGGCCTTTATCAGCCGCACGGCATCCGTCATGCCCGGCCTCCGATCAGTGCTTTCAGCTTGCTAGGGAGCATATCCGGCTGCCGCGTCTCGCATTCCCAAATGACCTCGGCATCCCAGCCGGCCTCGCGCAGCTCAGTGAGGACCCGCGCGTCACGAGCGACGTTTCTCGCAAACTTTGCCTCCCAGAACTCCCGATTGGATCGAGGATTGTAAGCCAGTCGACAGCCTTCATGTCGATGCCAGAAGCAGCCGTGCACAAAGAGCGCCTTGCGCAGCCTGGGAAAGACCAGATCAGGCGTACCGGGTAGATCGCGTCGATGCAGCCGAAATCGTAGGCCAAGCGCATGCGCGGCGCGCCGGACCACAAGTTCCGGGCGCGTATTCTTTCGAGCAATCTTCGACATCGCAGCCGATCGCTGCGCCACGTTCAGTCTGTCCACCGCCATGCCGCTCTTATCGTACGAATCATTAGCGAAACCTGCGTGACTTTGCCAGTCGAACTTCTCTTCATACCCGGCAAACATTCCTTTCCTGGTTAGGCGGCTCGACAACAGTTGATCGACTCTTGCGGCGTTGAAATGCGTTTCCCGAGCGAGATCACTTCTTCATAACCCACCTTCAATCGCATTGACGTCCAGTCCGTTTCATCCGATTTTCTGACGTCTCATCCCATGCTTCCAAATCCGTGCCCTTCCGATCTGATCGAGGCGGAACGCCGACAGGTACTCGGTGCTTGATTTTGTCGCAACGATCGCCTCCAACATCCACAAACCGATCTCTGGAAACACCTCATGAAACTCCAGCTCTTCCGCAACGCGACCCTCAAGCTCGACTATGCCGGCCGCACGATCCTGATCGATCCCTATCTCGCGCCCAAGCATAGCCTGCCGTCCTTCACCGGCCGCTCGCCCAACCCAATGGTCGAGCTGCCGGTCGGCATCGACGAGATCCTCGATGGCGTCGAACTGGTCATCGTCTCGCATCTGCACCAGGATCATTTCGACGCAGTCGCCAAAGAGCGTGTGCCGAAGCACTTGCCGCTCTTCTGCCAGCCGGGTGACGAGGGCAAGATCCGGGAGGCGGGGTTCACCGATGTCACGCCGCTCACCGAGCGTGCCGAATGGAACGGCATCACGCTGACGCGCCGCGACGGCAGCCATGGCCTCGGGCCCGTGGTCGAGCTCATGGGGCCGGTCATCGGCTTCAGCCTCGAGGCCGAGGGCGAGCCCTCCGTCTATTGGGCCGGCGACACCGTGCTTTATCCGCCCGTCGAAAAGACCATCCGCGACACGAAACCCGATATCGTCGTCACCCATTCCTGCGGCGCCCGCTGGAACGGCGATCTCATCGTCATGGATGCCGATGAGACGATCGCGGTCTGCGAGAGCTTTGGCGGAACCGTCGTCGCCACCCATATGGAGGCGCTCGACCACGCGACCGTCACGCGGGAGGATCTGCGCCGCGCCGCCGAGGCGAGGGGTGTTCCCGCCTCGAAGCTGCTGATCCCGGCCGACGGCGAGACGCTGGAGCTTCGGCGGCCATAGCCGGCGCCATGCCCGGGCCTGCGGCGGCGGGGCAGGGCATGAAACGCTCCCATAGGTTGTATTTTGGGGGCCTGCCGAAAACAGGCTTCTCCTGTAGATTTCCAGATCTTTACAGGGGAACGGGTTTTGGCGCTGCTCGGTGATCCGTCGGAAGTCGATCAAGTCCTGGTTGTATTTTCTGCTCCACATGAGAAGGTAGCGTGCTCGGCAGCGAGAGCTTGGACGGAGGCCGTTGCGGCAAGGCATGCGGCAGGCGGCGCGCGGCGGCGAAGGCGGCACGGAACTTGTATCCATGGCGCGAGTTGAAGGCGCGGATGGAGAGGTCCTTTCCCTGATGATGCCGAGCGATCAAATGCTGGAGACTGCCTAGGTGGCCGATCGTCCCGACACTGAT
>VFQN01004069.1_pt1 | contig 19797 bp, 11 predicted proteins | sample 3512371 | NCBI WGS metagenome assembly VFQN01 (sample SAMN10412370, study PRJNA504923) | tailings metagenome | isolation source: Replicate 2 from Balatoc abandoned mine | place: Philippines: Itogon, Benguet | collected 2017-08-28
GACGTCAGAGCGAGGAGGAGTATGCAGTGTCTGACATCACTGCTCTCACTACCACTGCCTCTGACCGCCTCTCCCACGCGCTAGAAAGGATGTTAATAGTGTACAATATAAACAAAAGCCTATCTCTATGACGATGACGTGGTCTGATCTCTAAACTAACGAAGGGTCTTGCCCTTCTTTTCCCCTGCCCCTCCCTCTTCCTCACTCGTCGCCGTCTGTTTCTTCATGGAGGACGTCAGAGCATCGAGTCTCTTCGTGTCGTGAGGCGTGTTCTCGTGGAGCTGACGGTCGTCCTCCACCTCTTCTTCGTCGTCCTCCGCGTTCTGATCGTGTACATGCACATAGTCGCCGGTGGGGATCGATGGCGGCGGTGTCGAGGGCACAGGTGGCGGTCGCTCCTTGTCCTTCGTTGGCGTTTCACTGCCAGGCCTCTCTTGCTCGGCATTAGCCTTCGGTGTCGCCTTTCCACCAGCTGCACTATTAGAGTGCAGGGGATTGCTCACAGCTGATGTGGATGACGAAATCGGAGCCACGCCTCCAGGCCTATCAGCGACTTTAGGTCTGTCAATCTGGCGCTTCGGCTTTGGCGGTCGTCCCTTCTCAATGTCAGAGAGATGCACGCCTTCATGGTCGTGGTCCTCCTCGAGCTTCTCATAGCCGTCAGTACTCGTCGCGGCGAGACTGAGACGCAGGATACGATTGGAGTAGTCGACCTTCTGTCCGTCCCTCGCTTGCTGCAGCTTCATCTTCTTCTGATACTTAGCGATGGCGTCATCGGAGGATTTGACGTGGCCTCTGCCCGTCTCGTAATAGAACTGCTGAGCGTGGGGATACGATCCTATCATATCTCGTAAGAGACAGTAGAGGAGGGGAGAGGAAGAGAGGTCTTACCAGAGACATAATAAAACGATCCGACGAGAAAGAGGAAGGAACAGAGGGTCCCTGAGAACCAGACGAAGATTTGTGCGTCATTGCCGACCCCCAGAGCGACTAAGAGGAGAAGGAAGGATCCGATGGTGAGGAGCACATTGGCCCAGAGGAAGAACCACGTGCCAGCCATCCAGTCATTCGCCAGGTGTTTGATAATCCACACCTGAGGTCCAAACACCTTGATGAAGAATGGCAACACCACATTATCATGTTTCTAAGTCGGGAGGGAGGGAGAGTGACCATGAGTGAGATGTGAGATGTGAGAAGAGTGACATGGTTTACCTTATCACTGGGATAGCACGACGCCACGAATAAATAACTAGCTAAAACAAAGACAACAGCTGCGATCATGCCAAAGAAATAGAACGCTGTCGGTTGAATAAGAAAGAAGATGAGCATGTAAGGCACTCCTGGTACAGTGCCGATTAAAAAGAGCCACGCACCCAGCAGCTCGTCTGTCTGGAAGTGCTTGTAGTTGTGAAGAAGTGGCTGTTGAGGAGGTTCAGAGAAGGCTCTCACAAATGCGAGAGATCCAAGGGTAAAGAATACGCCAGAACAGATGACCATCGCCCATGTCAGGTCAAAGTCCGTCACAGGAAGAAAGTCATCGTTATGAGCGTCTCTTTGAGCATTCTTTGTATAGATAGGATAGATAGCACAAAGAGCAGTAAAAAGTGAGCCCCAAACGAACCACCAAGAGCCATGTTCGAGGTCATTCGAGCATATTACAGGAAGCCATTTGAAAGCACCTCTTCTTTCGACGATGACCTGCCTCTTCGTCATCGGGCTCCCATCAGGATTCATCATGATAATCCCTTTCGGGTTGCCCCCTCCTGTCATCTTTGAAGTCTATCAGAGAGAGTAAAGTCCAATCGCGGTCTAGAAACCTCTTAACGAACAACAACACAACACAGCAACTGCAAAGTTAACTGCCAACACGAAAATCCGAAAACACAGAAACCGAATCATCCACGGCAGGACGGCCTGTCAGTCGGCCGAATGTCATTGAAAAGCTCGTTTAACTGCTCGAAATTTGGCAACGATGATATCCTTGGAGTCTTTATGTTATACATCCAGTGGAGCATCTCATGTAACCTTTATTCACGAAGGTATAGAAGTAAAAGCTTCAGATATTCGTGCTCGACCTTCCCGTGCATTGATATCAAAGTTGATTAAGCTCCTTCTTCCCATTCAACTATCAACAATTTATTCGCCGAAGAGGCAAGAGCTATTGTTTTCATTGCTTCATTACTATCCTGTATTGGAATCGTCATTACAGCTGAAAATCAAAGAGCATGTTTACAGATTCCTTCAGAGCATAGCGAGGTCAAGCAACTCACACCTTAAAGCATCGACCCCGAAAGAAACCAGCGTGCTTCCTGGTACAGAGGAAACTTTTATTTGGATTGATGCTTGTGAGAGTGGCTTCTTCCATCGCTTTATTCGCAGCTTCCTGGAACTCGTCCACTCCTCCAACACCACCTCCTCGCGCCCTCGCCGCCATCACGATGACGAGGAGGGAGAGCGCTTTGTCGCAGTACTGGTGGAGATCTTCAGAGGTCAAATCGTGCAGTTGAAGGAGAGTAGAGCAAGGAAGAGAGCAGGGAGCGCCACGTCACACCAGGTTGCGTCCTCGTCGGAGAGGTCCGAAGAGGACTTTGCTCAGAGAAACCGCCTCATCGCGATACAAGACTTCCTGCACCTCATAGGCACTACGTCACAACGACTCGATGGCAAGGGTGATGGCAAGGGCAGGGGCATCAGCTGGCTCCGCGCCATCGACTGTGTCGCTGACGTTGGCTCTCTCTCACTCGGCAATCTTCGCCTAGACACCGAGTTTTCCTGTGCATATATGATTCGCCAGCTCATCGCGATGCGCGCCATCCTCGCCGACCTGCTGCACGTCAGCGCCACTGAACCCGCGACGCTGACGGAGCACAGACAGTGCGTAGAGCGCTTCTCTGAGGTCGCGGAGAGACTGCTCCTGCAACGAGAGAAAGGCTTCTATAGGAAAAGCTTAGAGGAGGTGGCATTAGTAGTCTTGATGACGTCAGCACAGCTCTTGCAAGATCGTTCAATTGTCTTCGTGGCGCAGTCGACGCTGGCGTACTTCCAATGCTACGGACACAAGGCAGTGGTCGACGGACTGCTGACGACTCTCGTGCAGCGCCACGCCATCGACTACGACGTGCATCTGACGCACTTCGCGTCTGACGTCATTGCTGAAGACGATGCTTTGGACGCGGACTCGGTGCTGACTTACCACCACCTCTTAGAGGTAGAGAGACTGCTCGCAGTGCTCGTGACCACACTCCTAACATATGTGAGACACGAGGTGGCTGACGTCATCGATGCGCTGGACATCCTATGCGCTTTCTTGCTTCGTCAACTCGGATGCTTGTTCGAGGTAAGAGAAGTCACCTTCACATCTCCGACTATTTCTAATCCGATGACGTCAGGCGATCCACGTGGATCTTTCCTTCCCAACTACCAACACCACGAGACCTGACCACCCCTCCTCCTCCCCCTCTTCCTCTACCGCAGTGGTGGTGCTCACGAAGAAGATCTTCCGACACCTCGTGTCAGTGCTGACGATGGTAAGACAACACCGCTCTGACGTCACTCCATCTCCCCTGACATCATTCGATAGAATCAGACGATTCGCAGTACGTCGCATTCCGCTGACCTCATCGCGCATGCAGAGCACCTCCTCAGCTCCAGCAACGGGGTGCAGGCCACGTCATCACAAGGCCATGCTCCGGTGACGTCGCCCCTCGATCAGCTTCTGTACTACGTCAGAGACAAGATCTCTCTGCTCTTACAATCTTTGAAGGCGAGACACGTCAGTCACCTCTACGTCACCGCCACCTCCTCCGCGACCACCTCTTTTCACTACAGCAGTGAATTTGATCGCGACGTCATCCTCGTGGTGCTTCACTTGCTCCTTCTCTCACACCTCTGCACCTCCTCCGACATCTCTGACGTGACGTGGCTGCTGCAGGAGCTGACGCACTTCGCAGACGAGACAGACTTCCCGCCACTGACGCACTTCATAACCCGCCTCCACGTCACACTGTTGCTGGACTTCCAACAGCCTCACTCGATGACGTCAGCGTCTGTAACCTTCTGGAAGACGTCAGTGACGCGACTGCTGGACTATTTGTGGATGCGTCTGGACGGGTCGCTGGGTCGGCTCTTCGGCCTCATGGACGGCGACTCTCTGCTCGCCGCGTCACAGGTGGCTTACGTCATCCAGAGCTTTGACGCTCAATGCGACAACCTTGCAGCACTCATCAGCACTGCGCTCTCCGCGCTCTCTATCATCGGCAGCAGCGACGGTGCAGACGTCATGCAGGTGCGGGAGGTCGAGGGCTTCTGCCTGCCCTTCCTTAACCTCTGGATTTGCTTTATTTTACGCTGCTTCTCTGTTTATGAGTCGTCTGGTCGGGGACAGCGCCTATACCTGACCTATCGCGCCAACGCAGTGCTTAGTGTGACAGAGAGCTGCTTCCACGTCATCGATAAGATCTTCCAATACCAGCAGCACCTCTCTCACGCTACCTCCTCCAGCACCACTTCGTACTATGAGGAGGTGTCTCTGACCTCAGTGCCAACGTGGAAGTGGTTGTTGAGGTTCTGGCTCTTGCTTGACGTCTGTGATGTCAAGTTTTCTGACCTGTGGTCGCAGAGGATTCGTCTGCAGTCGTATGTACGATCGTTTAGTAGATATACGATGCCTTTGTATGTGGGACAGAAGACGCTGGTGGAGTCGACGTCAGTAGATGTCATGAGCGAGTATATAGCGAGCGATAAGGAGATTCTCTCCATCCTCTCCCTCTGCTCCCACGAGGAGGTGGCGCTCTACAGTCAGTCCTGCGCTGCGGTGATGACGAATGCCACATTCGACGTGTACTTCGCAGTGGTCTATCATATGGAGAGACGGCGCATTCTCTTCAATCGAGAGATCAGAGCGTGTGTCGTATTATTTATAGAAGCGCTGTCATGGCCTCGCGCAGATAAGAGGTAAGTGAGTGACATCAGACTTCACTGCGCTCTGACGATTGCTATTATAGGCGGATGGCGCAGAAGATGTTCACTGACTTGCAAGAGCTCTGGTTAGAAGAAATGAGACTCGCACTACTGCAGACGGAAGGAGATGGAAGTGACGCGATCTTCCAGCACTTGTCAGAGCAGATGTACAGCCTCCTCCACTAGTAAGACACGTCATACACTCCACTCTATCATTACGATGATTGTTCTGCCATCTCTTGTAGTTGTTTCGACGTCAGAGAGGAAGTGCGTGTCTTCTGTCAACGAAGTCTCCTTGCTCTCCTGCCACTTCTGCCCTCGCCCTTCCTGCTGGGCAAAGTGAACCTCCTGCCCCGCCTGCTCAACTGTGCCTTTCACCTGGAAACTATCTACGAGGATCTCCTGACGTCATCGCAAGGCAGTGGCAGTGGTCGCATTGCCGGTGTGTTGTCTGGAACCTCCTCCACTGCTGACGTCATTCGCACTGCTTTCACAACCTTTCTCACTCCCTCGGAGGTGGAGAGGAGAGGGGGTAGCGAGAGTGACGTCATGTTCTCGAAGATGCCTGAGGTGGTTTATCCCGGGGACGAGAAAGCCGTCCTCGAAGTCCTCTGCGTGAATTTCTCCCTGCTCTACGTGATATTACGGCGTAATTTGCAGCTGTCAGAGCTGGTGAAGCGAGAGCAGCTGAAGGACTTTCTCACGTCACATCACCAACGTCAGCAACACTCTTTGAACGAGACGGTCCTCTTAGTGCAGGAATACCTCAACCAGCGCGTCCACGTCACCATCCACACAAATGCCGCTCGCCAGGTGCACCAAGTGCGTCAGAGGGCGAAGCAAGCAGCCGCCGCCACGTCAGCCGCCACCAATAAAGGAGGCGAAGAAGTTGTGGCAGCGGCCAGAGATGTCAATGTCATCTTCCCTGAGGCCGGTAAGTCGGCAGAGTCCATCCTCTTCGTGACAGAGCAAACGGCGCTGACGATCGAGAGATCAGTGGCGCAGTCGCTCTTCTCCACGAGATCTTCTTTAAGAAAGCAACTGAGACATCTCCTCGCTACTCCTCCTCCCAGCAAAGGCGCGAGTCGTGAACGGGCATTGCAGTCACAGAAGTTGTACGATCTGCTCGTGGCGTATCGTACGATCGTCTTTCATCACCATCCCTCTTATCGCGAGACAGTGGCTCTTGATAAGAAGGACTTCCTCTTCTTCCTGCACATCGCAAGTCGCTTTATCATCGAACAGAGCAGCAGTGTGGCGCACTTCGAAGACGTCATAGACTCATTAGATCGCTTAGTGACGCACTATCCGCTATATCGCGCGAATGTTCTCTCGATAGTCCTCGCCTCACTGCAGACGTCACTCTTCTCTGCTGGCTTCAGTCATCAGTTCTATCAAGAGACTGCAGGATCGGAGCCACATCAGCAGCGACCACGTCAACAGCAAGACTTCAGCCGGGTCATCGACTTCCTGCGACGTATGTTACAACTGAGAGACGCAGGCATCGCTGACGTCATCCGCCAGTTCGTGCAGAACCTAGTGACGCACTCCTTGCACCACCTCACCGCTGCCTCTTCGTCACCCGACGTGATGCGAGGCTCGGTGCTGACGTCGTACAGTAACCTCTATGCCACGACCGCCCTCGCCCTCTCGATACTACAGCATAGCGCGACGTCGATGGCGGAAGAAGGAGAACAGCAACACCTCCTACACCTCCTCGACCCCACTACTCACGCCTACCGCATCACGGTGCGTCATCACTCGCTGCTGAGAGAGAAGGCAGTGACGCTGCTCCTCGCGATACTGCAGACACAGCTCGATAGAGGAGACTCACTGACTGACTGCCACGTCAGCATGCAGCAACAGCACCTCCTTGAAACCATGCACTACCTCACCATCGACTCTAGGAGGTGGCGCCTCGAGCAACTGCCGCGTCACCCTCCCTTCCTACACCCCTCTGAGTTAGTGGAGAGAGAGGAGGCCGTGACTGAGATGGCAGATGACGTGGCGATGATGCGTGTTCTATTTCCTCGCTCTCTCTTCTCACTGCCTTTCACCACGTCAGCGCGATTCCATCACTCCCGTGTCACTCCCTCGCTCCCTTTCTCGGTAGTGCTGACTCTCGCCGAGAGAATTCAGGCGGCGTCTCTCTGTGGGCGACGTCACGGCCTGGAGGAGGGCAAAGAGGAGGGTGATGACGATCACACGCTCTTATACTCTGTTGAGAGCTGGAAGAATCTGACGTCATTGCCAGCGGCACTGTCTCGTCTATCGGGAGTGAGTGGTGCGCTGACGTTGCTCTACTCGCACCTCCTCGACAGATATCAAGCCAGTGCCACCTCTTCCTGCACCTCCTCCAACACTCCCTCATCGGCATCTGCTCTAACGAGAGGACTGAAGTTCCAGCTTCCGACACTGACGTCAGCGACCTTTACTGCTATCCACTGTAACGAGAGTCTCTTTGCTCAGAGCATGAAAGCATGTTGGATGACGTCTGCGCGCTTGACCTCTCTCTTGTACAGACTCTCTTTCGATAGAGCAGTACAGCAGGAGAGACGACGTCAGCGCGGATCTGACGTCGGCAGTCCCTCTGCCTTCGCCTCCTTCCTCTCGTTAGCAGCGACTCACCACCCTCTCTTCAGCTGGAGTGCCGACCACTTCCTCGGGTGTGTTGAGGCGCTGACGTCGACAGATACCTCTACCTCGAACACTACCTCTGGCACTGCTCTGAGAGATGTGTTGGACACGCTGCCTGCCACGTCACGACTGTCCGAGATCTTCACAGTGCTCGCCAGACGACAACACACATCAGCAACTTCCACATCAATCACCGAGACTGACGCACTGCTTCGAGTGCCTCAGCTGCTGCGATACTTCCTCCGCTCGATAGAGCAGATGCCTCTGACGCAGGTGTCATTCTATCTGCCTCAGCTGGTGCAGTCACTGCGTCGAGACTTCTCCTGTCACCTGACGCACGCCATCGCTCTACTGGCAGAGACGTCACCGCAGCTCTGTCACGAGGTGACGTGGTGTCTGTCCACGGAGTCCAAACAACTCATGCGCCGCCCTAATCACTACGGCTTCTGCTTCGAGTTAAGTGGCGTAGATCCGCTCCCTGCTATAGCGAGAGCACTGCAGTCAGACATCATGCAGCGTCTGTCAGAGCTCGATCAGCACTTCCTCGTCGAGGAGGTGTCGTTCTTCGATGCCGTCACTCGCATTAGTGGAGACCTGAGAGAGGTGAAGGACAAGGAACAGCACCCTCGCGTTATAAGAGAATACCTGACGCAGCTCAGAGATCCTAACCCTTCCAAGTTGAACCTTTCGAAGACAAGCCTGCACAAGTTGAATATGCCCATGCCTATTTACATGCCCACGAAGCCGGGGCGGCGGGTGTTGGCCATCGACTACGACAGCGCCGCCCCGATGCAGTCGGCGGCCAAGTGTCCCTTCCTCCTCAGATTCATAACAGAGGACTGGGAGGGCCCTGACGCATTCCTACGCTCCCTCCTCCTCGGAGGGGCGGATGAGGGCAGTGACGATGGCAACAATGAGGAGGTGGATAAAGAGCTAGTGGTTGAGAGGTGGAGGCGAGGAGGGGAAAGCCAGCGCCACGTCGGCGCACCTCCTCCAAGTACCCCCACCACCTCCTCAGTCTATTTTGCTGACGACAGCAAAGAGACGCGTGAGGATGCAAATGAAGAGGTAACACGCGTCATCGCTCGCACTAAGAGACCTGCACACGTTAGCACAGCTCCTTCTCCTGCGCCTGCGACTTTCCGCACGCCTAAATCCGCCAAAGTTCCGCCAAAATCTGTTCTTACGTCAGGGACTAGAGTTGAGAAAGCTCGGAGAGATAAGAAGACCACGCACTTTGACGCTTGTATCTTCAAGGTGTATGACGACTGTCGCCAAGACATCCTCACCTTGCAGGTAGTGCGACTACTGCAGCAGTACTATGACGTCATCCACCTCCCTGTTTTCCTCGCACCTTATGCCATCATCTCTAATCGCACAGGGGACAACGGTGCTATAGGTGGCATCCTCCAAGTGATTCCCTCTGTGCACTCCAGAGATCAACTGGGGAAATCGGGGTTCAAGACTCTCAAGCAGTACTATGTGACGCAGTTCGGCCCTCCCTCCTCCCCGGCCTACCAAAAAGCAGTCAAGGCATTCATAGCAAGCCTCGCTGCTTATAACGTCATCTGCTACCTCATGCACATCAAGGTGAGTAAATGACCTCGCCCCTATTCGTCGCTCATAGAAGTCTCTTCACACAGGATCGGCATAACGGTAACATCCTTATCGACACTGATGGCCACGTCATCCACATCGACTTTGGCTTCATCCTGGGCATCTCCCCTGGGGGTAATCTAGGCTTCGAGACCGCGGCCTTCAAGTTCTCTCATGAGATGTTGGAGCTGCTGGGAGGCGAGGGCTCAGAGGGCTTCGCTGCCCTCCAGGCCCTCACAGTGCAGGCCTTCCTTGCTGCAAGACAGATCAAAGAATCCATTCTTGCACTCGTCAATGCCTTCGCTGACTCTGACCTGCCATGCTTTCAGTATCGCAAGGATACGCTAGAGCGACTGTATGAGAAGTTCTTCCCTTCACTGAGTGAGAGTGAGGCCGCGGAGAAGATGATAGGGCTTGTGAGAGATGCCATGCACAACTCAACAACATCTATGTATGACGGAATCCAGAAATTACAGAATAATATCTACTCAGCTGAATGGAAATAAATGTAACCCTAATTCTAACCCTACCACGACTTCTATTACTCGACTTTCTAACAAATCAATATTTGAAAATCTCGACTTTCTTATTGACGTACTTCACACACAGCGAAAGACAATCAAAGAGCACAGCGACCATTCCTCATAGTCCAGACCATCCACACCACCCAACAGCGCGACAATGGTGCTTTTCCTGAGGATTCTCATACTTGCTGTCTTCTGCCAAATAGCATTCAGCTTCGTCACTTCTTTCCTCTCTGTGAGGCAGAGGCTGCATCCCACCAAAACATTGACGTTTTTCAAGTCCTCGCCTATTGCACCACAAGCCACGCCTCTCTTCTCTTCCAATTATCGGAGGCGCCCTTCATCATCATCTGACTTTGATGATCGTTTGAATTTCCAGCAGATCGTGAAGATCGATCCAAACCTTCAGACGCCGATAGCAGACCTCAACTGCTCGGCGGTCACGAAGAACACCCTTCTCAAGAAAGGTTTTACAGCTCTGACTCCCATCCAATCGCAGTCGTATGACTACATTCTGTCTGGCGCTGACATCATCGGTCGCTCTCGCACTGGCACTGGCAAGACCTTGGCGTTTGGCCTGCCCATCCTCGAGCGCCTTCTGCGTCATCCAGCCTTACAAAGTCGTCAGAGAGAGCGAGGAAGAAGACCCCTCGTGTTAGTGCTCGAGCCCACGAGAGAACTCGCCTTGCAAGTCGCACAAGAGCTTTCGGCCGTGGGCGGCCCTCACGGCCTCCGCGTCAGCTGCATCTATGGCGGCGCCTCCTTCCTCAAGCAGGAGGAGGAGTTGCGCTACCAGGGATGTGACATAGTTGTTGCGACGCCAGGCAGACTGTTAGACCATCTGACGCAGCGCACTGTCGACCTGACGAGTGTCGCTCACGTGGTGCTGGACGAGGGAGACACGATGCTCGAGATGGGCTTCCAGGAGGACGTCGAGAGCATCTTAGAGCAGGTCTCCGCCTCCGCCACCACCTCCACCTCTAAGAAAAGACGAGGAGGTGCGGAGGACTTCACAGACGACAGCAGCAGTGATGACGATGACGTCAGTGCAGCGAAGAAGAAGAAGGAGGTGCAGATGTTGTTATTCAGCGCCACGCTGCCTTCTTGGATCGTTTCGATGACGAATCGTCTGATGACATCACCCGTCTTCCTGGACGCCATCCAAGAGGGCGAAACCCGCCTTGCCTCCACGATCAAACACTACTCACTACTGCTGCCCGACGACACCGCCTTCGCCTCCTCCTCGCCACGCAGGCGAGGCAGAAGTGACAGAGTAGAGCAAGTGAGCTCTTTCCTAGAAGACGTCATCCTCACGCTCACCACGCCCTCTAACACCACCTCGGACGCTACTAGCACTGACGTGGCCAGAGTCCGTCTGTTTCAGCAGACGATCATCTTCACGAACACGAAGGAAGAGGCCGACCGCCTCCTCGGCCTCAACTGCTTCCAATATTTTACCTCGCAGGTGTTGCACGGTGACGTCAGCCAATACATGCGTCAGAAGACACTGGCGCTCTTCCGACAACAGTACGTTGACATCCTCATCTCGACTGACGTGGCGGCCCGTGGTCTGGACATCCAGGGCGTAGACCTCGTCATCCACCTCTATCCTCCCAAGGACGTCGACTCTTACGTACACCGCAGCGGCCGCACTGGCAGAGCCGGCAGGAATGGGACGGCGATCGTCTTCTACAACAAGCAAGAGCAGGGACTGCTCAACCTCCTGCAGCGAAAGCTCAAGTTCACCTTCGAGGGGTTGGGCCTGCCCCTGCCCGCTGACATCACGAAAGCATGCGCCACGATCGTCGACGAGAAGATCGCAGACGTGGAGGATGACGCAGTGCAGCACTTCCTTCCACATGCCAAGCACCTCCTCGCCCGCCACCTCGCTCAAGATGGCTCTGACGTCATCGACACAGCTGACGGAAAACTCACAGAGCTCATGGCGAAATGCATGGCGGCGATTAGTCAGCGCTCGTCCATCACAGTGAGGTAAGTGACGTCATTCTCCGCTCTTCTCGCCTCACTCTCCTATGATTCTCAAGGTCGCTGGTCACTGGACGCGAAGGCTTTCTGACGTTGGCATTCACTGGCGCATTCGTTAAGCGCAGTCCTGAGCTCTGGAGCAAGTGAGTGACGTCACCCTTCTCTCTAACTTACTCCCTCATTGTGTATGACGTCAGGTTCTTGCTCTATTATCTGGGCAAAACGCTGGGCATCGAGCGATTCGCCACCAGTTACGCCCAACTGCCTTCCGCGATCATTTTCGCCCAGAACGCCTCACAGCCGTTATTATTGGCGGATTTCGAGGAAGAATTGGCGCAACAGATCGTCGACCGCGCCAGACATCTCTCTTATCCAGAGGAGGTCGGCGTCGCTCCTTGCACCGCCTTGCCGGACTACGTGCAGTGGCAGCAGCCGCAAACCACCGCCACCTCCTTCTCTTCATCGAGAGGAGGTGCATGGAGTGGCAGTCGTTTCGGCTCGGGCAGTGATCGCCCTCGCAGTTCTGGCGGTTGGCGAGGAAGTGGAGGAGGTAGTGGTGAAAGAGGTGCTTGGGGCGGCGACAGAGGAAGAGAAAGAGGTAGTGGAGGAGGGAGTGGTGGCAGGTGGAGTAGAGAAGGAAGCGAGGGAAGAGGTAGTGATCGAGGAGGTGGGAGTAGGGGAGGTTATCGCAGCTCTTTCTCAGGAGAGGGACGAGGAGGTGATCGAGGAGGTGATCGAACGAGTCGCAGTAGAAGCACCAGAGAGACGAGGTAGAGGAGGGTAGGGTTAATAGGGTTAGGGTGAGTTAGGGTTAACAATAAACAACTATTCTGACGACAGCACATCATTCATATCGCACTACTGCGGAAGAGATGAGAGTAGAGGAGGGAGTGTGAGGTGCGTCACACGCCATTGCCCAGCTGCTTGCCCAGCTCTGCCCAGATCGCCCCCTTGTCCTCCAGCGAGAGTGCGGAGATGTAGAGGAGGATGCGGTCGACGGAGAGAGCCTTGGGCGCGATGAAGTAGCTGTAGTAGAAGGAGTTGAAGGTGAGCATGAGCAGCTGACAGTCCATGCGATCCATCAACCCGCCGTGAGAGGGCAGGAAGGAGTCAAAGTCCTTCTTGTTGTACGCACGCTTTATCGCACTGGCGAAAAAGCCGCCGAATGGCGCAACGAGTGAGGCGAAGAGACCGTACGCCAGACCGTGCCACTGGATGGGGTAGAGCATCACCTTCCCAATGACTGGCAGGAGATACTCCCTCGGGATGAAGACAGGGTTGGGAGTACAGGAGAGGGTCGGAGCAGGGAGAGGCCAGACGTAGATCATCTCAGCGGGACAGACGCACCAACTGAACTGCGCGAGCAAGGCAGAGAAGAAGAAAGAGAAGATCATCGTGCAGAGGAAGGCGCCGATGAATCCCTCCCACGTCTTGTTCGGCGACAGCGACAGAAAGGGCGTCGAGATGAACTTCTTGCCGAAGCTGATTCCGACGAAGTAGGCGGACACGTCATTCATAATGACATTGGCCATGGGGAAGAAGAACCAGAAGATGCCGTTCAAGATGTTGGAGGGGAAGTACTTGCACTGGAAGACGACGAGACACACAGTGACGACAGACCACATGTGCTGACTCAGCTGGAAGCGAAGCAGACCGGGCTTCAACGTGAGCACGGAGGCGATGAAGACGATCCAGTAGAGTACGTAGGAGATATATGTGAAGTTCTCGGTGAGGTAGAGGAAGTGGTTCAGTGACTTGTGCTCCGAGCAGAAGCGATGCAGCGTCTCTCCGTCTGACGTCATACAACAACACGGTTAGAGAGAAGGATTAGTGATGATACAAAGATAACGATGACTCACAGACGAAGACCATTCCGATGATGAACCATCCCCACTGTAAGGTGCGGAACCAAGGCATCGCTCTCTGTCTCGCCTCCACGTAGCGCACGTTGACGATCTCTCGGTACAGCTCAGTCTGAGAGAGAATCACTGCGAGGATGCAGTAGAAGTGTCCCGACCAGACGATCGAGAGATAGAGCATGGCGAGGAAGGAGGCGGTGATCGAGCGACTGATGACCTTCTTCAGAGTGATGGGCTCCTTCTTCACTGTGATGGCAGGCTGGCTCTCATTGTTGCCATCTTCCTCTTTCTTCGCGGTATCAGTGTCATAATCGGAGAAACTACTTGTTCTCTTCAGAGAAGAGTCGTCTTTCTCCTTCTCCTTGTCCTTCTCATTGACTTTGTCTTGCTTATTGCTGCCGTTAGTGTTCTTATTCCGCTTCATGAGTTCAATAGACCAGTCCTACTGGTGTCTGTGGTATAATTGTCGTGTGACCTGGTCGTCTGGTCTCTTAGTCTGGTGTGGTAGGACGATATTCCGATGTCTCTGTGTGCTTCGCTTTGATTCTTCTCGTCTCTGATTTGACAGAGGAAAGAAAAACGCGTTTTTTCATATCTGAGAGGGTTTGAAGAGAACTCGTTTCAGATGAAGGAGGGTTAGGGTTCGGATGAACGAGGGTAGGGTTAGGGTAGGGTTAGGTTAGGGTTATTATGATGACTTTAATTAATTTATTTTAATAAGAAAGAATAAGAATGAGAGAAGTATTAATTCTCTACAAACACACACAAAAAAAGGAAAACACAATAAAGATGCATCGATTCTTTGCTATTTTGTTAAAAGAAAAATCGACACAAAAAAAAGAAAAAAGTTCGAAATCTTTCCACTGCCTTAACATGACTCGACAGACCACAAGACACAAAGACAAGTGAGAAGGAGAGAAGCTTCGGCCAGAAAGATTCTCTTTATTTCTCACCGTCAAAGACAAGGCGAACGAATTCATCGGCCAGAATGAACACGTCTCTTGTCAATATTTCGAATGAAAGGGGTGGCTGGAGGGCAGAGGAATGAAGTCTATTCAGCAGAGAACTATCTATCTCATCATACATAATCTTAATAATAATATCTACACAAACAAATCAATCAATCAATTATTATTACTATTGTCTTCATCGATTAATACTCGATATTCGCTTAATACTGTGATAATGGTTCACATCTCTTTTAATCGTTTCTTGAGATGCTTCTATTGTTACTGTATTATTGTTATTGTAATGTTATTTAATCTTTTTCTAATCATTTTATATTTTAATATATTGTTTTTATTTTGTTTTTTTTATTTTGTTTTATTAATCGCTAAGACTCAATTGAGAGTTTAGCTCGCAGCTACAGCAGTTACCTGATTCTGCACAATGAGGCAGTTCGTTTCTCGGTATTCGCAGTAGCTGCCAGCACCTCTGGCATTTCGCGCTAAGACACGGATGTAGTAGGTTCTGCCGGGAGTGAGGTTGCTGATCGTGTAATAGAGGTTTGTTGATGTAAAGCTACCACTATCTAATCCCGAGAAGTCTGGCAAATCGTTGAAGTTGATTTGATATTCAACGATCGAAGTTCCACCGTCAGTGGCAGGCAATCCACCAGCGACGGTTGACGGACAAGGGTTTGGATTAGTTGGTAGTCCGGAGCAAGGATAGCCATGAGCTGGGATGGTTGGTCTCTGCCATGAGACAAAAATTTGTCCTTTCGAGACTCCAGTGATGGCTGCGATGGTTTGCGGCTTGCCAGGAATAGTGAGGGCAGGAGCCAAAGAAGGAGGCGTGGTTAGTGCAGGAGTTCCTAATCCGGCAGAATTTATCGCGAAAACACGGGCATAATAAACTTGGCCCGCGGTGAGCGAATTAATGGTATACGAATTGTATTTCGTAGCATCGAGATCCACATACCCTTTGTTCGGCAATGATTGGATAGAATTGAACTGTGAGCTAACATCCCACTCCACTCTGAACTTCGTCACTGTGTCTCCTCCATTGTCAGTTGGCAAGTTGAAAGTGACGGTCAACATAGTATTAGCCGTGACAAACAATTGAACATTAGTAGGAGCGCTGCTCGACTTGTATGGGTTGAGAGAAGGAGGAACAGATGGAGTTGTGGCACCGTAACCTTGAGAGTTGCCAGCACTAACACGAACATAGTAGGAAACTCCAGTCGTTAAATCAGGAATAATCTTGAAGAAAGGAGGAGGAGTATTTGCATTATTGAACACGACACTTGCGTAATTCGAGAAGTCGGAAGTCGTTGAATAATCGATCTTGTAGGTGGTGATTGTATCTCCTCCGTCATCCACCGGCGCGTTGAAAATCACTCTCAGCGCAGTTTCAGAGACAACACTAAGTGTGACAGAAGTTGGAGGACCGGGCACGACTTGCGGTTTCTGAGGAGTTGGCGCGACTTGAGGCAAGGAGTAACCGATCTCATTGTACGCGAAAACTCGAGCGTAATAAGGTTGTCTGTTCGCTAAAGTCACGCCGTTTGGAACAACGAATTGACCTGTGCACTGGGAATACGAGACACCAGAGAGCAATTCCGAGATGGTGATATTTGCTTGCTTGCCGCTCTTGGTGCGAATACTATTCGTTCCGTCTGTGACAGCGAGGGCAAAGTTGAGGGCTCCTGCGTAAGAATCGTCTAAGAACGTGATTCTCCAAGTTACGCCATTGGTTAAGTCAGGGGTTGTGCGATCGACGGTCACGCCAACGGACAAAGCTTCAGGAATGGATTCAAACTTTGCCTCAATAGATCCAGAGATGCGACGTCGAGGAAGTGGACACAATACATTTTCTGCAGTGCATGCCACACGACTGCTACTGACTAATCCACGCCCACCAATGACACGGTAGATGTAGGACACTTTCGATCCCAGGCCACTCGTGAGGTAAATTGGTCGATCGACAGTGATGGTGGTCGAAGTGACACTAACCACATCGAAAATCTCCTCGGGGAATCTTTGACTGTCGAACTGAACTTGATCATTCGGGAATACGAGTTGTCTTGAATCACTGCTAGTTGTAACTGCCGTCAAAGCGTTGGAGATTGTGACGATTATTCCGTTGATCACACCAGAAACGCCAACTTCATCAGACATCATTGCTGTCGCGTCGTAAGGAATGTAATCCGTAACGAAGGTAGCGCGATTGCGAGAAAGAGAGAGCTGGAAGTATCCAGATACAATAGGATCATTAACGTAACCGGAGGTAGTTACTTGGAAGACTGAGTGGACATTCGAGGTGGAGCAAGGAATAGTTGTGTAAATTGGATTCAAAAACTGATTTGTGACATCGAGCTCCACACGATAGCTCAGAATTTCAGAACCACCATCAGAGGAAGGAGGAGAATAACTAACTATCAAACTGCTCGATGAGCCAGGGTTGACGTCAACCGAAACATTCTGCGGTGGTTGAGGAGCTTGCTTCTTTAGAGTAACTGGATTAGAGGCGACTGTGGAAGGACCAACGCCTAAATTGTTAATGGCAGACACAGCAACATAGTAAGTGTTTCCTGGCACTAAATTAGGAATTTGGAAGGAATTTACATCGCTCGAAACAGTTGCAAAGCTGTAGTTTTGAGGTGCTTCTCCTGGGTAGGTATCAGCCAGTTTGTAACCTGTCGTCGTTAATGAATTGTTTCCATCGAAGACACCAACATTCAATCTTAACTTGCTTGTGTATAGCAAGGAAGGGAAGATTTGGATCGCAGGTTGATTACCTACATTACCAGTGAAAGTGACCGTCCATTCAAAGCCTGCATAATTAATTCCTCCTTGTGTAGTATAGATGGTTCTACGAGACACTTCAACAGCTCGGACAGTCGTCAGTTGATTTAACGCCTGTGCAACATCAGCTGCAGAAGCGTCTGACGGTAAGTATGGACTTGGTGATTCAGCTCCCTCAAACGATAACTGAAACCATCCTCCTAAATCACTAGTGGAGTTGGTACCGGCAGCCAAAATTTGTAAAATCTGAACCTCGGAGAATCCACCAGGACGAGACCCAGCAACGATTTCGTACACACTTACAGCTTCACCAGAAGATGCTGCTGCCATAGAACTGGCTTGCAGCATGACCTGGTTTCCGTAATTTTGAGGAGAAACAAACGTCACTTCCCATTGATAACCTTTCTGAGGTATGGCAGACTTCGAAACTCGAACATCACCAATCACGAAATCGAAGGAATAGTTGGACGACAAACCAGTGTTGTATCCTAAATTCATCAATTCCGATCGAACATTGTACGAAGAGTCGTTGAAGGAGAGAGTACCAGTACTTTCTCTAGTAGAAGTCGTCGGCCCAAATGCTAGAAGGAATTGGCCATTCGAAAATTGTGGGAAAGATGTTGAAGTCAACTGAATCAATTGAACCTCATAAACTGGTCCTCCTTCCCACCATTCCACGAGGTATCCAGTAACAGCAGAACCGCCTGTAGCAGATGGTGGGGTCCATGTGACATTAATACTGGTAATCGGGGTGGTTTGAGTGCTCGCTGTTACTAGCTGAATTGACTGCGGATTTGAAGGTTTCCCAGCAGGAGTGATCGATGTTGAGGTGATCGTGATTGGTCCAGTGCCGATTGAATTGGTGGCTGACACACGAATCCAATAACTGGAGCCACTCTGTAATAGAGTAAGCTCAAACACCAATACACCCGTGCTCTGTTGTAGTACTGGAAGATTGCTTGTTAGCTCGTGAGTCGACTGGTAAGAAGAGCTAGCGAAACTTTGAGAGACGTCCCATTCAATGAAATAGCTGGTGATTGGAAGACCACCATTGCTTGAAGGAGGGGTAATTAAAACCTGAACAGACGTTGGGCTCAAAACTTGAGCCGTCACTGCGACTGGAGCTGAAGGCTTCTGATTTGAAGTAATTGCAGAAACTGTCTGACTCCATCTTGTAGGATCATTAGTCGCACTTGAGACAGTCAAGAAAGAGATCGAGTTTCGCGCAGCAACTCGGATATAGTACAGCGTTGAAATACGTAGATTGTCAATGATGTAAGTGTATGGAGGAGTAACCTTCAAAGCGCTTCCTAACAAGGCACCACTCTTTGCATTCGAGAAGTTAGCATTGGTGTCCCATTCGATGGTGTATTGAGTAATATCATTCTTGCTACTTCCGCTAGGAGGAGAGAAAGTCACTTCAATCTGTGTTCCGGACAAACTTTTCGCGCTAACAGCATTCGGAGCATTTGGAATCTCATTCGGAGTTCCAGTAGTTGACTGATAACTAGAATATCCAAGAGCATTATGAGCACGAATTCTAAAAGTGTAATCATTCAAGACTTGAAGACCTTGAATGTAGACACAATTATCACAATCAGCGGGGCGAATGGACAATGTAACAGAATCCGCGGGATTTAACCCAGGAAGTGGGCTACTCAATGGTAACACATCGGCACCGTCCACGCTCAAGAAGGTCACTTCAAATTCGTAACCTCTAGCCCAACGATAAAACGGAGCGGAAGAGGCTTCTACACCGTTATAGAAAGTTGCGATGGTGGAATCATTCACTAAGGCCAAAGGTAAAGTGGTACTTGATCCCGTGTAACTGTACAAAACGCGGAACCATAATCCTCCCACACTGATTAAGTCACCTGCAGGGATGTCTCCGAAATTGCAGGATGAGTCACAAGTGATGAAAGTTTGACCTTGAACTGCAGACACAGTCTCATCACGTAACGCAGCAGAAAAGGTTCGGGAAACTGCTACAGTATGAACCTCTGGTAACGACTCTAAAGCATCTCTCACTGCCTCCGCTGACGAGGTTGCGGAAATAGGTCCAGTTACGGAACTACCATAGGCAAGTTGGAAGTAACCGCTGACTTCGTTTTCACTGAAATAATACTTATCAAAAAGAGAAGGAGCAGCCAATCGTACGTACTGAATTGTGTAATTCGCCTGTACTGAGATGATTTGAGTGACAGATCCCTTAGTATCACCGACTTCAATAGAATAGAAATCGACCGGTGAGCCGCAATTACCTTCCTCAACTTTGGAATAGCTACAATGAATAGGTGCAGAAAAGCTGAGCGAAAGGGAACTACCAGAAGCAATTGATCCCTTTGTCACCTCCAACACGCTGACGACAGAATTTACACCGCTCAAAGTTCCAGCGTACTGTGGAATTAAATTTGGTATATCACCGGTAAGAGCTAAGAAGGTGACCAAATAAGAAGGACCACCTTCTGTAGAGGTATCCACGATGGTAAC
>VFQN01004070.1_pt1 | contig 19796 bp, 15 predicted proteins | sample 3512371 | NCBI WGS metagenome assembly VFQN01 (sample SAMN10412370, study PRJNA504923) | tailings metagenome | isolation source: Replicate 2 from Balatoc abandoned mine | place: Philippines: Itogon, Benguet | collected 2017-08-28
ACGCCACCATCGTCTTCATCGTCTGCGACCGCGGCGACCGCTACCTGTCCACCGGTGTGTTCCCCGCATGAACGCGCCTTACCGCTACTGCCCGATGTGCGCCACGCCGCTGCAGTGGCTGGCGCGAGAGGAGGACGGCGGGGCGAAGGAGCGGCTGCGCTGCGCGGCCTGCGAATGGACGCACTGGAACAACCCGACGCCGGTGCTCGCCGCCGTGGTGGAGATGGCCGACCGCGACGGCGCCATCCTGCTGGCGCGCAACGCGGCCTGGAGCGGGCGGATGTTCGCGCTGATCACCGGCTTCATGGAGGCCGGCGAGACGCCGCAGGAAGGCATCGCCCGCGAGGTGAAGGAGGAGACCTCGACCGAGGTCGAATCGGTGAACCTGATCGGGGTGTACGACTTCCAGCGCATGAACCAGGTGATCGTGGCCTACCACGTGGTGGCGCGCGGCGAGATCCGCCTGTCGCCCGAACTGGCCGAGTACAAGCTGTTCGCGCCGCAGGACGTGCGCTGCTGGCCGGCCGGCACCGGCTACGCGCTGGCCGACTGGCTGCGCTCGCGCGGGCATGACCCGCAATTCATCGAGTTGCCGCCGCGACCGTAGAATCTTGCGTCCGACGGAGAACACCCACCGCCATGGAAGCCCAGAAAGAGATCGACACCCGCGGCCTGAACTGCCCCCTGCCCATCCTCAAGGCCAAGAAGGCCCTGGCGGACATGAAGAGCGGCGATGTGCTCAAGGTGGTGGCCACCGACCCGGGCTCGGTGCGCGACTTCCAGGCCTTTGCGCGGCAGACCGGCAACGAACTCGTCGAGCAGTCGTCGGCCAACGACGAGTTCACGCACTTCCTTCGTCGACGCTGACCGTCGGCGAAGGCGAGTCAGAGCTCGAGCGACTTGAGGTAGTTGCGGAAGCCCGGCCCCAGTTGCGGGTGGGCCAGGGCCAGTTCGACGTTGGCCTCCAGGAAACCTTCCTTGCTGCCACAGTCGAAGCGCCGACCCTCGTAGCGGTAGGCGAACACCTTCTCCCGGCGCAGCAACCCGGCGATGCCGTCGGTGAGCTGGATCTCGCCACCCACGCCGCGCGGCTGGTTGAGGATCTCGTGGAACACGCCCGGTGTCAGCACGTAGCGCCCGGCCACGCCCAGCCGCGAAGGCGCCTCCTCCGGCGCAGGCTTCTCGACGATGCGCTGCACGTCGACCAGACGGTCGTTGATCGGATGGCCGGCGACGATGCCGTAGCGCCGCGTGTGCTCGGCGGGCACTTCCTGCACCGCGATGATCGAGGCGCGCCACTCGGCGAACTGTTCGGTCATCTGCTGCAGCACCGGCTTCTCGCCGACCATCAGGTCGTCCGCCAGCAGCACGGCGAAGGGTTCGTTGCCCACCAGCCGCTGGCCGCACAGCACCGCATGGCCGAGGCCCAGCGCCTGGGCCTGGCGCACGTAGATGCACTCCATGTCGTCGGGCTTGACGCTGCGCACCACGTCGAGCAGTTCCTGCTTGCCCGCCTGTTCGAGGGCTACTTCCAGCTCGAAGGTCATGTCAAAGTGGTCTTCGAGCGCGCGCTTGTGGCGGCCGGTCACGAAGATCATCTCGCGGACACCCGCGGCATAGGCCTCTTCGACGGCGTACTGGATCAGTGGCTTGTCGACCACGGGCAGCATCTCCTTCGGCTGCGCCTTGGTGGCAGGCAGGAAGCGGGTGCCGAGGCCGGCCACGGGAAAGATCGCCTTGGTGACTTTCATTTACTTACAATGCGTGCTCGATAGCCAAATTCTTGCACGGGCATCGATGACCGGAACGTTTGTGAAACACCCTCGAACGCATGGACTTGCTGGTCGTTGAACCCCTCGAGACCGAGGTGATGCAGTGGCTCGAATCGCGCCATGCGGTGCGCTTCGCGCCCGAGCTGGCGCTGGAGCCGCGCGCGCTGCGCCAGGTGCTCTACAACGTGCGGGCGATCATCGTGCCGCCGAGCTGCGCGATCGACGCGCAGGCCCTGCACTACGCGCCGGTGCTGCGCGCGGTGGGCCGGGTCAGCGCCGGCGCCGAGAACATCGACCTCGACGCCTGCGCCCGCAATGGTGTGGAAGTGGTGCGCAGCCTGACCGCCAGCGCGCAGGCCGAGGCCGAGTTCATGATCGGTGCGCTGCTGTCGATGCTGCGCCGCGTGCCGGTGGTGGGCAGCGACGGCATGCTGGTCGGCCGCGAGCTCGGCGCGGCCACCGTCGGCCTGGTGGGCATGCCGCCGGCGGCGCGCTCGATGTCGCAGCTGCTCGGCGCCTTCGGCTCGAAGGTGGTGGGTTACGACCCGTCGCTGCATGCCAGCGACAGCGTCTGGGAGCGCTGGCGCGTGCGGCCCATGGGCCTGCGCGAACTGCTCGAGACGAGCGATGCCGTCTGCGTGCAGCTGGCCTATTTCAGCCGCTACCAGGGCCTGCTGGGCGACCGCTTCCTGCCGTTCTGCAAGCCCAACCAGGTGATGGTCAGCACCGCGCACTCGGCGTTGTTCGACGAGAAGGCCCTGGCCGCCGTGCTCGCCAGCGGGCGCATGGCCGCGGCCTGGTTCGACAGCATGGAGCCCGGTGCGCTGGACAGCGGCCGGCCCCTGGCCGGCATCACCACGCTGCAGATCACGCCGCGAGTGGCCAGCACCACGCGCGAATCGCGCCTGCGCAGCGCCTGGGCGGTGGCACGGCGCATCGACGAACTGCTCGCCGTCGCGCCGCAGCCGCAGCGCGACTTCAGGCCGACGGACCCAAGCGTCCCAGCTGATCTCGCAGACGGTCCCGTGTCGCCGTGAAGTCGGCGATGCGCTGACGCTCCTGCGCCACCACGGCCGCCGGCGCACGCGCCACGAAGCTCTCGTTGCCCAGCTTGGCGGTGGCCTTGGCGATCTCGCCTTCCAGGCGGGCAATCTCCTTGCCCAGGCGCTCGCGCTCGGCGGCGACGTCGATCTCGACGTGCAGCGCCAGCCGCGACGGGCCGCGCACCACCACCGGCAGTGCCTGGGTGGCCTGCGCGAACGCCGCCTCGTCGTCGAACACCTGCACCTCGGCCAGCTTGGCCAGCGCGGTGAGCACCGGCGCGGCCTCGCGCAGGAAGGCGTTGTCGCCGCAGGCAAGCAGCGGCACGCGCTGTCCCGGCGGCAGGCCCATCTCGCTGCGCAGCGCGCGGCAGGCGCCAGCGAGGTCCTTCAGCTTCGCGACCCAGGCGTCGGCCGCCGCATCGATGTTCTGCGGCTGCGCCTGCGGATAGGGCGCGGCCACGATGCCGCGCTCGCTGTGCGTTCCGGCCACCGGCGCAACACGTTCCCACAGCTCGGCGGTGATGAAGGGCGTGATCGGATGCAGCAGTCGCAGCGCCGCCTCCAGCACGCGGATCAGCGTGCGGCGCGTGGCGCGCTGCTGCTCGGGTGTGCCGCCGGCGATCTGCACCTTGGCGATCTCGATGTACCAGTCGCAGTACTCGTCCCACACGAAGCCGTAGATGGCGTTGGCCACGTTGTCGAGCCGGTAGTCGGCGAAGCCCTGGGCCACCGCGGCCTCGACGCGCTGCAGCTCGCCGATGATCCAGCGATCGGCCGCGGAACGGCCGGCGCCGCCGCTGTCCGAGCAATCGTGCTCCTCGCAGTTCATCAGCACGAACTTGGTGGCGTTCCAGAGCTTGTTGCAGAAGTTGCGGTAGCCCTCGCAGCGCTTGCTGTCGAAATTGATGTTGCGCCCCAGGCTGGCCAGCGAGGCGAAGGTGAAGCGCAGCGCATCGGCTCCGAAAGCAGGGATGCCCTCGGGGAATTCCTTCTCGGTGTCCTTGCGCACGCGCGGCGCGGTCTCGGGCCGGCGCAGGCCGGTGGTGCGCTTCTCGAGCAGTTGCGGCAGCGCGATGCCGTCGATCAGGTCGACCGGGTCGAGCACGTTGCCTTCGCTCTTGCTCATCTTGCGGCCCTGCGCGTCGCGCACCAGGCCGTGGATGTAGACGTGGCGGAACGGCACCTTGCCCGTGAAGTGCACGGTCATCATGATCATCCGGGCGACCCAGAAGAAGATGATGTCGAAGCCGGTGACCAGCACCGAGGAGGGCAGGAACAGGTCCTGCTCCACCGTCTTCGCCGGCCAGCCCAGCGTGGAGAAGGGCACCAGGGCCGAGGAATACCAGGTGTCGAGCACGTCGGGGTCGCGCTGCAGCGGGCCGGCGTAGCCGTCGGCGCGGGCCTTGTCGCGCGCCTCCTGCTCGCTGCGCGCCACGTAGACCTGGCCGTCGATGCCGTACCAGGCCGGGATCTGGTGGCCCCACCAGAGCTGGCGCGAGATGCACCAGTCCTGGATGTTGTTCATCCACTGGTTGTAGGTGTTGACCCACTGCTCGGGCACGAACTTCACCGAGCCGTTCTCGACCACCTCGATCGCCTGCTGCGCGATGCTCTTGCCGTTGGCGCCGGGCCTGGTGGTGGCCACGAACCACTGGTCGGTGAGCATGGGCTCGACCACCTGGCCGGTGCGCGCGCAGCGCGGCACCATCAGCTTGTGCTTCTTGACCTCGACCAGCAGACCCAGCGCCTCGAGGTCGGCGACGACCTTCTTGCGCGCGACGAAGCGGTCGAGCCCGCGATACGGCGCGGGCGCATGGTCGTTGACCTTCGCATCGAGAGACAGGATGCCGATGACCGGCAGCCCGTGTCGCTGGCCCACCGCATAGTCGTTGGCATCGTGCGCCGGCGTGACCTTCACGACGCCGGTGCCGAACTCGCGGTCGACGTAGGCATCGGCGATCACCGGGATGTCGCGGTCGCACAGCGGCAGTCGCACCGCCTTGCCGACCAGCGCCGCATAGCGCTCGTCCTCCGGATGCACCATCACGGCGACGTCGCCGAGCATCGTCTCCGGCCGCGTCGTGGCCACCACCAGCGCGCCGCTGCCGTCGGTCAGCGGGTAGGAGATGTGCCACAGCGAACCGTCCTCCTCCTCGCTCTCGACCTCCAGGTCGGAGACCGCCGACATCAGCACCGGGTCCCAGTTCACCAGGCGCTTGCCGCGGTAGATCAGGCCTTCCTCGTAGAGCTTCACGAAGGTCTCGGTGACCACCTTCGAAAGCTTGTCGTCCATCGTGAAGTACTCGTGCTCCCAGCTCACGCTGTCGCCCATGCGGCGCATCTGGCGCGTGATGGTGGCGCCCGAGCTGTGCTTCCAGTCCCACACGTGCTTCAGGAAGGCCTCGCGGCCGAGGTCGTGGCGGCTGACGCCGGCCTCCTGCAGCTGGCGTTCGACGACGATCTGCGTGGCGATACCGGCGTGGTCGGTGCCCGGCACCCACAGCGTGTTGAAGCCGCGCATGCGGTGGTAGCGCGTCAGCGAGTCCATGATGGTCTGGTTGAACGCGTGGCCCATGTGCAGCGTGCCGGTCACGTTCGGCGGCGGCAGCTGGATGGAAAACGAGGGCTTGTTCGTATCCAGCGTGGGGCGGTACGCGCCGCTCTTCTCCCACAGCGGGCCCCAGTGGGCCTCGATGGCGGCGGGCTCGAAGGATTTCGCGAGTTCGGTCATGGCGCAGGCAAGCACGGCCGGCGGCCGTGAAACAGAGTGCAAGGCGGGGAGAGGTCGATTGTAGGTGGTGGTGCCGTGCTGCTAAGGTGCGCGCGTCGTCGTGCCAGGGAGTCCTCAGGAATGCCGTTTCGCCGTGTTGCTCCGCTCGTTCTCTCGATCGCGGCCGCCGCGCTGCTGGCGGCCTGCGGGGGAGGGGGCGGCGGATCGCCGGGCGGCAGTGCCGCCTGCGACGTGGGCACCCAGAAGGACTGGCTGCGCGGCTACATGCTCGACTGGTACTACTGGACGGGCCAGTCGCCCGATCCGGAGCCGGCAGGCTATTCGACGCTCGACGCCTACTTCCAGGCCCTCAAGTACACCGGCTATCCGGGCGTGCCCGACGGCATCGACCCCTGGAGCAACGTCCAGAGCACGGCCAGCTACAACCAGTTCTTCGCCGAAGGGCGCAGCACCGGCTACGGCTTCGCCGTCAACGGACTGGAAGGGCAACTGCCGCTGAAGGTGCGCTACGTCGAGCCGCAGTCGCCAGCGGCTGCGGCCGGTCTGTTGCGTGGCGATGTGATCAAGTTCATCAACGGCATCGCGGACAGCACCTGGCTGCAGCAGTTCGCGGCCGGCAACACGGCGGTGCTCGATGGCACCGCGGGCGAGCGGATCACGCTGGACATCGAGCGCAACGGCGCGCCTCAGCGTGTCGTGCTCACTGCCGCCGACTACGCGCTCACCCCGGTGCCGGTTTCGGCCGCATTGCCCGGCCAGGTGGGCTACATCCTGCTCAAGGACTTCATCGTGCAGGCGCAGACCGAACTCAGCACGCGCCTGAATGCGCTCAAGGCGGCAGGCATCACCGACCTGATCATCGACCTGCGCTACAACGGCGGCGGCCGCATCTCCACCGCCAACCACTTCGCCTCCGAGGTGCTCGGGCCGCGCGGGGTGTTCACCACGCTCCAGTACAACGCGAAGCATCAGGCCAGCAACACCAGCTTCACGCTGGCCGCCAGTTCGGCGCCCGGCGTCTTCGATCGCATCGTGGTGCTGACGGGCCAGCGCAGCTGCTCGGCCAGCGAACTGCTGGTCAACGGCCTGCGCCCGTACGCCCGGCAGGTCAGCACCATCGGCGACACGAGTTGCGGCAAGCCCTATGGCTTCAATCCGGTCGAGTCGTGCGGGAACACGTTCAGCATCGTCAACTTCAAGGCGGTGAACGCGCAGGGCCAGGGCGACTACGAAGCCGGCATCGCCCCCACCTGTGCCGTGGCGGAGGACTTCTCCGGCGCCTTCGGCGACCCGTCCGAGAAGCTCACCGCGGCGGCGCTCGCCTACCTGCAGACCGGCACCTGCCCGGCCGCGGCGGCCGTCCCGGTCGATCGCGCCCGAGCCCTGGCCGCTCGCCTGCAGCGTGCCGCCGCCGAGCCCGGCGAGCGCCGTGGCATGACTGCCGACTGACCCTCCGGCCGCGCGGCCAGACACATTCCGACATGTTGCGGCACAGCGCCGCAACGATCGGCCGTGAGCATGGGGTCATGAACCCTGCCCACCATGTGCACCTCGTCGATGCCGATGCCGCCGCCCGCGGCGCCGTCGCCCGCTACCTCGAATCCCACGGCCTGACCGTCACGGCGATGGACTCCGCGGCCGACCTGCTGCGCCGCATGCACCGCCAGCGGCCGGATGCGGTGGTGATGGATGCCTTGCTCCCGGGCTTCAGCGGACTGCAGGCCTGCCGCCAGCTGCGTGGCGAGGGCGACCGCGTGCCGCTGATCCTGCTGACCGCGCGCAACGAGGAGATCGACCGCGTGCTCGCCCTCGAGATGGGCGCCGACGACGTGCTCGGCAAGCCCTGCCCCCTGCGCGAGCTGCTGGCCCGGCTGCAGGCGCTGCTGCGCCGCGCCAACGTGCCGCCAGGCCTGCCGATGCTGGCGATGGCGCCGGTGGAGATCGGCGAGCTGCGCTTCGACATCGCCTCGCGCAGCCTGCTGCGCGGCGGCCAGGTGCACGTGCTGAGCACCGTCGAGTACGCGGTGCTGGCCGAGCTGGTGGCCAACCCCGGCGTGGCGATCTCGCGCGAGCGCCTGCTGGCCGCTTCGCACGGCCGCAGCGACGGCCTGCTGCCGCGCGCCATCGACGTGGCCGTGATGCGGCTGCGCAAGCGCGTCGAGCCCGATCCCGGCCAGCCGCGCTTCCTGCAGACGATCCGCGGGCACGGCTACATGTTCGTGCCTTCCTCGGCCGCAGAGCTCGAGCGGCCGCGGCGCAGCTACATGAGCAGGTGCTCGCCCGCGTTCTCGCCGCCGAGCACGACGTAGTTCACGCGGCGCAGGTCGGCCAGCTTCGTGCCGCCGCCATAGCTGATCGAGCTCTGCACGTCTTCGTGCATCTCGCGCAGCGTGTCGGCCAGCTTGCCCTTGATCGGCTCGAGGATGCGCTTGCCCTCGACGTGCTTGTACTCGCCCTTGTTGAAGTCGCTGGCCGAGCCGTAGTACTCCTTGTAGAGCTTGCCGTCGACCTCCACGGTCTGGCCTGGCGACTCTTCATGGCCGGCGAACAGCGAGCCGATCATCACCATCGAGGCGCCGAAGCGCACGCTCTTGGCGATGTCGCCATGGTGGCGGATGCCGCCGTCGGCGATGATGGGCTTGGTGGCCACGCGTGCGCACCACTTCAGCGCCGAGAGCTGCCAGCCGCCGGTGCCGAAACCCGTCTTCAGCTTGGTGATGCACACCTTGCCCGGGCCGACGCCGACCTTGGTGGCGTCCGCGCCCCAGTTCTCCAGGTCGATCACCGCCTCGGGCGTGGCCACGTTGCCGGCGATCACGAAGGTCTTCGGCATCTTCTCCTTGATGTGGGCGATCATGCGCCGCACGCTCTCGGCATGGCCGTGGGCGATGTCGATGGTGACGTAGTCGGCGCCCACGCCTTCGAGCGCGAGGTGGTCGATCACCTGGTAGTCGGCCGGCTTCACGCCCGAGCTGATCGAGACGATCAGGCCCTTGCTGCGCATGCGCTTGGCATAGGCCACGCTGTCGATCTCGAAGCGGTGCATCACGTAGAAGTAGCCGTTGGCGGCCAGCCACTCGGTGATGGGCTCGTCGACCACCGTCTTCATGTTGGCCGGCACCACCGGCAGCTTGAAGCGGCGGCCGCCGAACTCCACCGAGGGGTCGCACTCGCTGCGGCTTTCCACGCGGCACTTGCGCGGCAGCAGGAGGATGTTGTCGTAGTCGAAGATTTCCATGGCAGCGGCTCCGTGAACGATGATGCGAGCGCTTGACTTGGAAACCCGGTTCCGCAAAAGAAAACCGGGCGCCAAAATTTGGGCCCGGTGGCGCATTGTACGCCGATGGATATGCCGGGCCCGGGAGTGAATATCCGCACGACATACCCCTGAGGGGAAGTGCTAGCCTAGAGCGCAAATGACGCGCCCGACCGTCGCCCCCGCTGCCCCGGCTCCGCTCGCCGCGTCGGCCGCGCGGCGCAACCGTCTCGAATGGGGGCTGCTGGCGGTGATGATCGTCACGCTGCTGGCCTTCCTCGCCTGGAGCCGGCACCTGGCGCACCGGGAGACCGACACCGAGGAGCGATCGCGGCTGGCGGTCGGTGCGCAGGCGATCGGCGACATCCTGTCGCGGCAGCTCTACGGCGCCTGGCGCGCCTTGGAGGGCGTTCGCGAGGACCATGCGGATGCCTGGCTGAGCCCGGCCACGCCCGATCGGGCGGCTCGGCACCTGGCGGCTCTGAGCGACGCGATGCCGGGCGTGCGGACGATCTCGCTGCTCGATCGGGACGGGCGCGTGGTGGCATCGAATCGTGCCGAGCTGATCGGCCGCGACCTGAGCGACCGCGCCTACTTCCAGCAGGCCAAGGCGAACCCCGACCCTGCACGTGCGCAGCTGTCGGCGCCCTACCGGACGTCGCTGGGCGTGTATTCGCTGAACCTGAGCGCCGTGCTGACCGGCCCGAACGGGCGATTCGAGGGGGTCGTGGCCGCCACCCTCGACCCCGAATACTTCCAGACGGTGCTGCGCGGCACCCTGTATGCCGACGACATGTGGACGGCGGTCGCCCACACGGGCGGGCAACTGGTGCTGAACGAGCCGAGCAACGAGCGCATCGCCGGCATGAACATCGACCAGCCGGGCTCCTTCTTTCGCCGCCATCGCGAGAGCGGCCGGCCGACCACGGTGCTGGAGGGCATCGTCCTGGCCACCGGCGACGAGCGGATCATGGCCCAGCAGACCGTCCGCCCTGCCGACGTGCCGCTGGACCACGGGCTGGTCGTGGCCGTGTCGCGCAGCCGCTCGCAGGTGTTCGCCCGATGGCGGCAGCAGACGGCGACCTACGCCCTGGTGCTCGCGGCGTTCGCCGCCGCCATGTCGGTCGGGCTCCTGGCGCTGCAGCGGCGCCAGCAGGCGCTGGAGAAGCTGCAGCTCGAGCGCGAGGCCCTGCAGCGCCGCAGCACGGAGCGGCTGGAGCTGGCCTTGCGCGGTGCCGACCTGGGTCTGTGGGACCTCGACGTGAAGTCCGGCAACTCCATCGTGAACGAACGGTGGAACTCGATGCTCGGGCTGCCCCATGTCGCGCAGGACATCGGCGGCGAGATCTGGCGCTCGCGCGTGCACCCGGAGGACTGGCCGCGGGTGGGCGCAGCCCAGGACGCGCACCTGGCCGGCAGCACCGAGCGCTTCGAGGCGGTCTACCGCATGCGCCATGCCGACGGGCACTGGGTGTGGATCCTGGACCGCGGCCAGGTCACCGAGCGCGACGAGCAGGGCGCCGCGCTGCGCATGGTGGGCACGCACATGGACATCAGCGAGCGCATGGCGGCGCAGCAGGCCCTGGCGCGCAGCGAGGAGGATCTGGCGATCACGCTGCACTCGATCGGCGACGCGGTGATCGCCACCGACGCGCAGGGCGTGGTCACCCGCATGAACGGCGCCGCGCAGCGCATGACCGGGTGGCTGCAGGGCGACGCCATCGGCCGCCCGCTGGGCGAGGTGTTCCGGATCTTCAGCGCGCGCACGCGCGAGCCCGCGGTGGATCCGGTGAAGCAGGTCCTCGCGAACGGCCAGATCGTCGGGCTGGCCAACGACACCGTGCTGGTGGCGCGCGACGGCCGCGAGTACCAGATCGCCGACAGCGCGGCGCCGATCCGCGCGGCGGCCGACGAGATCGTCGGCGTGGTGCTGACCTTCAGCGACGTCACCGAGCGCTACCGCACCGAGCAGGCGCTGCGCACCAACGAACAGCGCCTGCGCTCCCTGCTCGACCACATCAGCGCCGGCGTGATCGTGCACGCGGCCGACACCCGCATCCTCGACGCCAACCCCGCCGCCTGCCGCATCACCGGGCTGAGCCTGGAGCAGATGCAGGGCAAGGTGTCGATCGATCCCGCCTGGGCCTTCATCGAAGAGGATCACTCGCCGATGCCGCACGAGCGCTTCCCGGTGCCGCAGGTGCTGGCCCGGCGCGCGCCGCTGACCAACTTCCTGATCGGCATGCGCCGCCCGGACCTGCCCAAGCCCATGTGGGCCCTGTGCAATGCCTACCCGCTGTTCGACGCGAACGAGCAGATCGAGCAGGTGGTCGTGACCTTCGCGGACATCACCGAGCGCAAGGAGGCCGAGGAAGAGCTGCGCCTGCTCGGCGCGGCGGTGGCCGGCCTCAACGACGTCGTCCTAATCACCGAAGCCGAGCCGCTGGCCGAACCCGGCCCGCGCATCGTGTTCGTCAACCATGCGTTCGAGCGCATCACCGGCTGGCGGCGCGAGGAGGTCCTGGGGCGCTCGCCGCGATTCCTGCAGGGGCCCCGCACCGACCTGGCCGAGCTCGCGCGCATCGGCGCGGCGCTGCGCCGCGGCGAGCCCGTGCACGCCGAGCTCGTCAACTACCGGCGCGACGGATCGCCGTACTGGGTCGAGATCGACATCCTGCCGCTGAAGGACGCGCAGGGCCGGGTGTCGCACCGCGTTTCGGTGCAACGCGACATCACCGAGCGCCGCCAGGCCCAGCAGCGCATGCTCGAGGCGCAGGCCGAGCTGCAGGCCACCCTGGAAGCGGTGCCCGATCTGCTGTTCGACATGGACATCGACGGGCACTTCCGGGGCTTCCACTCGCCGCGCCACGACCTGCTGTATGCGCCGCCGGAGCAGTTCCTCGGCCGCACCCTGGAGGAGGTGCTGCCGCCGGATGTCGCAGCCCTCGTGCGCAGCGCGCTGCGCCAGGCCGACGAGACCGGCGTCTCCAACGGCCTTCAGTACGAGCTTGCGCTGCCGGACGGCAGTCACTGGTTCGAACTGTCCGTGGCGAAGAAGCCGCAGCATGCGGACGAGCCGACCCGCTTCATCGTGCTGGCGCGCGACGTGACCGAGCGTGTCCAGGCCGGGCGCGACCGCGAGGCCCTGGAATTGCAGTTGCGCGAGGCGCAGAAGATGGAGTCCATCGGCACGCTGGCCGGCGGCATCGCGCACGACTTCAACAACATCCTCGCCGCCATCCTCGGCAACCTCGCGCTGGCCCGGGAGGATGTCGGCCCGGGTCACCCGGTTCAGGCGAGCCTCGAGCAGATCAACCGCGCAGGGTTGCGGGCACGCCACCTGGTGCAGCAGATCCTCGCCTTCAGCCGGCGCGAATCCACCGGGCTGACCGCCCAGCCGCTGGGACCGATCGTGCAGGAGTCGATCGACCTGTTGCGGGCCACGCTGCCGGCGGGCGTCGGGCTGCAGGCGCGGCTGTCCGCCGAGCCGGTCGCCGCGAGCGTCGATGCCACGCAGCTGCAGCAGGTGATCGTCAACCTGTGCACGAACGCCTGGCACGCCCTGCCCGAGCGCGGGGGGCTCATCGAGGTCGGTGTCGAGAGGGTGGCGATGCCTGCGGCGCTGGCCGCGCGGATGCCGGAGTCGCCCACCGGAGACTGCGCGCACCTCTGGGTGCGCGACAACGGCAGCGGCATGGACGCGGCCACGCGCGAGCGCATCTTCGATCCGTTCTTCACGACCAAGCCGGTCGGCCAGGGAACGGGCCTGGGGCTGTCGGTGGTCCACGGCATCGTGCGTGCGCACCGGGGCGCGATCGTCGTCGACACCACGCCAGGCGAAGGCAGCACCTTCCACCTCTACTTCCCGCTGTCCGAAGGCGAAGCCGTCGCGAGCGAGCCCTGCGGCGAGGCGAGCCCGGGCCCCCGGGGCGAGGGGCAGCGCGTTCTGTACATCGACGACGACGACGTGATGGTGGTGATGGTCCAGCGGCTGCTGCAGCGCGCCGGTTTCGATGTCGTGTCCGAGCGTGATCCCGCCGCGGCGCTGGCGCGGGTGCGCGATGCGGAGCCGCCGTTCGACGTGGTGGTGACCGACTTCAACATGCCCGGCATGTCCGGGCTCGAAGTCGCGGCGGCCCTGCGCAGCGCCGCACCCGGCCTGCCGGTGATCATCAGCACCGGCTACGTGTCGGACACGCTGCGGGACCAGGCCGGCGCCGTGGGCGTGCGTGCCTTGCTGATGAAGGAGCGGACGCTGGAGGAACTGGCCGGACTGATCCGCGAGGTGCTGACCCCGCCTTGACCTCAGCGCGGCGGCGCGAACCGCGCCGCGAGGTCGACGCTGGCGCCACGGCCGAGTTGGGCACCGTGTGCTTCCAGCCAGGCGACGGCGCGTGTGCGGCCGAGGTCGCGCAGGCGCTCCAGGAACGGCAGGTGGGCAATCAGCTTGGTCTCGGCCGACAGCGTGCCGAGGTCGTCGTGGGCGTCGATCAGGTGTGTGCGCAGGCCGCGCAGCCGGCGCTCCAGCCGGCCGAAGGCGAACACCGATCGGCGCGCCTCGGCACAGGCCTCGCCGAGCAGCGTGGCCTCGCGCAGGAAGCCGGCGTTGAAGCCGAACTCCAGCGCGCGGGCGCGAATGTCTTCCGCGCTCATCGGCACGTGTTCATGCGAGAGCGGGCTGAGCGCGACGATCAGCAGGTCGGCCACGCCCGCCTTCACCAGCGGGAACAGCGCCGGATTGGCGCTGTAGCCGCCGTCCCAGTAGGGCTCGCCGTCGATCATCACGGCCTGGTGCAGCGTCGGCAGGCAGGCCGAGGCCAGCGCGGCGTTCACGCCGAGTTCGGCGTTGCCGAACAGGCGCAGCCGGCCGCTGTTGGCGTGCGTGGCGGCGATGAACAGGCGCGGTGCGGAAGATCCTTTCAGGCGCTCGAAGTCGATCTGCGCAGCGAGCACCTCGCGCAGCGGATTCAGCCCCATGGGGTTCAGCTGGTAGGGCGAGAGCGCTCGCGTCCAGTGCATCAGCGCGCGCAGGCCGGGTGCCAGGCCGGGGCTGTCGGTCGGTCCGACCAGCCACTGTTCGAAGGGCAGCTGCGTGCCCACGGCACGCCAGAAGCGATCGAGCGCCTCGCGCGCGCCGTCGGCGCCGCCGCGCATCCAGCCGCTGGCCAGGGCCAGCGCGTTCATTGCGCCGGCGCTGGTGCCGCTGATCGCGTCGAAACGCAGGCGCCCGGTCTCCAGCAGGGCATCGAGCACGCCCCAGGTGTAGGCGCCATGGGCACCGCCGCCCTGCAGCGCGAGGCCGAAGGCGGGGCAGGTGAATGGCCAGGAACGGAACCAGGGCATGGCAGGCAGGATGTGCGAGAAGCGTGCCCAGCATGCCAGCCGCCGATGACGCCGCGTGACGGGGCGTTGCGGCGATGCGTTAACGTGCGCGCATGACGCTGCAGTGCCGGGCCCTGCTGGAGACGCTTGCCGGCGAGCCCTTGCCGGAGTGGGAGCGCTTCGCACGCGACGTGCGCGAGCGGCACCTCGCCGCCGGCGAAGCGCTGTTCCAGGCCGACCAGGCCTGGCCCTGGCTGGCGGTGGTGCGCTCCGGCGTGGCCAAGCTGGTCTACCCGCGCGAGGACGGCGGCGAACGCATCAAGTCCTTCATCGCCGAAGGGGGCTTCTTCGCCAGCCTCGCCGCGCTGACGCCTCGCGGCCGCACCACCTTCGCGGCGGTGGCCATGACCGAGCTCGGCGTCGAGCAGATTCCCTACGTGGCGCTGCGCGAGTTCGGCGACCGGCACGTGGCTTGGCAGCGCGCACTGCGCGTGGGCATGGAGCGCTACGGCGCGCGCAAGGAGAAGCGCGAGCGCGAGCTGCTCACCCTCACGCCCGAGCAGCGCTACGGCCGCTTCCTCGCCGAGGAGCCGGCGCTGGCCGCGCGCATCCCGCAGAAGGACCTGGCGCTGTACCTCGGCATCACGCCGGTGGCGCTGTCGCGCATCCGCGGAAGGCTGCAGCGCACGCGAACCTAGAATCCCGCGATGGATTCGCATGACGAGCGGGACATTCCGCTGTTCGAGGAGCACGAGCCCTCCGCGCCGCCGCCCGAGCTCGCCGGCGGCGACGGCCTGCTGCGCGGGCTGAACCCCGAGCAGCTCGCCGCGGTGACGCTGCCGGCGAAGCCGGCGCTGATCCTCGCCGGCGCCGGCTCGGGCAAGACGCGCGTGCTGACCACCCGCATCGCCTGGCTGATCAGCCATGGCATGGTGTCGCCGGCCGGCGTGATGGCGGTGACCTTCACCAACAAGGCCGCCAAGGAGATGCTGACGCGGCTGTCGGCCATGCTGCCGCTGCCGGTGCGCGGCATGTGGGTCGGCACCTTCCACGGCCTGTGCAACCGCTTCCTGCGCGCGCACTGGAAGCTCGCCGGCCTGCCGCAGGGCTTCCAGATCCTCGATTCGGCCGACCAGCTCTCGGCCGTCAAGCGCGTCATCAAGGCGATGAACCTCGACGAGGAACGCTACGTGCCCAAGCAGGTCACGTGGTTCATCGCCGGGCAGAAGGAGGACGGCCTGCGGCCGAGGGACGTGGAGGTGCGCGACGAGCTCACCCGCGTGATGGTGCAGGTCTACCAGGGCTACGAGGAGCAGTGCCAGCGCGAGGGCGTGGTCGACTTCGCCGAGCTGATGCTGCGCACCTACGAGCTGATGCGCGACAACGCCGCCTTGCGCGATCACTACCAGCGCCGCTTCCGCCACATCCTGGTCGACGAGTTCCAGGACACCAACAAGCTGCAGTACGCCTGGCTGAAGATGTTCGCCGGCCCGGGGGCTTCGATCTTCGCCGTGGGCGACGACGACCAGAGCATCTACGCCTTCCGCGGCGCGCAGGTCGGCAACATGAGCGCCTTCGAGCGCGAGTTCCGCGTCGAGCAGGTGATCAAGCTGGAGCGCAACTACCGCAGCTTCGGCAACATCCTCGACGCCGCCAACGAACTGATCTCGCACAACACGAAGCGGCTGGGCAAGAACCTGCGCACCGAGGCCGGCGCCGGCGAGCCGGTGCGCGTGCACGAGGCCACCAGCGACTTCGCCGAGGCGCAGTGGTTCGTCGAGGAGGCGCAGCAGCTGCACCGCGACGGCCTGCCGCGCCACGAGATCGCCTTGCTCTACCGCAGCAACGCGCAGAGCCGCGTGCTGGAGAGCGCGCTGTTCAACGCCGGCATTCCGTACAAGGTCTACGGCGGCCTGCGCTTCTTCGAGCGTGCCGAGGTCAAGCACGCGCTGGCCTACCTGCGCCTGATCGAGAACGCCAACGACGACACCAGCTTCCTGCGCGTGGTGAACTTCCCGACCCGCGGCATCGGTGCACGCACGCTGGAGCAGCTGCAGGACGCCGCACGTGCCAGCGGGCGCAGCCTGGCGCAGAGCGTGGGCGCGGTGCCGGGCAAGGGCGGCGCCAACCTGCAGGCCTTCGTCGCGCTGGTCGACGCGATGCGCGAGGGCACACGCGGCCTGACGCTGCGCGAGATCATCGAGCACATGCTGCACGCCTCGGGCCTGGTGGACTTCTACAAGACCGACAAGGAGGGCAAGGACCGCCTCGAGAACCTGGAGGAACTTGTCAACGCCGCCGAGGCCTTCGTCACGCAGGAAGGCTTCGGCAAGGACGCGGTGGCGCTGCCGGTGGACGAGCAGGGGGCGGCCGCCGCGGCGCAGGCGCCCGATGCCGAGACCGGCGAGATCATGTCGCCGCTGGCGGCCTTCCTGACGCATGCCTCGCTGGAGGCCGGCGACAACCAGGCACAGGCCGGGCAGGACGCGATCCAGCTGATGACGGTGCACTCGGCCAAGGGGCTGGAGTTCGACGCCGTCTTCATCACCGGGCTGGAGGAAGGCCTGTTCCCGCACGAGAACAGCCTGGCCGACCACGACGGCCTGGAGGAAGAACGCCGGCTGATGTACGTGGCGATCACGCGCGCACGCAAGCGCCTGTACCTGAGCTTCAGCCAGACGAGGCTGCTGCATGGCCAGACGCGCTACAACGTCAAGAGCCGATTCTTCGACGAACTGCCCGAGGCCTGCCTGAAGTGGATCACGCCGCGCAACCAGGGCTTCGGTTCGGGTTTCGCGCGCGAGTACCAGCAGGCCTGGCAACGTGGCTCGGGGCTGGGTTCGATCGTCGGCGCGGGCCAGGTGGCTCCGCGGCCAGCCTCGTCCTATCCGTCGGCGCCGAAGGCTGCGTCAGCGCACGGCCTCCGCACCGGGCAGAGCGTGTTCCACATCAAGTTCGGCGAGGGCGTGATCGTCACGCTCGAGGGCAGCGGCGAGGACGCGCGCGCCCAGGTCAACTTCGGCCGCCACGGCATGAAGTGGCTGGCCCTGTCCGTGGCCAAGCTCACCCCCGTGAACTGATCATTCCTTCGTGCTGAGGTTCACCACCCGCCCGCTGCGCGGATCGACCTCGCAGCGGTAGTTGAAGGGGATCAGGTTCATCCCCGGCGCGCGCTCCACCGAGCCCGCGCCGACGAGTTCGATGCGGCCGTTCTCGCCCGGCTGCACGCGCCGCGAATCAGAGCCGAAGTTGATGCGGCCCACGCGCGGATGCAGCTTCTTCAGCGCGGCCGCCGCGGCGCTCTCGCAGGCCTGCGGCGAGACGTTGGTGAGGTCGGGGTCGAAGGGCTTCTCCGCGGCAGCGCGCTGGCCGCCGGTCTCGCGGAACACCACGCCGGAAGTGCTGTCGTCGGCAGCGCGGTAGGCGCAGCCGTAGGTGAATCCGATGCTGGCGCCGCCTGAGGCGCGGTAGCGGCCTTCGCCGCGGATCGCGGTCTCGTCGTCGGCCTGCGGCGTGAGTACGCGTCCCGAGGCGACGAACTGCACCTCCTTGGCGGCGTCGCCGCGCATGCGCCGCACCGTTTCGGCCACCTCCTGCTCGCAGCGTTCGGTGGCGCGGGCGATGTCGGGCTGCGCCAGGGCCGGGGCCGTGGGCCAGAGGGCGGCGGTCAGGATCAGCAGGCCGGGGAGTCGAAGCATGGTCGAAGGCGCAGGCGGCGGGTCGGGTTCGGCCGATGGTCGCCGCTTTGGTGCATGGCGGCAAGTGCCGATGTCCCGCTGCTGCGCAGGCGGGCGATCCAGCGGCAAGCGAGGCCCGGCAAGGCTCTGGGTCCGCATTCCACGGCTTGTGCACAGGGTTCTCCACCGCCACTGTGGACAAGGAGGATTTGCCGGCTTCCCTAGACTGAAGCCATGAAGTCAGTGCTTTCCCTCTTGAGCTTGTTCGCGGTCAATGTGGCCGCGGTGGCCGGCGAGGCCATCGACTGGCAAAGCGTCGGCAGCTTCGAGATCGCACGCACCGAGACCACCGTCGCACAGTTCGCCCGCTTCGCCGAGGCCACTCGCCTCGTCACGCAGGCCGAGCGGCAAGGCGGCGGCGAGGTCTACGAGTCGGGCTGGGTGCGCAAGCCCGGCTGGAACTGGCGGGCGCCTTTCGGCCAGCCGGCGCAGGGCGACGAGCCGGCGGTGCACGTGAGCTTCGACGAGGCACAGGCCTTCTGCCGCTGGGCGGGCGCGCGGCTGCCCACCGATGCGGAGTGGGTGAGCGCGGCCTACACGGAGCAGCGCGAAGCGCCGCCCTTGCCGTTCGTGCGCGGGCGCACCTATCCGTACCCGAACGGCGAGCGGCCCGACGGCGCGCAATGCCTCGGCGACTGCGGCGCGGCGGCGAAGGAGCGCGCCGTGAGGCACGGCGCCGCGTTGACGCGCGGCGACGGCCACGCCCGGGCCGGCGCCACGCCGGCCGGCGTGAACGGCCTGCACGACATGGGCGGCAACGCCTGGGAGTGGGTGGACGAGCCGCGCGGCGCCAGCGGCAACGCGGAGCGGCGCACGCGCGGCGGCTCGTGGTGGTACGGCGCGGCGCAGATGCGCGCCGATCACCTGCAGGGCAAGCCCGCCGGCACGGCGGTGGTCTACATCGGCTTTCGCTGCGCCCGGTCGGCCTCGGCGGACAGGCCGATCTCGATGCGGCCGAAGCTGCCGTAGTCGGCCACGACACGGTCGCCCGGCAGGATCTCCAGCGGCACCATGCAGGTACCGCACGAGGCCCAGTCGCCGGCGCGCAGGCCGATGCCGCGCGACGACAGCTCGTTGGCCAGCCACACGAGTGCGGTGCGCGGATCGCCGAGCAGGGCGCGGCCCTGGCCGTCGCGCGTGTAGCGCAGCGTCCCGTCGGCGCCGTGAACGCTCGCGTGCACGGCATGAGCCGCGAGGTCGAGCGACCGCCAATCCATCGCCACCGCCGGCCCGAACGCGAAGCGCCCGCAGCAAGCGTCGTCGGCGATCAACTGCGCCTGGCCCGCGCGGGTGAACTCGGCGAAGCGCGAATCGGGCAGCTCGAAGGCCGGGTGCAGCGAGGCCACGGCCGCCAGCACCTCGTCGGCGCCGTAGGGCGCGGCCCGCGGGGGCAGGTCGGCGCCCAGGCGGAAGGCGAATTCGGGCTCGACCACGCGCATGCGATTGCCGGCCAGGCCGAGCGTGGCGCCGACGGGGTGGACGAAGCTGTCGAGGATGCGGCCGGCCAGCGGGCCATCGACCTGGATGTGCGCCTGCCCGGCCGCGCTGGTGGCGGCGATCTTCCAGCCGACCACCGACTGCCCGGCCACCGCGGGCAGCGCGGCCTGGATGGCATGCCCGGCGGCGGCGTCGCGCGGGCGCAGCGCGTCGGGCAGTGCGTCGATCACACTGCCCGATTCGCGGCAGTGCCACAGCAGGCGGGCGGCTTCGTGGGCGCTGGGGTGCATCGAGGCTCCTGAAGAAGGGTTGCCGATGTTGCCAGAGCACGGCCGGCGTTTTGCCCGACACTCCGGGGCGCCGCAGCGCAACCCAGAGAGACCCGATGAGTTCGACCGACCCGATCACCGCCAACGCCGCCGCACCCGACGCGCCGCCCCGCTCCCTGTGGCGCGAGGTCGGCGACGCGATCCGCGGCACCGGCGCCGACTACACCAA
>VFQN01004071.1_pt1 | contig 19795 bp, 24 predicted proteins | sample 3512371 | NCBI WGS metagenome assembly VFQN01 (sample SAMN10412370, study PRJNA504923) | tailings metagenome | isolation source: Replicate 2 from Balatoc abandoned mine | place: Philippines: Itogon, Benguet | collected 2017-08-28
TCTTTAGGTGTTCGTGCCTGTCCGGCTGTGCTCAAGCTGCTGGAGTTGCCTGCCCCGCTGGGTTCTGGATCCAGCCTTGTAAACAACAATTCATGTCAATAACATAGTCACTTGCCTTGCCTGTCAGGCTGTTCTCAAGCAGCTGGGCGGCCTGCCTACCATGGTGCGCGGAGGCGCCACTGGCGGGGCCGCCGGCGCGGAGGGCGAGGACGCCGTGGGTGGAGGAGAGCACGGTGACGGGGGCGAGGAGGAGGAGGAGGAGGACGTGGTGGGCCCCCTGCCGGAGATGAGCAGCGCCACCACGGGGGTGGGGCGGGGCGGCAGCGCGCGGAGGGCTGCCAGTGGAGCCACGTCCGGGGCGCCGCGTGCGCGGGGCAACGGCGCCACGTCCGGCCGGTGGGGACATGCGCAATCGGCTGCATGTGCTTGTCGTTGTGTCGATGCTGTGCGCTGCTTGCAGCTAGTCCTTGTCCATGGAGATGAGTAAGAGGTACCGTAGCGGACATTGTAGGGGTCAGCACGTCCGGACACCAGGCGCTTGCATCATGCATCGCGCTCTGTGCCCTGCTACGCCCCCTGCAGGCGTGCTGCCCGCACTTCCTCTGAGTCGGCGTCGGGTGCGGCGGCCACGGCCTCCGGCACCAGTACAGGGGCGGGAACAGGCGGCGTGTCCAAAAAGGTCAGCCGGGGCCGTACGAGCAAGGTAGCGGCCACCAAGGACGCAGCGCCCAAGGCGGACAGCAAGCGCGGGAGGCGCAAGAAGGTGGACACGGACAGCGAAGACGATGATGATGATGACTTCGTAGGTGGCAGCGGGAGGAGGGGCAGCGTGGTGCGGGGCGGGAGCGGGGGGCAGGAGCAGGAGGCGTACAAGGCGGCTGAGGCCAGGGCGGCGGGTACGGGTGGGGAGGCGGTGGCGGGCGGGAGGCCAAGAAGGGGTGCTGCTGCGAGGGCGTCGCAGCGGATGGCGAAGGCCAAGGACAGGGAGGCGGCGGTGCGGAGGGTGGTGGCGAGCGAGAGTGAGGGGGAGGAGGGTGACAGGGAGGAGGCGGATGGGCGCAGGAACAGCGGAGTGAGGGTGTGACGTGTGGCAGAAGGGTGGGACAGGACTGCACATGAAGGACTCGTGGAGGAGTGGTGGCAGTGAGGCCAGGTGAAGGTGTGGGCCGCGGGGGCCCCTGGTGGACGGTGTCAGGCTGCAGCCAACGGTGACGTGTGCTGTGCATGGCATGTGGGTCAAGGTACAGGCTTGTGGTACATGACTGTCACCTGCATTGTGTGTGGCTGGCCAAGTCCTGCGGTACTGACTGGTAAGCGCCCAGTGGTGCTGCTTCTGTTGATGCAACTTCTGTGAAGTGGTGTGTCTTTTGGGGCAGGCTAAACGAAAAGCCGACACGTTGTTGTGCGGGTTCTGATAAAGTCACTTACTCCTCGGTTTCAGTCACAAGCGCTGTGTATGGAAGGTGGCATTGTATCTGGATGATGCGATTCACAGGGTCCCCTGATCTAATTGGTGTCTGTGAACCGTACACTGTACAGACTTACAACCACGTTACAAGTACGGACCGCAGGGCTGCGGTCATCCAATGACGCCAGTCTTGCACACCTAGCAATGTGCTTCGCCCAGAACAAACCGCAGCCGTACACCGATGGAGACAAGCTTTTACTGCGTGGCGCCAACCAACGTGTGGCAAGGTCGTTAGACGTTGGGCGAGCAGGGCAGTGTCAACACCCCTAGAGAGGCGACAACATATGCAACCACGGTACGATGGAGTAGTGGGTGATCGGCCACCAATGCAACTGAGCCCGCTACCACGAAAGCCTCCGATCGGATAGAGCCTCACCCCTGCCTTGAATGCATCGCCTACATCGCACCGTTGCCAGAACACCGTTTGTGCACGTACAAAGGCACGGCTTGCCACCAGGAAAAAACGCAACTTGGAATAGCATCATCCATCCCGCTATCCAGCCATCAGACCGTCAGCTCCAACCGACAACAACTTTTAAGCCTCGCGCTCAAACGCGACACGCGTGACAGGATGCGCGTCATATGATTCCACTCATGACACTACAGGGGATAACAGTACACGGTGGTGATGCCTGGGCATCACGCCTCATCGGCCCCCTTACTCCCGCCCAGATGCAGCCTAGGCAGCAGGTGCGGCATGGCGGCCAGCGGGAGGCCGCTGTGTGGGTCGTTGGCGGTCTGCAGGGGGACGCCACCTGCCGCTGCCGTAGGCGCAGGGAACCCTCCTCCTCCTCCTCCGCCGCCGCTGCCGCCGCCGCTGCTGCTGCTGCTGCCCCCGCCGCTGCCGCTGCCCGGCGCCTGGTCGGGACCCGCCGGCGACGCCGCCAGCGCTGCTTCATGGTGCCGCTCCTCCGACGAGCCTGCACAGGGCAGCCAGGGCACCGGAGGACGGGGGCCGTGAGGAACAACATTGGTACATGTATATGTACAGTTGGCTGGGTACCGGTGCATGTGGGGTGCACGGGGAGCTGCGAGATATTTTGACAGTACAAGCGCGATAGCCGTGGCCGCTTGCTTAACGGTAATTGGTGAACTCTAGATGCAGACCGCAAGGCCTGAACTCCCAATGGCAGGCCATGGCATCGCAATACGGTGACCAGGCAGCACAATTGGGCCAGCTAACGGCTCGGCATGACAAAGCGCTCGCAGTCCGGGACACGGACTTGCCCTCATTTACCGCCTAGAAGTGGGCGGCCCACGGAGTGCGCGCCCGTGTTTTGCGAGGAGCGCACGGCAGCAGCCGGGGGCACGGGCGGGTAGGGCGGCGCGTGGGGGGCGTGCTGCGGTGGGTGGCGGTAATTGGCCTTGCCCACGATGCGGCCTAGAGGGTGGGGCCGCCAGTGGACAAAGGGGCACGACCAATGAGACGATTTGCGTGCAGGGGAGTGCAGCAGGTGTCGCGGGGTAAGGCTCGCACTGGTTTGCGCAAGGGGTACTTTCACGCCAAGGGCCACGTGCGCTTGTTGAGCATGCGCCGCGCTGTCAAGGAAAAGACCCCCATTACGGTCACATTCAATGATACAGTGCACCACCCAAACGTCCAATACCGCCTCTTGCGCTCTGCTCATGGGCTTTCCATCCTGCATCTACAGAACCCCTGCCGCACCTGCCAGCTCCGACGCCGCCTCAGGCGGGTTGGCCAGCACCTCCGCCACGCTGCCCGGCGGCGCGGGGCCGCCGCGGCCCAGCCCCAGGCCCAGCGGCCCCAGACCCAGGCCGTGGGACGATGACCCATGGGTCGGTCCAGCGCCAAACTCCGAGGACGACTTGGCGCCCCATGCGTCCAGGCTGAAGAGCCGGGGGCTGCCTCCGCCGCCGCCGGCTATGGGTGTGGACGGCGGGCTGCCGCCGCCCGGGGGCGTGGCGCCTAGGCTGTGGCTGCCGCGGCGGATTGTTGGGCTGCCGGGCGTGGGAGAGCCGTGGGCTGAGTGCGGGTGGGGCATGGGCACGGGGTGGCTGTAGCTGTCCTTGCCCACCATGCGGCCTGCGGGACGGGGGGATGCAGGGGAGAAAGGAGATGAGTGCGAAAGTACTGGTTGAGCAGCCCGACACATTGTACTGGTATAGGATGCAGGAGAGCAGGACATGAGCTCTTGCGCGGCGCATCGTTCCAAAACAATAGTTCACTTCAGTAACAACTCGACAAGCAATGCGCGCTGCTTAACAGGCTCGTAGTGCCGAGTGCGTGTGCGCATGCGCTCCCGGTTCACCTCGCCCCCAGTGTCGCACCACCAACAGCCTGGCTGGAAACGTATAATCTAATTGTGGTGGATGATGGGGAAGCCCCTTCCCATGGCGCCAAGCATGAACGAAAAGCGATTCTCACTGGCCCACCGCCTGACCCATGATTGTAAAGCTAATAGAAAATGCGGATGAGCAAGCCGCGACCGCTTCATAGGGTTTAGCAAGGGACAGGGGGAGGAGTCAGTCTATTGTAACATTGTCACAATCATTGCCTGCACCCCGTCAAGATCGTGATCAGGGAGCCTACAATCTCAATGATCTACCAGGTACACAGTCCCACCTGCCACCTCAGCCGCGGTCTCGCTGGGGTCCTTGACGCTGTGCCGCAGGGCCTCCACGTAGCCACGTGCGCTGTCCCGGATGGACTCCAGGGTGGGAAGCTCCCGCACCAGTGCCGCGGCGTTGTTGGCGGCAGACACACCTAATACACCGTGGTGCTGCTGTTGCTGCTGCTGCTGGCGCTCCCGCGCCGCCTCAGCCGGGGAGTGCGGCACGCCCGAGTGGGGCAGCGTCACGGCTGTGTGGTCAGGGGGGGTCTGGTGCTCACTGGCGGGTTGGAAGCCGACGGCCTGTGGGGGCGAGAAGTGGGCGGGGGTGAGGGTGGGGCCGCCCGGAACCTGGGGCGTCAACCTTGGGGGGCGGTTGGCCTGGAGGTGAAGCAAGCGTCCCCATAATGGACTTATTGGCATAACGAATCGTGCTTGGTAAATACCTTCGCGTACAGGGTAAACGTGTGAGGTGCCCATTGCGCGATAGGCAACGAGCGGCAGCTGTCTCGGAGGTTCCTCCAGAGGCAAGCAGAGCGCCGGGTACTCGCAGGAGCTGCTTTGAATGGTCCGAATTGCATGGATGTAGGTTGCCTTTCAGGCAAGCGGGACTGGAAGCAAGCAGTTTTGAGCGAGGTATGCAGCATTCTGGGGTTATGGGTGTCGACGAGGCAAGGCAGATTGTCGAGTATGTGCAAAAATATGCACTCAAATCTGCTTTAAAGGAGCTTGTCGGAATTGGACTAGGCGTTGGCCTTCGAGAAAGCTGTAATCGCTGGCGGTTAGGTCGCGGCTTCGTCAAGCTTTCGGGATGAGTACCGAAAGCCAAAGGGTACGCGCTTCAGTCGTGTAATTGCTGTTACTGATATTTACCACTCGTAATCCCAATTGGGCGCAAAGTAGCACGAAGGCTCCCCAGGTGCACACGCTGCGCGAACAAAGAACACTGCCAGGCCCTCAACCTGTGCACGTGTCCAGCTTCAATTCAACCCCCCTGCCCACGATATTCATGTCACGGTGCAGGATATACGCAACAGTTACATAACAGCTTCTCAGCATGCTGATTATTGAACCAGTGCTGCAAGCCCACACAGAATTGCAGCACAGTCGCAGCAGCCTACACAGCAGCCTCCGCGAACAAACCCAGGGCCCCGGCTTCCCACCTTCTCCACCCGCTCCACGATGCCCTTGACCGTCTCACGCCCAGAGCTCAGCGCGTGCCGCACCGCCCCTGTAATCCCACTGCTGCCGCCGCCTCCAACCGAGCGCTGCTGCATGGGGTCGTGCCCGTGGCCGTGCTCGTGGGACACCCCCTGGTGCTCCGCATCGTCCGGCTGCAGCAGCGGCTCCTGCAGTGCTGCCCACTGAGTGGGGCCCTCCCCTGAACCTGCAGGCCTCTCCCGACCCTGCTGATCCACCTTGCTGCTTCCCCCTGCGCCGCTGCTGCCCCGCTGCCGGCTCACGCCTGTGATCCCTGGCTTCCCCTCCGCACGGTCGTCTGCTTCTGGGTGCCGGTGCTGCTCATGCGGTTGGTGATCCCGTTTCGCCTGTCGCTCGTGATGCTCCAATCCCAGAGCCTCCTCGACCTCAGTGCTGCAGGCAGGCGGGGAGCAGGCGAGAGCGTGCACGCGGGTGTCATCCAAATGCCGCAGGGCCGCCCGGCGTGGAAATGCATTACAGCGCCCGTCATGATTGTGACAATCTCGTTACAGCACGTGCGGTGTTGAGTCTTTCATCCTACTCCGAAGCCCAGACCCCGCGACCCATGGGTCAGCCCTCGCGCTTGACCTCTTACACTCGCATGCAACTTTACGAAAACTTCATGCAACAATGAAAGCATACCAATGCTATTTATCTAACCTGTAGTTCTTCACGTTCGCTGACGTGTTTGCGTCCCAAGGACGCCTGTCAACAGGTTCAGTCTGGGCCGCCTCGTGCGGGTGTGCGTGCCGCCGCTCCCACTCCTGCTCTTCCAGCCGCATCACCTGCTGGTGTGCATGGGCCGCAGTGTCGCGAGGGCAGGCCTCCAGCGGCACCTGGCCGGCCAACATGCGGCCCTCATCGTCCTCGCTAGTCGGCACCAGGACAACCTGAAGCACGGCAAAGTAATCAATTGATGCCCAATCGCAACGGCGTTTCGAAAAGCCTCAGCGAAGCTGCGAGGGAATCTTCGAGCCCGGCCAGCAGCGGCCCCAACGCACCTTGTCTGCATCGTCAATCGTGTTACTTGCCATTTGAGTTCATGTAGCTAGATATCAAACGGTGCCAAACACTACGCGAAAGCTATGACCGGCGTTTGGTGTTACGGTAGCCGGCGATCGACAGATGGCGTCACGAGCGCCCAATTGGCTGTCTGAGACACCCATGCACGAGGCCCAGCAAATTCTGAGCTGCCCACCCCACCAACGGAACCCACTGTTAGATACGCCCAACACGCAAGCTTTGCATCGAACTGATCCATCTAATTAGGGTCGGCATAAGGCATAATATCACTGACCACTGCAGGCCCGACCCATACATGGTATTAATCCACGCAACGTCAATAGCTGCATGCAGCCTTCCAGCCTGCACTCCCCTGCACTCGCAGCAAAGTGCATTGCGGCACCGCCATCCATGTGCAAAACACTCGGACACGTGATTCGAAATAAAGCTAGCTACTTGAGCCACCTGCCTAAAACGCCGAACTCCACTGGGCCAGATACACTCCCTGCCCCTCCTGCCCCCGCTTCCTGCCCTTCGGCCGCTTCCCAGCGACCGCACGGAACACCACCTGCACCTGCCGCTCCTGGCCCCCGCCCACACCGTTCCTCCGCACCACCAGTTTCAGACTGCTGCCTGGCTCCTGACCTACAGTGCCCTCGGCAGCACCTGGGCTGGCGGCTGTGATGACGCGAGGACCGTCCATCCCGGCATGTGCACCGGCCAGGGGTGACGCGGGTGCCGCTTCCTGCCGCCTCCTCGCGCTGAGCACGCCCTTCAGCAGCGCCATGCGCACAGGGTGTCCGTCCGGGGGTGAGCCAGCCGTCGGCGAGCTGCTGAGGGTTCCCGCTGCCTCCTTATGTCCCGAGGGCAGAGCAGACACACTCCGCCACAGGCTGGCAGACCCGTGCGTCGTTGTGCCCCCGGAAGCGGCTCGCGCAGCCACCTCAGTGTCCGACAGAGTAGCAGATGGTGAGCGCGAGTCCCGACTGGGCGAATGGAAGGCCACAACCACTGTGTCTGGTGCGCTGCCCGAGCCCGCATGTGCCAGGTTCGCTGCTAGGACGCTCTGCCAGCCGGTGGGTGTGCTCGGCAAAGAAGAGATGGTGTCTGGTGACGGTGGCGAGGTAGGGTGGCCAGGACAGTCGAGGGGCGCCGAGCCTTGCCCATCGGCCGCAGAGCCGTGAGGCCCACAGGACGGGCTGCCGGTGCTGCAGCTGCGGGCGGTGCTGGCGACACGTGCGCTGGTGGCCGCTGCGCCACGTGTAGGCAGCAGAAGCCTTGCTACGGTGCTCCAGTGGGCCTTGGCCCTGTTGGGGCACCGTGTTGGGCCACCGGGTCCCTCCGTCATAAGGTGCTCGCCAGCAGGTTGCGCAGGGGCTACCGGCGCGCCTGTCAATGGCGCAGGGGCTGATGCACCAATTCCGCCGCTTGCATCGCCCTCACACGGCTGGAGCCCAGACAGGGCGCGTCCAAGCGGCGATCCAATCACGGCGGCCGTCCTAGCATGGGGCGACTCGGCTCTCACACCCCCTACGGCGCTGGCTGCAATGGGCTGAAGCCCAGCAAGGGCGCACCCCAGCGGTGATGGGGCCAGCTGCAGCCCTAGGGAGGGTGCTGCTCTTGGACCCGGGGAGGAGAGCGCTGATGGCGGTGGGGCTGTGGGGGAGAGACCGCGGGAGGCGGACGGCGTGGCTGCGGAGGCTGAGGCCACGCTGCTGCCCCCCGCCGAGGAAGGCCGCTGCATGGCGCGCACGGCGTTGGCCAGCTGCTGACGCAGGCGCATGTGCCTTGGCAGCAGCTGCTGCTGCTGGCCTGGCAGCGCAGGCGCCAGTCCCCCGGGCCTTCCGGGGATAGCTAGCCTCACAGCCGCCTCGGTCACCAACACCTGCAGGGCGGACAGGACAAGATCAGAATGTTGGCTTTAGCTTCGTAGAAACTGAAAACTACAGCCTTCCAGCAGTGTGTTTTGCAGCATAGGAACCACGTGGGAGCACCTCACCTGTCCGGGCCGTGCAGCTTCCGCCAAGGCGTTCAGGCGGCTGCAGGCCTTGTCCCACAAGCTCAGCCGGCCCGTGCCCCCCGCCAGGACCACCTGCAGGCGGCTGCCCTCCACCACACCCACCGCCGCCTTCAGCCTCACACCGCCCGGCGGCACGGCGGCAGGGCCTGCACCGCCGCTAGCACCGCCGCGATCGCTTCCGGGGCCCGGGGTCCCTACCAAGGGAGTCCCCCTGGCACTGGACGCACAGTCCGACTGGAACCCGCCGGGGCTGCTGGGCTGCTGTCCAGAGCCGGGGTTGCTCAGCCGGCCGCTGCTGTCTTTATGCACCAGCGAGGCCGCGAGAGACACAGGCCACGCGCTTCCAGCCGGGAAAGAGCCTGCAATGCCCGCGGCTGTTAGCCTTGGCATGGGCGCTGAGGGCGGCGCACACCGCCCCGCGCCGTGCATGCTGCTGCCCCTGTCCCCAACGCCGGCAAGGTCCCATGCCGCTTGCTGTAGTCCGCCCTTGAACAGCGACGTCGCCTCCGCCCGCTGCTGCCCCATCTGTGTTTGTTGCCCTGCAGAGGTTCTGTCCCGGGTGTCCATCAGCTCAAAGGCACCGACAGCGCCCGGTGGGCTACCGCACAAGTCGGAGCCTGCCGCATCCAGGTCAGGCGATGCTGGGCAGCAGGGGCTGCAGGTCTGCACAGCCGGAGCGGGGGCCAGTGCTGGTGAAAGCACTTCACCGCCCAGAACTGGTCCTTCCTCACGGTGGGCTGCTGCCGGGACGCCCGCCTGGGCGTCTATGGCCAGTGCTGCGGAAGCGCGTACCGGAGCCGGAGGCCGGGGGGCGTTGGCGGCTGCCCCTGCTGCACGTGTGAACGGCGAGGGCTTCGTCCGGTGGGCTGCCCGGCCTGCCTCAATCGCGGCCGCGCTGGGCGTGGCGGAGGCTGCCAGAGGCAGCCGCGGTGCAGGTGGTAGCATCGGGAGAGCCAAGGTGAGGGCAGGTGCGGGCGCACCAAGGGTGTTGGACCACTCGGTTTCCCACTTGCCTGCTGCCGCGGGGCCTCTCAGCACGGATATGCCGCTGTACAAAGGCGCAAGGAACCGCGGCGGCTGCGGCAGGGCTGGGGGAACGGAGTTGGACAACTCCGACGCAGCGCCTGGCAGCGGGCCGAAGGTGAGCGACGTGCTAGCACTGACGAGAGGCTGCTGCTCGCTGCCTCCATTCAGTAGTGCCGCAGCAGCAGGAGCGCCCGCCGGGCCTGCGACTTCGTCCCCTGGCGCCTGAGACACCGCCGCAGCCGTTGCTGCCGGCGAGCCTGCCCGCCCTTTGCCGTGACTGCGCGCACTGTGCGTGGCCATGAGGTCGAGGCTGCGGGAGCTGGAGTTGCGCGTGGCGGCACGGCGCGTGCTGCTGCCCCTGAGGCTGATGGTGCTGTGGAACGCCGGGCCCTCGAAGAGGCCACCGGGCAGCCTCAGCGTTGGCTCGGCCACCAGGCTCTCCTCGCTCCAGCCCTTCCCGATCTCACCAGCGCCAACTGGCCCCTCCCCTGCGCCGCTTGCCGTCACTCGCTGCACACCGGACTGCGTTGTCCTGGAAGGAAACCCAACTCCCAAAGCAGCGACCGTGCCCGGGCAGGAGCTGCGGGGCACAGCGCTGACGGCAGGTGTGCGGCTGCCTGTGTCCTCACGCCCGCGCTGCGCCCAGTGGTCCTCGGAGCATGCAGAGGCGCCCGACGCTGCACCTCCCATGGTGCTGCTTTTTAGCTGCCTCAGTGCAGCGAGATCCGCCGTCAGGCCTTTCCCGGGGCTGCTGCAGCGCCGTGGCAGGGACCAAGGGCGCTGCGGGGATGTTGCTTCCGCCTGCGGGCTGTTGCCGTGCTCGGGCAGCTTCAACCCTTCGTTCTGCGCCCCTCCGCTGCGCTGCTCGGCTTGCGGTAGTCCCTCCGACCTGGAGGCAGGTTCGGCAGGTTTGGCAGGTTCTTGAGGTCATAAGCGAACGCAGTTATCGATATGTCATGTAGCGCAATTCTTATGGGCTCGCGCATTACTGGCAACTCAACAAGCAGACCGTCTTGCACTGGTCACTCACCACGGCAGCTCAAGCAGGGCTTCGGTGACCTCGAGGGACCACGCGACCAGGCTGCCCACGCTGCGGGACGCACCCACCACCACCATCCCACCGCCGTGGCCCTGTTGCTGCTGAAAGTGCCCTCTGGAGCCAGCCAGCTGCACCGCCAGCACGACGCCGTACGGCATGGCAGCTGTACGGCAACGGTCTGCAGCTAGCTGTACGGCACGCTCGTACAGCTCCAGGCTGAAGGACGCAAGCGAGGTCGCGGCAGCGATGCGGACTTCGCCAATGGCGAGGGGGGCGTTGCCAACTGGCACTGACAGGGCGCCTGCATAGCACAGAATAACGGTGTCAGAGCTATGCAGGTGACGGTGGATGCAAGCCAGTGCGGGGTCAGTAGTTGAGGGCAGTCTGTCCCAGGGACCTACAGGCTCATTGCATGGCCCATCAGACTCAGACTCTCAGACTCAGAATCAAGCGACTGCTCAGGTGACTGGCGCGATGCACACCCCCTGCATGGCTTACCGAGCGCGACGCACTCGCCCGCGCGGCCCAGCGGCTGCTCGTACGCCGCCCGCACCGTCAGCAGCGACCGCCGCCCGCCAACCACCTGGTACAGCGGAGTGCCGGGGGGCTGCTCCCTGGGGCCCCCGCCGCGCTGCCCCGCGCTCCCTGCAGCTGTCCCTCGTGATCCGCCCTGCGAGCCACCATACTTGGCGAGGATAGGGTTGCCAACGTCGTCATGCAGCCGTTCGCTTCCACCTGATTGCGACTGGGTGCCGATGTGAAGGGCAAGGGAGCCTGACAGGCTGTGAACCGCCGCTTCTGGGGCGGTCAACAGGAAGGTGCGCGCCGCAGCACCGCTGGTAATGTTGCCTGCGCTGACGCTTGCGGGCTGCGAAGCAGCGAGCACGCCGCACGGCAGGGGGAGCGGCAGGGGTGTGCTCTGCTGCTTCTCGTCCTCCTCATGGAAGTGCCCCATGTACAGCAGCACACCAGTGTCGGCAAAGTGCAGCTGGCGGGCCGCCAGCAGCCGCTGCCGTGTGGGCGCGGAGGTGGCGATGGCGCCGCCGTGGCACGCGTTGGACACGGCGCGGGCTGTCGCCATAAGCTTGCCTGCGGGCACAACGGCATGGACAGCGCAGCACGCCATCCGGCGGCAGACCACACGAACGGGGCTGGTGGTAACAGTACACACAAAGCCAGCTGGTAAAGGACGAGCCACCTGCAGTGGTATGACGGCTGGACTTGTTCAGGTGCAGCTGCCGGAGTTAGCCTACCTTGTCGCAAACTACTACAGCTCTAAACGGCGATAACAGGTAGGGCTCCAGCGCTTACCGCCGTAGATGACGCGCGCAGACGCCTTGTTTCGCCGGATGTCCACCCCACGTGCGCGCTCCCCGCAGTGCAGCCCCAGCCGCAGCCGCAGCCCCCGGTACACCAGCATGGACCCCGGGGTGCCCGGGGGGCACTCGGGGTACAGCCGCCGGAGGGCCGCACGGTAGTCCATGCCACTGCCTGCAGCTGGCCTGTGCTGCTCCTCCATTGGAGGCAGAGGCATCCCCTGTTCCAGCGCATGGCCGGATCGGTGGGCCCCGCCCCAGGAGCCCGACGCGTCGTGGCCGCTCGGCACGTGTCCGTGCCCGTCTGCCCAGAGCCCAGGGGCCAGCAGGAAGGAGGTGCTGGATAGGTTTACGGGTAGGAGGTCATGGCTGGAGCCGTCAACTGCATCGGACCCGTGCAGCGTCTGGCTGCGGAACAGGTCGTCTGATTCCATCAGGTAGCTGCCGCTGTCGCACACGTCCGTGTGGCCAGACCCGTGGGTCGATGCCCCCGCTGCCGCCACCGCCGCCGCCGCAATTGCCAGCCCCGGGCCGCGGTTTGCATGCAGCCGCGAGGTTGAGGCCTGCAGCGAGTCGAGATGGCCCCAGGAGAGCCCCAGCCGGCTGTGCCCAGGCTGATGTGCGAACGGGCTCTGCTCCAAACTGCCATGTGCATGCCGTGGGCTGCTGCCCGCATCAATAGCTGTTGACAGCAGCTCCTCTGGTATGCCGCCTATCCGCGACCCATACAGGTCGTGTGCGGCCGCTCCAGTCCCCATCGCCCCGGCACTCGGCAACGGCTGGGAGTGACCCGTTAACAGCAGGGTACGGCTGTCGCCGTGTGAGCTTGCTGCGGGGTCCGAGCCACCAAGGTACAGCGACTTTGACCCAGCTGCGCCCTTGGCGGGGCCATGCCCCGTGAGTAGTGCTTGACGCGGCACGCCGAGGGCTGAGGTAGAGCTACCGCGGCGCGCGGCAGCGTCCCATGGGTCTGCCGCTTGACTGTGGGAGCAAGACCGCAGCTCACCCGGCCGTACACTACCGCCGTTGACGCTGCTCATGGGGCTCGGGAGCCCCGCCCGCAGTGGCTTGCGTAGGAATCCTTTGGGGGCGGAGGCGGCCTTGGGGCCACGGGCGGCGGCCGGCAGCGGCGCCGTCTCCCACGCTGTGTGGTGCACGCTGGGGTGCGGCAGCACGTGCAGCTCACGCGCCTCGGGCATCTGCAGCAGCTGCTTGGGCCACGGGAGCTCCAGCAGCCGTGCCTGCAGGGGCAGCGCACAGCAGCAAGGGGCGGATGCAGAGTTATTGACTGATAGTCAGGACAGGATCGCATCAGGATGAGTTCGATACCGTAAGTGTAATCAGCCCTTGGGTTGCGCGTGTGTGCGGCGGTTCGCATGCACAACAGGTCGGCGTAAGTGCAGATCCCTACAAAACAGTACCGATACGCAGCGCTGTTGCGTGTGATGCTGTGGGATGGGTCACTTGCCTGTAGCGCAACCGAGAAGGCCACTGCATCCTTCGGGCAGGAGAAGGCGCAGATGAAGGCGTCCCCCTCCGTTGCGCTCTCGTATCTGAGGGAGGTCAGCATTGTTGTGCACCCGATTAGCCATGACACGGGGCTGTGGCAGCGCTGTCTACCCCTGCGCAGAGCTCCCAAGCAACTAATGGTTATCCATTAGATGCGTTTGGTACGGTACGCGAAGCTAATCCGAGACCAACATGTGCGGCAGAGAGCCTGACTAAGTCCTGGGTGCTACACGCACCCGTTGCGCTTGACGAGCAGCACAGCACGTACATATCACAGACTGGAACACGGACAGATACCTTGTCATCCATTTAAGTGGTACCCTACGCCCTCGTCGCTCACTACGCACCCGTTGTGCTTGAGCAGAAGCTGTCGGAAGGTGACTGCCACAAGGCGCATCGCCGCGTCCATGACGGCGGCAGGGGCTGCCTCCCAGAGGCTTGTCGAGCCCTGAGGCGGGGTACAGCATGCATGGACTGCGTGTTAGACTATTTTATTTGAAGTCACTAGCCAAAGCGTGCCGACAGCCCTGCGCACAGGGCCCCAGCCCCAATGGAATGCATGGGCCCGTCCTTCACCCCACAGGTGCCGCCACCAATACCGCCACCGCCCTGCCGCACACCTATACACGTCACGCCACGCTCGTTGCATCTCCTCACCAACCGTCCTCCGTAATGGACATCTTAGCTCGACACCTCTCGCTGCCAACCATCGCCTACCTCCCTGCCGTACCGCACGTGCACGGTCAACGACATCCTGTTCCCTCTTGACCCACCTCCACGTCGGACAGCAGCAGCGTGAGGTCCACGGAGGGCCCTGGCGGCACCACCTGCCGCCGCAGCGCCGCGCCGAAGCCCCGCCTGATGCTCGACAGCAGGTAGTGCCCCACCGCCAGCAGCACAAAGCCCACGATGCCACCGCAGGCCAGTATGATCCCTAGCGCCCACCCGGGCATCTGCTTATGCTTCTGCTGTTTGCCCTCCGTCTGTTTGTCGTTCCCGCCCTGCTGTACCGGGCCAGATCCCGCTGCTGGTGGCTGCTGCTGCTGCTGCTGCTGGGAGGTAGACCGCCCGGCCGCCCGGCTCCAGGGCTGAAGGCTGCTACGGTACGCCGCGAGGACCGCGTCCAGGGAGCTGTTACCCCCCGCCGCTCCGCCCGCGTTGTTCCAGCTGAATGCAGCGCTGATGTGGCTCGCAGCGGCCCGGGTCAGCTCTGCGGCCTTGGCCAGCAGCAGGGGGTCGCCCATAATGGCACCCGCCAGGCTGCCGCCTGAAGCTCCGTACCTCGTGCTGTTGCTGCTGCTACCGTCGTCGGCTGCAAGCTGGAAGAACGAGGTCAGGAGCTGGTGCACCGCAGACATGTACGCGTTGCTGCCCGGTACGGCAAGGGGCAGCACGTGGTTGCCATGCGACGTGGCCTTGTCGTACGCTGTCAGTACGGCGGCGACGTCATCGGGGTGGTACCCCGACTGCACCCAGGCACCCGTGTCTGACAGGTGGGAGTAGCGCCACGGGTTGGCACCTGTCGTGGGAGCGGGTAGGTCGGCAGGGAGCAGCGGCTAGGGCCAACCACAATGGTGCTTGTGAGATGAAGACCTGGGAGAGGAATCCAGTGATGTGCACTTCCAAGCCATGGCCAGGCGGCCAGCAACGAAAAAGCCGTCGAAAGTTCAACATGGATGGCCACAGCCAGGGGCCTTCGTGTACGGCAGATCGCGCTATCACACTGGTACCCACCTGAATCCGGATTGAGCACGTCCCGGAAGGCCCTATCAGGTTCTAGGTAGCTGCTTGCAAGCGTGTACGCAGCCAGCTGACTGCCGAGCGAACGGTTGGAGGCGTTGTTGGACAGCGCCATGGTAGCTGGAGCTCGCACCACCTGCGCCCGGTTGACCAGCGGCCCCTCCTGTCGTCCGGGCGTGCCGTACGGGCATGTCTCCCCTGTGCACGGTTGCAGCGCGCCGCTGGCAGGGCTCCAGACGCGGGTGCTGCCGGGCAGCGGCGCAGCGCCCAGCCTGCCGTACATATACGACGTGCGGCTGGCCGCCTTGAAGACCGAGAGCCCGGGCGCGATGGTGAACGCGCAGCGACCCTGGAGCGCGAGACCTAAATGCCCCCGGCTGCCGCCAGCAGTCACACCACCGTCACTACCAGAGCTGCCTGCACCCTGCTGCCCCTGCTGACCTGTGCTTGAGCCTGCAGTACTGTTCTTCCCCTCCCCGCCGCTGGCCATTGCAGCTGGTGCTAGGGCCCGCAGCGCTGCCATGACCCGCAGCGCTTCCCACACTGCGGGCCCGTCCACCCACGGGCTCAGGTCCTGCGGCGAGAACCAAAGCCCCTGCTCAGGGCCCGCCGTCTGCGCCATGGACGCCCACACGTCGACCAGCACCGGCAGCCATAAGGCTGCATCCGCCCCCTGCTCTCCGTCCCCGCCGTACAGCACGCTGCCCTCCTCCGGTACGACACAGATGCCGTACGAGGTACTGCCATCTCCGCAAAGGTCCTGCTCGTGCATGGTTCCAGCAGCGTGGAGCAGCTCGTCCCAGGTGTGCGGTACGGAGATGTTCCTCCTCTGCAGCGCCTCTTGGTTGTAGTACAGCAGCTGTGTGGAGATGCCGAGGGGAAGCCCCACCGCCCGGCCGCCGTGGCGGTACAGCAGCAGCTCGTAGGGGCGCAGGAGACCTCCCCTGTACCAATGGACCCATGGGTCGGCCCGCACCAGGTGGGTTAGGTCCAGGGCACCAGGGGACACAGCCAGCTGTCCGACCTCCTCGGTGGATACCACCCAGGCGTCTACGGAGCGGGAGGTGTCAGTGAGCACGGGGGTAGGCGGAGCTATGGCCTGCGGCTGCGGCTGTCCCGCGCCCTCGCCCAGCAGCTGTGTGCGAAAGTATGTCCGACCGCTTAGTGCACCAAATATGCTTACAGCAAGCCTCCGCTCAGGAGCTCGCCCACCCGCTGCATCTGCCTGTGGGTCAGGCCGGGAGTGGGGTGTTGGGACGTCGAGCGGCCAGCTGCTGCTGCTGCTGCGTGTCGCTGTGCTAAATGTAGTGTTTGGGGGCAGGGGCCATGGCCCCACGGTGAAGAGTGTCGCCTCTGAGCCAGTGAAGAATCCGCCAGGTGCCGCGGCCGTGCGAGTTAACACCGGCAGGTGCGCAGATGCCCATGCGGCAGGCACGCCGTGTGTGGCCAGGATGTTGAGTGGCAGGCCCTGCAATGGGTGGAAAGGCAGGCGGGAGGGTGAGCACTCGGCTTGCCGTGTGCTAATAACACGTGTATTATGTAGTCGGGGATCGCGAGGTCTCGCTGTGGGGGTCCTGAGTGACCCTATCAGCGGCCCCTACCACTTCTTAACTTGTAATCTGGGCTGCAATAACGCAGCGGCCGTAATGAGGATCTGTCTAGTTAAGCCCCCCAGTCGCATGGTTTATCGACTCGATGCCCACCTGGGGCAGCCCCAGGGCATCAAGGGCCAGGGACGCCGCTTGGAGCCGGCTCATGGGGCACCTGCGTGCAGAGGCGTGAAACGGCAAAAGGCTAAGGGTAACGTGGCGGAAACGTTGTACATATGTATCGTGCCTTCGTTTCTGTAACGAACACGACGCCTCCACAACGGTACGTGCAGGACACCACGTCAAGCCCATCCCGGCCAAGCGAACCGTAAAGGGCTCATAGCTTGCAAGCAAGGCAGCTTGCAAGTAAGGCAGCTGACATGCCCCGTGCATGGACTGGGCAATGCTTCTACCGGCGGGCGTGCAGGCATAGCTGAAAGGTAGGTGCTGGTGAAGTGCCCACCTGCTGCCATCTCGGCTAGGGTGCTGTGGGCCTCTGCCAGCCGGGCCAGGAGGGCTGCAGCCGCCGTGTTCGCTGCTGCCTGTTGGGATCTCGGGCGTGTTCTGCCCGCCATCCATCAAGCCAGCAGATGTAGGAGTGGAGGAGTACGCTGCCTGGCATGTCGACACCAGACACACGAGAACCCAGAGCACGATGGTGCGAAGGGTCCGCTGCTCGTAGCAGCAGCAGGACCACCGCCGCCGCAGCGGTCGAGCTCCCAACTTTCCCACACCTTTCATCAAATCCTTCTTGTCATTAACTGAATAACGTTGGCTAAACGTTACGCATAGCTTTTGTTTAAGCCTCCTTCGCGCAGGCGGTGGTGCGGCCTGTGCCGCCCCACGGCCATGCCGGCCCCTGTCGATACCGTAGACAGGGTAGCGAAGGCGTACAACCAAGCGCCGTTTAAAACTTGTGATTCTTACTTTACTGCTGCCTGACTGCGCCTGTGCGAAAGGCCAGGCAAGCGATGCATAAAGTGTTGTCATACTGCGCGCCTTAGGGCAGCAGAGGCCATTCTATTGTTCCTGGCCGACATAAAAAGACAAACGTTACCTTACACGTTGAATGCTACACATGACGAAGCCGAAGCGGGCGGGGGTGCAGGCCCGCTAGAGAATTCCGTGGCCTCGCCGGCGGTTGCCTACTGTCCGTCGCACAACCGCCCCAACGGTACGGTACCAGGCACAGAGGACGAGCAAGCACTTCAAGGATTGCCGAAGGACAAAGGACACAGGCGCTTTACCGCTCGGCATCAACAGTGAAAAAGGTACACCCACGTTGCTCAAGACGGTGCGCACATTGGAACGCACAGGCGTTTCAACCCACTTTAACCCGAAACGCCGCGTCTATTGGCTACAGCGGCAGAGCACGGAAGTAGCATCCCATGCAGACGCAAACTGCAACTAATTGCAACTAAAACACCCTGCATGATAACAGCTCCTGCAGCGAACATATGACCTTCTTGCTTCACCAACCATGTGCGGGCACGGGCCAAGGGCACTGCCTATCTGGGCCCATGTGGCCGGATGCAGCCCATATTCTTGCGAAAACGTCACAGAACCCGCATATAGGAGCTGATGGGCCGGCTTGGTAACCGTGCTGCACGGCAAATATCCTTGATGCATCCACCCGCCTTCCCACTACTCAACACGACTGCACCGAACACGACGCTTGCAGACGTACAGCCAAACACACCTTGTTCCCATGCGATTCACTGCCGCTGGCGTGCCCCTCGGATGGACTGGAACTCTGACACCGCCCAGCATTACCCCTTTCCAATCCCGCCGGTTCAGTCCGGTTCAGTTACTTTGCCGCTCTGCGGTTGCCCCCTTTCTCAACCCTCTCAGTCCACCTGGACTCACCCCGCACAATACCCGTACTCGTCCGAAATCTCCGGATAAGTTTGGCGAATATCGGTTACCCTGTTACGCCACCATTATTATAGCGGGCTAACACATTGGCCCCCCAGCACTGTCACACTCCTGCGCCGCAGCATGCTGCCCTGCCCCTAACGCCGTACCGTTACCTTTACCCCGTGCCCCGCAAACCCCCGTGCCACGCCCCACCCGCCCTTCCACAACACTCCCAACTCTCCCGCCCCACATACCCTGTCCCCAACCCACCCCGGTCTTTCACTCGTCCGACACCTCCTCCGGAATGACCTGCGTGTGCTGGTTGGCGTCCTTGGTCACGCGCCACAGGCTGTCCGTGTACTCCCGCGTGCCGATGAGGCGGGCGAAGCGCTCGTCGTGCGTGATGACGATGAGCTGGAAGTTCTCCTGCGCGCTGCGGGACACCATGAGCGAGCGCAGCGCCTCGGCCAGGGAGGCGGAGTTCTCTGCGGAGAGGGGTGAAGGGGGTGGGAGGCGACAGGATGAGCTACGGTAAATGCCTCACACAAATGGAAGAATGCGTTATATACCGTACAGTTGCGTTGCGGCGGGCTCATTCAGCGGCTGTGGCAGCAAGCAAGCACCCCCAGATCCAGCAACAGCACGCAGCTACGCAGTGGTGTGGTACAGCCGCCCCTATCAGGACAGGAGATTTCCAACGTCACATGCACCTGGCAGCACGCACGCATGGATATTGTGGGCGGTGCGGGGCAGGATGCTGCAGTGCCTCATGCAGCAAGGCGAGCGGACCGCTGGACATGGCTGCACGCATCATAGAAGCCCACGCACTGCCCACCCCCCTACCCGCGTCCAGGTTGGTGGTTGGCTCGTCCAGCGCCAGGATGCCGCAGTTGAGGCAGAAGGTCTCCGCCAGCGCCAGGCGGATGATGAGGCAGGCCAGCACCTTCTGGCCGGCGGAGCAGCGCCCGCGCATCTCCAGCTCCGCCGCGCCGCTGTACATGACCACCCTGGGGGAGTGGGGAGGTGCCATGGGGACAAGGACGTGGTGTTACGATCTGTGTGTCGTCGTCTTCCCTGTTGTTGCTGAGCATGACCACCATGAGGAGAGGCAGGGTCACTTGTGTATACCGTAAATGGCAAACTCGTGAGGGGAGGGCACAAGGTACCACCCCAGGGGAAGGTGGGGGTGTAGGCACGAGAACGGCGTGTCGCCATTCCCACCACGTGAACATGCATCAACAAAGTCAAAAGGGTGAGAAGGGGATGCGCAAGCCGCTTACCCTCACTGCCCCTACGAGCGGGGTGTGCGATAATTGCCCTCAATGTCAGGCTCGTGGCGACAGCACACCGGTACGGCACAAGGACGGCCGCTGTAACAATCCGACCGCCCTACTGAAGTTACTTCGTTCCCCACCTGTAGTTGTAGGAGCGCTGCCCGGCGCCCTCCGTGTCCGCCTTG
>VFQN01004055.1_pt1 | contig 19790 bp, 12 predicted proteins | sample 3512371 | NCBI WGS metagenome assembly VFQN01 (sample SAMN10412370, study PRJNA504923) | tailings metagenome | isolation source: Replicate 2 from Balatoc abandoned mine | place: Philippines: Itogon, Benguet | collected 2017-08-28
TATCTATGGTGATGGCGGCTCGGGGCTAGGCGGGTTTGGGGGAAGCGGGCTTGGGGGCAAGGGCGGAGGGCGGGGTGGCAGTGGGGAAGGCGGCTGGGGGCTTGGGGGATTCGGGGGAAAGGGGCTTGGGGGCAGAGGTGGGGGGCTGGGCGGTAGCGGAGAAGGTGGCGGGGGGCTGGGCGGATCTGGGGACGGCGGGCGTGGGGGTGGAGAAGGTGGGGGTGGTGAAGGCGGAAGGGGAGGAGCGGGGCTGGGCGGGATCGGGGACGGCGGTGGCGGGCTGGGGGGTGCAGGAGAGGGGGGCAGTGGGGGAGGTGGAGAGGGTGGGAGGGGCGGCGGGGGAGGCGGGGGCGGCGGGGATGGTGGCAAGGGGGATGGAGGGCTCGGCGGCGGAGGAGGCGGAGGAGGCGGGGAAGGGGACGGGGGAGGAGACGGTGGAGGGCTCGGTGGGGGCGGCGATGGGGGAGGGGGAGAGGGCGGAGGGGGGCTTGGGGGGCGCGGCGAGGGAGGTGGGGACGGTGGCGACGGCGACGGCGGCTTGGGCGGCGGCGGGGGCGATGGCGGCGGCGGGAAGTACCCCGCATATCCCACCAGCCGCACGGCGTCCAGGACCTTCTCGCCGTTGTTGTAAATTGAGAACGTCATGCCGCTGGGGAGAGAGAGGTACAAGGGGGTTGGGAACCGGCAGGGGGAGGTGTGGAAAGGCTAAGGAGGGGCGCCGGGCAATGGTTAGGAGCGGAACAAGGGAGGAGGTCAATGGCGTCAACGGGTGGTGCGGCCGCTAGTGGCGGAGAGCTGAAGCCCCGTGACCCCAGCAAGGCAGGACAAGCCCCCCAGCGCCCAGGAGCCTTGGATGCGGGACGTCCCCAGGGGACATCCCCCAGACACACCCCCCGGACACTCCTGCAGCGGCGGCTCACCAGTCCACACCCGCCAGCCGCTAACAACCCTGGCTGACTCCACCTGCCCTTCAGGCCCTTGCGCCCCTCAGCCCCCACACACCCGGCCCCACCTGACGTAGTTGAGCGTGCCGGTGAAGTTGCAGGTGTACCAGGAGGCGGCCACGCCCGTGTCGCACTTGGTGTTGGGGTCGCCGGGGCAGGAGGTGGGGATGGCGGTGCCGCTGAGGCCCGAGATGAGCTGCAGGCCGGGCGAGATGCAGGAGCGCGCCTTGGACACGATGAAGATGCCAACCTGGGGGCCAATGGGCGAGAATGGGAAGGCAGGGGCGACAGGGAGGGCGTGAGAAGCGAAGACATAGAAAAACATGCAAGGCGTCAGGACGTCACCGAAACACTGCTGCCTGCACGCGAAGGGGGAGTGAGTCCACAAAGCAAAAGCAACAGCGGCGGGTACTTGGTGGGGGGCATCAGCGGAACAAGCGGGGCGCGGCCACGGACAGCAGCGGGCACTCCAGACCCGCTGCACGGGAAGCGGCGCGATCCCGCGAAGCCCTCCCGGGCTGACCCTGGAGCGGCGCTGCACCACCCCACGGGACCCACCCTTCCTGCCCGCCTGCCCGCCTGCCCCGTGCACCGCACCGCACGCAGTGCCGCCGCACCCGGCCGGCCCTACCGCCGCCAACCCCGCCCAGGCCCTTGCGGCAGCCCTCTCCCTTTCCCTCCTCTCCCCACCACCCACACACGCTTGCCCCTTTCCACCCTGGCCCTAACTCCCCCGAACCCCACCTGCAGCGCGTACAGCGGCATCTGGAAGGTCACCTGCAGGGGGGCGGCCAAGGGCGAATAGGACTTGAGGGGCATTCTGACAGCTGGCAGCGTTAGCAGAACCCCGGGTGGAGAAGACACAGCGTGCGGCACCGGCTGAAGGAACCCCTCGAACGCTCGGCTTGGGGGGGGGATGCACGTTTTGCGAAAGCCTGTGCGCTTCAGCCGAGTGTGGACAGGTACAGGTATCGGCGCCGGCGGCGTTGCCCCATGCACTGCTTGGCATTTGCAGGCCGCTTGGGCATGCCACGGCCTCCTCGCGAACCCCGAATAGGCTCTGGTCCTAACCGCCAGCAAGCCAGTCCTTCCGCCCCTCCGGCCTCCCCGCCACAAGGCACGCCCGGCACTACCCACCCACCGTGATGTTGGCGTTGCTGTTCCCGTTGTTGCCTGTGTACCAGGTGGAGGCGATCACGGCAGGTGCGGTGGGGGCGCCCGACAGGCAGTTGCCGGTGACCACGGGCGCGCCCGCCAGGCCACCCGCCCCTGCGTCCATGCCGCTGGCGGGGTTGGTGGACGTGGAGGCGCCGTACGCGATGAGCTGCGTGGAGCACTCGTACAGCGGCCCGCTGCCGCCACCCGTCCACACGCCGCCGCTGCAGCTCTGCGCCGCAGCGCCAGCAGGCCCGAACCACCCGCCGCCGCCGCCTCCGAGCAGCAACAGCAATAGGAGCGTCGGCAGGAGCAGCAGCGACTGTGGCTGCAGGTGTGCCCACCGCCGCCGCAGGTGGCTCGTGCCCTCCCTCCAGTGGCCATGTTGCTTGCTGCCGAGCTGTGGGCAAGGGTGGGCCTCTTCCTGCCGCTGCGGCCGCACGCAGCACCCTGGACGCTCACCCGTGCACCCCTCCGCCACTCCCCTGCCCTCACCCATGCACCCTTTGCCGGAGCCCCCGCCACTGGGGCCGCCTCCCGGGCAGCGGGCGCCGGGCCGCCACTCCTCCTCCCCTCCAGCTGCTGCTGCTGCTGCTGCTGCTCCAGGCTCCATTGGATCCATGGTCAGCCCGCACCCGCAGCTGGCCCCGCAGCGCCACCCATCGACACCTCCCTTGTAGCTAAAGTCACCTCGAGCTCCCTCCTGCCGCCTCCTACGTGGCCGGCTCCCTCCGCTGTGGCGCCTGCGCTGCGCCGCACCGCTGGATACCGCACCGCTGGCGCAGCTGCCCCTAGGGACCAGGGGCTGGCTGGCGCCGTGCTGCCAGGGCCACACGTTGAGCAGTGTGGCGCGCAGGACTTAGCGCAGGTCGCTTTACGCTGAGAAAAGGCAACTGCGCCCAGCCGCTGTCGCGTGTGCTGGAAGGGTGCACGACACGACGCACCCGGTCAGAGCATACCTGGGTAGGTTCGCCCACCAGGCAAAGTTGACTTGTGTGAGAGCGCCTGTGCCTCAATTGTGGATGGCAGTTACTTAGTGGATGTACTTTAATTGGTCTTGTGTTGCCGCGCTCTGGTCTGTGAGAGTTCCTGCTGTGTGAAGAGCTGGGCTTCCGCTCAGTCGCAACCAGAGCACGACAAGAAGCCCGCAAGCGGTGTCACTAGCTTAGTGCAACAACCAATAAAATTTGTGGCAACGGTGTCGGCTGTGCTGTTCTAGAGCACGGAACTTGTCAGTCGTCGCAGTTCTCAGTCATGAAGCAAGCGCAGCCTTTCTGTCGTCGGTTCTGTCGATATTTGTTTCAGTAGTGTCGTCTGTGCGTCCAAGCGGTCAGAAGCTGTTACCGGGTGTTGCAGCTCGGCAATGACACATCACGACGCATCGATGCATCGGCCACCTGCGTTCTCTTTCTCTTTCTGCGTCGTTCTCGCCGTCGTGCTCTTTCAGAGCAAAATAACTGAAGCACAAGTTAGCATGTACACATTTGCTTGTACGCCCACTGTGCCGTTGAGTAGGCCGATTGTGGCAGGCAGCTGTGTTCGCGGTCCAGGCGGTGCCAACCAGTAGTTTCCATGTGCAATACTTTGCCATATGGCATTCATAACGTCATAGGGCGCGTTCAGCACGAGCAGCATGAACTGCAGCGACTCGAGCTCCATGCCGCATGCGCAACCCCTTGGCTTCAGCCCAGTCCAGCGCTTGCACCAGCTCGCACGCCGGACCCTTCCGATATATTGATCCGCACTCGTGTGTTCTCATGGGCACGCTGGTCAGCTCGCGTGGGCCTGCCTGACTGCGTGCCGTCGCTGACATCCGAGAAGGGGCATCCCACCCGGCGCCTATCCTTGCTTGTAAGCTTCAGTACTGGGTGATATGCACACTTCCACGAGGCCAAGCAGGAGGGTGCAGCGCCGTCCTGCCGTGCCGGGAAGTGGGTTGCGCGCTTGCCCTGCGCACTTCCCCTCGTTGGCGCCCCTCGGCCCAAAGGTGCCACAACCGCCCCATACGGCGCTTACGCCCACCTGGCCCCACAGAGTCGGAGGTTTGCCGGTGTGGCTATGAGGAGGACTTTACCTTAGTGCCCTGGAGGTCCTTGCGCTCCTGCACCAGCCAAAAATTTCTAAAATTTCCTGCAGTGCACGTGCCCGCCACAGCAGATGTTGGCACCTGAAGTCCCCTATGCAGCAGTCCCCCATCATACCCCATGCCAGTAAGCCAGCAGGCTGCTCTAGCCAGCTAGCTACTTAGCTACTTACTACCTTGAGGGCAAGCACGCATAGTATGTCAAGATGACGGGCCCTCCTGGCCGTGCCCGTCCTAGGGGTTGGCACGGGCGTACGTACTGATGGTCAAACCCAGCACCCAAACGCGCAGGCTATTAGCGACCAAGCCAAAACCATGCTAATGAAGCAGCCGTGGGCCGTGACACGTGCCAGCGTGCTCGCCTGCAAGTGCCGGTAGCTTGTCGCCGCCCGCCAAGGCATGCAGGAGAGATGAAGGGTGGTGCGGCACCCGCGCCCTGCAGCTGCCCTGTCACACCCTATGATTGAAACCATGAGGGCAGCGACTATACCTATGACCCAGCGCAGCAGAGCCAACGGTTTCAGTCATGGGGCACGACACTTCCCTCCCATCCCCTCCACCTGCCTCCACACCCCCCACCGCCCCCACCACCCTGCACCACCGTACCACCAGCACCGTGTCAACCACCGGTACCTCGTGTAGGAGCAGAACTCGTGCACGGTCGGTGTCGGCTTCGGGGTGCGTGGGCCCCAGGTAGCACGCCGTGCACGGGCCGTGGTCGGCCAGGAAGGTGACGAGGGAGCCGCAGCCCAGCCCCGCCCCTACCCGTCCCGCCCACTGTCCCACCATTGCGGGGCATGGGTGCGAGCGTGGGCGGGGCAGCGGCGAATAGCGGGCGCATGCCTGAACCGGACGGGTTGGGGAACAGTGAGGGCGGGTGTGACGATGCACATGTTTGTGTGCGCCAGGCATCGCTCCCACAGCTGGGCCGTCATCCATACTTTGACACGGAGCGCGGCGTACGTGTTCGGCCACGCGGATAGCGACTGCACGTGCATCAGTGATGGTTGCATGCCGAAAACCCCAGCCCTGTAGGCCGTCAATTGCGCGCACACCGCACGTGGTGGCAGCAGGTGGAAGGGCAGCCACCCATCCACGACCCAGCAAAATGGAGCCTGTGAGATGTGACGGTGTAGTCGTCTCATCATGTCACTCTTATGACGGTGTAATAGTCTCGTCATGTCACTTAAACTGAGTTGTTGCTTGTTGGCGGATGGGTTTCATGCAAGGGCGGCGTGGCCGACGGCCAGTCCGTCGTCCGGTTCAGCCCCGTCCAAGGCAGGGGTCTCCCCTGGTAGAAGGCCCCATCTCCCCTGCCTTGCCCGCTCGTAACTACGGTCACAGCAGTGGGACAATGGCCACCCATCATGCTGTGCTGCTTTGTCTACGCGGTGATGCGCGGGCATGCGATGAGATGCTTGTCGTGATGCAGGGGCGGTCAGGCGGACGCCCCACACAGGGGAGGCCCCACACGCCACCCGCTGGTCCCCAACGATCAGAGACCGGTAATCCCGAAACGCACGGTCATTCACTTCAATATCCTGCTTTTACGCGTCAAGATTCTAATTGTTTTGTAGCCTGTCAGCTGTTGACCAGCCTGCCATCGGGCTGTTCATGATACAGCACAAGTCGGCCACTCGTCGAAGGATTGTATCTGCAGCAAAGGCCAATCGCTATAAGATTCTCCATGCCCGGAGCTCTGGGTCGGGTGTTATCAGGATGCCACTTGGACGAAGAACCGGGCCCCAGACTTGACCCGGGAAACCTTGCTGACAGGCCTTCAATAGCTCGAAGGGAGGATGGTTTGCCACCACAGTCACTGGGCGCTGTCGATTATGAAGCACACCGTGCCAAGCGGCCGCGGACCGTCGCGCCTGTAGCGGGGCCTGTCGTAAAGCCCAAGGTGGAGTCCGAGGAGGCAGGTCTCCGTCCAGGGCCTTTAGTGCACGGGACCGCGAGTGGGCGGGGCGGTCCTGAGACGGAGCGCAAGGCTGCACGGGTGGCGAGCGGCAGACGGCAACACGATACCCGTCAAGGCGGGGCAGGGCAGCCAGGTGGGCAGCTGGGGCTGGTGCCTGCGGGTTGACTGGGAACCTGACACTCAGAGGTGGGTATCACTCCGCTTCGCTGATAATGAAACTAAAGCTGTGTATAGGTTCAAGTTCCGCTGTGCTGTGCTGTGCTGTGCTGTGCTGTTAGGACCAGATGGCCTGCGCTGTATGTCCCAGGTGCCACAGGGGCCCAATGGGTGTTTGCACGCTTCACTTGTCTCACAGCCTCGTCAAACTGCCATTAGGAGGTCAGACACCCCAATCCCTTCCACCTGGCACATCAACCCCTTCCCCAGATGCTAAGCCGGCAGTTGGTCCATCACGAACCACCGGCACTGCCGCTGCAGTTGCTGCTGCGCCCGCCACCACTGCCCCGCCCGGCGCAGCCGTGATGACGGCTCCGGTGACGTGCTACAAGAGCAAGTACATATACCTGCCCGCGGGCGTGCGGTCCTGGTTCGTGCCCGCCCCGCACGCCGTGCAGCCGGGGCTCAGGCAGGACGTGCGGCTGCAGCTGCGGCTGCCGGGCGGCGAGGTGCGGCCCTACGCCGCGCCCATCGCGGTGTACGACACCAAGAAGGGGCGCGCGTGGGTGCTGTGCCACGTGGCGTCCGCCATGCGGCTGATGGGGGTGCGGCGGGGCGCCACGGTGGACCTGCGCATCACGCGGGTGCACGGGAGCGGCGGCGGGCAGGGCGCGCAGGTGGTGCTGGAGCTGGCGGGAGGGGCGGCCGGGGCCCCGCAGTCTCCGCCTGCTGGGGCCGTGTCGGCCCAGGGCCAGGCTGCTGCCTTGCATTACACCGGGCCAGCGGCAGCAGCGGCGGCGGCGGCTGGGCCTAGCAGCGGTCGCCCCGCTGACGTTATCCTGCGGCTGTGCAGCTGGGGCGCCGCGATCTCAGCCCCCAACGTGCGGCAGCTGTGGCCCCACGCGCTGCGCGCCAGGCCCACCGCCGAGCGCGGTCTGAAGGTGCACCTGCACACCCAGACGCCTGCAGCCGCCGCCACAGCCGCCGAGGGCCCCTCGGCACCCTCAAGGTCCGAGGCCGGGCTGCGACGCCACACGCTGCATCTGGGCGCCTGGGCGCACACCCACCGGCTGCTGGGCCTGGAGGGCGTTGCCGCCAGCCTGGGGCTGCAGGTGGGTGGCTACTTCCGCATCACCCGCCTGGGGGCGGCGCAGGGTGTGGGGGCCGGTGGAGACGGGGAGGAGACGGAGGCGGGGCAGGCGGTGCTGCTGGCGCAGTGCTGCACGCCGCAGCAGCTGGCGGAGCTGCCGTCGCCGCGCGTGCGGAGGCGCATATCTGGTCGGGGCAGCGGCAGCGATGGAGGCAGCAGCCATGAAGACGACAGCAGTGAGGACACGCGGAGCTTCGGTAGCAGCAGCGGTGACATTGAAAACAGCGGCAGCCGCGGGCGCAGCAGCAGCAGCGGTGCCAGCCCGAGTGCCAGCGGGAGAGGGGAGGAAAGCAGCGACGGCGACAGCGATAGCTGCTGCAGGGGCAGCAGTGGGGTGGCAGGCTGCAGCGACGGTGAAGAGGGTGAAGAGGGCAGCAGTGGGCAGGAGGGCGGCAGTGAGGAGGAGGGCGGCAGTGGGGAAGAGGGCGGAAACAGTGATTCTGATGATGACCTGCCGCTCGTGAAACGGAGGGGTGCTCCCACTCCCCAGCCCGCGCAGGTGCACGTGGCCCGCTGGTCGGGGGGCTACGTGTATCCCAAGGTCGCGGCGGTGCGCGCGCTGTGGCCCCATGCCCAGCCGGGAGGGGTGTACACTGTGCAGCTGCAGACGGCGGGGGCGGCAGGGGCAGGCGGGGAGCCTGTGCAGCACAAGGCGCGGTTGCAGCGGGTGCAAGTGCCACCCCGGTGGCAGCTACAAGGTGGCCGAACGTTGATGCAGGCTTTGGGGCTGCGACCGAGCAGCAAGGGGCTCGTGCAGCTGAGTGCCCTGCGAGGGGGGGCCGTGCTGGTGGAGCGCTGGGAGGGCCCGGGGGCGCGGCTGGGGGCGCAGGCAGGGGGACAGGCCGGGACAAGCGACCCTGCTGGGCGGCACCGCTGCCTGTTCCACCGCGGGAGTGCTTTCCCGCGCTCCACCGCTGTGGCCGACCTCCTGCCTGGTGGGCAGCCGGGCCTTGCGGTGGTCGTGCAGCTGCACAGCGCACCCAGCGGCAAAGGCGACGGTGCGGGCGCTGGCCTATCAGGCAGCAGGATCCCGCCAGCCTTCACCCTGACCCTGAGGCGGGACCCCACGCGGTGGCGGCTGACGGGCGCCGGGCCGCTGCAGCGCGCGCTGGGCGTGGCTGATGGCGGCTGGGCGTGGCTGTCGCGCCTCGGGGATGGCAGCCTGCTGGCAGAGGGAATGCCGGAGGGGGCGGCGGAGGGTGCCGGGCCTGGCGGGAGGGCGCAGGTACAGCCAGCAGGGCACGTCACAGGGGGCGACAGCAGGCGGCATGTAGGCAGCCGCCAAGGCGCCGTGTGCGAGAGCAGTGGAGACGGTAGCAGTGACGGAGACGAAGAAGGCAGCATCAGTGGTAGCGAGAGCGACGCATCAGGCGACAGTGAGGAGTCTGCAAGCAAGCTCTCCCTGGCCGCCATCGGAGCCGCACGCTGTGCCGCTACGCCGCAGCCGCTGCCGCAGCCAGCTGCTGCTATTGCTGGGTCTGGGGCTGCTGCTGCCCCTGGCGCCCGGGGTTATGTGGCTCGCTGCTATGCCAATGGCACGGTGACGGTGCCGGCTGCCGCGGTGCACGAGCTGTGGCCGCGGGCGGAGGCCCAGCGCGTGGACACGCCCGGCCGGCGGGTGCAGCTGGAGGTGGAGCTGTGGGCAGCCGCAGGGGCTGGCGGCGGGGCTGGCGGGGGCCAGGGGCCGCGCCGGTCGGCCCTGGTGCGGCACACGCTGCAGCTGGTGCGCGACACGTCGGGGTGGCGGTTCAACGGCGCCGGGCAGGTGGCGCGTGCTGTGGGAAGCGCGGACCCCGGCGCCGGCGGCAGCCCTGGGGTGCCCCTCTTGTTCCGCGTGTTCCGCCACGCCGACGGCCGCGTGCTGGCTGGCCCCGTGGGCGCAGCGGACGTCCAAGCGGCACCCGTGACGGCAGCAGCTGAGGCACGTCAGGGGCCCCTGCTGCTGACCTGCTACCGCCATTACATCACCGTGCCCGTGCGCACGCTGCGGGCGCTGTGGCCTGAGGCGGCTGGAAGGGGCGGCGCAGTTGGGCAGGGCTCAGGCGCTGGCACCGGCAGCGGCATCTGCAGCGGCTCTAGGGTGCCGCTGTACACGGCGGTCGGGGATGTTGCTTGCGGCGGGGACGGGTCCTTGGTCCCCGTCGCGGGGCTGCAGGCACACTCACCATTGCTGCTGCACAACGCCTCCACGGGCTCCTGGCAACTTTCAGGCTGCGCAGCCATCGCTCGCGCTGTGGGCGTAGCAGGAGTTGGCGGCGGCGTGTCGCTGGAGGTTGTGCGTCTGCCTGATCGGCGGCTACTGGTGCGGAGGGCGGAGCGGGGAGCCGGCGGGGAAGGAGTGCAGCCGGCGCAGGGGCAGAAGCAGGGCGGGCAGGCGGTGGCGTTGCCTGGGCAGGTTGGCCGCGCTGCAGGATTGGAGGGCGAGGAGTCCGATTCGGAGGACCAGGAGGAAGGAAAAGCGGACGGAGACGACGGAGGGAGGGGTTTCAACCTGGCACAGGAGATGGACGAGCAAGGGGAGGACATGGGGGTTCAAGTGGAGCGACAGCGGCAGGCTCCGGCTGCTCAGCGCGTCGATAGGAATGCCAGGAATGCAGACAGCGCGGGGCGGCACGGCTGCCGCTTCAACCGCGGGTCCTTGTTCATACGGACCGCCGCCACAGCTGCCCTGCTCCCAGGCAGGCAACACGACTCCCAAGTGGTCGTCCACATCCGCGCGGCAGGTGCAGCTCCAGCAGACGCAGCTGCTGGGGCAGCGGCCGGCCCGTCGGACGGCAGGCAGCGCAGTGCCCCGCAGCCGTTGCAGGCCCACACTCTGACCCTGCGGCGGGACCCCAAGAGGCTGCGGCTGTCGGGCGCAGGGCCGCTGCAGCGCGCGCTGGGTGTAGCCGAGGGCGGCCGGGCGTGGCTGTCGCGGCTGCCTGGTGGTGAGCTGCTGGCGGAGGCGCAGGGGGAGGTGGTTGAGGTGCAGCGGTGCCGGCCAGATGGGGGGCAGCCACGAGCGCTGCCAGGGCTGGGCGACGGTCAGGGGGGGAGGCAGCATGCAGGCAACGGTGCGCGTGAACGCCATGGGGGCGACAGCAGCACCACCACCAACAGCGGCGGCAGCGGCAGCAGCAGCAGCAACGGGGACAGTGACGGGGACAGCGGCGGGGACAGCGGCGCGTCGGACGCCAGTCAGGAAGCTGTCAGCCACGAAGCTCCTGCTGGCCGCGCCCTCACACCGCCACCGCAACGGCCGCCAGCTGCCGTTGCCACGTGCGCCCAGGGCCACACGCTGCGCTACGCCAACGGCGCAATATTTGTGCCGGCTGCCGCGGTGCGCGAGCTGTGGCCGCAGGCGGAGGCCACGCGTGTGGACACGCCCGGCCGGCGGGTGGAGCTGGAGGTGACGCTGTGGGCAGACGCAGGGGGCGGGGGTGGAGCCGGTGGGGGCAGGGCGGCCGGGGGCCAGGGGCCGCACCGGCCGGCCCTGGTGCGGCACACGGTGCAGCTGGTGCGAGACAACACGGTCAGGTCGTGGCGCCTCAAAGGCGCCGGGCAGGTGGCGCGTGCTGTGGGGAGCGTAGACCCCGGAGCCAGCGGCAGCCCTGGTGCGCCCCTCTTGTTCCGCGTGTCCCGCCACGCCGACGGCCGTGCGGTGGCGGCCCCTGTGGGAGGGCAACGGGGGCAGCTGCAGCTGCAGCTGCAGCGGGTGCAGGCGGTGGCGCTGCGCGGGCAGGTTGGCCACAACGCAGGATCGGACGGCGAGGAGGGTGATATGGAGGACAAGGAGGAGGGAGGAGCGGACGGAGAGGACGGAGGGAGGGGGGTCAACCTGGCACAGGAGATGGACGAGCAAGGGGAGGACATGGGGGGTCAGGCGCAGCGACTGCGGCAGGCTCCGGCTGCTCAGGGCGTCGACAGGAGTGCTAGGACTGCAGGCAGCGCGGGGCGGCACGGCTGCCGCTTCAACCGCGGGTCCTTGTTCGTACGGACCGCCGCCGTAGCTGCCTTACTCCCAGGCAGGCAACCGGACTCCCAGGTTGTCGTGCGCACACGCGCGGCAGGTGCAGCTCATGAGGCAGCGGCCGGCCCGCCGGGCGGCAGGCCGCGCAGTGCCCCGCAGCCGCTGCAGGCCCACACCCTGACCCTGCGGCGGGACGCGGCGATAGGGTGGCGGCTGTCGGGCAGCGGGTCGCTGCAGCGCGCCCTGGGCGTGGCTGAGGGCGGCCGGGTGTGGCTGTCGCGGCTGGGGGACGGCAGCCTGCTGGCGGAGGGAAAGACGATGGAGCTAGGCGGCGATGGCCCCTTGCTGCTCCGATTGTACGCGCAAAACATCTCAGTGCCCATCCGCACGCTGCGTGCGCTTTGGCCTGAAGCAGAGGAAGGGGGCAGGGCAGGGAGCCGCCGTGGAGGCGGGGACAGCAGCGGTGCAGGCGCTGGCGGGGGCTTGAGGGTGCGCCTGCACACAGCCGTGGAGCCCTCCGGTCCCCCTGGCGCTGGCGGCGCGGGGCCGTCTGCGGGGCCGTCTGCGCGGCAGCCACAGCTGCAGCTGCAGCGGCACGAGCTCAGGCTGGCTTTCAACGGCTCCTCGGGGTCGTGGCGGCTGACGGGCAGTGGCGCCATCGCCCGTGCGGCGGGCATCCCGGCAGGGCCCGGCGCTGGCGTGCCGCTTGAGGTAGTGCGGCTGCCTGACGGGCGGCTGCTGGTGCGGAGGGCGGTGGTGGCAGGCGGCGGTGGAGGAGGGCAGCAGGCGCAGGGGCAGCGGCAGCTGCAGCGGGGGCAGGCGCAGGGGGCTCAACCTGCAGTGGAGAAGGAAGGCGATCAGGAGGAGGTGCTTGGTGCACGAGGGTTGGAAGGCAGGGAGCAGGAGGAGGAGGGGGAGGAGGAGGAGCAAGAAAAGGAGGAGGAGCAGCAAGTGCAGGAGGAGGGGCAGCAAGGGCGAGAGCAGGAAGATAGCGGAAGCGAACAGGACGAGGGGGCGGAAAGGGACAAGGATGCAGATATGGAAGCGGGCGCCCAGGAGGAAGGGGCTGCCGAGCACGGGCCCGGAGTGGGCCCCCCGGATCCGCAGCTGCCCTGCCCTCCTCCTGCGCGCCTAGGCCCCGCTCCGTGCGCCTCGACCCGCAGCCGCCCCCGCCCCTGCGACACCGACAGCGGCGCAGACAGCGACAGCAGCACAGGCAGCGCCGGCCGAGGGGCGGACAGCGAGGCCGGGAATGGCCACAGCAGGCCGGCAGGGGGCGTCCCGGCGCTGAAGCGCCAGAGGGTTGGGCCTGGTGCCCAGCAGCAGGAGCAGCGGCTGCCGGCCCCTCGCCCCAGCTCCAGTGTAGCAGGTAGGCCCACTGCCGCTGCCGGTGTGGTTGCTGGGGGAGGGCCTGGCCATAGGGCAGGGCCGCGGGCGCCGGCAGCGCAGGGCGGCGTCAGCGGTGGCGCTGGTGGGGCCGGGGTCGACGTGCAGGTGGGCGAGAGGGAGGCCACGCGTGCCGTGCCGCTGGAGTTGGTTCCCAGGCAGGCGCAGGAGCAGGGCGCTGTGCGGCGGCGGCCAGGCGGCGGGTGGCAGCCGGTTGGCCTGCTGACGCCCAAGAGGCTGTGCGGGCCGGGTCCAGGTGCTGCAGGGGTGACGGGCGGCCGTGCCGCCAGCGCCCCGCTCCCTGCCCCCGCGGCCGCTGCCGCCGACACGGCCGCCGTCGCGGCTCCTCCCGCTGGTGCTGGCGTAGCGGTGGCGGTCAGCCGCCAGCGTCAGGGACCGCCGGCGCCCCCCCGCCCTGCGGCCACCCATACCGCCGCCGCCGGCCCCCCCTGCCCCGCGCACCTCCCCGTGTCCAGCCTGTCCCCCGGCCACCTGCTGGGCGCCGTGCCCCCCTCCGTGGGGCTGCCCCCGCTGCAGCCCGGCGAGCTGCGGGTGTGCGGGCTGACATACCACCCTGTCAGGGCGCGCGCCGAGCGGCAGGCGATGGCGGACTGGGAGGCGGGGCTGGGGCCGGAGGGCCTGGCGGGCGCGGACCCGGCGGGGCAGCAGATTGGGCTGGGTGCGCCCCTGTGCGCGGCCCTGGTCCGGCGCCACCGGCTGCTCCCCCAGGTGCTGGCGGACCGGCTGGCCAAACTGCTGGGCCTGGCGGCGGACTGGGCCGCGCCGCTGCCTTCCGGGCCGCTGGAGCTGCCGGGCGTGGAGGCGGCGGCGGAGGCTGGGGGAGGGCGGTGCCGCGGCGGCATGCGGCTGCGGGCCGTGCGCGCCATCCGCCGCAGCCACCCGGTGGGCGTGGTGGGTGGCTACGTGCTGCCCTCTGCCGCGGCCGAGGAGCTGGTGTGCCGCGGCTTCCAGCGCTGCGGGCCGGGGGCTGCGGCGGAGCTGGAGGCGCGGGCGGGGGGCGTGGAGGACCGCGCCAACGCCTGGCGCATGCTGGCCCGCTCGCACCTGCTGCCGCTGCAGGGTCTGGGAGCGGGCGGGGAGGGCGGGGCCGTGCTGTGGATGCTGGGCTACGGCAACCTGGGGGCGCTGGTGAACGACCCGCGGGCCAACCCCCGGGCGTGGGAGGAGGGAAATGACGTGGAGGCGCAGGGGCAGGGGCAGGAGCAGGGGGAGGGGCAGGGGCAGGAGGACGGGCGGCTGCACCCGGGAGCCAACTGCGCGGTGAGTGCTGAACGGCGCCGGCGTCAACAGGGCACTTGCGTGGGGTCCAGTTGAAGTGAAGCGTCAAAGTGCACTCAAGGAAATGCTTGTGTGCAGGGTTGCTTGCCGAGAGCAAGCGTGACACCTTGGTATAAAGTGGGATGGTACAAGCTGTCTACATTTGCCCGCTCCCCACCTGCCTTCCAACCCCATGCCTGCCCGCCCTCTCCAGGTTCTCCCCGTGTCCGTGCGCGGTCTGGTGCTGCCTGTGCTGGTGGCGCTGCGGGACATCGCCCCCGGGGAGGAGCTGCTGCGGGACTACGGGGCGGACTGGTGGCGGGCGCTGGCGGGGGTGTGGGTGGTGGCGGAGGACGTGGGGCTGGCGGGGGACAGGCTGTTCAGGGGCGCGGGGGGGGGCGCCGGGGGAAGCCGGGCAGGGGCCGTGACGGCTGCCGATGTGTGCCAAATGCGACGGGGAGGGTCTGGTTGGCAGGGGAAGGGGTAACTGGCTTTCGGGTTTACACTAGGGGCATGGGTGCATCACTACGGTTCGGCCCACCGTACCTGTTGACCATATCTCGTGCTCAGTGTCACTTGTGGTGGTGGTAGTCGGACATGGAGGAAGTGCTGGTCCGCAGGGGCGGTGCTACTGTGGTGACCTGACCATGGACTAGGTAACAGGTTGTTGAATTGGGCACGTGACGGTACTTTCATGGCTTGGTGTGGACGCCTTGAACATGCTCCAAAGGAACTCTTGACGAGATGACAACAGTGTCGGTGCGTTCTAAGCTTCAAAAGGCTGCAGGAATTAAGGCTGAGGAGCTTCACCCTGACGCCGCTTGTAACGTCGGCTGCTTGAGGCTGAGGTGGCTGGTGGGGTCATACTGTGCAGTCACTTGGAGTTTACTTGCTGCGTACCGCTGGGTGCTTGTGCATGGTGCGGCAGAAATCTCAAATACGGCGGGCAGAGCCTGAGGGGTCGGGGAGTGTGTCTTCTGCTGCACCCTGCACCTCCCGGTGCCAGACTGGCACTGCGGCTCATGACCTCTGCGTAGTGGGTCATAGTATAATGTAACTACTTTGCTGCGTATGGTATGCATGCACACGAGCCCGTTCAGGGGATGCAGCACACGGGTTGGGATGAGGGGCGCTAGGTGGATGGGCAGCGAGCTGCAGCTGATGACCACCACGGCGCCGTGGCAGCACCAAGCTGTTCAACGCTATGCCACGACGCTAGGCCACAGTGTGCAAAAGCATACTCAACTATCATACGTGGCCTTGCTCTCATAGCTATGTCGACCATTCGCGAAGTTCTGCTCTCGCTCGATGGAGAGGACGCCACCTCCATTCAACCAATTATTGCTTTCCTAGAAGCATTAGGCTTCAACGCGGATGGCCAGGCTGGGGCCGCTTTCTGCTTGCTGACCGCGGACCAAGCGCCAGGCCTCAACGTTCGGCAGCAGTTAGCGCTGAAGGCTGCCATACAAGGTGCGTGTCACCCTTGCGCATGCCGAGACAGCAGTAGGCTGCAATCGTACGCGGTTGGACTACCGCGCGAGTGCGGCAGAAGTGGCGGGCATCACCGCTGCGTTTCATGGAAGGACCAGAAGGCCTTCCTAGGGGTCTCCTCCACAGTGTTCATCGTGCCACAGTGCGGCAACACCTTTGGGTGTGTTGCAAGATGCTTCTTTTGCTGGGTATGCAACCTAGCAGCTGATGGCATGCCGCGCTGCGTCTGCCTGCGGGTTTGCGACCATTCAGTTGCGTTTCCAGACGCCTTGGTCATGTAACGCGTGCAAGGCGTCGACTGTACGGAAAGCCCAAGCCATGCTCTTACCCCACCTACCCCACACACCTGGTGTTCACAAACTGGGAGGCATGTGAGTGCTGAGTCGCGGGTATGCCCTCTCTGCGCTTCCCCACCCCGTGCAGGCGCGGCGGCTGGTCCGGGTGCGGCAGGTGAAGTAGTAGCGGGGGTGGGGCTACTGGCTGGATGTTGGGGCTGACAGGAGCGTGCGGCTTACCTGCGCGATCTGCAGCCCCTTCCTGGGGAAGGAAAGGAAAGGCGGGCGAGTTACCGGGGCAGGCTGGCCTTCCGGCATTGTAGCCAAAGTGAGGGGCTGCAGTTGGACCCGTTCTTCGCTCATTGCCGCATGCTTCGTCCTCCTCAGCTTACTCAGTTGACCTACTACAACAGGCGTGATTGGGGCTTCGGACCAGCGGATAGAGACGGCGGCGAAGATGTTCTCAGAGGCGGCGGCGAAGATGTTGGCGGAGCTGAGGTCGAAGCTCGGCCTGGACGTTGGCTCCAGCAGCAAGAGCAGCGGCAAGAGCAGCAGCAGCAGCAGCGACAGCAGCAGCAGCGACAGCAGGACGAGCAGCCCGGACGGCGGTTCCGATGGGGCTGCGAGCTCCGATGGCGACGAGGGGCTCCTGGAGGCGGCGCAGGACAACTTCTTTGCGCAGGCGTCCATGTGGGTCCTGCGCCAGCCCGAGATGTACCATGACGAGCTGGGGGAGGACGCGCCGCCCGTCTCCTTCCAGCCCCCGACCAGCGAGGAGCTCATGTGGAACCTGGCAGAAGTGCTGGTGAAGGCGAAGCTCCGGGCCGATCAGCAGCAGTAGCGCATCCGGATGGCAGGGGCGGCCGCCTGTGCGACGTCGCACATCGGGGCACCGCAGCCCCTGTGCACGCGGCGGTGGAGTGGCGGGCGGCGCCGGGCTGGCTTCAATGGCGTGCAGCACTACAGCTGCGCTGTTGTTGGCCGAGCGCCGACCACTCTTGCGGCATCAGCGCAACACAAAAGCTCGCCTTGATACCATGGCTGCGCTGACTGCAGGCGCCATGGCGTGTGCTGGGGCGGGTGGGTCGTTGTTGGGAGCTGCGGTGCGCGCTGGTTGCGCCAACTCGTGTGGGTTGCTGGGAGCTTTGGGAGGCGTCAAGGGGCGCTTGTAGGTACTGGGCTCTGCGGGGTCTGCCAGGATGCAAGCGCTGCGCAGCCAGGCCCGCGGCTATGGTGGTCGACATCGCGGTGGCAGGGGATAGCTTGCCCGGCCGCCCTAGCTGAGGCGCTGGTGGAGGGCAGGGGCCAGCAGTAGCAGCAGCAGCAGGGGAAGGGAGGCCGGGGGAGGAGGCGGGGTGCAGGAGGGGCGGCGTGTGGCGTGGGAGGAGGTGCTCCTCTTGGACGCTGCCCAGGTGGGCGCTGCACTGCCGTACAGCAGCGCAATTTACACCACCGCCACATGTACATGTACACGTGCGCGTCAGCTGCAAGTGGTGACCATGCACCTGTAGCCGACTGTGTACTCGGGCCTTCTCGGTCCGTAGCCTCTGAATGGCATCGAGAGTCGCAGCTGTCACACTGCTCCACGGGAGCCTTGCCCCGCCGCACACTGCGCACGGCTCCTGCCTGTTGCTGTTTGGCGCACGGCGGCGAGAGTCCCGCACGGTACCCATGCCCAGGTGGGCGCCCCGCACGTGCGCGAGCCAAAGGACACTCTTGCCCAAAGCTTCTTGCACGCAGTGACCGTGCACACGTCAATTCTTGCGTGTTTCGTGTGTGGGCGCTTGTGCGGCATCCAGTCTCCGCAGCGCGGCTTCCACTTGGCGTCCATGCCGTCAGTCATGCCGATAGGCCCTACGGCTAGGCGCCCGTCCACATGCGTCCAACAACACACCCACACGTGACCCTCCCCATGCACATGCACGTGGTTTGACCCTGCGATCCACGAGTTGCTCGGGCTTTTGCTCCCTGCCTTTGTTGCTCCCAATGCCCCCGCAGTCTCCCCGTTCGGCACGAGGTGGAGCAGCTGCTTGTGTAGCACGGCGCCGACCCCTTAATCCACGCGTGGGATGCAACCCGAGATCCTGGCAGCGGCTGCAGCAGCAGCAGCGGCTGCAGCAGCAGCAGCGGCTGCCGCCGCCGGGGCCATCGACGTCGCTTCAACACCCTCCTCCCGTGCTACTGCTGTCACAACGCCCAGCGCGGCGGCCAGCGCTTTGGCGGTCGGTGCTGCTGGTGCTGATGCTCAAGATGGTGGCAGTGCGGGCTCGTGCGCCAACCTCGGCGCAGCTGTGTTTGACGGCTTGCCGGACGCAGGCGCTGACGGGGGCTGCCGGAAGGGCAGCAGCAGGCGGCTGCGGCTGTGCGGCCTGCAGCTGGAGCCAGTCCCGCTGACGGTGCGGGCGGGCGTGAGGGGTCCGGCTCGGGAGACAGGGTGCTGGCGCCAGGCAGCGGGGGAAGTGGCGGCGGCGGCGGTGAGGCGCAATCGGACCTGCAGCAGGGCGAAGGGGCGGCGTCCGGCCTATCGCAGCAGGCGGCGCCTGCCGCCATACGGCCCCGGTCTGGCAGCGGGTGGCAGCCGGTTAGCCGGTTCGCACCGGTCAGGCTGTGCGGACCAATGCCTGTGGTTCCGGTGCCCTGTGCCAACTGCGCAACGGGCAGCCGCGCTGCAAGCGACCCGCCAGCTGCTGCCGCCACAGATCCCGCTCACGCTGTCCCTCCTTCCATTGCCGCTGCCGCTGTGAGGGCGGCAGATGCTGGCGGGGAGGGAGCAGCGAAGCTACAGCAACGCGGGTCCGGCGCCACCGGCTGCTCCCCCAGGTGACGGCGGACCGCCTGGCCAAACTGCTGGGCCTGGCCGCGGACTGGGCCGCGCCGCTCCCTTCCGGGCCCCTGGAGCTGCAGGGCGTGGAGGCGGCGGAGGAGGAGGGGGGAGGGCGGTGCCGCGGCGGCATGCGGCTGCTGGCCCGGCGCGCGTTCCGCCGCAGCCACCCGCTGGGCGTGCTGGTGGCGCTGCGGGACATCGCCCCCGGGGAGGAGCTGCTGCGGGACTACGGGGCGGAGTGGTGGCGGGCGCTGGCGGGGGTGTGGGTGGTGGCGGAGGACGTGGGGTTGGCGGGAGACAGGCTGTTCAGGGGCGCGGGGGGAGCGCCGGGGGGAGCCGGGGAGGGGGCGTGATGGCCGCCGGTGTGCGCCCAGTGCGCCGGGGAGGGTCTGGTTGGCAAAGCAAGGGGTAACTCCATTATGGGTTTAGTCTAGGTGTATGGGTGTGCCATGTATCTCAGCCATTACACCTGTTCACCATACTCGTGCTCAATGCTACTTGTGGTGGTGGCATGTTTCCATGTGGGTAGTAGTAAGACGTGAACAAGCCTTGGACATGTCGTACTTGAACTCGTGCTTGCGTTATAAACGTTGGCGGCAGTGCGTGGGCTTGGCGCAGGCCGCGTTCAGGTACTGATACTGTTTGCGCGCTGCCAGCAGGGTGCTCGGCATGGTATGGTAGTTGTCGTGTCGTTGGGAGGTGTCGTACCTTGCATCCATGCCACCCTGTCCAAGAGTTGGTTGTATCTTCCTGGCAGCTGTTTCGTAAGCCGCTTACCTTACCCGTTATCGCGCCGCGGCGGAGCGCACCGGTAGCTCAGCCACGTGTTTGTGTTGCTTTATTACAGGTTACGTACGATGTCCAACAGTGCAGAGTACACCCAGTCCTGGCCGCTGTCGTTGCGCCCGCCACCTGTGCCCGAACGGTTTGCACACAGAGGCGATACTTTCCTGTTACCGCTATCGCCATGCTGCCGTACGCAAGGCTGGCCACATAGGGGTACCACCGGTCATGGGATTAACTGACTGCCTGTGTGGTCTGCCCGGACCCATGGGGAAGGCGTGTCAGTGGTCGGTGGCTACCAGTGGATGATGAACCGCCGGGCATCAGCTGGTGGATGACTCCCAATCCCCTGTTCAGGAGTTTACTGGTGTGGGCAAGCTTGACGATACCTGTCT
>VFQN01004072.1_pt1 | contig 19786 bp, 32 predicted proteins | sample 3512371 | NCBI WGS metagenome assembly VFQN01 (sample SAMN10412370, study PRJNA504923) | tailings metagenome | isolation source: Replicate 2 from Balatoc abandoned mine | place: Philippines: Itogon, Benguet | collected 2017-08-28
CTCGGTCGCGCCGGCAGGGGCGGGAGCCACCTTCTTGCCGGAGGCTGCCACCGACGCAGCAGAAGGCATCATAACGTCCGCCATGTTGGTGTCGTTAGTTGATTGGATCTAGAGATTGAGATGTGCTGTTGCTGCAGTCCGAATCCGAGCGCGAATGGGATGTATGGGGCGGAGGCGCATGTAAGTACACTTGATGGGCAAGGTTGACGCAGCTGCCGGAGCTGACATGACACAGATGCCCCCCAACGCCAGGGTTGTCTGTGGAAATAAAACACTAAAAATACAAATGTTTCGCAGATTGGCTTTTGGGCGTTGAGGAACCTTGGCATTCCGGGCCTACAATATACTTGGTGCCATCATTTTCTTGGGATGACCCATGGGTCCCTGCAGGGCCGCTCCCTGGCATGTTGTGAATCCAGGTGGTACATGGCCACGTGATCCTTACTGCGCCCGACCATACATATCAGGAGAGACGAATACACAGAACTAGGGAGGTAACTGTATGTGCGGTCGCTCGCAAGTAAACAGCTTGCAAGCGCAAGGCAGTGCTGTGGGCAGTTGTGGCCCCGTCCGTATACCGAGACAGGAGCGTCGCTACTTGGCTCCCGACCCAGGCAGCCTGCCTGTCCCTCGGCAGCCACAGGAAAGCTGTAGCCGCACCTCTTTCTGCTGCAGTAACACATATGTATGCACGCACACGCATTTTCCAGTAGCGGAGGATTTTGCTTGCGCTCGTTCGGTCATGCCTGGTCATGCTGCGCCTGCCCAGCAGAAAGGAATGAAAGCAGCGTTACCCTACCTACTGCGTCACAAGCAAGCATTGTGAGCGCTCAGAGTATGACCCGCGTCCAGGTTGCCTAGGCACAATTTCTTTTCTGTGCTGGTAGTGTGGACTACCGCGTACCTGGCGCCGTAGCCCTGACCGCGAGCGACGACCGGTGCACCAGCTGCAGCAACGAGTGGCCAGCCAGCGCCAGCCGCCGAGCGAGTTGCACCTTGCCGCAAGGGGCTCGGGGGCCAGGTTAGCGCTGTGGCGGGGGTATCGGCGTTGACATACTTCTGTTACAATCCAGGCGGTGCAGCCACACACAATCCGAGGGACAGACTCGGCGGCTAGTTCGGCTTCTTTTGTGCACGAGCAGGGGAGCTCCCCTGTGCGCATAAAGCGTAAGGAAATAAACCTCACCGTCAACGAGAGAAAAACTCCTCCACCACCATCTGATAACCAGCCGAGTAGGGCTGCCAAACACGTTGTAGGAATCGTTGCGCACTTAGTACCGTACCGGTACGACTGGGTACGATGCGTATGAGGAGAAGTCACGAGCCGAGGCCAGGGGGGGGGGTAGGAAGTTCGGTTCCGGCCCCCATCCTACTTACGGGAACGTGACCCCCAGAGGGACCACCCCACCCCTGCCGTACAGCCGTACAGTACGGCACGAAGCTTCCTCATGCCGTACACCATCCAAAACGTGTCCAAATCAAACCGGAAAAATTGTAAATGAATTGTTAATGCATTCTCTATATGTTTAAATAAACGCCATGGTGACAGCATGCCGCAGCACAACTCCGTAAGTGCCATCAGTCCCAGTGCCTACACCCCTCTACCACAGCCCTACATCCCTCCCACAACAGCAACCACGGGTCGCCGCTCCTAAGGCTCTTCCGGTAGCCCAGCGGCTCTCGGTGCAGCTATGCGTTGGCGCTTGGGGGGGTAACGGGCAGTAGTACCGGTACGGTGTGCCGTGCCACGCACAGCTGCTAGCAAGGAAAGGCGGGCCGCGTTCCGTCAAGCAATGCGCACACAGGCACCCTGAACGGCACACCCCCTCAGCTGAAGGCGTACCCTGACATGCCGTACCGACCACTAGTTGCTCGCACAGCACTGTGCCGGAATCAACGCATATGCTTCACAGTGTACGGCCGCACACTACCTTCCGAGCGGATGCCAATCATCAGCAATAATCCAAGCAAATTCTCGAGCTTGATGCATCGGCGTGGACAGCATGCATGGTTCGCCCACGTCCCACAATGTGATGACAGCAGCAGCGAGCAAGCACTCAGCCTTAGTCTTCAGCTCCGTCCCAGCACCAATGCAGCAGGACCAGCACACGTTCATTCACCACGCGGCACGCGACATGTGACACGTGGTGATGGCAGTAACGGCCACGGCCCTCGTAGCCGCAGGCGGGAGAACGGAAAACAAGCAGGGCAGGGTCGCAAATATATAGCCATGCAACATAATAGCTTCCGTGCAGCAGCTCCGTGCATCGCTCCGCTCCGCCAAGTGCAGCACGCGGCCGAGGACGCGCGTATAACACACTACCTACCTGCTTCCTACAACGTACTGTTTATACAACTGAGCCGCGGCTTGCCTTCTGGTTTGGCCCCAAGTACTCGTACGCGAGAGGACACAGCAGCCGGTCAACTGGACTCCCACACAGCACACAGCGCCACGCACGGCACCAGCAGCTGCACAAGCATGCACCACGGAGTGCCCCCACAGCCCCAAGGCGGGGCAGGCAGAGCGCCATATGCCTTCCCATACTTTAACCTGGCTAAACACAAAGCCGTGGAGTTGTAGAGCGGAACGTGGTCTTGGCGGAGTTGTTGACATGTCCGGCTTCGGCTCCAGCAGCATAGCAAACAGAGCTCGTGCGACTGCACCCGCGAACGCACCTGGTGTACTGTAAGGTCCCGTAATAAAGAGTACGCTGGTGCATGCCAGCCCGGCCGATTTGACGCCATACTTTCTTCTTACGAGCAGGAATGGTGGTGGCAACCCACATGAGACCACCAGCCCAAGAACAGCAGCAGCAGCGGCAGCCCGCTCGCCGCCACAGCTGCTGTGTCTACTTCAACAGGTTCACGTTCCTCGTTACACACGGAGAATACTACAAATCCCATGGGTCGTATTATACTTGCCAAATCGGCTTAAGGCCGAGGTGCCCGTGGTGCTCGCACGTAACGAAGCCAGTCGTCAGCATCATCAAACCAAGTACGCTTCTCTTAATAATCCTAGAGGCCTTAAGGCTTTGCTTTTTAAAAATATGAAGCACAAACCCTACAGCGACATGCCGCCTGATCGTACTGTGAACGTGCGTATAAACCCAAACAAAATGGCCAGCGGCCTGTGCCCGGAGAAGATGCGACCTGCCGTAACCAACGCAATAATGCCCCCCCCCCCCCCCCCACCGCCATCGTGGTCACGCAGGCTGCACGGCGCGTTGCAGGTACACAAGTAGAAGATGCAGGAGCAGCGGTGCAGGTCCCGAGGGTCACGAAGACGTATCCATGCGCTGGCACTTTAACCCCCACGGCCGTGCGCGTCAATCCCCAGCTTCCCGGCCATATGCATACGACTACCCACCGTGTCCACCAACCCAACAGAGCCACGAGCGCGCTTGACCAAGCACAAGGGCTCAGGACGGTGCAGTTCCCCTGCATGCCCCCGCAAGTCCAGCCTTAGCCCTCACAGGGTAGCGTGCAATGCGAGGGTGGTTTCAGACCCTCAACGCCACCTTTCAGCCCCTACGCCCCGTATCCTTCTCTCATGCCTTCCATCGACCAGGCAGGAGGCCCGCCTTGCCACGCGGCATGGCTTGCCAGAACGGTCCGCCCCGCTGGGGCCCTGCTGGCGCCTGCTGGCACCGGCACGGGCGCAACACCTCGCCCCATAGGGCTCTGACCGCAAGCCTGCCTTCCCGAACAGCGCACAAACACCCGCGCTATCAGACCATGCCGCAGTACATTTTGGGGCCATCCCCAGGCGCTCGAGCATGCGTAAGCGTGAACACAGTCCCAGGTGTAGTCCCAGGCACAGGCACAGGCCATAGGCGTCAGGCCCCACACCGCACGAGTGCACGCGCCGGCAAACACGTACCACGGGCCGCCTGCCGCAGCACCCAACCGCATCAGGGCTAACCCACCAAGGGCCCCTCCCCAGCGGCCATGCCCCGTCCTGCTTGCCCCACGCAATGCCTACGAGTACCTCGTGCTAAGGTGCCGTACAACGGGTCATGCTAAGTTGCCGTACAGGGGATGTCCCGGACACTTGGACCAGCAGATGCTCTACGCCCATATGGCCAGGAGGCACATGAAGGCTGCACCGCAGAAGAGCGCAGCGAAGCACGCCAGCCGTATGGCGGTGTTGCCCTTGCCTGGGGTGAAGCGACCCATGTCCTCCGCCACCAGCTGCACCAGCGCAATGTACAGCAGCATGCCGCCAGACACGCCGTCGAAGGTGCCCTAGGGTTGGGCGTGGAACAGCGTGTGTATTAGCATGGTGTGGGGCACAGCAGCATGCTGCCAGACACGCCGTTGGGTGTTGTGTTGGGCGGTGTTTGGAAAGCGTGTGGGTTCACGGCAGGCCAGCGGTGTGGATGGAAGCAGCACTTGGCCAGGCACGCCGTTGGGGAGTGACCGCTGCATGCGCAGGTGGGTGAGCATAAGGGTTCGGCGTTGGGTCAATGGTGCCAAAGGAGACACAATGCCGCCGTTGGGAGGTGCCCGCTGGGTGTGGGTATGCCGGTGTCTCGCCCCGACCTTGCTTGGCCCTCCGCCTAACCCCCTCCTGGGTGTGCCGATCCGCCCGCCATGCCCCACCTGGATGGCCCGCGTCTTTTCGCTCTCCGCATCGTAGCTGGATGCGATGGCCATGCCCACAGCTATGCCCACGGGGCAGGTGAGGCTGTAGGTCAGCACCATAGTAAGGCCGTGCCACAGCTCCAGACCACCGCGGACAATGACGGAGGCCAGGCTGATGCCCTGCGTGAGTTGTTTTGGTGCACCAAAATGTTTAGCCCTGGCTTCCAGGGTGTGTTTGTAGCTCAATTATTTGGCGGCAAAGCCCCAGCACCCTGAATGTGCAATGTATGGTGATGGACGCCAAACTGGTGCCCCGTGGCATGCGCGTGGGCATGGGGTGTGTGGATGGGGGGCCATGGCATGGGGCCAGGGGCCGGAGGAGGGAGCTCAGGGAAGGTACCTGGGGTCGTGCGGTAAAAGGATTAAACAGCTGGTCGCACTGAGGTAGGCGATGGCAATTAACTCCCTCCTCCTCCTGAGTTAGGCGATGGCAGTTTGCTTGAACGTTGGACCAGGAGTCCAACGCTACCCAACACCAAACCGAGGGTAAGCACTGTGTGTGGATGGCCAAGCATTGCATATGTAATTGCGGGGGACGTTGAGGGAGCAAGGGGGCCACGCTGGTGCTGTGCTCTCGCCCGCCTTGCTCCTAACTCTCTGTTCGCGCCCTGCCCCTGCCCCAGCCCCCGGCCCCGGCCACGCACCTCGAGCCACTGGTGGAAAGCCAGCGCGATGAGCAGCGCGAGCACCCCCGTCTTGTCTGTCGTATTGACACCCAGCGACAGGCCGATAATGAAGCTGGGGGCGGGAAATGGCAGGTAAGGGCAGCGCACCAGCAGACACAGTGAGGAGCCTGGGGTACAGCACATTCGTCGGCTGCGCCTGGCCGGCAGACCAATGGACGGGGTGCTCCCACGCCAGAACCCACACACGGACAGAGCCACACGCTGCGTGGCGCGGTACCTGGTGTCACGGCATGCAGTGTGCACACGGCAGTAGTACAACCCCCACGCCCACATTGCGCCAGCCCTGACCTGCCCCGCCCCGCCCCCGCCCCGGCCCCGCCCCGATGCAACGTTCGCGCATGGCAATGAACCGCCGCACGCACGGCGGCCGCACCTTCGCACGAGTGCCCTGTAACCCCCGTCCCCCACCTGCCGCGGCCCACCTGTGGAAGATGCACCCCATCTCAAACATGTAGGCGACCACCCGCAGCCGCAGCCCGCCCATCAGCTCCGCCGCGTTGGCGGACAGCCAGTTGGAAGCGGGGCCGCGAGATACACACACGTGGAGATGACCCACGCTTGCCTGCGTGTCACCCGCGACCACCCCCGCCCCCGCCGCGAGTTGCTGCTGCCCCTGCCCCTGCCCCTCCCCCTCGTGCGAGCACTTGAGTGGGTCGCGGGCCTGCTGCTGGTGCTGCTGCTTCTGGCTCTCCAGCCCACGAGCAGACTCCACGTCAGGGTGCAGCTGCGAGCGGGTTGGCTCCAGGACCTTCGCAGCCGAGGGGCTGGAGGCTGCACTGGCTGCTGCCGCGCCGTGCAGCTTGGGGCCGTGGTGTCCGTGGCCGCTGCTGTCGTTGCTGTCGGTGTTGCCGCGGGGCCGGTGTCCCGTGGGTCCATGCGCGTGCGCGTGTGCCTGGTGCGGTGCGTGCATGATGTGCGCTGCGTGTTCTAGCAGCACCATGAGCGCCACACCGAACAGCACGCAGGTGCCGCCAAGGGGGTACTCGATGCCGCCCAGGTCAGCCATCATTTCAACCGCCTCTGCAGGGCGCACGCGGGGGTTGGTGGACAGGAGGGACATTGCGGGTGAGGCACGGCGAAATGGGGAGGGGTCGAGGGCGCTGGAGTGTGTCGGGAGGCTCTGGGGTGTATGCGGAAACGGGCGGGAGCACATACATAAGCGTGCCCGGCGTGGCTCCGCTTCGTGTGCACGCACACGCGGAGGTAAGGTGATTCGGGATGCAGGCGTTAAGGACCTGAAGCACACGGTAACCCAACTGGTGTAAAGGGCATAACACGACAGAGCAAGACAGCCCTTGGTGGGCAGATAGCAGCTGTGCGCTGTTGGCGCTGCTGCTATGTCAGTCAAGGTAGATGAACACAAAAGCCTGCTTGCGCACACACCCATGTGCAACGCAAAGGCATAAAACACTCACTTGGTCCTAGCGTGCGTGCCCATGCGCCCTATCGGGTATGTCCCATACACGCTACCATGCACCCTACCGGATGCGGTACGTACCATGCCCCACGCTCAGCAGGCATGATGTGCGCAATCACCCTTCAGGGTGTGCACCACGCCCCCCGCTCACCCGGAATGATGTGCACAAGCGCCAGCGCCAGAATGATGCCGGCAGAGAAGGCGCGCACCAGGCGAGTCAGGGCGCCGTCGGGGTCCCGGAACACCTGATGGGGGGTAAGGTGGTTGGGTATGTACCATGAGGGTGGGTTCATAGGGGTTGCAGAGAGAGGTACATGTGGGTCAGCATGCCATCTGAGTCGTGGGACACCTGCGGTTGGGTGCAGGGGCGGCCTGGGTTAAGAGCAGACAGGGATTTCCCTGCCGAGCGCCCACTTGAAGGGAGGGGAGAAAGGCGGGAGGCTCCCAGAGCGAGACATAGCAGCTGTGTTGTGCTTCCCTTCGTTGGTACCCCCAAGCCTTTTGGGCCCCAAAGGGCAGGGCAGGGCGCGATTTTGCCATAGTAGTGTCAGTGCCGTGTGGCGTTGTGCGCCTGACAGGGGGTGTGAGCCTGGTTAGGGCGGAGACGACGCCCGCGGCACCGAAGACGAGCGCAGACTGTCGTCCGGGGCTTCGTATATGGTCTAATGTCGCACTTTTTAAGTTCTCTAGGCGGAGGGTTTATCAACTGAACAACGCAACGCGGCTAATTTGCGGCGGCTTCCGCGCTCGGACGGGCTGCTGGCACACCGGCGCCGTGGATCATACCTTTAGGAACAGAGGGGGTAGTCCTCCGATGACTCCTGCCATGAGAATGACGAAGATGGAGGCGATGCGGAGTGCCTGAGTGTTCTCGCCCGCGTTTCCGGGCTCCGCCTCCGGGCCCTGGTCGGCGTCTTCTCCAAGTGTTTCGGTCCCATTTTGCACCTCGTTAAGGTGCCTCAAAATGTCGTGGGCAAGTACCATTGACATTCTTGCCTTACGGCCAGCCAAGGGATAGAGGCCCAGCGCAATACGAGGGTGACAAGTCTTACCAGTACCTGATGCACCCCTAAAGCCCATGTAGGACGGGTTCGCGGGTAAAGGCTTATGTGCTAAAGGGCTGCAGGTACTAACCAGAAGGTACTAACGGTAAACTGCATTTGTGGGCTGTGACCAAAAAAATATCAACTAATTGTTGAAATTTGGAAATATGTTGCACAATAAATGTGCTGCTACGTCTATTCAATGATATCAATATTTATTGATAGCACTTGCGCCGCCCTCGTGGGCCTGTGACGCACGGCGTTCGCGTGGGATCCACACGCCGGGGCAAAAAGGTCCGAGCACAGTCAGTCACAGCCAGCACAACACAAACTAGGAGGACAAGCACCAGGAGTGCACAAGTAAGCCTTGTCTATAATACATAACGCCGTGTCGCGGAGTAGACGGGGCGTGCGGAGGGTCTCTAAACCGCGGGCGTAATTTTGTGTCAGCGCTTCCCTAAATTGCAGCGGCCCAACGTCTAGGTCAAGCGCAATGACATTATTGCATTGTTGCCAAACGCATGCAGCTTATCGCGCATGGTGGTAGGGCAGGGGCTCACTGTGACAGGCCAGTGGTCCAGGGCAACTTCTGGGGCAACTTCAACCCCACCAGAACGGGTTTCAAACAGTTTGACGAGGATTTCCTGCACACCATCTGATTCCTCTCCATGTCTTCTTGCCGTTTCATGGGTCAGGAGTCCTATCGACGTGTTCTACCCCTGCCGTACAGTGTGTGTTGTACAGGGGGTATAAGCAGGCCCCTGATCTGCCGTGGTTGTCGTCCCGTCGGTGCTTGGAAGGCATACACTGCACTGTATGTGCCCGTACAGAGTTCAGTCCAGTACGCAGGTATTGTACGCTTTCGCTGGGGGCGAAGGACGTGGCCAGCCTGTGGCGTGGCCTGTGGCGGGGGTTGTGTGCCAGTCGCCATCTTGCGCGACGGGCGCTCCGAAGTTGTCAGGAACAGGTTATTGTTGAATGTATTCATGTGTAGGACCTTGCAGATTCGCAATATCGGAAGTGGCAAGGCTCGCTGCTTCGCAGGTATGCGCCATGCTGAGCGACAGAAGAGCACAACAACCCCGCAAGCCCAGCTAGTTGCTACCTTGATACTACTGGTAACGACTGAACCCCACATAGGGTCTCCACATCGGCTCAAACGTGGCTTGTGTGCGGTTCGCAGGCGAACTGAGCCTTGTACTTTCGCGCCACAGCCATTCACAGCCCGCATATAGTCTGCTACTAACATGACCATATCGGTCACAGATGTTCTGGAATGTTGTCGAGGGCGTTTGGACACTGGACCACTTTCGCAGTGTGGCACGTGCCGGGTGAGACTGGGTTTGGCAAGGGCTAGGACAGGGGCTAAGGTACCATAGCGGGTGCCCAGTCAGGTGGCTCTAGGAGGGCAGATGCTAGGGCAGTACGGCAGGTGCCAAGGTACAACAGGTGCCGGAGGAGACCCCCTGCGTTCCGCCCTGTGTCCCTGGTATGTTTCCTTTCACATTTGGGTCCCCGTCCAGAGCCCAGCCGACTTACGGATCAACGACCGGCACACGACTACATGAGGAACCCGGCAGTTCCTGTTGCGGCTGCTTGCGGCTTGGCGCACAAAGCAATCTACACGTGGCCTCTGGCCTGCCAACAACGCACCAACATGCCAGTCAAGGGAAATGGCCCGGATGCAAGCGTGCAACATCCACCACGAGCCACCAGCATAGGAGTGCAAGACTACAATAACAAGACGACACCACACACTCCCTTGCAACAGCGTAAAAATTACCACAAACCGTCGGTGTCCAAGGGGTAACCTCGCGAAAAAACGACTGAAAGCTGCTTCAGCCGTCTTGCAACCGTCAACCGCCACGCCTTGTTTTGCGCGGGATTCAGCTGGCCATATGTCAATCTGCCGTCATGTGCGGCTGGTCGCATAAGCTGCTCCTCTTGCGTCTATGCCATGTTGGCCTAGTTGTTGCGGCATTCAGGGAAATTATAGGAGCTGAGGTGGACATGATAGGAGTTGAGGGGGTCTCTGAGCCTAGATACCATAGTGATAGTAATTTAATATAAGTATAGCAGGTTGCAGTAGCTAGGACGTGTGAGGAATGAGCCACGAGGGCAACGCCCTCTCGCCGGCAGCGGACTCCTCCCTGCCTTGTAGCTACAACGTTAATGGCATGAGAAGGACAGCGTGGAGCATGCTGGGCCTGCTCATCACGGTGGCATCCCTGTTGGCTCCCTTGAGCACACGGGCACTGCGCTTTCCTTGCTTGTCGCCATTGGAGTGGCACGACGACCTCCACGGGTGTTACATGGAAGGATGGCTGCCACCGCGCCATGGTTTTTCACGGCCGGTCCTGCGTGCGGACCAGCTTCGCGACCCTGGCGACGTCGTTAAGGTTAGCCTCTCACGTCTGACTGACGCTCTTTGACCGAAGAGAAGCATTGCATGCAGCGGTACAAAGACAACGTACACATGTCACATAGACTTACCACAGTGCACGGCAATACAAGCACGGCTTCGTAGTTGGTGTTCTGTGACCCTCCGCCCACTCCCCCGCTGCTGCCTGACTGCCCCACGCAAACCAATGACCCCACTGGTGCACCGCCGCCTCCTTTACCAAACTACACACCACCTTCATGTCCTAGTGCAACTGGTATTTCTGCCGTTGCAACACCCAGTTCTACACCTGCTAAGGTTGCAATATCCACTCTCACTCGCAACAAGGTGCACCCTGTACCAAGGTGACCCCTACCCCCAGCCCCTTTGCACTCCAGCCCCTACTAGATAACGCACCACCAGCACACGCACTCACTGACCCACATCAGCGCCGCTGGCTACCGCCCCTGCAACCCCTGGCCGTCACACGTATTTGCACTTTGGCCGCGTGGGCATCCGCATCACCACCACTCCTCTTTCCTACGTCCCTCCCGCAACCTGTGTTTGCCCCCCGCAGGTGCACGTGCGCGGTGTGGGCACGCGGCTGAGCAGCACACTTACTGACCTATCACATAAGATTACTGCAATCATAAACAAGAACAGCACGCTGGTTGACCCACATGGGCTCCGTTCCTGCACCAATTGGTACTCCCGCAGGTCCACGCTCGCGGCGTGGGCACGCGGCTGAGCAGCACGCCAGCTGACCCACATCACCTCTGTTCCTGGGACCTGTCTTTGCCCCGCCATATGCAGGTGCACGTTCGCGGCATTGGCACACGGCTGAGCAGCACGCTGGAGTTGGGCAGTGGCGCCACCCGCCGCCGCCACGACGCTGCCTCCGAGGTGCGCCGCGCGGACGGCGCGGAGGTGGTGTACGGCGCCGGCAGGGCGGACGTGCAGGGTCAGCCGCTGGTGCTCACGCTCGAGGTGGGCCGGGGGCCAGAGGTTGGGGGTTAGGCGGGTGGCGCCGAGGTGGTGAACGGAGCAAGGTGACCTGTTTACCTGTATTTCCGCATCCTTGCCTTTTCCTTTCTGTGGCGCTGACCCTTGCTCCTTCACGCCCATCCATGCCGCACCGCAGAACTTCTCGCTGCTGTCGCTGCAGTACTCATTGCACCCATACGCCTTTCCCTCCACCTTCCTGACGCGCCCTACCGCCCACCTCCCGTGCCCACCTCCCCACTACCACTACTTTTTCGCATCACCAGTACGTTGCTCTCTCCCCCCTCCCTTTCCTGCCCCGCAGAACTTCTCGCTGCTGCCGCTGCAGTGCTCCTGGCAACTTTGCGCCTTCCCCTCCCTATCCCTAACGCCCCCTCCCTCCCCTCTCCCCCCTTCTGCCCACGCCGCAGAACTTCTCGCTGCTGTCGCTGCAGTACTCGGTGCTGGTGCACGTGCAGGGGGCGGGCACGGCGCTGGCGGCGGCGGAGGCGGGCGCGGTGGCCAACCTTACTCTGGCGTGCTGCCTGGGCAGGAGCTTCGACGGGTGGTGCGGCAGGTGCGGGCAGCGCGGGAGGAACGGGAGAAAGACGCTGGCGTGGCGGTGCGGCGGTGGGTGCTCGCTGGACCCACCGCCGCTACCTGGACGGACGCACACTTGCGAGCCGAAGGCGGTGGTTCATGGGAGCGCGTGAACACAACCAAAATATGTGCGTTCGTCGTGGGAAGTTATACATGCTCACACGCCCGGCCCTTATTTTACCCTCTGCCGGCCCCCGCCAGGCTTCTGGCCGCGCCCCCACTGGGCATCCTGCCCGCCGCCTCCGCCCCCGCCCCCGCCCCCGCCCCCGCCTCCGCCGCCCCGCAGCCGCCGCCCGACCTGTGCGCCTTCCCCGAGACCCTGTGCTCCCCTGAGGGACGCCTGCTCAAGCTCAGCCTCACACGCGACCTGGCATGCACGCAGCCCGTCCTCCCCGCCCTCATCGCCAGCAGCACCAGGGCGCGCTCCCTCAACGTCGGCGGCGTGCTGGGCTCGCTCTTCAGCGGCGACCTGGCAGCGGCGGTGGAGGCTGCCGTACACGGCGGCGCCGCCGCTGAGGACCTGACGGCGGCGGCAATCCGCTCGCTCGCCAACCTGCCGGACCTCGCCTGGCTGGACCTATCTGGATCGGAACTGGGGGTGCCGTACTCGGCCTTCCGCCCGCTGCTGTCGCGCCCCGGGCTCGTGGGGCTGTTGCTGGCGGGCACGGGTCTGACGGGGGAGCTGGCGCCGACGGCGGTGGCGGCGCCGCCGCCGCCGCCGTCGCCGCAGCCGCCGGCGTGGTGGAGGGGCCCTGGTGGCCGCTGGCGGCACGGCGGGGGCTGGCGGCAGCGCATGGAGGGCAGTTCGCTGCCTCTTGCTCCTACTGGCAGCCCCTACCCTGGGAACACTACCACTGATGCGGGGGATGGGTCGCCTGTCAGTGGCCTGGCCACTCGGGCTCTAGCTGAGACCGACCCATTGGTCACTGGCACGAACAGTACTGACGGTGGCGGCGGTGGCGGTGGTGGTGGCGGGCGGGGGGGTGCGGAGGCGGCGGGCCCGTGCGCGGGCGTGGCGCCCCGCGGGCTTCGTGTGCTGGTGCTGTCTGGCAACGCGCTGCGGGGGCCGCTGCCAGGGTGCCTGGCGGAGCACGGCGAGCTGCAGGAGCTGCAGACGGCGGAGAACGCGGGGCTGACGGGTGGGTCGTGGGTCGAAGCCATTGGTAATCTTGCACTCTGGTACGGGTGCTCATGCTGCATGCAAGGGGTTGCGGTGACAGCGCTGGCTGGCGGAAATAGTTTCCTTGCCAGCAGGCAAGGTGAGAAACCCTTGCTGCCCATGGTTGGCCGTTTTGCTCTCGTAACAGGTCTCGTACCGGGTGACACGCTTCTCGCACCGGGCCTCCGGGTGACACGCCTCTCGCCCCTAGAGACCGTTGTACTTTGACCAGCAGGCACTGTGGGACACCCGCTTGCTGCCCGACACTACGCTGTGCTGCTGTCGCAACCAACAGCACACGTGGCACCCCCCTGCTCCCCTCCTCGCTACACCCCCTCCCACCCCCATCCCCCCGCCCCGCAGCCCTCCCCTCCGTGTGGGCCTGGGCGCTGCGCCTTCGCCACCTGGACGTCTCCCTGTGCCCCCTCCTGGCCGGCCCCTTCACCCTGCTGCCCCCCGGCCTGCTGCACCTCAACGCCTCATTCACGGCCCTGGGCGGCGGCGTGCCCCCGCTGCCCGCCGACCTGCTGACGCTGGACCTGCTGGCGGCGGGGCTCGAACAGGGGATCGCGGGCGCGAAGGAGGGCCCCGGGGGAGGCTGGGCGAGCGTGGGGCGGCTGTCGTACGTGGACGTGGGGAGCAACGCGCTGACGGGGCCCATGCCAGGTGGGGGACGAGGGATGGAAGGAGCAGGGGGAGGGGATTTAGGCGGGGGTTGGGGAAGAGGGCGGGAGCAGGCTTGACGGGCGGCCTCGGGCTGGACGAGGATGAGGGGTGTGGAGAGCTGTCGCGAGCATGTGCGGGGTGCTGAAGAGCCTCAGCGTGGGGCCTCAGCATGTGCTAGGTGGAGGGCTTATGAGGAGAAGTGGGGGCAGCGCGGGGGCGTCGGGTGAGGGTCTGTTGCGACGTGGCGGCGGCGAGGCGCCCTGAATGGAGCCAAGGCACGTCCTTAGCAAGGTCATGCGTGCCGGTAACAAGGGTCAAAGGCCGAAATGTCTAGCAACCCCATATGCCGGCGCTGCAACCAGGTGAAACCATGGCGCCCTTGGCACTGACTAGCTGTGCTTCCTGGCCAACTTCCTGCTGTGCAGCGCTGCCCGGCTCGCTGCTTGTCTTCTACGCCGACAACAACCAGTTGCAGGTGCGCCCTGATTTTGGGGAGAGGGTGTCTCCCAGCGCGTCCGTGGCATTTCACCTCCTACTTACCTCTCGGGTATATGTACCAGTCTAAGACCAGAGCCGTGACGTTGTAGGACGGAACCCGGGTATATGAAAGGGGTTACGCACCTCTGGGGTGCATGAAAGGGTTGCGCACCAAACACGTCACAACGCTGGCATAGGCCCCATCTTGCTGCGTGGAGCATTTGCACACGGAACGGCAGCTGGTGACAAGCAAGCACACCCGCCCACGCACAACCCACAAGCACTTGTGCCGTGGTTACAATGCTGCAATCCTGCATGCATGCCACCTCGTGATGCTCCCTTACCTGTTGCCCAACTGCACCCGCCCCCTCGGGCCCCACCCTGTGCCTTTCCCTGCAGGGCGCTCTGCCCGAGCTGCCCGCTTTATCTACTGCCCAGCTGCCCCCGCCCTGTGCCCCCACCCTCTGCACGCAGGGCCCGCTTCCCGCGCTGCCCGCCAACATGGTCATCTTCAACTGCTCGGCCAACCGCCTCAACGGCAGCCTGCCGCGCAGTTCCTTTGACGTGCTGCGATTACTGGGTGAGTGTGGCTCGGGTTAGCCATGTTTTACGGCACCTCTCCAGTAGGTTTCGCGTGTGCTTTCTGGGTCGAGGCAAACATGCCGGCAGGGATTAGGCCTCGCACTTCACAAGGCGCGTTCTTTCACGGAGCACACTGCCACAGCTCATGCCTCCTTCCTGGGGACTCCCAACCCGTCGCTGCTGTCCTGCCGGCTGTGCCGCCTTGCCCTGTTGCAGACGCCTCGCAGAACAACTTTTCAGGTGCGTTGCGCCGGGTGGGGCGGGGTGGGGCGAGGCGGGGTTGAACGGGGCAGCAAGGTGCATCACAAGGGCAGCAGCCCAGCTGGCACATCGCCATACAGGGTGAGGGCGGGTTGGGGCCGGGCGAGGCGTGGCCGCGACGTGTTGCATGCGCACGGGCTGCATCCAATCCGCCATAGCATCACACCGGCAGCTCTTAGCGCTACACACACGCACACGCCACAGGCAATGTACGGTACGAGAATGCTTGTTGTGTATCTTTGATTTGGCCATGTCCTCCTGATTGCCACCCCGCACAAACTGCCCGCGCGATGCTGCTTGCACCGGCGCGCGCCGAACTTCACCGCCTAGCATACCTTGCGCTGTGTGCGGGCTGCGAGGTACCTGGCTCCTACTTCCCACCCATCAAAAGCCACGCTCCGCACCTCCCCCACCCACTTCGCCACCCCAGCGCACCAGGACACCACCATACCGCTCTGGACCACTTCCTGCTAGTGTTTGGGGTTCCCACAGCTAACATGCCCGCCTTGAAAACTCCTGCCACAACCCCCGACCCGCAACCACAACCCCCAATCCGCAGACGTGCTCCCCGGGGCGCTGGCCGGCAGCGGGCAGCTGCTGTACCTCAACGCCAGCCGCAACGCCCTCAGCGGCAGCCTGTTTCTGTTCGGGCAGCGCCTGAGGCCGGGGTCAAACACCCTACAGGTGGGGAGCGGGGGCGGGTGGGGGAAGGGGAGGGTGTGATAGGGCAGCACCTCAGCGGCAGCCTGTTCCAGTTCGGGCAGCGCCTGAGGCCGGGGTCAAACACCCTGCAGGTGGGGAGCGGGGGCGGATGGGGGAAGGGAAGCGTGTGTTCGGGCAGCACCTGAGACCGGGATCTCACACCCTGCAGGTGAGGATTGGAGGCGGAGGGGGTGCAGCGCCATATGGAGGAGCAACCCCACCACCAATGTGTTAGCCCTTCTAGCCGTACTTCCATCCCGGACTTTTAGACCTGCGACAGTGCTTGTTTGGAATGAGCTGGAATGACCGTCGCACCAGGGTGGTCCGATGGGACGGGTGGGACAAGCTGGGGATAGCAAGGTGTTGCCTTGGTGCGGAGGCACAGGTGTGGGAGTGGGGTGCGGCCAGGGGTATGGGGCGCCTTCTGAGAGTCGTAACGTCCAAGGAACGCCTCTCGGAAGGAGTTCCAGGAGTTGGTAGTCCAGGCCGTCCCCGACTCCCATACCTGTGCCTCGACACCAAGGCGACACCTTGCTAGCTACGTCCAGTTTGAGGAGCGGGTGCGGATGGCTGCTGGCCACAGCGCTCCAACCGACGGTGGATCTGCCCCTCTTTTAGGGCGAGGCGTTCTCTTGGCTCTGCCTTAGGCCGGGCACATGATAGCATGGGGTTGGGGGACGGACCTGCGTGTTCAAGACGCTGACTACAAACTCCACCTACACGCTTGCAACCCCCCTTCCAACCTCATCCCACCCCCAACACCCCGCAGGTCCTGGACCTGTCCCACAACCGCCTCACCGGCCCGCTGCCCTCCAACCTCTACAGCCTGGCCACCTTCGCCGTACAGCCGCCCGTCTCCTCCTTCCCTCGCGTCCTGGACCTGTCGTACAACGCCCTCACCGGCCACGTCCCCGACTTCCTCTTCCGCGCCCTCCCCTCCGTCGTCTTCGCCTGCCGCTGCACCCCCCTCCTCTCCCTCGCCGGTAACCCCCTCACCTGCCCCGCCGCCTCCCCCATCGAATCCCCCCGCTCCCAGCGCGTACTCACCGCCTACCAAATGCGCTGCCTCGACACCCGGACCGGCGCGACCTACGACCTCGCTGACTGGCTGTCGCCAGGCTTCCAACCTGTGACTCTCCCGCCGGCACCGCCTCCGCAACCGGTGCCAACCGGCGACGCAGTAGAGCGCGTCGCGCTGTTCGGGTACGACAAGGCGCGTACGGGCGCGACGCCGCTGGCGTGCCGCGCCGCGACGCTGCCGTACACCGGGCAGGACGACGGCGGGCCGGAGGCGGCGTACGCGTCTGGCCTGGCGGCGTGCCCGCCACGTGGCACGGTGCCGACGCCGTACGCGCTGCTGCCGTACACGTGGCGCGAGGCGCTGGCCATGACGGAGGTCCCCCCCGCGGGGCCGGAGGCCATGCTGCCCGTGTACGTGGTCGGCGGCTCGTCGGGTAAGAGCAGATAGGTACATGCTGGAACGCGCATATGCACTGCTGCAAAAGTCGTGCTGCAGAGTAGCGATGCAGTTGCGGGGACATGGTAGCATATTAACAAGCAGGTACTAGTATAGGGCGAAGCAAGTGGCATGTCCGGCAATTAGAAGCAAACGTCGAGGCAGGCTCCGGCTATGAGCTGTTGATGCGCTGAAGGGACTTCAATTGACGGGACGGGGTGTGTGTTTCAGGGGTGCTGCAGGGCCCGCTGCACTGTATGCCGGGCCGTCAAGGGGCGGCTCATTGCTCGCGGACCCGCCCCTTGTCTCCGCCGCCTGCCCGACCGCCCGCCCGGCCAGACGCCTTGCGCATCCCACACACGCCTCCAGCGCGAACAGACGCGATTGGCGTCTGAGTACTCCTGAGCTTGCCCACGGCTCCACGCCCGCTGCACATCCTCCCCGCCCCTGTCCCACACCCCAGGTCCCCGCTGGCCGCTGGCCAACATCCTAACCTGGCCCTGATCACCATATCCCTAAGCGTGCCTTTGGCCCCGCCTTTCTCCACACCCCTGTCCCACACCCCTGTCCCACACCCCAGGCCCCCGCTGGCCGCTGGCCAACATCCTGACGGTGGTCATGGCCTCCCTAGCCGCCGCCCTGGTGCTGGGCATCGTGGCCTACCTGTGCTGCCACCAGTGCGCCGCCGGACGGGCCTACCGCCGAGAGATGCAGCGCCAGCAGCAGCGCCAGCAGCAGCGGAACGCGCAGCAGCAGCAGGGCGGACAGCCGGCTGCTGCAGCAGGGTCAGCAGGGGGATTAGGGGCAGCAGAGGGGTCCAGGCGGGCGCGGTCGCGGCACCGGGGGCGGAGGACGGAGGGTAGTAGTGTTGGGGCGGCGGGTGTGGCGGCGCTAGGCTTGGGTTCGGAGCGGAGCTGGGCGGAGCTCATGAGTGAGCTGGGGAGGGAGCAGGAGGAGGAGGAGCGGGAGAGGAGGGAGCGGAGGGGGACCGAGGGGGCGGCGGGGGAGCAGGAGCTGGTGGCGGTGGTGAGGAGGGGAAGGGAAGAGGAAGGTGGTGGGGGGGTGGCGGCGGAATTTGCGTTTGCGTCGGTAAGGGACGCGGCGGAGGCGGCAGAGCTTTCGTTTGCGTCGGTAAGGGACATGGGGTCGGAGGTGGAGGGTAGCAGGGGGGGAGGTGCAGGTGGCAGTGGCATAGGTGTGGGAGGCAGCGGTGGTGAGGGGGCAGCAGGGGAGGTGGGGGGGCAGGGTAATGCGTATGCCGCTTTGGTTAGCGTTCTTCGCGCTGGGGAGTGCGCTGGAGTGGAGGTGCAACAGCGGGCGGAGGGGAGCGGCGGGTTGCGGGGTGGGGGTCAAGGGGACGGAGCGAGCGGGAGCGGTGGTGGCGAGCAAGGAAGCGGGGAGGCTGCAGGCCCGTCTGGGGCCTGTGGAGAAGGTGGGAAAGCAGGAGCAAGAGGAGGAGGCGGGGAAGGCGGCTGGAAGGCGGCGGGTGAAAGAGTGCAGCTACATGAGCCGGCGGGGGCAACCGGGGCTGTGGAGCGTGCGGTGCAGGAGGGGAACGGGGTAGAGGCGTGCGAGGCAGCGGAGGAGTGGCATGAGCAGGGAAAGCAGCTGAAGCAGCCGGACCTGATGGGGCTGGGGCTGGGGCCCGGGTGTGGTGGAGGTGGGGGGTGCACGCAGGGGGTGGGGCAGGGGCGGGCGATTGGGGAGCTCGAGGGGCAGGAGGGGGGCGCACCGGGGCTGTGTGAGAGTGTGTAGCCGTGGCACGACCAGCAGCAGCAGATCAAGCAGCAGCAGCACATGGAGGAGGTGAAGCGTTGGTTCGGCTAAGCCACCGGCCAAGGAGGAGGCGTGGGCGGAGGCGGGCGGAGGCCGTGCAGGTGCTGGGACTGGTTCCGTCCCACAACGCCACGGCTTTGTTTCAGGCGCGCTAAGAGGTGATGGGGCTGGTAGGTGCAGGATGGAGGTGCAGTCGACGTGTGGGAATGCGCACGTGTTGTGGCACTCACGTGTCATGGCTTACCGGGCATGCCCGTCGGAAGCGGTGGAACGGTTGGCCTCCTACGGTTGGCCTCCTACGAACTAAGCACTACCGGTAGTGTCAGGCAAGGCAACGCTCCATACTCATGCTGTGGTGTGTACGGAAAATGAGCTGGACGTGTGAGACCCCTTGGTGAGTTGCCATCTCAATAGTAAGCGAGCTGGTGACACGTACGTACGGGCCAAGGGACCCCTCCCCTGGTGCCGATTGTGAGCTGTGGTGCGACAATAGCAGCTTGTTCAGGCACATAAGCCTCTACGATGGCGTTGTGGTGGCCAGTGCTCCACCCCTGCAGCTGCGAATGCTTTTGGCCCACGTATGGGGGTGCCAATTGTGCAGGCAGTTGTATTGCCGTTGCGTGAGAGCAAAGCGGTGCGGCGTGTTGGGGTACTGCGTTGCCTTGCGTGCTGTTGCTGCGTGCGCGAGGTGCAGGGGAGCTCCCCTGGCAAGATGCATTTTGCCTTCCCGATGGCGCTCAAGAAGTAAGCACGACACGGTGTACCCCGTGCTCCGTACGATGCGCGAGAGTGCTGAAGGCCATGGCTATGTAACGCTGGATCCGCTTCTGTGCCTTGTGTGGAAAGGCACTTATCGGAGCGAGGCAGGGGCGCACACAGGGGAGATAGCAGTATTTACAGGAGGGCCAGGGTGTAAGCATGCAGTGTCCATGCACACCTAAGACCTTAGGGGCAGA
>VFQN01004073.1_pt1 | contig 19785 bp, 27 predicted proteins | sample 3512371 | NCBI WGS metagenome assembly VFQN01 (sample SAMN10412370, study PRJNA504923) | tailings metagenome | isolation source: Replicate 2 from Balatoc abandoned mine | place: Philippines: Itogon, Benguet | collected 2017-08-28
CAGGCTGCAGGCCCGCCTCCCGCAGCAGACAGCGCCCGCACCGGTACCAACCCTCCGGATAGGCGCCGCTGGTCAGCCCGAAACAGCGCCGGTACCCGAGCAACGCGCAAGCCCTCGCGTTGCTCGGGTACCTTTAACCGGGTCTCACCCGTGACAGGCCAGTGGTCCAAAAATGGGGCAACTTCAAACCGGCCTAACAAGCTGTCGGACACTTAGATAAGGATTTCCAGCATACCACCGGATTGCTCTCAACGTCTTCTTGCTATTTCAATGGGTCGGGAGTCTTATCTGCTTGTCCGACCCCTGCCGTACAGCGCGTGCCGTACAGGGGGGGTATCAGCACACATGAAGGCCCTGGATACCCTCATTGCCGTCCCGTCGGCGCGTGTAAGGCGCATATCCATTGATTTATATCTACATATGGTTCAGGCCAAAATTGAAAGCGCTTTACACCTCTGCTGGGGGGCAAAAGGCGTGGGCAGCCTGTGGCGGGTGTGGCGTGTCAGTCAGTAGATGTCGCTAATTGGTCACAATGGGTGTCCTGGAGTCGTCAGTAACATTTGTTTGTGATAGATATTCACCATTGAGTTTCACATCGGCGGAAACAACAAGGCTCGCTCTTCACATGTACGCGCCATGCTAAGCGACAAGAGAGCATACGAGCTCCGCAAGCCCCGCTGGTTGCTCCCTCATCGCTACAGATACCAAAATGTCCCTCGCAAGGTCTCCCCAGAGGCTACAGCGCGGAATGCGGGCAGTTCGCAGGCGACATGGGCCTTGTACTATCGCATCGCCGGCAACCACGGCACGCATACAGTTTCATAGAAATACAATGCCACTTAAAAACGTTTTGCATCGCGACTGAGGACGTTTGGACGTTGGACCACTCTCCCAGTGAGGCACGTGCCGGGTGAGGCCCGGTTGGGTACCTTCTGCTTGAAGGTATGTTAAGCTTGGGCTTACGCACCTACGACAACCAAAATAAACAAGTAGTAGAAATAACTAGGCACTGCAGCACGCTACGTAAAGGTAATAGATTCATCACCGCGCTCTGCGGCCGTTAGCGATGGTAAAACCGTGTTAAACCGCCCCACTATGTGGCCAGATTTCCGCAATTCCGCAACTTCGAAGCCCACCCCTGCGCCTACCCCGCCCGGAGCCTGAGCCTACACTGGAGCCTGAGCCCACTCCTGAGCCCACCCCAGAGCCCGAACCCACTCCGGAGCCCACCCCTGAGCCTACACCGGAGCCTGAGTCTACACCGGAGCCTGAGCCTACACTGGAGCCTGAGCCCACTCCTGAGCCCACCCCAGAGCCCGAACCCACTCCGGAGCCCACCCCTGAGCCTACACCGGAGCCTGAGTCTACACCGGAGCCTGAGCCTACACTGGAGCCTGAGCCCACTCCTGAGCCTACCCCGGAGCCTGAGCCCACCCCGGAGCCTGAGTCCACTCCTGAGCCTACACTGGAGCCTGAGCCCACTCCGGAGCCCACTCCTGAGCCTACCCCGGAGCCTGAACCTACACCGGACCCTGAGCCCACTCCTGAGCCCACCCCAGAGCCATCTCTCAGGCCGCCGCCAGGCACCAAAAGGACCCCAATCCACTGTACAGACCACCTTACGCGCCCACTGGCCGACATGAATAGAGTTTGGTCCGGGATGCGCGTGCGCTGTGACAATCATCATTTCAACGGTCCGGTGCGCTGGCGCCTGGCCTATGTACCCCACACACGCCCATGCGCACGCCCCACACATGACAATAACATCACACCTTTCAGATGAGCACTTGGGCGCAGTCGCACGAGCTCTGTTTGCCCTGCTGCTGGAGCCGGCGACGGACATGTCCACACCTCCATCAAGACCAAGTTCCGCGCCAATAACGGCACGCGTGCCGTACGGCTTCGTGTTTAGCCTAACATATATACACCACACGTCATGTCAACACAACGCGCATGCGTTGTGCTAAGCCACTTGGGACTTTCGCGGATTGGGTTCTGTGTTTGAAAAACAATAGTACAACACCCTGCTGGCTGCTGACTCGCCGCCGAAAGCACTGCTGCATTTCACAGCAGGACGCATACCGTTACTGAACAGCGCACGCTGGCGCACGCATAGCTACAACGCATGCGGACTGAAGCCCTGCCTGTTTCCACTCCTGCTGCGCCCCGCACAACCTGCCACTCTGCCGGCCACTGTTCACTGCACACCACTGCTCACAAGCTTGGTTCCGACGTTATCTACGCACTGGCGTGTCGTGCAAGCAGCACTGCACTCCACGAGGGAGGTCACAGCCTACGCCCCGCCCCTTGTCCCGATCGCCCACCGGAATGTGCGCGCCGCAACCCTCCAGATCCAGCATTGGCGTGCCCCACTGGCCTACCGCCTTATGGGGTATGCCTTTTCTCCTGATGGAGGCCCCCTCTGTAACTATTACTGTGACTGTGACTGTATCCTACCGCCGTGTGGCCCTGAAGGTGCGCACCACCGACAGCCCTCCCAGCCCCGTGCCGCGCACCACCGTGTCCCAGGGGGTGGACACGCGGAACTGGAAGTTGATGTCGTTGTACCGCAAGTACGGCGCATCCGGGTCGTACGGCCGGATGGTGCCCTTGTACAGCACGTTGGGCACGGCGAGCTTCCACACGTAGCCGCCCATCTCCACCTGCGGCCGGAGTGCGTGTGCGACGTACGTGCGGAGTGCCCGGTGTAGCACAGGCAGCATGTGTTGGTCCTACAAGGTGAAGATTGGTTCCTCAGCACCCCACGTGCCTAAACGCTTCCTTTCCTTTGTCAGGTACCGCGCCTACATACACGTACCCTTCAAGGACCCGTCCCAGCCTCACCTGCTGCAGCAGCTTTTGGCTACCACAAACACTTAAGCAGCCGCCTCCTAAACTCCAGCCAATCAATTTAAGCGCCCGCCACAACAGGATGTCGTATTGTGCCGTACCTGTGGCGGCCACGCGCCCGGCGGCGCCGCCAGCGTGACGCGGCCCGCCAGCGGCTGCCCCGTGGCCCCGTCCAGCAGCCGCGCCCGCAGCCCCAGGCGTGCCACCTCCGCCAGCCGCAGCAGCGGCCCGCGGTGGGCACCGTACAGCGCCGCCACGTCGGGACCGGGGCGCAGGGGAGTTTTCCTGCGGGGGTAACGCGTGTACGGAAGGGTGTGAGGGTGTGGGTAAGGAGCCCGCGGGAAGGGCGGGCGGTGGGCGCGGCAGGGAATGGCCGGTGCAGAGCTGGTTGGCATGGTGGGCCACACCGTCCTGTCAAACTTCATCTGATCTACCTACCTCTCGTGCAGCTCCAGTGTGAGCATGTGCAGGCGCTGCGCATGGTGCGCCCAGTCCTGTAACGTGCCCAGGGAGGGGTACCACCTGGGGGGGGGGGGTCAGGGCGGTGGTATGTGGAGGGAATTTCGGAGCAGAGGTGGGGCCATGGCCGTAGGTGATAACGGAAACATTGGCAGCCACCATCAAAGCATCCTGACTTTTGTGGAGCAGTGGCAGCTTTAGCTGCACGCGAAGGCGGGTTACGGACTGTTCGTTGGATGGTTGGTTGGTTGGTTGGCAGGGTCGGGGCGGGTGGGGCCAGCCAGGGGCCAGGGCGCGTGAGGGTGCACGCATCGGCAGGGGTCAGCCGGCTGCTCCCCATGCGGCCTGGGAGCTGGAGGGCCGCACACCCCCACCTGGCGCCCTGCGTTGTGCCGTTGACGAAGGCGCCCATGCCGAACGGGTCGGTCTTGGTGCCGTACATTTCCCGGTTGGCGGCGGTGTAGGCGTTGGCCAGCAGGTCGGGCAGCCGGCCCTCGGGGCTGCGGCAGTCGGTCAGGGAGCCCTGGGAGGGGTAGGGTGTAGGGCAATGCAAGTGATAACGTTGGACCTGCACCTTAGTGTGCAGATGGAGTCACTCTGTGGGAAGGCGGCTGGCAGTTGGCGGCACCATGGCACGGCGACTGCAAAGCGGTGTTGAAGGTGACGGCAGAGTTGCTTACACACGTTTAGACGGGCGTGCGTGGGGCGGTGTGGGTTAGGCATGACGGGGCACAGCACCGCGGCCAAGGGCGGCTGAGCGAACGCGTGTCCCGTGTCCTGTGCCACGTGCCCGCCTCCGCGAGGTGCGCACCGCGTGCTGGGGCACCCGGCTGACCGCCGCACAGCAACGGTGCAGGGCACTATGTTCTGTGCAACGTGCCCCCACCACACACGCACCAAGCTGTCGCATGCGTCCAGGGCGTACGACGCCACCAGCGCCCCTCCGTGCAGGTTGGCGGACAGCGAGGGGCGGGCGGCGGCCAGCCAGGAGGTGACGGCCTGGGGGCGGGCTCGGGATAGCAAGGGAGGAGAGGGGGCCCCGATCAGGAGCACCGCACGAAGATTGCCCCAGTGAGTGCCGCCCGCCAATGGTAGATGGATTTCACAGGGGTTACGGGCATACACGGTGGTGGATGGGCGTATGGACCTGGGATGCAGTTTCAGGGGACTGTAGGGGGAAGGAATGGGAATGGAGGGAGTGGGGAGCCAGGCAGGAGGCAGGGTGCAGCTGGCTCACACTCCGCTATGGGTCAACCCATGGTAACGTACGGCGACCCTGCGGGACGCTGCCCCACCCCACAGCCCACACCACTCCACCCGGCCCCAAGTGCCCCCGATCGACCGGCGCCGGCGCCTCGGCTGACCAGCCTGCGTCCTTGCGCCCCCCCGCCCCCCGCCCTGATGCTACCCACCCACCTCCGTCTCCGGCTCCATGCCCCCTGGCCCGCCGTACAGCAGCCAGTGTACGGCGGCCGGGTAGGCGGGGCTGCCGTCGGGGGCCGCCAGGCTGGCCTGCAGGGGGCCGGGAGGGCCTGCGGGGGAGCGTGCGGGAGGAGGGAGTGGCAGAGGCGAGACGCCATGACGTGCGCCCATACTTTCTAAAAACAGTGTCATGCGCCCATGCGCAAGTCCCGGCTTGTTTGAACGCGCAGTGCAAGGGAGTGCACGTGTTAGCACACCGCTGCCCGTGCGCCTTGCTCCCGGCCGTGCAGTGCTGCGCCCAGGCAGCTGCCGCACGCACCGTACGGGAAGTCGGGCGTGAGGACGTTGCGGTTTAGGTCCACCCCGTTGGCGTTCATGCGCTGGGCCGCCGCGAAGCCGTCGGGGTTCATCACAGGAACAATGTACACCTGAGAGAGCAGGTGGGGTGAGCGCAGAGCAGCAAAGTAACGGAAATGAAGTAACACGCGCAGCAGAACACAGAGAGTGACGTGAATGTAGGAGTAGTGGGGTACCAGGAAAAGTACGAGTGACGCGTAACGTGTGGGAGCTGGTGGGGCGGAAGCGGTAGCGCAGCAGAAAGCAACTGCGTGCATGCTCCCGTAGCGGCACGTGGGGAGAGCGGGTGCAAAAGCGCAGCAACAAGCCTAGGGAGGCGTGGAGATCCGGCCCTTGAGGTGCCTTGTGTCCCACGCAGCCCAGTTGTGCTGTACCAGGGCCCCACGCCGTGCCCCCACGTGCCACCTCCCCATGTACCACCTCCCCACATGCAACCGCCGTACCCACCACAGTGTTGTCCACAATATCCTGCGGGGTGGCATGCAGCAAATCAGTGTGTAAGCAACACTGAGCGGCGACAGCGGTTACGTGTATGAATAGGAACCAGGGGCGGCTGTCAGTCAGCATATCGGCATGGGTGGCCAACTGCCTACAAACCGTTACAAAATTACTTATTCACTCTGACGACCCAGCACCCATCCTACCTCCATTTGCAGCCCAGACAGGCATCCTGCCCCCACCTGCTCCCACCTGCCCCCCTGTTCCCCCGGCCCCACCTGCACCCTGCCGTCCCGTGGCCCCACGCACAGCTCCCTGACCAGCAGCAGCAGCAGCACGCCGTTGCTGGGCTCGTCGCCGTGCATGGAGCCCACGTACTGCGGCGGGCGGCGCAGGCAAGGCAGTTGCAGGGGTGCGCTCTGGCACAGGCGCTGCGTAAAGGTTCCTGCAACCCCGTACAAACCGCCACCGCTTTATAGGCTCCCGGCAGAGCCTGGCGCACGTCAAGAGCCGCACGGCACGTCCAAGCAGAGCTGTTTCAGCAACGTTAGCTGCCAGCTGCATCCCCACGGTGTAAACGTGTACGGTACCCACCAGCCGCCAACGATCAGCAGTGACATGTACACGGGCGGGCGCATGCAGCAGGGCCCCCATGCACGTCCACGCCACGTGCCTTCCCCGCAGCGCCCTTTCCCCTCCTCCTGCTGCCTCACCGCGACACGTGGCTTGGGGAAGGGCAGGTCGGGATGCGCGGCGTCGGGGAAGTGCGGCTGCGCGGCGTCCCCCGCCGTCAGCAGCCACAGCTCACGGCCCAGCGCACTGGGGGGTTGAGGTGGGGGGAAGGGGGGTAACCGCAGAGCGGCAAAATAACAGAACCGGAAACGGTCGGCGGCAGGAAGGGGGGGAACAGGGAGGGCTGGGCAGATGGGGGAGGGGGGTGTTAGGCGGTAGGACGACAGACGAAGGGGAGGGGGGTGGCGGCCAAGGGGAAGGGGCTCTCACAGTCATGGGCAGCAAGCATTGAGGATGTGTCAGTGGGCAGGGGCGGGGTTGCGGGAGCGGGGCCAACACGCTGTGAATTTCCAGTGTGTAGGGCGGGTGGGCCCTGCCAGCCTGCCCCTGCCCAGTCCTTACTCCGCCCCTCCTTCCCTACCGGCCCTGCCTCCCGCCTTCCACCCCGCACCTCCTCTGTATACAATTTTTGTCCCCTTCCAGAGCACAGCCCCTTCCCACCTCCTGCCCAACACCTCCAGGCGGCACAGCCCCCTGCTGGCCGCCGCCACCGCCGCCAGGAACGCCGAATACTGTTCGTGCGTGGGCAGGCCACGTGTCAGGTCCAGGAGGGGCCCGCCGCCACCGCCACCGTCACCGCCGCTGCTGCTGCCGCTGCTGCGCCCGCCGTCGCTGCGGCCCAGCAGGACATCGCCGTCGCCGCCGTCCCCCTCTCCACCACCGCCGCCGTCGCCGACGCCGACATTCTCGTGCTCTTCCGGGGGTGGCGGTGGGGGTGAGCGGGGCCGGGACAGTGAACGCGGGGATGGGGGCGGCGGCCGTGGGGGCCGCGGCGGGCGGGGCGGGGGAGGTCTATGCCGTACGGGTGACGGGGGCTTAGTGGCAGCCGCTGCTGCAGCAGCAGCAAGGGAAGCCCCGGTGGGCGCTTTCCCTGTCGCGGAAGCGGACTTGGAGGAGGTGGAGGCTGTTGCTGCTAGTGTTCCTGCTTCTGTTGCGACGGTGTGCCGGAGAGCTGTGGATTTGTCATCCAGCCCTTGGTTCGGGGCGTCAGCAGCTGAGCGCTGGAGTGCATCGTTTGGTGCGACCCCCTCCTCCGCGACGTGAGGGTCTGTCATGGTTGGGATGGCATTTGTTTGGTGTTCAAGGGGCGAAGGGCGACAGACTTGAGGCCACAGCGATGAAAAGACGCCTACTGGATTACTAAGCGTACGAGATCGGTGGTTGGTCTGTGGCGGGCGCGCCTAAGTGCTTGAGCCTGACCTTACTACAGTGATGAGATGCTGGCTTTGCATGCAATCACCGGTGCTTGCAGCTGTGATGCAGCTGCGGTGCCAGGCGCGGATGTTCGCTTGACAGAAACATTCCTTGCGAGCCCCTTGCTGCGTGGTGCATGGGCATGTGCAGGCAGTGAAACATTCAGTGACATTGTGACATGGCGTTTATGGTGCACTTACGGAGCTTCTCCAGCTGTGCACGCCAGTCGGCAGGTATCGCAGGGCGCTCTCCACCGCGAGCGACAATCGTCCAGGCCAAGCAGACTACTAGAATACGTGCTACATGTGTCATTGCATATGTACAAGCGCGCGGCCGCAACGGCGACTCCAGGGTTACACGAACGACGCTGCAACTGTCGGGGCAATGTGTCTATGTGCTCAGGCGCACAACAACTGAGCGATTACAGCTGAGCCCGATTGCTGACATGTGCAATGAACTGCTTCAACACGGTGTGGGGTGTGGCAGCAAGCCCACGCGCCCGGCAGTAGAAGGGTCGCGCATCGTTGTACAGTGCCAGAACGGAAAACGGCTCGCGAGCAGCTGAGGAGAACATGTTGCACTTTAACGTGCAGGATAAATTCAATTGCTTCGCACCGTGCTCCCCTACCCATACCCATGACCACGACGCAACACCTCTCATATTGTTTACAGCACTTCAAGCTGCAGGTGCTCCATAGGCTAGAGTGCGATATAGAATTGTTCCACGATTCATCTGTCCTACATCGAGCAGTGTGTTTACTGATGCTGCAGACGCCTGGACCATGGACGCGACTCTCTTCCGTCCACGTGTAGTCGCACCGGTTGCGTGAGCCCAGAGTGCTATACTTATCACGTAAGGCTACCAGTAGTATAATTCGTACGATGTTACAGCGAGGAGGCCGAGCCTTCTCCCCATAGACCAGGCGGCGCGGCCAAGTCAGCCTTTTGCAGCCTGAGAACACAGCAATTGCAAAGTATGCAGACGAAGCTCTTGTCTGGTGAAAGTGCAAACAGTGCTCGCTTGGCCACGCCCGGCCCAAGCGTCCGTCCGCACCACCAGCCCTCAATGGCCGCCCCAGCCACCCGCCGCCCGCGCTCGACCCGCGGCCCCCATGCGCAACACCCGGAGACTGGCCTTGCTGCCTGGGACTTCCTGCGTCAGCACGCGCCAGGGTGGGGCTGGGGCTGCGAGGCCCCGTCCAAGCGCACGCGGGTAACCGCGCGCGCCACCGCCACCCCCCACCATGCCCCTGCTGCGGCCCGCACGGAACCCCCGGCCGGCGCCAGCCGCCCTGCCTGGCTACGCCCCGTGGGCCTGCAGCCCCCCGGCCCAACGTGGGAAGCACAAGCGGGCACCACGACCTCACTGCCACCACTGCCACCATCGCTCCCCCGCCCGCACTTTCCAACGAGCAAAACATCAGCAGCGGGGCCGGGACTACCTGCAGCGTACCAAGGGGGCGGCTTTGACGGTCCTCTCCCCTCAGCCATGGAGCGGCGCCTCATGCGGCCCCTCACCCGCACGACTCCCCTGTCCAGCCCCACAACGCAACGCCATCCCCTCCACCCTGGCGTCATGTTCAGTCGGCATGAGGGCGAGGCCAAGGGCCAGGGCCAGGGGCCGACGGACCACACCCAGCAGCAGTCTCCCTACACGGCAGCGGGTGGCCTCCATCTTGTGCCACACGGAGCTGCAGCCAGTGCTGGCGCGGCCTGCGAGGCAGCACCAGGCGACGCCGGGGCGTTGCCAGGGGCAGGGGGTGCAGTGGTTGTGGCGGCGGCGGCGGGCAGCCCCCACCTGCCGCGGGGAGGGCCGGGCGAGGTGGAGGTGGGTGCGGGGGCAGGAGACGCAGCCGGGTGGAGGGCGCATGGCAGAGGCAGCCGCGGTGGCGGAGTCGACCGGGTGCCGCCCAGCGTTGACCGCGGCACAGGGACTGGCACTGGAATTGGTCCGCCAGGGCCCGACAGCCGTGCGCACGACCGCGCCCGCGCGCTGACCCGCCGCCTGCGGTCTGCGGGCACGTGGCGGGAGCTGAGGGCCCTGCTGCTGCCGGACGCACCGGACCCGGGAACGGCAGCACCGCCAGCAGCAACTTTGACCACATCGTTGCTAGAACCGCCACCAGAATCAACAGCAGCGTCGTCAGAAGCTAGTGCAGGGCAGCAGCGGCAACAGCAACAGGCACACGTGCCGTACACGTACAGCGCGCCTCGCCCCGACGGTGTCGTACTGGACGGCATCCATTTACTGACGGCGGCGCGGCGGCTTAGGGACGTGGCGCCATGGCTCGGGGGCAGCGGCGCTGAGGCGGGCAGTGGTGGAGGCGACGACAAGGCAGCCTGGGGCGGGGGCGGCAGCACGGCGACAGGGGCAGGGGCGGGTGGGGCGCCGGCGGCGGTCCGGCGGCGTGGGGCTGAGGCCGCCACCTTGGAGCGGCAGCGGCAGCGGCAGCGACACCTGGGGCAGGGGCACCAAGCCCCCGGGATGGGCGGCCGGAGCGGGGCGAGAGAGCGGGCGCTGTTCCGAGCCTTTGTGGCCGAGTTCACGGAGCTGTGCAGGTGGGGTCCAGCGGGGGAACGATGTGTTGGCGTTGGGGTCTGGGGCATGGGGGCGGGTCTTGTTAGAGGAGTACCATACGTGGACGGCAATGGGGAGCGGACCCTTTATTGGGTGCACTCGCTGCCATCGGCAGTGAATACGGCCTGGGACAGCTCCCGTGCCGTCGCCACCCCAGACACCCTCACACTAGTCATGCAACTACTTCTACATGTGTTCACCTCTGAACACCTTCGTCTTGTGTCTGTGCGCGTGCCCGCAGGCCGCACCTGCCCTTCCTGGCCCCTCCCGCCCTGGCGGGCCTGCTGTACACGCTGGCCGTACTGCGCTGCCCGCCCGCCCCCGACTGGATGCTGGACTGGCTGCGCGCGGCGGGCGCCCGCCTGCCGTACTTCGGGCCGCAGGAGCTGTCCAACGCCCTGTACGGCCTGGGCATGCTCGAGTACGACCCTGGGGACCCCTGGCTGGAGCGGTACTGCCGTGTCGTGTTGATGTACATCCCTGCACCGGCAGAATCAGTAGGTTCGGCTGCCGCTGCTGCTGCTGCTGCTGCAGAGGAGGATGATGAGGAGGGGGATGTAGGCGTGGCGGAGCAGGCGCAGGGCTCCTCCGGGCCCAGCTTTACGCCGCACGGCCTCAGCCAGGTGCTGTGGGGCTTCGCGCGGCTGGGCTACCTGCCCGCCCAGCCGCACGCCATGGCCTCCCTGTGCGGCGAGGTGCGGCGGCAGCTGCCCGGCTTCACGTCGGAGGGCCTGGCCAACACGCTGTGGGCGCTGGCCACGCTGGGCCACGTGCCGCCCGACCCGTGGGTCGCGCGTGCCGCTGCCACGTGCCTGCGGCTCATGCCCGGCGCGTCGTCGTACGACCTGTCCGTGTACCTTTGGGCGCTGCTGCGGCTGGGCCACGCGCCGGGCCGCGGCTGGCTGGCTGGCTACCTGGCGGCCGCCTACCGCCGCCTGCCCGCCGCCACGCCGGAGCACGCGGCGCGCATGCTGTGGGGGCTGGCCAAGATGCAGCTGCAGCCGCCGGGTGCGTGGATGGCGGCCGTGGGGACCGGGCCGCAGTGTGCTACGTGCCGACAGTCGCCTTGGGGCCCTGTGGGGAGCACTGCCTCCTGTCATGCGGGGGCCTACCATGTGTGTCGTTGTCACACGTGCCAATCTGTCGCGTGCCATGTCGCGTCGGCGCATTTCCTCATAATAGCACAGAAGGCAGTGACCTGCTCTCTTCCCCTTTGTCCGCCCCCCTCCCCACAGGCGACTGGCTGCGCCGCTGGCTGGACTGCAGTCTGGTGCGGCTGCTGGAGGCGCCGCCCACCACGCTGGCCACCATGGCCTGGGCGTTGGCCACGCTGGGGTAGGTGGGGGGCGGATTGGGGTGGGGGTGGGGGTGCCCGGGGGGGGGGGGCGCTGGGGTGGAGTGGGTGCCGGGGGAGTGGGGGAGTGGGCGGGGCGGCAGGGCGGGCGAGGGCAAGGGGGGCCTGGGTAGGTAGGGGTAGGTAGGTAGGGTGGGGCACGGCAGGGTGCTGATAAGGGCGCGGCACCACTGGCACGGTGGCAGTCTGTGACGGTTGACGTGGCTGGTGCACTCTGCCGCATCCTGAAGTACGCACACGCACCCCTGTACGATTACCGGCTCATAGTTACTCACGACCCACTGCCCATCCACCCACACGCCCATGCTCACCCCTCCCGCGCTGCCCACTCCTGCTGCACCCCCAGCGTGCGGCCCTCCCGGCGCTTCTCCGACACGCTGCTGCTGGCGGCGTGGGAGGCGCCGCTGCGGGCCTTCTCGCCGCGGGACCTGGGCACGCTGGTGTGGGCGCTGGCGGCGGGGCGCACGCTGCCGGAGGAGGCGTGGATGGACGAGCTGTGGTGGGTAGCGGGGTGGGGCGCGGGATGCAGGCAATATGATCCCGATACGGGTGCAGGCATACAAGATTGGGAGACAGGGTGTGGCGAGGAATAGCAACTGGGTGGCAGGTCGGTGGCGTGGATGGACCAGCTGTGGTGGGTAGCGGGTGGGGTGGGGGTGCAGCCAGCGCTCCGAAGTACTAAGCGTTACTGCATCTCAAGGTACACCAGGAATGCGTGGATGAGCGAGAGCGCTAGCTTGGCAGGACAGGCCGGTGGTGCATCCGTGCATGCATGAGGCACCACGTGGCGGCACGTGCGGGAACCGGAGCTCGTCGGGCAGCCTCCAACGCAACCCATGCACTCCTGCCTGCCCGCCACGCGCCCCCCCCATGCGCGGCCCCCATCAGGAGCGTGTCGTACAAGCGCATGCGCGCCTTCGCGCCCCGCCGCCTGGCGCTGCTGCTGTGGAGCTGCGTCACGCTGGGCCAGGCGCCCAGCGCCACGTGGCTGGCGGGCTTCGAGGCGGTGACGCTGCCCGGCATGCGGCACATGGGCCCCGAGGCCTGCGCGCTGGCCGCATACGCGTACGGCATGCTGGAGCAGGCGCCGTCGCACGAGTGGATGACGTCATTCTACGAGTGTACGGCAGCGGCCGAGTTTGAGGGCTTCACTGCGCTGGGGCTGGAGCGCGTGATCTGGGGCCTGGCCAAGATGGGGCTGCCCCAGGACAGCCGCCCCGCCGACCCGTGGGTCGCGGCGTTCCTAGAGGCGACTGTACGGCAGATGGGCGAGATGTCGTACGGTAACGTGGCGAACCTGATGTACGGGCTGGCGGTGCTGGGCGTGCGGCCGGGGGCGGGGTGGCTGCGGTGCGCCATTGGGCGTGTGGGGGAGCTGATGGAGGACTTTGGCCACACCACGGCCAGCAAGCTGGTGTGGGCGCTGCCGCGGCTGGTGGCAGGGGACGGCGGCGGCGTGGGGCAGGCGGAGCTGGCGGGGTGGCAGCGCGCGCTGGAGGCCCGGCTGCGGGAGGTGTGCAGCCGGCCGCGGCAGGAGGTGGAGCGGGTGGCGCTGGGGAGCGACGGGGAGGGGGACGGGGACGAGGGCGACGCGTGAGGAGGTGCAACTGCACGGCGCCGGTGGGGAGCAGGCAGGGAAGCGGGGGGCTGCTTTAAGCATGAACTGCAATGTGGTTGAGCCGTAGGGGCCAGGAGGATGCGAACGGCCTTCGTACCGTTTGTTGGTAGCTGGGGCTGGGGAATGCTGCAGGTGTAGGTTACTGACAGTGGTCAGGAAGGAGGGTTAGATAGGAAGCAGGGAACGCAGAGACTAACCGTTTAGGCGCTTAGGCTGGTCAAGGGTGGAGCAGTGGTGCAGTGCATATGTAACTGATGCACGTTGGCTCGTGAATCGTGGGAATACGCGGTGCGGTTACCGGTATGCCGCTGCTTATGGGGTGAGGAGGTGCTACGTTTCAAACCTACTTGCCTGGGTTGCTATGGGTCTGCCCGACCCTGCCGTACGCCGGTACGCATGTAAACAGGTGTACTTGTACGTTGTACCCTTGACTGTGGTTTTCCCGTCACGACCAGAGTCCTGTCTAAGGATGGAGCCGCCCGCTGAAAGCACGCAAGCACGGAAACCGAGCACGCAAGCTGCTACACCGTACCAGACATACGCAACAAACAGCAGTAGGGACGCCAGCAGCGGCTGCGCACCGAGCATTGTCACTGAGCTTAGCTGCTGCCTGCTGCATGGTTGCTCTGGGACAGTTCGTCGTGTGCGGCAGCCTGGAACGGCCCCCAGCCAACCACCCGTGTACCCCACGCGTGTACCCTCCAACATGGCTTTGGCACTGCACAGCACCCTCCGCCCGTGCGCCGTGCATGCCAGCAGACGCCAAGGCCCCTTGGCCAACTGCTACCAAAGTAAACCAGGCTCTACACTCGGCACCTGCCCACATCCGTCGTCACTGCCTCAGCCCCGTAACGCAGGGTTGCCGTCAGTGGCAACGCAGTGTCACCGATATTCCTTTGGTAAAGTGAGAAGAGCAAACGTGTCAAAGTGTGGCGTTGTGGCGCCACGCGCACCACTGCCCTGTCGCCCTCGCCCATGTGGCCGATCTGGTCCGATGGTCAGTCGTTGCTTGTGCACGCGGTTTACATGCCGCAATCACAAACCCAGCACACACAATCACCCCATCCTCAAGACCAAGTGCAGTCCAACGGCACGCCATGGATTTGGACTGGACCAAAGGAACCCCTATCCACAGCGACTAAGTGTTCTAGGCCATGTGTGAAGCAACCATCGCAACAGGTGCATCCCACTGGCTGGCACCCGCGGCAACCAACTGCCACAAACACAATACGCCGGGCAGCCGTGCACAGGACCGCAGTGCCTCATATGCATGTTATGAACTGCAACGCCGCCCTACCTGACCTGGCCGGGACGCCTGCAGTCTGCGTGCCGCCTTGGCAAGACTCCCTCAGTTCCTACACCACCACGCCCACGCCGCCCATGCACTGCAGGCAGGCAGCCTGCCCCAATCTACCCCCCATGGGAACCCCATGAAGCCAATGTGCCCCTCTCTGTCCCCATCCACCCTCCTGGCCCATCCACTGGCCCTCCTCCACGCCCCCAGCCACATCACTTGGCCACCACCTCCCCCGGCGCCTTGCCCGCCGCCGCCTCCGCGTCGTCGAACTTGAACTTGCTGGCGTCCCACACCTCCTCGAAGCCCGGGAGCTGGCCGCTGCCCTCGTTCAGGCCCTGCGCCTGCCGCACCCGCAGCCGCTGCATCAGCAGCACGGCCAGGCCCGACAGCAGCACGGCCGCCTGCACCATGTCCGCCACCACGCCTGGGAGCGGGGGGGCGGGGGAAGGGGGCGGGGGCGAAGGGACAGGGCGTAGCGTGGGTGCGCGACTGGGATCAGGCCAGCTGGGCTGGGGTAAAGGGTTCATTGACTGTGGAAGGGCAACGTGCAACGCAGGCCAAGCCCCGCCCGACCTTGTCACGTGCGACAACGGTAACCGCTACCTGGTATCCCGCAGCGGCTAACACGCTCCCCGCGGGTTGGCTGCCCGTCTGTACACCAAGCCAGTACCGTCAACATCCTGCCTCGTAGGAAGCTCAGTATCGGGCTGTGCATCCGACACCCCGCGTTCACGCAGCACTACTCACTGTAGGGGTCGTCCTTGACGGACTCGTGCCAGTCGGTTAGCACCGACACCCCCTGCAGCAAGCGCTCCCCGCCGCACAGCACGGTGAAGACCAGCACCCAGTTCTCGTACACCTGCCGCTTGTACAGCAGGAACAGCTGGGGGACCAGCACCACTGCCTCAAGGTACACCGAGAAGGCGTGGCAAATCTCCACGATGACCTTCACACGATTCAGGAAGATGGCCAGGACCAGGCAAGGTGCGACGAGGATAGTCCGCGGGAAGGTGTCGAGATCTCCGTCGTATGTTTGTGACGCTGGGGAGTAGCGCATCAGGAGGACGGCGGAGAGCGCCGCGAGCAGGTGAAAGACCTTCACCAGTGTGTCGCCGAGGCCCACGTACAAGTACAGAAGGTCCAGGTATCTAAACACGTAGATGATCAGGTAGAGCTCCATTGTAATTAGCGACACGCCCCGGCAGTTCCGGTCCCACAGTAGCTTAAAAAGAAGCAACGACCGCGAGAGACCGTGAAGCAAGCCTCCCCCTACCAAGGCCGAGCTCATAGTGAAAGGGTTGGTTGCGTCCATCGTTCCTCGCTAGCCCCCGCAGGCAGCAGCAACAAGTTTGGGCGACCTGCGCAACTGCCGCGACTGGGCTGAAGCGAGTACAGGTCTGCAAGCGACCACCAAACTATCTATCTCATATGGTTATGCCTATTACGCTTTGCTCAGCAGGTGGCCTGGACTCGGCAATGCAGGAACTTTTGTCGTCCATCCCGCGCCAACTCCCCGCATGCACCTCACAACCGAAAACAACGCAAGGCTACGCTTTGCAACGCAAGCATGAAATAGTCATATGTAGAGCAAGTGCTGCAACTCCGACTGTGCTCGTTTTGACACCAGAAAGCCGCCCGGCGCGGCACTTGCCCAGTCGACATGCGGCCGCTGTGCCCCTACCAGAGAGGGCTGCACACCAATGCATGGAAACATGTAGGGAGACGACAATGCGTTGGCCCAATTGCAGCCGGGCGCCGCTCCGGAGCCAGGCCGCCCAAACGCCAGCAGCTGACCCAGCCGCCCAAACCCGAGGACCTGGAAAGGCCGGAGGACGTGGAGGTCCCGTCCGTGGGGTGGATGTGGCAGAGCGGCAGCGGCAGCGCCAGCAGCAGCAGCGGTGCCGGAGCAGCTTCGTCCACCCCCCGGTCCATGCCCACGGCTGCTTCGACGGTGGCCAACCTGTACGAGGACCGCATTAAGGCCAAGAAGTGAGCCCCTACAGCACATGCCACGGTGTGGCTAGAGTTCGAAGGAAACAGAGGCAGACTACCATAGGCGGCACCCGCGCTAGAAGTGCACCGCCCCATTGGGACGTGGCTATGGCCCAGGCGTGGGTGAAGGGGCTGCAGTGGGTGGCTGGGTGCGGGTGCACGACGGCAGCGTACGGCACACAAGGCATGGCGGTTGACGGGTGGCGGCTGCGACAGCAGCTAGTCCGCCTCCGTAAGCCGCCCGGATCGCGGTGCGGGACTGTCGTCACCCAGGCACAAGGACTGTGTACCTGGCATTCATGTGCACAACTGGGTGGCTTGCGCGGAGGCCACCGGAGACACTAATCCTGCGGTGGTTGCGCTGCTGCCGCTGGCAGCTCCAAACCGCACGGGTGTAACAAAGACGCAGTGCAGAAAATTTGCGTGGCTTCGGTGTCTTTGGCTCATGGGCAGCGCTGCACGTCCCCCCCCGCAGGTCACTGGGCCAGAACTTCGTGACGGACGACAGCGTGCTGCGGGACATTGTGGCGGCGGCCGCCGTGGGCCCGGGGGACAGGGTGCTGGAGGTGGGGCCGGGGCGGGGCCGGGTGGGGAGCAGGGCGGCACCACGGGGAGCAGGGCCAGTCAGGCGGGTGCTGCGGGCGCTGTGCGGCCGGCCCTGGCTTGCGGCACACGCAGGGTCTCTGTGTACGGCCCGTGCTCTGACCGGCAAAAGTTCTCGAGCGTTACGCACGCGCGAAGGGCAGAGGCAGGGGCAGCGGCTTGCACTGTACGGGGAGTCGTACTGCCGTACTGGCCTGGGGCGTGCGTGCTGGGGCTCTGGCCTGAGGCATGCGTGTGGCCGGCAACTGGCCGCCACGTGTGTGGGGTGCCGTGTGGGTGAGGGACAGCAGCGGCCGTGCGGGTGTGCCCGGCCCGCGCGCGGCTGCCGGTGGCTGCCTCCCCATGGCCCTCGATCGGCAGGGTTGGATGGCTTGCAGGGGTAGCACACTGGCCCAGGTTGGGTCCATGCCGCGGACGGGATGTCCGTTGGCCGTGTGATGCTTCTTGAAATGACAGCCACCGTACCCTCGTCCTCCAGATTGGGCCAGGCACGGGCAACCTGACCAAGCACCTGCTGGCACGTGGCGCGGTGGTCACGGCGGTTGAGAAGGACGACACGCTGTACGGCAGGCTGACGGAGGAGTACCGCCAGGTGCGTGGCAGGGAGTGGCCGCCAGAGGGAAGTACGGTGTACTCGTGTGTGTAGTGCTGCATCTGTATGAACCTCGCACGCCTCCATGCCACGTGCGGACGTGCACAACTCTTGCCCTGCATGCCCTGCATGCAGTTGCGGCTGCCCCACGTGTGGCGTGTGCACACAGTGACCCACAAGTGGACGGCCGTACACTAAACCCTTGGCCCCGTTGCCCCCTTGCCGCGCAGGTTCCGGAGCTGACGCTCATCAACGGCGACGCCCTTACGGTGGGGCACCAGCCTCAGCACCGGTTGTTGGTTGGTCCGGTGGCTGGCATGCGCAGCAGTGGGGCTGGGGCTTTGGTGTACTGCTCCCGCGCCACTGCTCCCGTGCCAGTCTAAGACCAAAGCCTTGACGTTGTTGGACAGAACTTGGTGTTGAAGGAGTGGTTGACATGTCCGTCTCCTGTGTGTACCTGCCTCGCGCCCACCGGGGATGGCGGTCTGACCGCGTCGTTATGCTGCCGGCAGCACAGCGTGCGTTTGCCCTCTCACCGCCACCCTGTGCCTGAGCCTCTCCTGTGCCACCAAGCTGCCTCTCACCCTGTCCTTGCGGTCCAGCCCGGCAGCTCTCAGAGCTGCATGTGGTAGTGTTCCTAAGCACGTTGGCCCAAAGTGGCGCAGCAGCTGCTGCTGACGCACTCCTGTGCCCCACGTGCCGCCCAGGTGGGGCTGGAGGGCATCATCCGCGGCATGGTGGCGCAGACACGCGCCCAGTCGTCAGAGCCGGCCGACCAGCAGCAGCAGCAGCAGGTTGGGGAGGCGCAAGCAACTGAGGAACAGCAGGAGCAAGCCACCAGCACTTCTGCCTCCGCCTCCGAGTCTTCCTCCTCGGGCCGTCCCCATGCTGGCCCGTCAAAGGCCGCTGCCGCCAGGTCCAAGGTCAAGGTGGTTGCCAACCTGCCGTACAACATCACCAAGGAGCTGCTGGCGCTGCTGCTGCCGCTGGGTGACGTCATCTCCGACCTGCACATTATGATCCAGCACGAGACGGCGGAGCGGCTCACGGAGAGGAAGCCGGGTGGGGCAGGGAGCTGGGAGCTGGGAGCTGGGGGTTGGGTTCAAGGGACTAGGGGCCGGGGCCGGAGCCGGAGCCTGTGTGCGGGACTGTGAAGGGGCATACCCTTCGTGTGTTGGTCACACCAGTCTGCGGCCGCATTCGACTCACGATGAGGCCCGCGTCACTCCCGCATGCATCCCCACAGGCGGCCAGGAGTGGCGGGCGGCCAACATCCGCACGCTCTTTTACTGCAACCCCAAGTGAGTGCAGTAGACTGGGAGCTGGGTGCACGGCGCGACGTGCGACCCAGCGGCGAGCGGGGCAGGGCCGAAGCAGGGCCGCAGCGGCTGGGTGTCCTGCAATACGCCAGTGCTTGTGCATCACGCTGAAGTGTTTTCGGCGAGGGCCAGTGCGCCGCCATGCCGCGTGGCTGCTGTCCGGATGCGCCGCAAGGGCATGTACAGTTGTACCCCAAGTGGTTCGTGTCGGCTGCTCCAGCAGATATATTGGTCAGACACACTGATGGCTGTGTCCATCGAGCTATGCCGGACACCCCGCTCACGTGAACGACCCGTTCCACCCCCTTGCGGGCTCACTTCCGCCCCCATCCCTCCCCGTCCCTATCACCCCCAAAGGTACCGGCTGCGCATCTCGCGCTTCAAGTACGACCCTGTGCCGGGGGTGGACGGCGCGCTGGTCACCTTCAGCCTGAGGCCGCCGGGGCAACGACTGGAGGTGGGGGCTTGAGGAGGGGATTGGATGGCACGTGGCGGGGGTCGTGGCGGGGTGGCAGGAGGGAGGGCCAGGTGCAAAGCGGGTGGGGCGGGGCGTGCCTGCCACCTGCCAGGTCTCTCGTCCTCCTGTCCTCTCGTCCTCCTGAAACAGCCGCCCGCCACCGTGCTCCTTGGCCCGTGCACCACCGCCTGGGCGCCTGGGCGCACAGCGGGGCTTCAAGGCGCATACTGCCACCCACAGTTTACACCTTGGCGCCCAGAAAGGCAAAGTTCACACCCCGGTTCCGTCCTGCATGTCGGTGGGCCCCTGTTTACCACTCTCCAGTGGAGAGTCTCCACACCTCTCCCTTCCCCTTTGTGGCCTCTATCCTGCTTCGCGCTTCTCCCCGCTTACCCTCCCCCTCCACGCGGGGTAGTCCGGTTCGCCGTACTTCCCCGCGTGTACGTTGCACCCATGTGTTCTT
>VFQN01004074.1_pt1 | contig 19782 bp, 30 predicted proteins | sample 3512371 | NCBI WGS metagenome assembly VFQN01 (sample SAMN10412370, study PRJNA504923) | tailings metagenome | isolation source: Replicate 2 from Balatoc abandoned mine | place: Philippines: Itogon, Benguet | collected 2017-08-28
TGCTTGTGCCCAAGGGGGGCGGATCAACCGTTGCATGTACACCCCTTGCAGTGCTTGTGTCCAAGGGGGACGGATCAACCGTTGCGCGGGCGCCCCTTGCATTGCTTGTGTCGGCAGATCAACCATCGCATGTACACCCCTTGAATTGCTTGTTTCTAAGGGGAGCGGATCAACCGTCGCAAGCTTTACCACAGAAGGAACCAAAAAGAAGCCGAATGACAGTGACGCACCCCTTATTTACTGCCGCAGACCTGCGCTATTGGGTCACGCCCACACCACCTGCGCAATGCAACGCTGCGACACGAAGCAGGACAACAGCCAGTCGCTTGGCAACATGCACGAGTGTGATGATGGCCACGGACAATCCCTTGCAGCCCCGCAGCTGCGCAGGTCCACTTGGGCCAGATGCAAGGTTTGTACGCGCTAATCCCCATCGGTCATTTATGACACCCGCTAGTCAAGGTAGGTGGCCCCCTTGGAGGGCACACGCCAGCGCCCGAGTCTCCTGCTAAATGGACCCTCAAGGACTCAAATGCCGCAACGGACTAGAACCCTGACAACAACCCGCGCAAGGACTTTGCATGCAAGCCACTCCATGGCAGTGTATCCGCATGCCATTGATGCACGAGGGAAAGCTTTGTCGATGCAGTTGTGCTAATAAGCCTTTCGACACGTGCAAGACGATAGACGTCTGAAGCTAAATGCAGCAATGCCCTTCATTATTCATGAGCACACACGTTCCCGTGTACCATGCTACCAACCTCGATCCACGCCAATAAGGCAGAAAACAATATATGGCGACCTTGAGCATGGCTGGCTCAGCACATACACTCCCTGGGGTTCAAGACCAAGTTCCGTCCAATAACGGCACGGCTTTTGGTTTAGACTGGCGCCCATACACTCCCTGGGCTCATCCAAAGGAGCTACGTGCCCTACCAGCACAGTAGGCGGCCCTCGCTCCCGGGGGCCCCACATTGCCCAAACCGGTAACCTCCAACAGAAGGGTCAGGAAACCATGACGAGGCTGGTGACGTGCTAAAAACTGCCATGACCTGCTAAACGACTGGCATGACCATCCCAACCGGCAACCCGCAATGCTGCAAACAAAGGTGCGCATGTGTCACAGATCCAAGGCCATCACAGGGTCACCAAAACGCACCTAACCTACACTGACACTGACAATAGCGTCCGTGTCTATGCGTCTATTGACACCACTTCTACTCAGCCCAGTTCACCAAGTCGACTACCGTACGCGAACAGTCGCCGTACACGTCATCACGACTGCTGCCGGCCCGGGTGCTCCTGGAGACCCGTTGCGCGGCCCCTGTCACCGCCTAACAGCTCGGGACCGGGGCCGGGGCGAGGGTTGGCGCGCAGCCCTGGCTGGGGTCCCGACCGCTGCACCCCACCGGTCTGCCGCTGCGCCTGCATTGCATGGTGCGCCTGCTGCTGCTGCTGTGTAGTCTGCTGCACCGTCGCCTGCTGCTGCACCATGAGCAGCTGCTGGCGATGGTGGCGCTGCTGGTCATACTTCTGATGCTGCTCCTGCTGCTGCCGGTGCTGCTGCCCTTGCTGCTGCTGCATGTCCTGTGCAAGCGCGGTCTGCTGCTGCGGCCGCCGACGTTGCGGCCCACCCTCCCGCGGAATCCCTTTCTGCCCGGGGCCACCCCGCACCAGCCCCTGCTCCATCTCCACGGCGTGCTGCTCAGCACCCTGATGCCGGCGTCGGTACTCCCCCTTGCCGGTGGGCGCCTGCTCAGGCTGCAGCAGGGCCGCCGCCTGCCGTCTGCCGTCCCCTGCCTCCACCACAACCTCCGGCACCAACGCCGCCTGCTGCTCCTGCCGGCCCTCACCCGGGGGCGCGTTGCCCTGCACCCCGCCACACGGCCGCCTGTCCTTCTGCTGCGGCTGCTGCTGCTGCTGCTGCCCCACCATTCGCATTTGCGGCATGCTCGTCTGCCGCCTCGCCTTGGGCGGGGGCTGCGCGGCTGGCTCCTGCCCCCCCGAGTCGGAGCTGTGCGCCCGCTGCCTGCCCTTTAGCTTGCCCTCAATCTCGTGTACGACGCGGTACAGCTGCCCGTCTGACCCTTGCACCACCTGCGATGGCAGGGGAGCGGCAACGCCGTACACCCGGCGAGGTCTGAGGCTTAAGTTAAGGGCATGGGGCGGCAGCAGAGCGGGATGAAGGGAGGTCGCGATGCAGCAAAAGTAGTTTTGCCGCAAGCGCGACGGGTGGGTGGGTCACAGCGGTTATGTATCTCTTTGGGTCAAACCATACGGCGGACCAAGCGGAAGGGCTTGCCTGTTGGTCCTGTACCTTGACCCCTGGTAGTGTTAAGATGGTGTTCAACGGAATAATTTTGGCGTACATAAACTGCAATCATGCTGTTTCCTGTTTTGCAAGGACCCCAAGTCTGCGCTCATGCTTCACATGGCTTGCAAGTCGGTCGCGCCAGTCACCCACCTGGCCCGTCAAAAAAAGGAGGCCGGCTTTGTGCCTTGCCAGGGCCGCCTGCACGCCCGGTAGCCCCACCACGCCCGTGACCATGTCCCTGCTGCGCGCGCTGCCTGCCAAGTCCGCGCCGTGGTGCCCCTTACCGTGCCCCTGGGCCTGTCCCGGCCCCTGCGCCCCGGCCTGCAGCCTCAGCTGGCCGCTCAGGGCCGCACTCGGCTGTGCCACCTGCTGCTCCTGCTCTCGTTGTCGGTGTCCTGGGGGCTCTTGTTCTTGTTGCGCCTGTCGTTGGGGCTCCTGCCCTTGGACCAGCTGTTGTTGTTGCTGCTGCTGCTGCTCCTGCTCCTGCTGCTGCTGCGTTTGGCGCTCCTGCTGCTGCTCACCGCTGCGGCTCGTTACGTTGGGGTCGACCCTCGCTTCACGGGGGGCGTCTGGGAGGCTGCTACCCCACGGCGGTGTTTGCTCCGTGTGGTCGTCGCCACCTGCAAAGATACAAACACTCTCATTCGTCCTTTCCTGAACTGCAACGCTGACTAACAGAGTAGGTTTGCGCACCTCAACTTCCTGGTCCGTCCGGGGCAGCAAGCAGCAGCTGGTACATGCCAATGAAAGCACACACTAGGTCGACCAGCAGCACCGCGTTGCCGCACCTGGCTCACAGTCCCGCCGAGCCTGCTTGCTGGGTGGGGGGAGGCCCACCAGCCTGGACCGGCTTCGCGGCGGCGGCGGTGGCATGAGCTCCCGGTCGTCTACGCCGCCGCCGCCGCCGCTGCCACTGGGGCCGCCACTGCCGCCACCGCCGCCGGTGCGAGTGCGACCTCCCTGCCTGCCACCTCCGGGGGGCTCCGCCCCTTGCGTCAGCTCAAAGCCCAGCGCCGCCGCCATACGGCGGCCCGACGGCGTTATGATGGTGTCACCGCCGCCACTGCCGCCGCCGCCGCTACCACCGGGGCCGCCACTCCCGCCGCCGGCACCGGCATCGTCGGTCGCCGGCGCCGGGGGATCGTCCAGAGCCATCTCCTCCACCACAAGCGGCTGTTGGCAGCAAGTGTACCGGATTCCAAGCATGTCAGGCTTTGGCAAAGTGACATACATGAGGCCTGCAGGGAGCACCCTGCGCCGCAACCTGCACACGAGGCCAGTTGGGCGGGGCCAAACATGCAAGTTGAGACAATTCCCACCCATGGACCACGTACGCACCGAGAACTTGAAGCTGCCGAGCTTAGGGTGCGCGGCGCCAGGCAAGGCCCCGGCCCCATCAGCACCGCCGTCCTCCGCCCCTGAACGCCCTGCCTCCATTCCACCAGACCCAGAGCCGGGTTCGGGGCCGGGCTGCGGCACACAAGGCCCGGGCCCCACCTCGGCGGGCGGCATAAGGCCGCGAGCATGGCTGGGCCCCGGCATGGCGTTCGGCCCACGACCAGGGCCATGTCCATGCTCAGCGGCAAGACCAGAACGCGGGCCCGAATCCTGTCCCGGCTCCCGGGCCCCGCCAGGCCCCGCCACCCGCTCTCGCTCCCTCTCCAGCTCGGTAGGCCCACGCCTGTGGCGCAGCACTGGGCTAAGACCCGCACGACCAGCCGCTTCTGTACCCCGCTCGTCCACGGACATGTCCGCCTCCTCCCCCGACCCGGCTCCCTTGGACACAGCAGTCCCGATGGCCAGCTCTCCCTCCGCCGCCTCCGCCGCGTCCAGCTTCTCCTCGGCCGCCTCCGCCTCCGCCTCCGCCGCCGCAGCGAGTTCCGCTGCCGCCAGGACCCGCCTGAGCTGCTCCTCTGTGGGCATCGGCCCCGTCGGCAGCTCCACCTCTGGCGGCGGCGCCTTGTACGTCACGGCCGAGGCGGCCGCGGCGGCGGCGGCGGCGGCCAAAGCCGCTATGGCGAAGTCACCTCCTTCCTTCGACGCTGCAATTTGAATTTGCTGCAGCTGCGCTATGAGGTCTTCTGGCGTGGTTGGCTTGGTCAAGGCCGGCACCGGCTGCAGGGCCCGGCGCTGCCGCTGCCGCGGCTGCGGCTGCGACGAAGGTGGCGTCTGTTGCTTTGGCGTCGGCCCCTCCATCTCTGACGGGGGGCCCTCCGCCATGCCTCGCGGCGGGGGCTGCACATCGCGCGCCGGTCCCTCCATGTCTGGCCGCATGTTCCGGCGCATATCCTCTGCGACTTGCGGTGGCGGTTCGATGTCCATGTCTGGTGGGTCTATGTCCATCGGCGGTGGCTCCAGGTCCAGCGGCGGCTCATGCTGCGAGCCCGGCGGCGGCGGCTGGAGATCCAGCAGCGGGGGCTGGCGCTGGCGGTCTGGCACCGGGAGCTGCGGGTTATCGTTCATGTTGAGCTGCACGGGAGGCGGTTGCCGCTGCTGCTGGTGCATGCCTGCGTACGGCTGCTGCAGGGATGCCACGCCGGCGGGCTGCTGCTGCTGCTGGTGGATGTTTAGCATAGGGTGCTGCTGCTCCTGCTGGTGGAGGTTCAGCATCGTCTGCTGCATAGAGGCCTGCAGGTGCTGCTGCTGCAGGCCTAGCATGTGCTGCTGCTGCTGTTGCTGCATTGGTGTCAGCTGCAGGTGCAGGCCTGGCGGCTGCTGCTGCTGCTGCAACATGAGCCCCTGCTGCAGCCCGCCTGCCTGCGTTCCTGGCTGCTGCTGCTGCAGGCCTGGTTGCTGCAGCGCCTGTTGCTGCAAAGCCAGGAGGTGTTGCTGCACTCCGGGTGGCTGCTGGTGCTGGAGGTTCAGGAGGGGTTGCTGCATACCTGGTTGCAGCAGCAGTTGATGTTGTTGCAGAAAGGCTGCGGCCCCGTGCGGCAGCATGGCCTGCTGCGGCGGCAGTGGCACAGGTGGCATCGCATCCTGGAGGTTGAGCATGGGCTGCTGGAGAACGGGTGGCTGCTGCTGGGCCGCATTGTACGGCTGAAAGGCCTGCATCTGCTGCTGTACGTTCTGCTGCTGCTGGGGCACATTCTGCGGTTGCTGCTGTGGCGGCAGCAGCTGCGGCGGCGGCGGCGACTGCGCGGCTGCCGTGGGCGGCGGCGGCTGCGCAGGCCCAGGCGGCGCGGTTCGCTGCTCCTTCTGCTGCTGCTGCGGCGGCTCCGGGTCCATCATGGGGCCCTCCAGCGCGTTGGCGCTCAGCACCGCCGGCCGGTCGTCCATCTTGCGGTCCTCAGCGTCGAAGTGCGGGTGGCCCATGATCTGCAAGGCGTGGAGGGCGCCACGTGGCTTGCGGGCACCTCAGGTGCAGGCGCGGAAGGCCCTTACCACCACTGGTTGGCCTATCTTCCACACCCATTCCTGCCATGCACGCCAAACACGTCGCCCATACCCATTCCTGCCATGCACGCCAAACACGTAGCAACTGCATGGCGTGCATTGCCTGTTATCCACGAACAGTCCTTTTCCTTGTCGGGGCCCGGAGGTAGTGCAACGCCGGGACGTACCTCTGTGTTCTGCCGCTGATTGCCGGTGAGCTTAGCGAAGTCCCGCATTTGCAGCAGGTGCGCGTTGGCGAGCGTCTTGGCGAACCCGGGCGTGGCGTACGCCCAGGAACTGCCCTTGTCGTTCACGATGAACACAAACACCTGGCCAAGGGGAACGGGCACGTGTGCTAGTGCGGGGGTGTGGTGCGGGAAGGGTACCGGAGCGAGCAGGCGACTGGAAGGGCACGAGCGCACGTCGTGTCATTCGTGTGATGAAGCGGGATTCTCCATGCAAGAAAGCGACATGGGTAACGGCATCGTACCCAGTTACCCAGTGACACCATCGTCCACCGAAGCCGGCCGGCGCTGGCCCCTGCGGCGGGCCATGCCATGGCCTGCAAACCCAAGAGCACGTCAATTGACGGCAGGACTGTGTCGTGGTGGCCTACCCGCGCGTCCGTCAGCTTGTGCAGCTGGTATGACTTGAGGATGAGACCGCGCTTGCGCTTGGAGAAAGCCTGCCGCTTCTGGTCTGAGCCCTGCAGGCCGTTAGCGTGGGTGCGGGTGCATTGGTCGGTGGGTGTTAATGGACAAGGTGCCACTCCGGTCATTGGCGATCGACGTCAAGGACCTGTGTTCAGCTGCTGGTGTGTACATGCCCATCCGGCCATTATTGCCTTGCTGTACCCTCTCCGAAACGGGGTTGCTTGTTCAGCAGAGACACGTGACCGGCGCAGACCCACCCATACAGCGAGCAGGCCAAGGTCTTGACCCCATGCCACTGGGCGACCGGGCTTGCGTATGCGTTCTACATAAAGCTGGTTCCGTGGGCTCCCGAGGCGCTAGACCGTGGTAGCTGTGCGTCGCAAGGTACGCATGCCAAGCATCACCACGCACCTCGGGCCGTTCACACGCTTTGCGCCGTGTTCCCTTCGCCCTGGGCTTCGCCGCCGCACCGTCCGCTGCATTGCCTTTTCCTTTCGCTCCGTCATCCGAGTCGGAGTCAGAACCGTCCTCACCGCCCGCACCGTTCGGGGGGTCCTCCTACCAGAGGCATTGGGACGGTACAAGAAACCAGCCAGGCCCATACGTTATAGCTAAACAACACTTTTAAGCTGGACATCGAAATCCGCGTGAAAGCCTCTAAATGTGAGTGTGTCAGCTTGTCTGACTCTGAAAGCAACATGTATTCGACCTGTTGCCTGCCTCACATGCATATGATCATCTTGTCGTGGGGGCATCCTTGTTGCGAGGGACTAGGGGTTGCGAGCCACAACAGGCTCCCACTCCCCAGCCCTGTTGGCCCCTGTTAATACAGCCCTATCTGTCAAGCAGTAAAGCCCAGCATAGACCTCGTTGCTATGCTATCGCTGTGTGTCAAGGGTTTTGTAATGCGCACGGACATCGCAACAAGTCCGAGATAGTCTATGGTGTTACGAAGGTCTCACTGAACAGTTGTGCGCAGTTTACAGAGAGAGAGGGGAAAGCTGTTTGTATGAAAGCTGTTTGTAAGAAGCGTACGACGGGGTGACTGAGTCAATGCAGACTCCCGGTGGGCGGACACCAACATAGGGTCTAGGTACGGTCACTACACCACTTGCGCGCAGGACTGACAGTTACCAACAGAGGCAGCGTATCAAATAGTGCTGTTGCGCGTTCTGTAACGAGGTCCACCACCCATGGCCTCCTGCCCGCCGCGTGTGCCACGGATGAGGTGTGCCACGTGACACAAATCCCATTCCCACGCAGACACTTGCATCCCTTCCCAGAGCGTCCCCACAGCGCAACACGCACACACACGCCCGGCCCATCTCCTCCGCTCGCCCCGCACCTCCCGCCTACCCTTGCCCTTACCCCAGGTTCATGGCCGACGCCCCCTGCTGCCCCCCTGCCCCCTTGCCCGCCCGCGCTGCGTCTATAAGCCCCTGCAACTGCCCTCGCCGCGCCATCTCCTTGAGCATCTCGAACAGGAACGGGATGTAGTTGTGCCGGCGGCGGATGTTCTCGTCCCGCCACGCCGCGTGCTTGGCCTCCTCTGCCGCCAGGGCCTCCTGCAGCTCAGCCACCTCCGCATCAGCCACCAGCAGCTTGCCCTGCCGCACACAGAAGCACGATGGGGTGGTGTGGGCCTGTTGGGCTATTGGGCACCTGCTGGCTGCGGACCCACGCGCCCACGGACACGCTGGGAACTGCACCCATCCCCCCGGAAACGTACTGTCTCGGCAAGCACTCCTACCGCAAAACCTAATAATGTCCCGCGATGCAGACATCACGTCACCGCTAACCTGTACGTCTGCGACGTTCCCGCCATGGGGCCCTCCTTGCGCCTGTGGGGGCCCGCGCACAGACGGAGGGGCTTGCAGCCTTGTGCGAAGCAGTTACAGCAGTGCCGCGCGACGTCAGTGCATACGACCCTGCCCACCTGCTCCGCGCGCTGCGCCGCCGCGTCCCGGGCCGCGCACGCTTCCTCCAGCCGCCCGCGCAGCAGCTGCACCCTGTGGCGTGCGACGGAGGGTTATCAGCAGCCATGGGTATGGGGTCACGGTATGGGGTAGGGGCGTTGCTGCAAGGAATCGGCGGCAGGGCACTGCACACGCATGCCACTGCAGCTGACTCGTCAGGGTTCGTGCACGGACCCTGCCGCCATTGGCCCCCCGCTTCTCTACAAACCTATCAAGTCGTACAAGCTGCGCTTGGTCCCCCACGCACACCCATTTACCACGCCAGCAGACATTACCAATCCACACGCCCCCTAACCTCCGGCACCGGAAACCACGTTTGCCGCTTGCTACCTAGCTGTCCAAGTACAATAGGCAAGGAAGTTTCCCCCTCCCATGAGCTTTCGCATGACCTTACCCGCCTCTGCCACTGGCGCTCTCACATGACCATCCTCCCTATGACCCTACACTGATGCAGCCCATGTTGCGAGGGCTCCCCGGCACTGGGACTCTGCTTTGACCCCCCAGGACCGCACCTGTCCGCCACCAGCGCCATGAGGTTGAAGCGGATCTCACTGGCTGCGTATTTCTCCATGCGCGCGGAGATGTGGGGGCCCACCTTGTCTAGCCAGTCTGACTGCGGGGGAGGGAGGGGGTGCGGTTAGGCAGCCACCGGGAGCGTAAGAAAATGTCCTACAGGGGAAAGGGATGAGGCGCAGCGAGTAGGACAAGGGCACGACAAGTTGTGCTGTGTGGAGATGCCGAGCTTCAAGTGGTGCTATAAATGCGGTTCGTTCCTTTGTTAAGCCTGAACACTAAGGAGACAAGAGTTAAAGGTGCAGCGGGTCTTGTCCCGCAGTCCATGCAGCAGTATAGGCCTCAGGAGGCAGGGACGGCTCACAGGAAGCGAGGCCGCGCCGCACCTCATTTGCGGGGCACAGCGCGATGGGTCCGTCCTGCAGGCCGTCCAGCTCGTACAGCGTGCCGCCTACAGGCACTGCAGGGCAGGACAAGACGTGCTGGGAGGTGGGAAGGCATAGTGTAGTGATGCAAGGATACCGGCAGTATAACACAGACCTTGGGCGTTGGCGTCATTAGTTGCGCGGGACCGCGGGCCACCTGGGCCACACGCGATGTACGCTTGCCCCAACGTGGGCGACCGGCACACCCGTGGAATCAGCAGCCAAGAGCAACAGGCGAGCGCGTCCTGCAGCTTGCAGTTCCGTTGCACAGGCAGTGCTGGTGACGAGCAATTTGCCCCGCATGCGGCTGCACCACGGCCCCCCGCCGGCACCAGCGGGCGCTGCGCCCCGCCTGCGGCGCTGTGCTCGCTTGGCGCCCCCAGGCCCCACCGTAGCTAATGAAGTGGTAGGCATCCCCGCCCTTCTTGTCCTCGTCGTCGTCGTCCGGCACCAGCGGCTCCGGCCGTGCGAAGCTGTTATGCATGGCGCGGATGAGGTCGCTGTTGCTGATGGCCAGGCCTGGGCGGAGCAGGAGGAGCAGGGGCCCCGGGAGCAGGAACGCCGGGCAGCAGAGAGGATAGGTTATAGGCCGTGGAAAACAAGGGCTGCCGTAGTCGATACCTGCGCAGACTGCGCGCGTCTTTGCGCTGGCTTTTGGCGTGGTTACAATACTTCTAGCACCGGCGTCGAGACACTATGTGGTCGTGCCTGTGGGTGAAACCGGTTCGGGGCAGGTGGCACGTGGTGGGCGGCCACAGTGCTCTCCTTCGCGGCCCAGGACAGGGCCCTCCCCCGCCGCTCACCCTTCATGGTGGGGTCGAAGTCGCCCACGAACTCCCGGAAGTTGGACAGCTCGGCGCCCAGGTCCAGCTGCGGGCAGTTGAGCAGGATGGACAGGATGGCCTGCGCCGCGGGGCGAGGGGCGGGACGGCACGGAGCAGTGGGGTCAGGAGGCTTGCGTTGAGGACGTTCCTGTGAGCACGCACCAAGTAGCAGCCGCGGCACGTCCCCGTACCCAGCCCGTGTCCGTACTGTGCAGAACCGGAATGGGGTGACGGGCACTCCCTCCGCATTGAGCAGGGTACACGGCGGAGCAGGTGTGACGCCGGGCACGATGAGGAAAGCGGTGGTTCATTGTGGACGGTGGCCCGCAAAGGTGGAGCAGACGTAGGAGGTAGGACGCACGCTCTCCAACAACATCCGGCCGCCTGGGCAAACCACTGTTGCAACTATGTCCGCGTGTCCACGCACGGCTGCGACCCGCATGCACATGAGCCGCACCAGTGTCACAGACCCGCCCGCTTGTTGTTGCGCCTCGCTGCGCCATGCACTTTCTGCTGCTACACCGAACCATGCACAGGTGCCCCGTCAGAGGCACGTGGCAGCAGCAGCAGGAGCAGCCGTGCACGAGTGGCGCACCTGCGTTGCGCACGCGTTGGTGATGACCTGCTTGGCGAAAAACACGTGCCCCGCGTCCTGCGCCGTGGGCCGCTTCTCCGTCTCCTTCTTCCATTTGAACAGGAACACCAGGCCGTACACGGGGCTGCGTACGGCATGTGCAGTGCGGCGGCACAGTTTGAGCTGCGTTACGCAAGATGCAAGCAAGGTCCGTTCAGCCCACACTTGTGTCGACCAGGCGCCGAGAGGCAAAGTCCGGGCCGGGGGAGGAAGGTCATGTGCAGTTGGGCGCCGCCAGGCAGGCCTTACGCCCGTATCGATAGGCTAATGCCTTCAAGTGCAGGTGTTCCACCTACCCTAGCCAGTACAGGTGAAGACCAAAAGCGCTCAGCATAGGAACATGTTGGCAGCTCACCTGAGCTGCGGGAGCTGGTCCAGCGACCACAACTCCTCTACCTGGAAGGTTCAAGGCACCACGTTACTTATGGGCAAAGCGTAGGCGCTGCCATCCACCGTGGCGTGTGCCATAAGGTATACGTGCTGACGCCCACGCGAGGTGACCCTGCTGCCCCGACGCCCTGACCAGCACCCATGCCAGCACCCCACGTTCTTGCTGCATGCGGATACCAGATACTGACTTTTCCATGCCTACTCACCTGCACCCCCTTGACTCCAATTTTCTGTATCAGCTCAGTAAACACCCCTGCCAGAGCCAGAAGCACAGGTTGTTGCGCCATCGCTCAGATCCCTGCGCACACTTCCAGGTATTCGACGTAGGCCTAACCTGGGTCCGACTCTATTGTGGTCCACTCCATCGTAGATCACGCCTGAAGTTCAGCAATGGTGGTGTTTTTGGGTGTGGGTGTAGGCGGTTAGGCAGGACGACAGCTGAGCGGGAATCACATCAGGCGACAGCAGTCGAACTTCGGGCATATCTCATTTTGTGCTATCTAATGCGAAGCCAGGCGAGCAGCTCTCGCCGACATTGTACAGTTCAACGACCTGACAATTAACCCATCATGGGAGACTTTATATTTGCAAGCCCTGCATACCAACTCACACGTAGCTGAATTCACGTCCACATAAACAAAATGGCTCTTCGTGCTTTCGGCAGCATTGCTCTGGGCAAGCTCGGTCTGCAGACCGCTGTCTTTCAGGCAGCGGGCGCGACCGCAGCCCGTGCCTACGCAACTGGTGCGTGGATGTACTAAGCTGGATGTAATCGCTTAGCTGCACATAGGTTGGACCAGCTCGGTGCGGATGAGAATCGGTGGTTTCTCAACCATCTAGCACTGCGTGACCATTGTGCGCAGTGGCCCAGGGCTACAAGTACGCCGCCTCGCACGAGTGGGCCAAGGTTGAGGGCGATGTGGCCACCGTCGGCATCTCGGACCACGCCCAGGTGTGCACGCAAGCACGTTCGCGCGCGTTTGGGGGCGCTGAGCAGTATGTCGTTTGCTGTAGCACTTACTTGTCGCTTATGTAACCGTGAGTACCACACTTGCGTTCAGGGTGAGCTCGGCGACGTGGTCTACGTCGAGCTGCCCGAAGTGGGCAAGGAGGTGAAGAAGGGCGAGACCTTCGGCGTTGTTGAGTCTGTCAAGGTAGGAAGAATGCAGTAGAAAGCACGGCGAGCCGTCTGGACGCTGATGTGCCGGGCTTGACTGTCTGACAAGGCGGTGGACGTTACGGGGCTGACTCCGCCAACAACACCCCCGCAGGCTGCCAGCGACGTTTACTCCCCCATCAGCGGTGAGGTGGTGGAGGTCAACCAGGCCCTGGCCGACAAGCCCGGCACGGTAAGGGGCACCGGCGGAGGCAGGGGGCACGATGCAGGGGCGGAAGTGAGGAGGCCGTATGGCGGCATGGACCCAAGGGTTGACTGGAACGTGGCAGGTGAACGTCGGAACTGATTCAGTTTAAGCAAGCCACAAAGTGTATGCTTCCACCGGTGGAACGTTAGTCCCCGGTTCGGTAGTCGCACACGGTAAACCTCAAGGTGGTCGGGTGTCTAGCGGCTGGGTGCAGCATGGTGATGTTTGGCACGCTGTGCAACACAGCAGATGATAGGAGGTATGTCCCGGTGAACCACACCATACCTAATGCGGCTACACCATGTGCATCACACCCAGCGCCAAGCTGAAATCCTACGATGCCCCCTCCCCTGGCCCTGCCGCGCCATCGCAGGTAAACACCTCTCCCTTCCAGGATGGGTGGATCATTAAGGTCAAGATGTCCAACAAGGGCGAGCTCGGGAGCCTGCTTGATGCGGATGCATACTCCAAGGAGTGCGAGCACTGAATAGCTGTCGCATAGCGTGAGGAATAATTGCAGTGCACAGCAGCTACAGCTTAGTTGGTGCAAAGAATTGTTAATTGGATTGGTGTGCGGGCGCAGTGCATGCCTGGGCAAGCACCGTCGCGTTCCAGAGGCCTTTCCATGGGGTTGATGTTTTGCCTCGCCGCTTTGTGTGGCAGTTTTCCTTTTTTGTTCTCGTCGCAGAGCCATAAGGTGTTGGAGGTTGCCCGGCGGGTAAGGGGCAAGGGACACTCTTTTCAGCGTTGGTTTGCTGGCTGGTTGGGGCTGCCCCGGATGCCATGTCATCGGCACGCGCGCGAAATCGTCAATGGTGGACGGACTCCAGAGCGTAGGAGCACCCCTGCGAGAGCTGCGTGTGGAGGGGGAGGTCGGCTGACATCCGCAGGGTGATGCTTGCCTGGCGCCTTGTAAGTGAGCAGTACAGATGGTGAATGGGTGTGGGCAAGTGGCGAATGGGTTAGCGCAATTGTGGTGCAGTTGGCATGCCCCACCGCAACGAGAGCGACCTTAGCGTGGTGTCAGCTAGCGTCTAATGCAACTCAACGCCGATGGAGGACAGCTCTGAACAGCCAGAATGCCACAACACAAAACAGCTTGGCGTACGGTACTCCTAAATCTTTGGACTGCTCTCCTGTCCTTCGGAGCAACGTGCGTTATAAGTCGTGCACTTTGACGCTTTATGTATGCCATGGGCTCTGCGGTAGGGCCAAAGGCCCAAAGCATTGCCTGAACCAGGGATGCAGGAGCTTCGGTGGGTTGAGGACGAGCATGCTTCTATGGGGGAGCACGCGTTGAGCCCTCTGTGGGGGAGGAAAGAAAGGCGGTACGATAGAGTAGAGGTGCAAGGGGCATACTCATGGGAGGGGCATGCTCCCCTAAGCATACTGGCATATCGAGCGCCGTGCTTCCACGTGGGGCCTGGAGAGGCAGGGAGATTGCTAGCAGCGGTCCCTGAGGCCCTGGTTGCTAGTGGGACCCGGCTACCCGCGTGGAGTGCCCAGGATTGGGAACGTGCGAGAACTTGAAACAAGGGCCCCTATGCAGAATGTGTATCCCTGTCGTTGTGGCTTGGGGCCTGGAATGCGGCATTCGAGGCTACAAGAGTGGGTTGCATGGGCTTCGCCACAGCCCCGGAACCAGCTCAGGACACGTCGTGATCTGTAGTGGTCCCACAGTCAGAGCTGCACCTGACCTGACCAACAGACATTGGTAATTTGCGGTTTGTCAGGCCAAATACAACGCAATGTAGGTCCTCTCCACACTGCTGTCGTTCGCGCCGGCTCAAAAACAAAAGTCACGGCGTAGCTAATACCTTTGGTGTGTTTTGTAGGTCGAAAGTTACCTTTAAAGTTACTCTTACGTCGGACCCGAAGCTTCCATTCCGAGTGTAAGCTCGAGCGCAACACCATGGACACGGCCCAGACCTTCGCCCGAGGGAACCTTGCGCTTACCTACTGCACACATCGGTCTTACTGCAGTTTTAGCGTACCAGAGGAGGCTCCCTTCACTGCTGTACTGAAGTTCGCCGCAGAGGAGGTGCGCTTTGCAGAGGCCCACGTGTGTTCCTCGCAACTGCCCCCATGTTGACCGTGTGCGCGTCCCAACGTCCCGCAGTTCAAGGTACCTGCCCAGACCAGCGCCATCATTACCAATGGTGGGTCTCACTGGCACTGGCACTGGCGGGGTCCCGGGGGTATGGAGGAGATGGGATGCACAGAGCTGCTGGGGGCCAACCAGGCACCAGCACTGTTAGAGCAGCAGTGCTCTGACTGGGTGGACTGCCAGTTACATCCAGCCAGAGCTACCCTCGGACCAAAGCCCGTGCATTGCGTGCCACACCTTCCCGAGCAGTCCCTTTATGCCCTCTGTTCCCTGCGTTTGGGTGATGTAAGTTGCATCCACCCCTGCGCCCTCTGCTCTACAATGAGCCGTTGCAACCCCACCCTTGCGATATGTGCACAGGGCACCATGGCGACACGCTTCAGCGGTCAGGAGGCATTGCGCACCAGCTTTACAGCATCCGGCCTAAGGACCGGCCCTGAAACACCGCATCCAAGCCTCATTGTACCAGTCACCACGCCTAAACACCTCGCCTCCTCCCTGGCCGCCGCAGATGGCGTTGGCATTAACCCCCAGCAGACTGCCGGCAACGTGTTCCTCAAGCACGGCTCCGAGCTGCGCCTCATCCCACGCGACCGCGTGGGCAGCAGCAGCAGCCACGGGCAATGACGCCCTGGGGCCCCGCCAGCCTCAATCCGTTAGTCAAAGGACGACGCAATTTGTGTAGTGGGCGCGCACCCTTGGATTCCACCAACGACAGTGAGCAAGTAGCAGTTGGAAATGGAGGATGCCATTGTGGAGGCTGGGCCAGCTGTAGACGAGGACGCTCACGGCGGCAGGCCGTACGTGGCCCTCAGCGAGGACAGCTGCTCCGCGGAGCACATGACGCCGGGGGCCTGCCCTCGCTCCTGTGCCGGTGCCTGCCCCCGGTCAGCAGGGCTGTGCTCGTTGTGGTCCTCGCCCGCGGCGTGCCCCGCGGCGGCGGCCACCGCGGCGGCCAGGCCGGAGAACAGGCTGTCCAGCACGGGCCGCACGCCGGAGCCCAGCAGCTTGAGCGTCAGGGAGAAGCGGCCCGCGGCTGCGTATTGTGGGGTTTGCGGCAGACGGGAATGGGGTAGATTAGGACGAGGCAATGAGGGAAAGTGGCGTTTGCGTGTGGTAGCATGAGCGTAAGAGATAACAGACGAAGGTAGATGCGTGCGCCATTGCGTGGCTAGCGCCGGCATGCAGGAGTTTTCATGGGCTTATGGCGATGGACTTGCATGCACCCGAGTCACTGTAACCCGACGCGACGGGTCAAAGTACTGGCATGGGGCGTACCAATGCAGCGGCAACGCTTCTTGGCCACAGTACTGCAAGCGAGCCCAACAGAGTCAGCCACATTGCCACAACGTGCACGAGCACAACCGGCCAGCATGTCCGCCCGCTGTACAATGTCTCATGCCCCGATGAGTACACAGAAAACGAATCACGACAGCAGCAGGCAGCGGCATAGGATACTCCCGGACCAACCCGACCCTGAACCCCTCCTGTCAGCGTGTTTAACAGGTGCACCATGCGCCTTTTACCTGTTGGTCTACAACAAAGCGCAGCAATCAGCAGACTCCAAACTGACTAGTCCCAATGAACTACCGTAACCCACCCCAACCACAGCCAGTCCCACCCATCAGCGCGTCGAGCAGCTTCACCACGTCTCATACCATGAGTGCACGCACGCCGACAGCCATCGGCAGCATATTCCCTAACATCTCCTACCACAAACAGCAGTCACCCACATACACCTGTGGCACACACACACCACCACGCATGCCGTACGCCCCAACCCTGCATGGCATGCCGTGTACTCCCGCTCCCCGTCAGCAGTCAGCATTTGCGCGTCACACCGTTCGCACTCCACCGCAATGATAATCATGTCCGCCCTTTCCCTTTTCGCTTCCTCCTTCTTGTCAACATGCTTTATACAAGGTCATGACGGGTTACACTGCAGTCGGCAACGCGCATTGTTAGGGGAGCTCCCATATTCCCTGGAGGGAACCTAGCGCACGCACGCGCATTGATATTAATCCACCTCGCGGCCCTCTGTTCCACACGTTGAGGCAGCTACCCTAGGCTACGCCACACCTGCCACTGCGGAGCCCACGCGCCCGGCAGCTTGCTGGCATGCGCGACGGAGCTGGCGTCAAGCCAGCAGCAACGTCATTTTGCAAGTCTTCGGTGCTGCAGTGTTATACGCTATTGCAGGCGTCAATGTGCCTTGTTCGTAGCACTCTGTTTGCCCCCCATGCGGCCTACCCGTCAGCGCGTCGAGCAGCTGCACCACGAACGCCGCCTCCGCCAGCGCGGCGCCGCCGCCCGCGTCCGCCTCCTCCGCCGCCCCCGCGTGGCCCAGCCAGCACGCCTCCACCACGCCCAGCAGCTCACGAAGCACCTCCGAGTTCACCTGGAGGTGACGGTGCACACACGGGAGCACCGTAGAGGGCCAGTCGGCGTACGGTGCAGCGACATGGGGTTTGGTGGGGGAAAGCCAAGTGATTCTGACGCACGTGGGGTGCTGTTTGCATGGACGCAGCGCCTGTCGTTGGAGCAAGGCGCACGGCGCTCGGCACTGCAGCGTAGTGTTGGGCGCCAGCAGCAGCAGGTTTGTGTCATCCATACAGAAGACTCCTTCGCCGGTATGATACGTGTGGGATTTCCTACATGGTTGCGACCACGGGGCGTTGGCTCTCACGTGCGGCATGCCATGGCTGTGCGCCTGCACTTGTGCCCTGCGGCACCCCGCTTCCTGGGTGACGGGGCCACTGCCCGACCCCCCTCCCAAGGCCCAACCCGCTGTACTCTGCCCACGCCCACTGCGCCTCGCCCAGCAGTAGCCCTCCATCATTTCCGCGCCGGAGTGACTGCACCATCTCCCACCGCTGACCTCGAAACACGACCCCACGGCTCACCTCCACCCGAAACACAGCCCTGACGCCCTCGGGTCCGCACAACTTGAGGTATCGGTATTTGTCGTCTGGAGAGGGGCAGTTCCGCCGCCAGTCCCTGCACGAGGCATTAGCGGGCGGCGGCAGTAGCCGTGGCGTTTCCCACCAACCATTCGCAGGGGGGCCTGACAAAGCCCTGAATGCTGAGAAGCAGAAATCATCCACGGTGTGGCGCTCCCAGATGACATCATATTTGCAGCCTGGCGCTGGTAAGGCTGGCACGGAGGAGGCTCACCGGTAGAAGTCCCCGCTGGTGCTTGGCACCTCAGTGGGTGTTGTGGGCGGCAGGTTTGCTTGCCCCACATGCTCCTTCAGCAGCTTACCATCCACCCCAAAGTTCCAGCAGGGCAGGGGCCTGTCTGTCGTCGGCGATGGGCGTGGCGGGAAGGGCGGGGAGAGGCGCGTAGGCGGACTGATGGTGCCACGAGGAGACCCACCAATTGTTGAAGGTCATCTCAACATACAAATCTTACCGTCGGTACGTTTGTTTGGTGCTGTAATGGGCTTCAGGTGCGCTGTGAGGACCATGTTCTTGAATGTGTCATAGTCAACGCGCTGCGACACTGCCCGCTTCTTTGCTTCATCTATTGCCTGCACGCAAAGTAATTGATTGAGCTTCCACACTTGCCCCTATGTGAGCTAGCCGTTTGGTGACTTACTTTACGCTTAAAGTCATCGTAGGCGGCATTCGCGAGCTCCTTCGAGACTTTGGCGGGCCTAAACGTTTGTGACGCATCTAAGGACATGATGCTTTGTTCCAGACCTCGTCGGTTAGGCTCCAAGTCGTTTTGCTCTTTCCACTGGACTGGACGTTCGCGTCGTGCACGGCACAGGCACACCACGTGCCCGACTTGCCCACAATGAAGGGGCACGAGTCTAGTGGAAACCGCTGCCCAGTGGGGATTATCGTACTGCTAATAGTGAGGAGAAGGGTTCAAGGCAGAAGGGACTGCTGCTGCTCGCTGCTGTATGACACTACATCATTACGTATCACGCCTGCCTTATTTGGCCCCTGTCTCGGCTACGCCCCGCCGTCCCATGCAAGCGGGGGGGGACCCCGTCGAAGCCCCCGGCTGTCTGCCGCTGTTGCCCTTTTAGGCTGCCGTGTGCCCTGTTGCTCCCCTTGTAGGCGGGCATCGCCGACTGGCTGCCGCTCCCTGCCTTGCCCTTGCTGCTGCTGGTGCTGCTGCCGTTGGGTTTGTGTACGATGTTATGACGGGAACCGCAGGGCAGCGGCCTTGCGGCAGAGCGCAGCCCTCGGCCAGCCGCCGCCCTGGCCCCTTGCGCCCACTGTGCCGGGCCCCGCTCCGACCCCACGGAAGTCGCTGCAAGCTGTAAGCAGCCCCTGGAATGCAACCAGTACAGCGCCTTTCTCCCCCCACCTGACCGCAGATGGCCCCGAAACCGTGTCGGGCCCGCACTCCGCGCTGCCAGCCGCCCCACCCATACCACGGTGTCGCCGTATGGAGACGCAGCGGCCACAATAAAGACGGCTCCGCCCGCCCACGGCAACAGGCGAAGGTGCGTCATGCAGCAGCGCGGCAGGGCTGGCGGCCGCCTATGCTGCTGCGACACGTGGACGTGTGGGTCGGTGGGCCGGCCGTGGGCCAGTGCCCATCGCAGCACTGCAGCGCTGCCGCTGCGCACCGCCGCCGCCCCTGGGTCACACGAACTGGCGGGTGTGCCTTGGAAATCTGGCGGTGGACGTCGTACCCGGTACATGGTTCAGCCGGCAGCATGCTGCTGCTGGATTGGGAAGCGAGGGTCAGCAGGGAGGGCTGCTTGCAGGTCCAGGGGCGTCAGGGCCCAGCTGCGGGCGGCGGACGTGCGCGCATCTCGTGCAGCCGGCTGGGCGCCAAGTGGGTACCAGGGGACTGGTAGAGGCGTAGAGCTCCGTGCACGACAGCCGCCTCCGGAGCACCTCCGTTTCGCACCACCACGCCTTCGTCCTCGTATTGCTGTAGGTCCCAGCCACCACCCTCACCACCCTGCCACCGCTGCCGACACGTGCCTCAGTGTGTCCCACGCCAGCTGTGCAGTTCAATCAGGCTGGGCTGCTGCCGCTGCCACCGCTAGGTACGGCTGCTATCGTCAGGGGCGCTCCCCATGCACCCTGCCGCTTCCCACGCTGCTGGCGGCTAGGCAGGCGCAGGGCGTGCAGTTGCCGCTGCCTGCCGCCAGCGCCACGAGAAGTTGCCGCAAATCGTAGCAATGGGGTCCCGAGAGAAGAGCGGATCTGTCCTGTGTGTCAGTCTGGAGCCGTTGAGG
>VFQN01004075.1_pt1 | contig 19766 bp, 32 predicted proteins | sample 3512371 | NCBI WGS metagenome assembly VFQN01 (sample SAMN10412370, study PRJNA504923) | tailings metagenome | isolation source: Replicate 2 from Balatoc abandoned mine | place: Philippines: Itogon, Benguet | collected 2017-08-28
TTGCTACCGTACTCCGGCAGCAATTACGAATCCACCAGCTGAACATCAGACACATCCACACCCACCAACTCACCAGCCCGCCCTCCTTCCGCGTCCCCATGTACGACCGCCACCCCTGCCGCCCCTGCTGCCCCTCCAACTGCCGCCTTCCCACTACTCGAACGCGCCACTAGCCCGGCCAGTGCGTCTGCATGCAGCACCAGGGCGATGACATCCGTCACTGCCACCCACGCAGCGGCGCTGCCACCGCCGCCGCCGTTGCCGCTGTCACCGCTACCGCTGCTGCTGTCGCCGCCATTGCCGCTGCTGTCGCCATCGCCTTGCTCGGCATCACAGCTGCCGCACAGCGTGCCCACGGCAAAGACCTGCCCGTGGCTTAGCCGCCGCCCTCCTCTTCCACCGGTGCGGCCAAGCTCCTCGGTGCCCCCGCGACCGCCACCGTCACCACCGTCACCAGTGCCACCGCCGCCGCCAGTCCCACCAGGGGAGCTCCCCCGGGGCCCACCGTCAGCACCCTGATGGCCCACAGACCCACTGCTGCCAGCACGACCACGTGCCTCCTCCTCGACCTCCCCGTCCCGGATGTAGATCAGCGCGCCCGCCGCACCTCCGCCCGGCTGCCACAGGATTTCGCCGGCTGTGCGCCACAGAAAAGTATCGGTATGCAAGGCAGGCGGAGGGATTGGACAGCAGCAAGAACTCAGCGGCAGGCAGTGGGGGATCAAGGGTGGTCAAGGCTGGGTGGGCGCAGCGTTGCCCCGTACAACAGCAGGGCGTGCCGCACAGCAACGTGTAGATGCAATCCGAGTACAGAGAGCTGACCCGGCCAGGTCCCAGACGTCGCACTCGACGCACGTATGCCAGTAGTGCACGGCTGCACGCATTGCAACTCCGAACCTTCATTACAAGGGACAAGACCGCAGCGGCGACAGAGACCTAACTCGGATTGCGTCTTTGTAACGCGGGCACCGTAAGTAAGAGCCCACCCGCAAACGTCCATTCCGCGAACAGCTCCACCACCATGCCGCTACATGCTGCGTGCCTAAATGAACAGTACCCGTCCCTTTAGGTCTTACCTATCAACAGCTGCATACGTTGCTACCACAATGCTGCATGGTGCTTGTGCACCCTACTTTAGCCCACCTGTTATTGTCTCCTCTGTGAACAGGTCTACCAGCTGCACGCTTTCCCGTGCCCCCAGGGTGGCAGGCAGCCGCAGCCCCTCCACCGCCCGCCGCAGCCGCCACCGCTCCTCCTCCATAGCCTCCTGAACCACACGCCTGCACGCAGGGAGCGCAGTGGTGGGACTGCCGTAATGGACTGCCGTACAGGACGTAAGACCAGGCCATGGCCGCTACGGCGGGACGTGTGGGCGTGTGGGAGTAGTGGTGCATCATGCATGGATGTCATACGCCCCCACCTGAACGCGGTGCGCTCCAGCACCCACACGCTGCTGCCCTCCCGTGTGGCGAGGACGCTGGAGCTGCGCGGGTGGTCGTGCAGTAGGCCCATCTCGCCCAGGGGGCTGTGCAGGTGCGCGTTGACGCGAAACGTCAGCCCCCTCCGCTGCTCCAAGACCTGTGGAAGATAAGGCGAAACAGCGCGGGAGAGGCCTGGCTGCTCGTGTGTCTGTCAATCCGGGTCTTGCGTAAAAACCAGGCAAACAGTGGCCCTTTGCTGGGCGTGGTCCCAACCAGGTTGTGTGCTTGACACCGTCTTGCGTAGCATGAACATCTATTTGGATTACCTCGAAGCCGCCTGTGCGGCCGATGTACACCCGTGTGTTTGTGTCGCTGAGGCCGGGGGCCAGCAGCACGTCCCCGGCCTGCACCGGCAGCACGTACACCTCTTGCAGGATCTGCTCCATAATGTGGTTGCCCAGGTTGCGGAAGAGTAGCAGCCTTGAGAGCACGTCCTGCAATTCGTGCGTTTGGTGAGGGGCGAAGAGGGCCGGTTGTAAACGGCGGTCGCGGGGGGTGAGGCGCTGGGGTTGTGGGGCTGGACCTGCAAAGGGCTGGCTTCCGATAGCACCGCCACCATGCTCGCCTTTGGTAAAACTTCGCAGCAACAACTTTTAAGGAACCTGTACTATCTGCATTACGCGCGCAGTGCAGAGCGTTTGCGTCGTGGCCTTGTCTACCGTGCGCATGCCGATGTGAATCTTATGTCACGCCTATCCAAGTCACGCCCTACCTTCAGTTGTTGATATTCCGTGTATTCGACTCGCGTTGCATTTTCGGGTATGCCTCTGCGGTCCGACCACCCTGTCACAGCTCCCCGGCGCTGCAGGTCCGCGTTCGCTTCCTGTTCAGCGTTGCTGCTGACGCACCCACCCATAGTACTCATGTACATAAGAATTACGGCACAGACTTTGGGATTGTAGGCCTGCGAAGCAGTGCAGGGCATTCCTACTGCGTTCGAAGCCGTACGTACATGTTACCTAGCGGGGCAGGCTCAGGCGGGTCGGCTCCCGTAGGGCTTAGGGGCGCCAGGGCATACGGCTTGGCAGCCGAATCGAGCACAGGACATAGTACAGGTAGCGCAAGCACTCCGTCAGCCTCTCCAACGCTTACTGCACATGCCAGTACACGACTGCCCTTACTTCGACCATATCAGTGAGCGTCAGACCACGGACGCGCTGGACCGCGCAAGGCTCCACGCCAACCATGACCAAGCCTAGTGCGTCCAACTCAAGCTCCACGCGGCAGCAGTTCTCGTTGCTACACGTAGAACCCCTTCCTGCGCCCATCACTGCACCTCCTGCACTGGTCTAAAGCAGCTGTATTAGGGCATACCATACCTATGCGCTATACCCCAACGTGCAGGCACGTGGCCTCAGCCAAAGTTAGCCATGCGCCTATGCCCCATGCGGTGATGGACAACCAGGGACAACCCACCGGCCTTCAACATAAAGGCGTGCGCAGCCCGAAACAGCCCGGCACTACACCTCCCATCGCCCAGGTCCCCGTTCACACCGTCCCCTTATCACAAGCCAGCTCTGCGCAAGCAGTGCAGCCCACCTGCCCAAACAGACTGAGTCCCTGACATCTTGTGCCTCCCTTCCGTGTCAGTGCAGCACCCACACCGCCTGCGCCTTCCTGCGCCTCCCCACACAGCTCCCTACGCGCCGCATGCCACCGTGCTGGTCTACGGAACGCCGTCCCTGCTTACCCCTTTCCCAGTCTGCGCCGCTGCTGCAGTAGCGCCATCACATACCCGCACCCCACACCCACCAGCGCCCAAGCCGCGGTAGACAGCTTCACACCCCACCGCCTGCCGCGCCCCTGCCCCGCGCCCAGCTCCCCGTCCCGCTGCCCCTGCGCCTTCTCCTCCCGCTCGCTTTCCTCGCATCGCTTCTTGTACTCCCTACCCAACCACCCGAAGCTGTCTGTAAACCGCCTGGGCCGCTCCCCGTACGTTGCCTCCCGCCTGAATGCCCTAGTAACCGCCAGCTCATCCCACGGCGCACCCTGCTCCACCATCCACCGTACCACTGGCAGCTTGACACCTGCCCTCACCGCCTCCCGCAGCACGGTGTCGCCCCAGGGGACTCCCTTGGCCCGCAGGTACTGCAGCGTAGCACGGTCGCCCTTCACCCCCGGCCCCACGTAGGGGCTCTCCCCTCGCTTCCCGCCACGCAACGCCCGGTCGCCGCCGCGCTCCAGAACCATATCCAGCGCCGCCTCGCAGCCGCCAAGTGCCGCCGCCGCCAGCGTGTCCGGCCCAGGCGCCACCCTCCACTCCTGCATAAAGAAGCGCATCAGGCCCAAGTGCCCCATGGTAGCAGCCCACGCCAGGGCGTGCCTGCCGTCCAGCACCCTCCGCCACTCCCTGCCCCTCGTCTTCAGCGACTTGTGGAAGCAGATTACGTCCTCGGGCTTCACCTCAACCGGGGTGGGGTCCGGCAGGGTCAGCTTCAAGCCACGCCATGGGCACCTCCGACAGCCACGCTGCTCCGACATCCACACCACCAGACTCAACTTGCCCTTGGCAGCTGCTTCGTTGTAGGCCTCCGGGCTGGTGGGACATCCCCTGTCCAGCAGCCAGGACACCAGCGGCACACTGCCAGAGCCTGCCGCCGCTGCAAACAGCTCTGCGCTCAGCGCTACGCCGCAGTGCTCGTGCAAGTGGCGCACTGCATCCAGGTGGCCCTTCTGCGCTGCTGCAAGGGCGCCCCTGGGGTGCAGCGGAACCCCGCGCTCCAGCAGCCACCGGATCTTGGCCACCATCCCGCGCTCCCCTGCCCACCGCCACACCTCCTCAAGCCCCGCCTGGTCCTCCAGACCTGGCAGGGCGCAGCCCGCCTCGTCCACCACCCACCGTGCGACATCCAAATCCTCGGCCCACATCGCTGTGGCAAGCACACGGAAGGGGCTGCTGCTGTGAAGCGGTTGTTCCCTGGGGGTTGCGGCCGTCAGGTCCAGTCCGTGCGCCTCCTTAAGCCACCTTAGGACCGGCAGGTTCCCAAACTCCGCCGCGCCGGACGCGGCGCCGATCATCAGCCGGATGCGCTCAGCCCCTGTAGCAGGGACAGCCCCTGCTCCAGATGCTTCATTCAGGAGCCATGTGATCTTGGCCTGGTTGTCAGGGCTCTGCGGGCGGGCTGCATAGTAGAGCGCCCACACCTTGACGCCACCTTCATAGCCATTCCCGGACCATCTGCGGGTGAGGAGACGCCACGTGGACTGGAAGCTTGCCAGGTCGCAGTGCCTTGCCGCTTCGATTAGGGTCCACGTGGGATTTACAGGCATTTTGTCGTCGGTCAGGCAGGAAAGGAGGTCGGGGTGGCCCGCCTTGACTGCAGCCGAGCCCATGTCGTCCCACCACCTGCGGCTGCGGTATGTGGTGATATTAAATCTGCGGCCGGACTGGAGCTCCACAATGAAGTTTTGGTGAAGCAGTCTCCAAGCGGCTTGCACGTTGCTTTTCCTGCCGCTGGCAGCAACGCTTGACAGCAGGCGCAGCATGCCGTCGAAGGTAAGCAGCCGCACGTCCAGCGCAGTGCCGGGCGCTGTCTTATGCTCTGGCTGGCTGAAGTGCCTGGCGGCGTCCTTGCACACCAGGCGGCCGGTTAGGGCGAGCTCTCCGGGCGGGAGCCGCTCCAGCACGAGCAGCAGCAGCTCTGTGGGTAGCAGAGCCCCTGGGGCTCCGGTGGGTAGCTGCCTGGTGTCCGCCGTGGCCGCCGATGTCTTGCCCATTACTGTTGATGGAGAATTTACCTATATGATCAGCATGTAGGGGACGGCGATTGTTTCAGTGAAAGCAGGTAATTGCCGGCCAGTTACAATGCGCATCGCACGCGGGAAGGCAGCCGTCTGCCGTTTACGAATGACCAATTCCTGCAATCACCTTGCAACGTAATAGAAAACCGAGTAGCAGCTGGGCAGAGCCAGCAGCCTGCCAGATATTAGGTAGGGCGAAGGGGGTAGGGCCCACGAATGCGGGCACAGGCTCCAGGCACGCCCTCCAAAAATTAAGGAGCACTTGCTTCAGTAGAAATACACCCGGTGTCTGAACCGGCCATGGCATATGCTGTGTTATGTGGCCGCGATAGCTGCGTACCTCCGGCGTGTACTGCCCCACAGTCCTTCCTGAAGCGTATAGCAACTGACGACAACCTGCTGCTTGACAAGGTATATACATCAGTGCTTTGTGCAGCATCGGCCTTGCATCCGGTGTCCCGGTGAACTTCATTGCAACTAACCGCCAGTCACAGCACCATCAGCACTAGACCACCACCACTCAGCAACCAACGCAGCCATGGTGCGCCGGCAGTCTCAGCTGCCTCGGCTGTTTTTCTGTGGAAAGGTTTCCAGTCACAGCGCACCGCAAAGAATGAGCCCCCCTTCCTCCCAACCGTCAACGGCACCGGCCGAGGCCCAAAAGTCCCACGTGGCACATCAGGCAGCGCGAGCGCGCTGCCCCCACTTGGAGCCATTTTAGGACGCGTTCATGCAGGTTCATGCCAAGCGCGTTCCATACCGGTATTACATCATCTTTCCCCTTGCATCGTCAGCAAGAGCTCAAAACACAGCCGTGTCCTACAAGGCCCACAGGCACAGGCTTGTAAACCATCCCCCAAAGCCCACAAGGCACACCAGGCATAGCCACCAAAGCACACAAGGCCCAATCCATTGGGCCTCCAGGGCCGCCCCTCTGACTCCTACCCCCTCTTACACGTACCTGGAGTCCAAGGCGGACATGTCAACACCTCCGGCAAGACCAAGTTCTGCTCCACAACCGCAGGGCTTCCGTTTAGACTGGCCAGTGTACTAAGTGATCCCGTATGGCACCTCCCGGGGCAAAATATTCCCACATCTCCACACACAACCCAGAGCACACCACCTATCCTCTTGCACGGTCAGCAGACACGTTTACAGACATGTGCGTACAAGGCCCACCAGGCACAGGCTCATAATTTTTCCCCCACAGCCCAAAAGGCACACCAGGCACAGCCGATTGAGGCACACCAAGCCCAATCCATTGGGACCCCAGGGCCACCTCTCTGACTCCTGCCCCCCTGAGACGTTACAACCGTCAACGGCCACATACAGCCGCGTCCTACAAGGCCCACCAGGCTCATCAAGCACACAAGGACCACTCCATTGGGCCCCCAGGGTCGCCTCTCGCCAAGTCTCACAAGGAACACCAAGCACATCCATTAGATGCGCCGTTCACAGGAACTACGCGCCAGGGAGATCCACGTGGCAGTCACCCCAAGGCAGCCACACCCAGCTGTGCCAGCCTGGAATTTGGCGTGACGCTTACTCAACCGCCAGGCCGCCAGATTGCCCCAAAGCCCACAAACTCGTGCATGGCGCACCCGAGCTGCCCCAAGGGCACCGCCCCTTGTCCTGCCCCTTCACCTCCTGCCTTTGCCCCTGCGTCCCGCGTTCTCAGACTCCCTTTCCGCCAGCTTCACCTGCTGCGTACCGTATCAACCCCACGCCGCACTCCCTGCACCAGGCCGCCAACACGTGGCGCCCAGCACCGACTCATACGCACCATGGTAACCCACTACCGTAACCCACTCACATCCACCGTACCGTGGGCTACGCCACATACACGACGGCCGGCCGCACACTCCCTACAGGTACTCGCACCCTGACCGGAGATGCGCATAACATACGTAGCATTTCCAGCGGAGATGATGGGGCGCAAGGCCCCCAAGGTCCAGCAGCTGGAGAGGTACCCCACGCAGCCCTTCAAGCCGCACAGGCCCGCCCTCCTGGGCACACTTGCTTCCGGTTCTGCCAGCCTTGCCGCTCCGCCCCTCCCCCCATGCTGTGCCTAGATCCAGTCCCCTTCTTGCAGCTTGAGGGGTAGGTACACCTGTCCGGGGGCGTGGGGCATGGGGCAACGGGCAGCTCCTTGTAGGCGTGCGTGTGCGTGTGTTGTGGTGCCACGTGTACCTGGCCGGTGCCGTGTGCAAGGTGGGCAGCAAGGCGCACTTGCGGGCATGGGACACAACACACAGTCGCTTACCGCTGGGGCGGCTGACGCTGCGCTCCCAATACGTGGCTTACCACACGCGCGGGTGTCCGGGCGACCTCCTTTCCTCCCGCGCAGCTACCACATACCCACGGGCACTTCTGTCACTACTGGAACACCGCTGGTGTACAGCCGCGGCCCGCCAGGGCGGGAAGGAGTCACGTGTGACCCCCTGCGTGGCAGGCGCACTCGCCCGCAACCCTTTCCCCAATGCATGCCTGCACGCACCTGCGTCAGGTACCAACTGCCCACGTAGCCCCCACACGCACGCACACGCAGCCCACGGGCTACCTGCTTGCTGCGTGCTAATGCTGCCCAGCAACTGCGCCGCAACGCACCTGCGTGAGGTACTGGAACCCGAACGACGACAGCGCCTGTATCTCCGCCTTTACGCGGCTGGCCAGCATCAGCTCCAGCTCCTTAACCCACGCGGGGTTGGCCTTGATGAAGTCCTCCTCCAGCTGCATGGATGTGTGTTTGTGGCGCGGGGGTGGGGGTGGGAGTGTGGGTTAAGTTGGGTTGAGGAACAGGGGCAGGTGCTCGATGGCCAGGACAGATCGGCTTGGTAGAGGCCTCCTCCAGCTGTGTATGGATGGGCGGGGCGGGAGGAAGGGTTCGGGCCAAGGGAGCAGGGCCAGGTGCTCGATGGCCACGACGAAGGCTGGCCTTGATGAAGTCCTTCTCCAGCTGTGGGAGACGCCACGTGGGTTGCAAGGGGTTGTGGTAAGTGCCTTGTAGGGCTGGACAGGGTGGCGTTTGGGCTACTCCGGTACCCCAGGCTGCGCGGAGTGCGTGAGTTGTGCAATGACAGATGCCTGCGGGAGATGGGGGCCGGGGATTATTTCAAAGCAGAAGGAAACGGTGTTTGGCACGCGAAGAGCAGGGTCCAAGGTGGTTTGAGGCTCCATGAAGGTGACGTCGCCTGAGTTGGCGATTGGGAGGGGGTGTAAGTGCATGCGCGTGACGAACTGCGTGCATGAGGTGTACGCCAAGTGCTGACGCGGACGGTGATGCACGTGCTCCAGGGCTGGGCAAAAGCCCGACGGGATGCGACAAAACGGGTGCGTAGCGCGCGGGGTATGGAGTCCCCCGACCAAAGGCAGCCAGCAGCTTTCGGTGCTTCTTACTAGTTCCTGGCCCCATGCACGATGGCAGTTGAGCCCGGCTCGTTCATGGGTTGTCCCACTTGCGAAGGGCTAAATGAGCCCTCGCCACGTGACAGTGACTGCATGACAACAAGGCTCACCAGCCTCTTGCCGGTCTTGATGTCCTCCTCCGTCATGGGCAGGCGGCACTGGTCGGGGATGTTGAAGCGGTCCAGGTCCGACGGCCGCACGCCCAGCCACTTGATGTCGGGCGTGGTCAGGTTGGACGAGTCGTACGACATGTTCATGGAGCCCTGCGCGCCGTACAGCCGTACATGCCGTATACGCCGTTTCTTCATGGGATTGAGCGGCGCGTGATCAGGTCGTGGGGGCGAGCGGGGGGTACACACGGGGCACCTTCCTAGTCTGTGCGGCCCACAGTCGCACGCCTGCCGGACCCCTGCGGGACTGCCGTACGAACTGCCGTACCTTCATGTACACGGACAGGATCTTGAGGCCGTACGGGTCCGAGTCCACCAGCGCCAGCACGGGGATCTTGAGCGTGCTCTTGAGCCGCTTCAGGAACAGCCTGACAGGACAGCATCATGGGTGCAGGCGTGTGCAGGTCAGGGCTCTTGAGCCGCTTCAGGGTTCAAGATGGCCCAACTCCACGAGCGTATGCAACGAGGACATGACAGGCTCATCTCCTTTTCCCCCACCGCTGCCACTCCCTCCACCGCACCGCACTGTACTTGTAACGCCCACACGCTTCTCCCGTGTAATTATCGTTCCGCCCTTTCCCCTCTTCTTTTCCCGCCCACTCCCATGCGTCGTACCACTCATGCCCACCACCCTCACCTTGTCGCCACGTCCGGCTGCCCCTTGGCCGTGAGGATGATGCAGGGGTATGTGTTGTAGAAGCGGTCCTCGGCCAGGCGCATGAAGGCGGCGTCCTTCTCCACCAGCAGGATGAAGGAGGCGTCGGAGGTGATGTCCGACACCTGGGGTGGTGGTGGTGCATGTGTTTTAAGCTAGTGTGTGTTAGCGGGCGGGCGTGTGGGGCAAGGCGGCGTCCTTCTCCACCAGCAGGATGAACGAGGCGTCCGAGGTGATGTCCGACACCTGGGATGGTGGTGGTGGTGATGGTGCATGTGTACCAACGGATGGATGTGTGTTAGCGTGTGTGGTTGGCGCAGGAGGCGTTCGTCTCCACTAGCAGGATCAAGGGGGCGTCGAAGGTGCTGGATACCTGGAGTGGTACGATCGCATGAGGCAAGGGGTCGTCTGTCAAGGCGGGCGTGTGTTGCGTGGGCGGACGGGTGGACAGGGCGGGCGTTGCGTGGACACAAGCAGGGGGCTAGGGGACCGGTTTGGGCGTGAGGCCCGCACGTGTGGGGTCCGAGGGTTAGCCTTGATGTGCACGTGCTGCATGCCCCAAATTTGTGCAACCCATCAGATCCCCGCCCCTCCGCTCCCGCTCCCTTGTTCGTCGTTCTGTGTCTTACCGTACGGTAGTGCTGCATACTAGCACGAAACACATGATCGGTGGCAGTGGAACGCTGCACTTCTAAAGTGGACGCGTGCCTGTCGCTGCTGGGTTGTTGGCGGTTGTGCCCGTCTGTTCGCATGCTCAAGACGCGGTCTCGCACAGTGTTGTGACACACGGGCAGTGGTTGGTGGACCCACCTTGTCGATGTTTGGCGGGATGGCCTTGCCCCCCACGCCCATGCGTTGGCAGTCGATGAGGTCCCCGTCCTCACGGAACGACAGCCGCCCCACCACCACACCCTTCTCGCTGGCCACCACTGCACGAAGATGGACACAAAGGGTTCAAGCCGCAACCACATTGTGTTCAGTAAACATCATCTACCACTGCATCCACCACTGCAACGGGTGGGAGGCGACGGGTTGGGGCCAGTCTGAAAGAAACGAGTTTGACCGATAGTCATGTGATACTCCGAGGCTGCGCCGCAGCCCGGTTCACCAAGATGCTCTCACGACACGTGGCAACCGCCCGGGTTGTCACAACTCCGGCAAACCTTAGGCATATCAGGCCCCCCTGCCACTCGTTCGGGATCCCCTTCTCCTACTTCCTCCTGTAACCTGCCCCGCCGTTCAGGAGGTGAGCGCGTGCAGCAAAGCATGCGCGCAAGGCCGTTAAGCCACCACCGTGGCAATGCGACGCACGCTTTCAACCCAGTCTGCCGACAGTTAACCCAGTCTGCCTTCCCTGCAAGGCCCGCCAGCCGCCCTTGTAGGCATCCCGCTATCAGGGCAACCCTTCCGGTGTGGTGCAGTGCCGGCATGGACCCCCTCCCTCCCCTTCTCCGAACGGCCCACCGTTGAGGCTGGAGCGCGTGCAGCACAGCATGCACGCCAGGTCGTCCAGTACGGAGTCCGACTGGGTTTGCTCCTGCGCAGTACGGCAGCACGGGGTCTGTTTGACGGCTGTACAGCAGTACGACACTTTTTGTCAGCACAGCACGACGCGTCAGCATTCGCAAACTCCCATGCCGGGGAGCGCGGGAATGGTACGCTCACATGCTGGTGCGGTATGGTGCCTTTCCCCCTTCCCCGAAACAACTCCAATGCTGCAAACATGGGTAGTACGGCGCCGCACGGCACGGCCCACGCGGTACGGCGCCCACCTCGAACAGCTTGACGTCGGTGTAGAAGAGGTCACGCTTTGTGACGTGGATGCCCTTGCCCAACAGCTCGTGCACCAGCGACAGGATGCGGGCAGTGACGGCAGCCTTCCTGTTTTCCGGGGGAGAGGAGATCGTCGCGTTTTGCGTAGTGAACACACTGTGCTCCAGGTGCGCGCCATGGCCGCGGGGTTGAGTGGACAGCACCACTAGTCGGTGCGTTGCGGGTTTAGCGGACAAAATCCATCCCCGCTCCTCACGAACAACGGCGGTCCCAGCTGATGGCTGAGCCACCGTACAGTGGCATCATGGCCATGACTCATGTGCTCCGCACACTTGTCAGCAGGCAGCGCCCCCTCTCCCTAAGGCGCACGCACCTGCATGTCTGCGTGCTGGCGAATGGGCGCTTGGACACACTGTCACGCAGCACGATGCGGTCCAGCTCGGGCACGTACACCTGCGTACGAACGGTGGGTAAGTGATTTTGATATCCTTGTTTTGAATCCCTGTTTCGATGCAGTTCAGCTCGGGCGCGTGTACCAGAGCTGGGCGTTGCACCAGAGGTGGGCATTCCTCTCGACTCACAGTACACTACACACGACCCGCGAGGAAGGGTAGGCACTGCAGGTATTGGGACGATGGGCAATGTGCAGTGAGGAGCGGGGGACAGAGTACCCACCCTGCTGCAGACCCGTGTTTGTGTGTGCAAGTAGGAGGGCTGCAGCTCGCAGGCCGTACCCCAGGACAACCGTTTCACCCAGTCTTCCGCGCCACTCGGCCCTTTTGATTGCCCTTTGCCCAGGAGGGCACGTCGACGCTCCCCCAGCCAGCATGCCCGCCCGCGTCACGTTTACCCACCCTTTCCGGCCCACCTGGTTGCCCTTCGCCCTGGACGGCACGTCGAACGAGAAGCCCTCCCCGTCCAGGATGCTGGCTGCCACGTGGTACATGGCCGCCTCGATCTCCGACAGCACCGCGGCACCGTCCTTGTCCACAACCTGGCAGGGGTGTACTGTACGGTTAATCGCAATTGGCATGGGTTACAGCACGGTTGGGTGCCATTGTTGGGCTGTCCCCCTGCTGTCCTTTGTTTGCAAGCCGCGCTAAGGGATGCAAGCTGGGAAGGCCAGTGGCCCTGCCGGCCTAACCGTACGTGGCTGGGGGCCGAGTGGAGCAACACACAAGCGTGTGGCTTAAGGAGGGCGACGGGTTGAGAGGGCAAGCGTACGGCCCCAACGGCCGGCCTCACCTCACGGCAGTTGTACGGCAGGTTGAGCTCCGCAAGAGTCCTGTGGAGGACGCGGAGCGGGGGTCGGGGTCGGGGGGCAGGAAGTGATGTGGGGGTGCTACAACGGTAGCCTTGGGGCCGTTGGTGTTGCCTAGCTGCCGTGCGTGATGGGTGTGCAGGCACATCAGTGCAAGCTGGGTGCTAATGGCCGGACCGGCGTGTTTCTTGGAGGAGGTGAAGACGTCCTACTGGTCTTGCAAGCAGCATGTGCACCTGGGTGCAAGCATAGCCAATAGGAGCAGGTGTATTCGGGCTGCGTGCCGCGGGGGGGCAAGAGACGACGGTCGCACGCGCCAGTCGTGCCCCATGCGCAGCCCCGGTGCTGCACCCGCAGCTGAAGCATATGAGCTGCCGGTACTTACTTTTCCACTTCCTTGGTGCCCTTAAGATCCTCTGCCAGTTCCAGAACCTTTTTGAGCACCTCCTAGCACGGGGCAGGGCAACCGCGGTGACGCATTAGGTCCACGGCCACGGTCACAGACTCAACTGGGTCGCTGCATCAACCAAGGCAAGTTAGTGCAGTTGGCTGAAGTTCAATGGCCGCGAGGAGTTGCACGTCCTAGGCCTCCGTCCGCTGACTGTAGCGCTGGCGCAGTAGCACTGCGTTGCAAGCCCTCAGCTGCCCTCACGCCTCAGCACGGCCTCGGTATCAGGGGAGGTCCCGCTGCGCCTGTCGACCATATACCAGCGGTTGCAAGTGTCGTAGTTCAAGCTTTCTCCTACCTCCGCTGACCGGATCTTCTTGCCCTTGGCCAAGGCAAGGGCCTCGTTCCCGCGCTTGGACATTGTGGAACCCTTGTGTCACCGTCCTGTGAGCTACTTGATCTATGAGATCATAACCATAAGCTCTTGGTACATTTACTTCTTGGAAAAGGTGCGCTGCACGCTGTGCTTTCGTGGCGTTCGCATATGACTTCCGAGACCAGACAGGTTTGGATAGTTGAAAGCGCAAACAAAGATACACCTTCACTCAATTGCTGTGACGCAACGCCACCTGGTTTGGGAATGACTCGTACTGTGGGCAAACGGGCAATGGCGCGCGATCCTGGCACAGAGCGCAGGACAACTGCCTCACCGTACTGTGTTGCTGGCCTTGATAGAGTGAGAGTTCGTTACAATCTGCACAATGGCGGACACAGATAGAGGCCGGGACAGGAGGCGCAGCTCAGCCTCGCCTCCTCCCCGGGGGCCCGAAAACAACGTGAATAAGATCTACGTAGGTGGTCTGGATTTTACGCTCAAGAGGTCGGAGATCATGGACGTCTTTGAGGAGGCGGGTCGGATTGCACACATCCAGCTGGTAACGGAACATGAGACGGGCAGGTTCAAGGGCTATTGCTTCATCACCTACGAAACTGCGAGCGCTTATGACTACGCAATCAACAAGGTACGCACTAGGGCACGCAGCGGCTGCAGGACGCGAAGTTACGTCGTCCTGAACGTATCCTTCTTTTGGCGTGGCTGTGACAGATGAACGGGGTCATGATTCGGGGGAGGCCGGCAAAAGTTAACAAGGCGCTCGGTGCTGATGAGAAGGCAGCGGCGGGCATACCCTCTCGCGGTGTGGACGAGCGGGGAGGAGGGGGCCCACACCGCCACAAGTACGGAGGGGAGCACAGCGACCGACACGCTCCAAGGCGCAAGGGCTACCGCGTTGCGCTCTCGGGCCTTCCGGAACACTATACGTGGCGGGAGCTGAAGGACCTTCTTCGCACCACGACTGGCTTCCAGCCCACCTACACCAACGTCGACAAGCCTGGACACGGGTACTGCTACCGCCAAACACCCGGGAACATGCTGGGAGATGTTTATGCTCAGCCGAATCACGTATGCCCATTTGGGTTCTATGCTTTTATTCTGCAACAAGTCCTACGCCTGCTGTTAAGGCCAGCCTGCCACTGCACGGAACAGCCGCCCCGGCATTAACACGGGCAGCCCGACCTGGCCTGTCATGGCAACCAGTCCGTGCGCCTTAAGCCTATCCCAGCGTCTATCCGGCAAGGGCTTTCAACCCTGCCATACTTCTGCCCCCTCATATTGGGCTCCAGGAGCGACGCTTGAAACCCAGCGAACCTTCTGTAAACGCACGTACGCGAGCTTGTGGGTTACCAGCACCAGCTTGTGATAATGTCGGCCTCCCAACGGGCCTGCCCATGCCACGCCACTATGTCAACGGTATTACATAATGTGGGTCGGGCGTGAATCGCCGTCACTTCCTGGCAACCCTGTCTCCGGTCAGCAAGCCTAGGTAGGAAGCACGACAGGGGAAACGTTGCCGCTCGCGCAGAGCCTTACCCACACCACCTGACCCCTGCCCTGCCCTCCGTTCCGCTGCCTGTCCCTTGGTCCCGGGCAGGGTGGGCGAGTTCGAGACCTTGGCGGACCGCAGCTCTGCCATGCGGGACCTGGACGGGCTTGTCAAGGAGGGCTGCAAGATCAGGTGCTCCCCCGTGGTGAGTCACACGTTCTCCCCTGATGAAGCTTGGGCCCTCTGAATGCTGCACACGTGCGCTAGGACTGAGGAATGCTACACCTCGGCCCTAACGCAAGAATGGAGCATGGGTGTTGACAGCAGGTGGAGGCATTGCCCGCAAGCGGTTAGGGTACCCTTAGCGCTTTTGGCGGAGGTTGCCCTGCACCGCCTCCTGGAGTAGCAGTTGGCGGATTGCCGGGGCTGCGATCTGCTCTGCCTCAGCAGGCCCCTTGCTTGTGGCTGGGGTCATCCGCGTGCCGCTCCCCTGGAGGCACTTGCCTCCTCGTCCGTCTCGACCTCTGCAATGGGCCCAACAAACTTACCGAATCCAGCATTTGAAGTACTGCTATCCAATTAACACTCACCCGTTCTCATGACTCCGTTCCTCTACGGCTGGCCAACACGTCCCTACGCTCCCGCAGGACGTGGACCACTCTGACCGGGACTACGACCGCGACGGGCCACGCCGCTCAGGCCCCTACCCTACCCGCGACAGAGAGCGCGGGTACGACGGGCCCCCACCTCGTGACCGCGAGCACGGTCGCGACCGTGACCGTGATTGGGACGACCGGTGGGACGGCGACGAGCGCGGGGGCGGCGGCGGCGGCGGGTACCGGGAGCGGGAGGAGGGCGGGCGGCCGTACAGGGAGGAGAGGGGCGGCGGCGGCGGCGGTGGTTACGGGCCGCCGAAGGAGGGCTATCGGGGCGACAAGGAGGGGGGCTATTACCGGAGCGAGTACGAGGAGCCGGCGGGGGGTCCTAGGGGCGGCAGGGGAGCTGGGTACGACGAGGGGTACGGCAGGGAGAAGTACGGCGGCGAGTACGCGGGGCCGAAGTACGGCGGGAAGGGAGAGTACGAGCGTGGCGGCGGCGGTGGCGGTCGGCCGGGTGAGGGGGAGGGAGAGGCTTTGTGTTAGGTACCTGGACGCCGTCGTGCATGGATACCCTGCGGGAGGCTTGGAGAGCGAGGAGAAAGTAGTGCGTGTTGTGCAGTGGTGCAAGAGCTGTGTGCCTGGTGCCGCACGGTACAAAGAACGCATGTAGGTTAGCGGCAGATGCGGCAATCCTGCCTGCCAGTTTCCTGCGTACAAATGTGTAAGAGGCATACCGTGATGTCGTGCACTACCGCTTGCCGTTCCATCCATGCGCGCAGGCGGTGCGTACGAGTCGGGCGGCCCCCATTACGAGGAAGGCAGGCCCGTACGCGACCGGGAAGGCGGTTACGCGCCGCGCGGTGCGGCGCCTCCCTCGTACGGCAGCCGGGAGCCGGGTTACGGCCCCAAGGACCAGGATGCCGGGTACGGCGGCCGCGAGCAGGGGTACGGGCCTAAGGATAGGGACGCTGGGTACGGCGAGCGGCAGCCGGGGCATGGCCCGAAGGGCCGGGAGGTCGGGTACGGTGGCCGGGAGCCGGGGTACGGGCCGAAGGACCGGGACGCAGGGTACGGTCCCAAGGATGCAGGGTACGGCGGCAGGGAGCCGGGGTACGGCCCTCGCAGGGACCAGGGGTACGGCGGCAGCGAGCCCGGGTACGGCGGCCCAAAGGAGCGAGGACCGGGGTACGCTCCAAAAGAGCGGGGTCCTGGGTACGGCCCCAAGGACGGCGATGGCGGGTACGGCGGTGGCAGGGAGGCAGGCTACGGGGGCGGCCGTACGGCCGGGTACGGGCCAGGGGAGGGCTACCAGCGGGAGGGCGCTGGCGGTGGCTCGTACGGCCGCGGCGGCGGCGGGCGTGGCGGTTACGATGAGGAGGTCCCGCCCAGGGGAGGGGGCTACGAGCGCGGCTATGAGCGGGAGCGACCCAGTGAGTCGCTTGCTGTGCCGAGCGCGCGCTGGCCGTTGCAATTGGTAAAAACCTAGCCATTTTAGTTCGGAAGTGGCTGCCGCTACGAGCATACCTTGCTGCCCTGGGGCATCGGGCGCTAGTCGCTGCCGTGAGGGTCGCCATTGTCTCTCCGGTCCCAGAGTGTAGGCCTCACCTTTCCGACCCGGCCCAACGCGTACCGCTGGGTTGCTTCCGCTCATGTGCAGCACCCCCGCATGCTAGCTTGCATGAGGCTACGTGCATGTAGCTTGCGCTCAACGGGGTGCCTCTGACGACCACTGCAGCAGGTGGCTACGAGGGAGGCGGTGGCCGGGGCGAGGGCCGCGCGCCCCCAGCAAGGGGCGATTACTACGAGGACGATTACGGCCCGCCCCCTGCACGTGGCCGGGACCGCGAACGACCCCGTGAGTACGACATGGAAGGCGGCGGCGGTAGCGGGCGGGGTGGAGGGTACGGCAGGGGCAAGGGCGGCGAGTACTATGAGGAGGAAGGGTACGGCGATGGGCCGGGGTACGAGCGTGGCGGGTACGAGCGTGGGGGCCGTGGGGGCGGCCGCGGCGGTCGCGGCGGTGGCGGGTACGACCGTTCGGGCGGTTGGTACGACAAGGGCGGCGCGGAGGGGTACGAACGGAATGGCGGCGGTGGTGGTGGGTACGAACGGGGCGGAGGCGACATGGGTTACGAGCGAGGGCCTGTGGGAGCGGGCCGTGAGAGGGGAGGCTACGGGGGCGGCAAGGAGGGGGGCTACCAGGCTGGCTCGGCGGGGCACAGGTCTGCCGGTGGGGGAGGAGGAGCAGCTGGCGGTGCCGCAAGCGAGGGCGGCTACGGTGGGGGCGCAGCTGCGCCTGCTCCCAGCGTGTCGCGCAGCGTGGGCACACCTGCAGCGGTGGCGGCGGCGGAGTGAGGGGACCGCAGGGCTCGGGAAGCTGCTTGCCTGCTAAGGCGGTGTTAGGCCTGGGTGCGCAGCTGGCAAGCGAGGTACTTGCAATGGCTGGTAGCTGGCAGCGGCAACGATGTTGCACGCTCGGAAGGAGGGATGGGTGTGTGGCGCTTCGAGGCTGGCCTAAAAGTGATGGCTGTGAGGCGGCAGCACTGCCTGCGGTTGCTGCGGACGTATCGGGATGCAATAGTTGTCTCCGTGTCATATGAGCCGCAATGCAGCACCGCTGGCCGCTTGGATTGGGGTTTGCTGTCAGCGTTCTCAACTGTCGCGCGGCGTACTGGTGTCTTGGCAGGACTGGGGTGCCTCATCGTGGGGCGGAGGACGCGTGGCCTGGAAACTGTGGCGGTTCTGTATGTTGGGAGGAAATAGATGAATACCTCGCAAGCAAGGCTCGCTGAGTGTTGTGCATCTCGTGGTGCGTGCGGTTTGTGCCAGATTTTTTCTTTACACCATGGGCGCCAACAAGGCAAGAACGTGTAGCTGCATGACATCGTGTCGTTGGTAGGCCTGTGTTCACATCGTCCACAGCACATTATAGGTTCATGTTTAGCGTTTCTAGTCGTGCACGTGGCTGTATAAGCTGCAGCCCATTTGGCCTCAAATGTGTGGTACTCGTATAGCTCTGGCTGACAGCTGCTGCGTTGATGTTGTTCCAGGTCATGCATTGCGTCACATGCTGCAGCCGTTATTAGTAACCCTTCGTTTGCTCCTATGGCGCGCACGTTTCCAAGGTTTTCAATGCCTAATGACATTCATATTTTCGTGTTGAAGGTGCTGCCCTCGGATGGAGCATTTCATGTGCTTTGGTGTGAATGTGCAACTGCGTTCGCTGGTTGTGGCCAGCTGTGTCACCCGCAAGGATGCTAAAGCACCTGTAAAACGGCACGAGGGGTCCAACTGAACAACCGATAGCGTGATAAGGGTCTATGCACGGCGTCGCCAGGCGGCAAGACATCCAGGGCGGTCAGCTGCACGGGAGTTGCCGTACTTGGGGTGACGAACAGGCAAGGCAGTGGCCGACTGCGTGCCAGGCTGCCAGCCTCCAGGGAGTGAAACCTGGTTGGCCAGCCCCGTCATCGGGTGAGCTCCCTTGCCAGTGATTGATGACTGCTCAGAAACTTGCAGTGTTTTGCGTGTCACGCTCTGAGCATCAAGTGACGTGTACGACCTGGTCCAACAACGACACACCATGACTCCTACACGCCAGGGGAGCCCCTTGGCTTGGGGAGCGTAAGGTTGCGTAAGGACTCTGCTGCGCTCCTGTCGCGTGTCGGCAATTAATGCATCACCAGACACATGCCATATCTTGATTTCCGAGTTGTGTTTCGGCGCCTGTGGTTGCTTACGAATGGTCCGCTTCGATATCGAAAGCCCGAACGGGTTCGCGACCTGCCAACCGCTGCGCCCTGTCGTATGCTGCACAAGGTGTGGCAGCGCATATAACCACGCCTGGAATACATCTCATCATAACACATTCACAACTTAAGCATAACTGAGACCTGAGCTGAAGCGCAAGGACTGACAACAAGGACAGCGTCGGACAAGCGAAAAGGCGACGCGACAACACTCAGGAAACACAACAGTCTTGCCGTCACTTTCCCATGTCACCAGCGCTAAGCATTACCATGGGCGTCACCTCCACCGCTGCCCCTGCCCTGGGCGTGCCCGTCCCGGCTGCTCCAGCGGCCCAACCCTACCCCCAGCCGGTCGTGGGCAACCGGGTTCCACCTCCCCTGGCCTGGGCAGGAATGACATGGCCGCGGCTTTTAGGCCCCCCGACCGCCCAAGCCGCTAAAATATGCATAATCTAAGATTTGTGCAGGTCGCTCTTCATGTGCAATCGCACAAGAAGCACTCTTCAAGACATGCATCGAGGACGACCTGGCAATTGCTCCACAAGCACATTACAAGCATGACAGCCCTCTATACGGCCCACAGACATAGTATGTAGCCTTTGGCTCGGCGGCAAGGCGCTGTTCGGGCAAGCTGTGCCTCGGTTTGGTTCCACGCGACGGC
>VFQN01004076.1_pt1 | contig 19764 bp, 10 predicted proteins | sample 3512371 | NCBI WGS metagenome assembly VFQN01 (sample SAMN10412370, study PRJNA504923) | tailings metagenome | isolation source: Replicate 2 from Balatoc abandoned mine | place: Philippines: Itogon, Benguet | collected 2017-08-28
GTCTTAGATGCGCTGGGCTTAAGTATCAATTTCGACCGTATCTCGGCACCCCCCCCACAGCAGCCCTGCCATGGGCATCGGACCACCGTATTGGGGCACCGTACTCCGAGCGCTGCAACTTCGCACTGTGCCGCAGCACTAGCGGCGGGATCAATGCAAGATTCCTTCCTAACCAGTCCGAGACCTTGCCGAGGTGTATTAGCTGGGGGCATCGCTCCTCGACGTAAGCGTCGCGGGCAGAGATCTCGAACCACCAGGACCCGATTTCGCCAGGCGGTGCCGGCACCGCCTGCTTGGGGACAGTCCCATCGATTTCGGTACCGACGATCGCTGCCGACCTCAAGACAGACTTATCTGGGCGTCCATAGTTGCGATCGTCCGAACGGAACAAGCTCTGCTCGTAGAGGCCCAGTCGAATCCAGCCGCCGTAGCTTGTATCTGCATCCGGAACCCGCACGATGTCGCCGAGTTGGTTCTTCGCCTCGAGAGCGGGACTCCAGTCTGGTCGTGGCACGCGGCTAGCATCGAGCGCCAAATGAACACCGATGTACGGCAGGATGCGACTGGCAGTTCGCTCCTCAATATCGGGGGTCCACAGTCCCTGGATCCACAGATGCTCGTGCAGTCCCATGAGCGCCTCGTCGAGGACGGCAAGGAAGAGTTCGGTGGGCCAAGTGACTATCGCGCCGGGAATGCACTCGCGCGACCTGCCGAACCTGATCTCGTTCCGCTCCTTGAGGAAGTGCTTGAAGTGGTTACTGTCCTTGGCGACCGCGTCCATACGATGCGCCACCAGTGCGCGTAGGTCGGGCCAAAGAGCTTCAAGGTCACCGAGAACATCGTCGACATCCGCGAACCTAGTAAGCGACAGGCCTTCGACCGACGGTGAACTCGCAGTGCGCCGCGGGCGTGTCCGCCTCACCCCGGATGGGCGTCCCCCACGTTCGACAAGCTTCTCGGCAAGCCAAGACAGAGTCCATGCGTTGCCGCGCGCATACCCCTGCAAGAGGTCGTCCAGCGACGCTATGACGCTGGAAACATCTGCGGGAGTCTCCAGCAGGATTTGCAGGACCACCTGCACAGTGGAGACAGTCGTGTCCTTAGCGAGCAGTCGCGCGAGAGGGGCGGAGAACAGCTCTGGCCTGGCCGTCAGCAAGCGCCTAAATCCTGACAGGGCCGCAATCTTCCGCGGAAGTGAAGCGTTGCCAATACGTGCCAGCAGCAACGCTGCCAGCGCTTCGTCAACAGACCAAGCGATCGCATCAGTTGGATCCAGGGGTTCGAAGTAGCCTCTCGGACCAGGCAGAGGCAGTCGACTCGCCAGGACGGCGAATGCTTCCTCCCAAGCGTGAGCAGCGATGTCGTGGTCCCCCCAGTCCGAGATCTGCTCGATTAAGTGCCTGGCAACGCCGCTGAACCCACCTGACCGCACCCTTCGAGCCGTTTCCTCAGCTAGTGTCCGGAGCGTGAGGTCACGATCAAGCTGCAGAGCCCTCTGAAGGGCTGGCGCCTGCGTCCTGCCACCGAAATTCAGCCAACCACCGCCACCCCTCGACGCGGTGAAGGTGAGCGTAAGGGCCATGGCGGCAAGTCGCGAGTGTCCAGCATTGTCCAGGAGTTGACCCAGTAGGGCGATGGGGTGCTCGCGGCCGAAAGACCAGGACGGGGTCTCGCGGGCCAAGAAGTGAATCAGGCGCTGCGCTTCAAGCTCTTCGCCTCGGTCGACCATCTCGCTGATGAGGTAGCTCAGCGGAAGCGCCACAAGCTCTAGCAGAGAATCTTCGCGATGTTGTTGCTGCGACAGCCGACGCAAGCTCGTCAGAACGTCAACAAAGCGAGGGTTTGGCGGGAACGTCGACGGCTGAACGGGTCGCAGTGGCGAAACAGCCGCGTCGCTTACCTGTCCAGATCCGCTCCGCTCTTCTCGCTTGTCGCGCACCGGGGTGGTCCATGGCATTGGCAACCCATGCCTCTGCGCAAACACGCGAAGCCTCGCCACGGCATCATCACGATAGTGACGCGCGTCATCAAAGACTTGGGAGCAAAGGCGAACAAAGCGTTCCTGGACGTACTCGGAGTCGGTCGCCGCTAGGCGCTCAAGGGGGTGGAGGCGGTTGTTGGCGACTTCAGCCCCTGAGTTCTCGTACTCGATCTCGAGAAGGAGGGTCTCCCACAGCGCATCCAGAAGCATGGGATCGGCGCTGTTCTGCAGTTCCTCCAGGGCGTCTTCGTGCGCACCCTCCGCGATCCACGACGTCTGACCTAGTTCGCGGCCATACTCTCGGCACAGCAACTCGATCGCCCGCACGGGGTTGACCTTCAGTAGAGCCCGGAACCAGGCGTTCGGCATGCGCTTGGTTTCGCGCCCATCGGTGTGTCGGAGGACCGCGCTGAGGAGTGGCTGCAGGCGTTGAAGTGCGCCTAGCGCCACTTGCTCGGACCCGGAAAGCAGCGAGGGCACGCTGTCGATCACGTCGAAGAGCGCGATGTCCTTGCGAAAGCCATACCCCAGGAGAAAGACGCTTGCCTCGCGCCAGTGCTCGATTGCCCTTGGGCGATTGGATGTCCGCGCGTGAAGCCTTGCTAGTCGCAACCGGTAAACAGCGTGGTTGCTGTAGTAGGTGCCACCCTTTTCCTCAGTGGCGAGTTCCTGCTCCATTGTCTCAACAACCACGGGGGATGCGACCGGCGTCGACGCGTGCTCCAGCAGTACTGAGAAGTAGGAACCGGCCGATATCGGTCCACTGTCCTCCCGGTCGAGCTGAGTTGCCGTGCCCGAGCGTGCCTCCGAGATTGCAGCGATGGCGCGTTGCCAATCGTCTCGCGTGCTGACCAGCCGCAACGCCCTCCGAAGACTCTGGGTGATCTGGCTTTGTATTGAGTACAGATCGCATGCTCTTGGAGAGCCTGTGAAGGGATGGGTATCGACCACAAGCTCGTCAAACACCGCCGAGATGTCATAGGTGGCGCCTCGGGCAGCAGCAGACTCGGCTTGAGCAGCCGCTAGCGCGAAGCGCAGCCAGCACTTGTACCAGCCAACCCCTTGGAGGCCATTTCGCGCGTCCGCAAGGGCGCTTGCAGCCGCGGCGTCCCTCGCAAGGAGGCGCGCGGATGCGACCCATTTGCTGACGGCAGGAGCGTCGACGACTCCATTGGTGCCGACGACGGCGAGGTTGAGTGACGCGAGCGTCTTCGCATGGCGCACTGCTTGATCAGCGGGAGCGCCCATCTCAACGCACCACATGGCCTCCTCCGGCGAAGCAGCATGAGCCAAAGCCGTGGTTGCGCGGGCGGCGGCCAAGACAGTGTCACTAGCTTCAATTGCCAAGTCGGCCAGTCCAAGGAGGAGTGCGCATGCAAACCTCCGCTCAAGGATGTAGCGCTTGGGTCGGGTGAAGTCCGCTCGCTCGATCAGCTGTTCTACCAACTGGGGCGATATCTCCGCTGCGAGCAGCTTCGCGACCTTGCGGACGAACAATGAGGTGATGTCCGCGCCGGAACCCAGCAGGTTTTCATGGATCCGGCGGACAATGCGACGCGCATGTCCCATCCGCAGCCTGCCGCGGATGATGGCGAGCGCCTCGACTTCCTCGTCCAGCATGCTACCCAATGGGTCGAACTCACCGTAGTTGGAGCGAGTGTCGTTACCCGGAACAGGCAGCGCCAAGTACTCACGCCAGGGCGCGGTTGCGCCAGCAATGTCCACCCTCTCGCAAACTAGCAGGCCCTCCTCGCGAGAGATGGTTGGTCGTCCGTCGAATAGCAACTGGCTAGCCAAGGCCTCGGCACCGAAGAGCGCCTCGTAGGTCTCCCAGTACTCGTTCCAGTCATTGGCGTATTGCGAGAAGCACGCATCGAGGGCGCGAAGTAGTTCCGCACAGCGAACAAGTGCAGGCCAGTTCAGAGCCTGAGCAGCCACGTCTGCAGCCAGCTCGAGGTTGCGCTCTATGGCATCGTGCGGATGGCCGAACTGCAAACTCCGCTGAACAAACGTGGTCGAGACTCGCTGCAGGATCTCTGTTTGGCGTTCGGCTCGCCTCATCACTGCAAACGTGAATCGGTAGCTTTTCGCGTCCGCAAAGAAGTCTCGCGCCTCCAACCATGCGAGGACGGGCGACAAGATGTTTGAGAGTCTCCTTCCCCGGCGAGTCAACTCTTCCAGCATGAAGCGGCGGAAGCTCTCATGAAAGATCCGCAGACCACCTTGCCCTGTTGCGACGGAGAGCACCGGCAACATTGCTCGAAGAGCCTCGGAAACCCAGTCGGATAGAAGGGGCCCGGCGATCTCTCGCAGTTCCGCCTCGCTTACAGAGAAATCGAGGACACCCACGATATCGGCGATGGCCTTCGCATCGCTGCTGATCGACTCGTACAGATGACGGTAGTACAGAGCAATGTCGCCTTGAATGGTTGGCGTAGCCCTCAGCCAGTCCAGCGGATCCGAAATGGCGCCGGAGCCTAGCCCTTCGACCAGTCCTCGACTCAGATACCGCGCATAAAGCGGATTGCCATCCGATCGTTGGAAGAGGCAGTCGAGGATCGCTTCTCGACGATCTTCGTCGAGCACATGGGCAGACTCCAGGGAGACGTGCACGCCATAACTACCCGCGAGATCGAGGATCTCGGTTCTCGTCCAAGGGGCGATGCCGTGCTCGACAAGGTGGCCGGCGAACTGCTCACGCAATGCCTGCAGGTGCTCCCCAGGCTGAGAACCGACTATGAGCGCAACGTTGTCGGGTAGGTCGAGCGTCGCCAAACGCTCAACGATGTCTGTTTCGTTGTCACTCAGTCCCGGAGACGCGCCGCGCACGCGCGCGATGTGGTCGAGACCATCGACGATGATGACAACACGATGCCCAGCGTCTGCTGCGGCGTTCAGGTAGTCATCAAGCGCATCCAGTCCCGCTGCAAACCGCTGCGGTGGCGTCAGACCGCCTGACTTGAAGGCGTCATCGAGCTCGCCAAGCAGATTGCCGAAGAACACGTTTGTCGTGACTCGCTGCTCCACGAGTTCGTCGCTGGGCTCAAGGAAGCAGTAGTGGCGGGCGACAACGAAACCCTCGTTTCGAAGGTCCTGCGCCACCTGCGTCAATACCCATGACTTCCCAGAGCCTGGCCCGGCGAGGGCGAGGTGCACGCCGCCTCTCCTGATGGCCTCGCAAAGCTGTCGACGCTGGGGTAAACGCTCCTGCAGTACTGCCTTGTCGATTGGAAAGGCCTGAGCGATCCGGCCGAAGTCCAAGCGCAGTTGCAGGCGCTGCGCGATGTCTGCAGGGCTCAATGTCGCTCCCGCTGCTCTAGCGGTGGAGGCAACGTAGATGGCCAATGCACCTGCGTCTACGACATCTCGATCGTGGTTTGGGTATCGACCTATGCCTACTTGCTCCGACAACAATCCCAATAGCAGGTGTTCGAGAGGTCCAGGAGTGGAGAGGTCGAGCGACGCTGGCGGAAGAGAAACCTCGATCACGAAGCGTTCGCAGAAGCGCACCACCTCTTCTCGGCTCAGTGTCTTAGCGCCTGCGGGCGCATGCTGCAGTGGCGCCAACACGGGCGGCCCATCTTCGGGCCATAGGGTGCTTGCATCCAGCCGGAAGGTTTTAGTAGCGAACCCGGAGAACGTACCCGAGTCGCTGCTCGCAACTAAGAGGCTGGCAAGACCGTCATTCGGGGCTGGTGGCTGCCAGGTCGCGGACAACCGATATTCATCTGCGCTCCGAGTTCCCTCGGCGGTCATGGTGTTCACGAGCCGATCGAACCGCAACGATGAACCATCCGAGTTGAAGTCTGACAGCCTCAGCGCAACTGAGGGATCTGCACTCGACTTCAACTGCAGCCGGAAACGTGCTCCGGAGGCGGCAACTTCGATGTCGTCGAAGCGATCGTCATCGACAATCTTGCGGTCAACCACCACCGACTCGAACCGCTCGACCAACGCTCGCACGAGCAAGTACGCGGCGACAAGGTCCTGGTACGCGTAGCCCCGATGCGCCGCAGCGAGTGCACCGCTACGCGGTGTGGTTCGACCAAGCGCCCCTCGGCGGCTCAACGCTTCGTCCACGCCAAGCCCCTGAAGTGCAACTCTCCTCGGCGGGTTGCACCCATGGGCAGCCTCATCGCCGGCGATTCCTCCCGCCCCCCGTAGCGGCCTTCACAGCACATAGCGGCAATCGCTGCCCATCATCGGTGCGACGGCGTGCTCGAAGCTATGCATAGCCATCACCCAATCTCCCGGCCGCTATGCGCTCAAGCGCTTGCAAGAAGGGTACTTCGGTGACCCCATGCGGGATGAATGGGTCAGTGACGCCACGCATAGCCGTGATGAGCGGTGACGTCGCCCCGACCTGCCACGCCGGAATGAATTTGAGGTGCGACAGTCTGATGCCTAGCTGAAGGTTCTCTGCCTTCATCTCGATGATGCCCGGCGACGCAGGGTTGAATGCCACCGGCATCAGGAAGACTAGCCCTGCGCGCCTGAAACTGTCCTGAAGAACGTCCAGATTGCGGCTAGACGAGGGCGTCATGTCATGCATCCGGTAGACCATGGCGAATAGGCGCTTGCCAGCCATCATGCTCTTCATGTACGACTCGCTGATGCCGATGGCCACCCGATAGTCCAGTGGGCTTTCTCGCCGGATTCCTGTGATGACGGTCACGCTAAGCCACCCGTCACGGTTTTCCGCGCCGACCTTCTTGCGCCAGCCCCGGAAAATCTTCTGACCCGCGTCGAGGTTCTCGAACGCCAACGCCATGATCGGCGGCGCAACCTCTCCAGATGCCCCAGGCAGAGCTACTCCCGTGCCCCGCCACTTAGCCTTGTCCCACAGGGGCAGGATGATGGGCGACATGACCGTCATGTCGCGATGCAGCACCGCATCCGCGCCGAAGAGGTGCTCCGGCGGCACGTCCCCAGAGAACATAGATTCTGTCTCGGTTGCGGATGCAGCAGGCGCGGTGGCCACCGCAGCCGGCACCCATGCCTTCCTGCGAACCAGCGGGTATTGCGCAAGTGCCTCATCGTGCACCCAATCTTCCGCGCGCGCTGGCGGGGATTCCCCGAGAACGTTCGTGACCGCGATGATGGAGCGCGCCACGTGGTACGCCCGGTCGTGAGCGCGATGCTTGGCAAACATCTCCTCAAAGTCCTCGTGATCGATGCCCAACTGCAGCTCAACGGTCACGCGCGCAAAAAGCTCAATCATTGCCTTGTCGAAACCTGTGCCGACGAGGTTCGTGGCCGACGAGACCGGATGGGTGACGATGAGCGACGTCTCGCCGCAGTCGTCCTCGACGTGGCGACAAATGAACGGCGCCTTCGCGGATTCTGACTGCCGCACTTCTATGACCAGCCGCTCCCGAGGCGAAAGTAGTTTCCTGGAGCGGACGGCGGTGGAGTAGAACGCCTCCAAAAAGGCGGTGATACTTTCGCCGAGCAGCGCCGAAGCCACACCGCCACGAGCGACCACATCAATCTGGCAGCCCAAGATGACCGTCCTCATAGTCGTCGTGCCGAAATGCCAGGCCGGCTGCTTTGGAAGATCCTGCGCGGCCGGTGCGGCCAGCCAATCACTGACGAATTGATTCAGGTCGTCATCCGCCGCCCCATACTCCTCGCGCACCTTCTCTTCGTGTCCGAGCATGAAAAGCGCTGCGGCGCGTGACATCTCGAATCCCAGAGACGAGAGCAGGTCCGGAAGCCGCGTCAACGATGCCCAATCCTCGTGTGAGGTACGCAGGATCAGGATACCCAAGACGCGGTCGATGGCAAGAGCTTCCTCCTCCAACTCCCTTTTGTCCGCCTCTTTCAGACTCAGCGCAACCTGTATAGGCGCAAACCACTTCGCCCAGGCAAGTACGTAGGGAACGCGACCGAGCTGCAGTTCAAGCCATGCCAACTTCTTCAGAAGTGGCAACGCGCGACGGTCAACTGCTCGCTCCTTGAACCAGGAGTACAAGCAGCGGTCAAGCGCAGACACGAGGTTTGCCCTGGCCGCGTAGAGGAGGCCGGCCGACTCGTACGCCAAGCCCGTGCCGCACAGGGCGGCAATGAACTGGTCGCGGCTGTCGTCCTGCGCGAGGAGCAGTTGCGCCTGAGCCAGGTCATCAATCGCGCCGTAGGCCTTCTTGCGCTCCAGCTTTTGCAGACCTCTCTGCAACTTCAGCTCACCAGCGATGCGGTCGCCGTTTCTCTCACGCTCGATGTCGATGACGGCGTCCAGCAGTTCGTCGTAGCCCGGGAAATCGCCGATGAAGTTCGCCAGCTCCCGCACGAGACGAACGACTGGCTCGACGGGGAACTCGATCTGCCGGCGCACTTGGCCCAGGACCTGCCGCAAGGCAGCAAGGGTAGGCTGCAGATCGCCTTTCGATCGCCAGCACGACACCAGGTCCATCTGCAGCAGCTGTGTCCGCGCCCAGAGCGAACTCGTCTCCTTGGACTTGTCGTCAGCATGGCGCTGCAGAGCAGCGCGCAACGCGCCGGTACGCGCTTCGTCCGGAGGCTTTCCAGCCTGTAGGGCCAGCCACAGATTGACGAGGTCGTCGACGTCCCAAATCCAGTCGGACGTCAGCACCTCGGGTGCGAGCAAATCGTAGATTCGCTCTGCTTCGTCCACATCGTCGAACCACCAAAGCGCCGTCCAGGCCCTCTGGTACCAGATGCGCTGGTGTTGTCTGCTGTTGATCTTGCGAGCCAGACGCTCGGCGCGGTCGAAACGGCCCTCGACCTCGTGTCGCGGCCGATCTAGACCTCGTGCAAGCAGCGCAGACTGCAAGCTCTCTTCGATCAGTTCCAGCGTCACAGTGGACGCAGCCGCTGCGTCGATCTTCTTGTCGAGCACGTCCAGATCGCGGAGCCTGCTAACGTCAAGAGGCCCGGGAGTAGAAACGAACTTGCGCGTAAGCTCGAACTGGAGAGTCTCTGCGACGATGTCCCACCGCCTGTGCTGGACGACCTTCTCGACAATCCAGCTGCGGTCTAGGACACGTACGGGCACGCCATGGTCGGCTGTAAGGGCGTCCTCCATCGCGGCGCGGTCCTTGTCCTTGATGGCCTGATTCGAGATGAAGTAGATCAGGGCGTACGAGCGGCTGGTCGCCACGATCTTCGCGACGTCGGAGCGGACCTTCGGCTTCCAGTCTGCCTTGGCGCTCACGGCGAAGCCCCAGCGCTGACCAGCTGATGCTGGGTCACCCTCGTACCAGAGCGTCGCAATGGCCGGCGCTACCGGATATGTCTCTGTGTCTACCTTGCTGTCACCACCCCCGGTAGGGCCGGTTTGCGGAATCAGATTCGGGCAAAGCTCCCTTTCAGCCAGTACACGGGCGAAGTTTTCGAACGCGGTCTCTTCCTTTCGGCTCGTGAGCGACTGCAAGTGGTACTCGAATTGGCGCCGGTCCATCTCACCGACTTCAACACGCAGCGTATCGGAGTACAGCTGTGGGCGCCGAGCACGCATGAAGTCTCTATAGCTCGGCTTCGCGCTTTGCTTTTCCACCGGAGGCCTCAGGCCGGTCGCATGACCCGCGACATGGTCGCGAGGTGATATCCCTGCCGCAAGATGTCCTTCCGTGCTTCCTCTTCGGAATGCATCCCGAACAGCACGCTTGCGCGTAGCAGGCCGCTAAAAGAGCGCCAGTAAAGCCAGCGATCGTTCCTTATGGTCGGTAGCTGCGCACCCTGCTTATCTGCCGTCAGCGCGCAGGCACGCGAATCCTTTGATTTGCGCCAGACGTGGTAGACCCACTCGTCCCGGCGCTTGTAGCGGGTGCCGGCATAGAAGGGAATACTGTCAATCTTCACCTTCTGCTGATCGATCTCATAGCCGTGCCGCTCCATCAGCTGCCGCACCATGTGGCCAATCATCTGTTTGAAGCGGTCCTCGATGACGTCGACGCCGAAGTCCCGTAGAAGGGGCTCTTCAATGCCCTTCACGGCGGGCTGATGCAACGCGGTAGCCGTCTCGAGGCAGGAGACGTACTCTGCGGTGTTCAACCTCGCCCATAGGCGCTGGCCGCGGGGCTCCTCGAAGAGATGGGCGAAGGTACCGGGATCGTAGGGCGGCAGATTCATGGCGCAAATATGCGCCCTACGTTGCAGGTTGTCAACGCTTTGGCCTTGATCTGGTAGCAGGCCGCGTGCTGGCGCACTGGGTGCGGCGTAGGCCGTCGTCGGCTTGGACAGGCGGCGCTTGTATCGGCCCTGGGGAAAGTGACTTGGACAGCAAGCTGGAACGCCTCCCTGGTCAACTGATTCTGGACGGGGTGGTCAGCCCGGGCTGTCGATCTGGAATGGAATCAGTGGGCGCGCCGGTCATCTAGGGGTAGTGCCTGCGTTCGACGACAGGCGCCTTGTTGGCAGTTTGCGGTCTGCCGCCGAGCCGCCACGCGGAGTGTCGGACGCCACTGGATCGAGCGACGTATGCGCAAGCCATTGCATGCCGGTCTGACGCGGCTCAAGCACTCATGATGCGAGGCTTATGCTCTCCGCGCACCCTGCGTCTCCCAAGATTCGTCCAGATCGCGGCACGCCCGCGAAGACTCAGGCTTCTGGTGGAAGTCACGAGTTGCCCACAGGGTTACCCACAGATTCTGTGGACAACCTTGCCGCGCGTGCGCAGGCGGATCGGCCGCTCGGGCGAGAACGTGTGCAAGCACGATCAGGGGTGGTGCCGATCGGACTGGCTTCGACTCGACAGGTCGTCGGTCGCTTGCCGCTCCTGCAGGGGCTGCGCCGGCTGGCAGCCCTCGGGAAGGCTGCAGGGAAGAGGCCCGATGCTGCCGCAGGATTGGCGCCACCGTGACGGACAAGATGGCACGCATCGGCGAGCTGGAGTCGTCTCATGGCCGGCGCCCTGGAATGGCGGGAGCGTTGCAGGTGCTGCGCGGCGACACTGAGAGGGCCTCGCAGCAGGTCGGGAACAACCCGCTGGCAGGCTATCGTCGGCATGCGCATGCGCATGCGATCGAAGCAGCCTTCGCTTTGCTCGACGCCGTGGTGAGGAACTCCGGACTCGCCTTGGATCCAGACTTGACGACGACTGCTCTCATCGAGGCCGAGATCGTTCAGCACCCAACAGTCGTTGACGTGGCTCTGGCGATGGGCAACCCCGTGGTGGCGATCGCAATCGATGCGCCTCTCCAGATGAGCCAAAGTGTTATGGCACCGCAGCGAGTCATTGGCCTGTAGCTGGATGAGCAGATCCGGCAGGCGTTGGAGCGAGTCGGGTCCGGGCAACCATACGTTGCCGAATGATTGACCCACGCGCAGACGCGAGAGGCCCTGAACAAGTTGTACGACCTTGCTGCTGATGCCTGGCAGGAGGGCTCGCGTACTTGCCAGTCTCGCTGAGAATGTCGTACACATCTATAGCGATAACTTTTCTTATCGCCACATACAGGCGCATCACCTAAACTGGTGACCGTGAAAGTACGGCAGCTGTCGCTGGCAGGAGAGGGCGGGTCCACGGGCATGCCTGATGCTGCGGAACTTGCGGCACTGCGCGCGTGGTACGAAGGATTGCCCGCTCACGACGCGGTGAAGCGATACCTGAGTCATGCCAGAGCCGATCGGCAGTCGGCGCGGGGCATGATCGGCTCGATCCGCCGCCGCCTCCGCGCCTTCGCCCGCGGTCGGCACCGCGAAGACCTGGCTACCCTGTTCGCGCACCCGGACAGCGAGCGGCGCCAGCACGCACGGGCGGTGAAGCGTGCGATCGAATTGCTGCCAGGCTTGCCGCTGCCCGCGCCCTTGATCGGTGACGCCATTGATCAATGGCTCGAGCGGCGTGCTGTGGTTGCGCTGAAGGCGCAAGGCATCAAGACGCTTGCCGCCCTCACGCTGCGCATTCCTCGCCGCCGTCGCTGGTGGGCAGCGATCCCCGGCCTGGGTGCTTCAGGTGCCCGGCGCATCGAACGGTTCTTTGCGGCGCACCCCGAACTCACCGAGCGGGCGCGAGCCTTGATTGCTACGGGGTCGGGCGAAGCGCTCGTCCCGTGGGAGCGTCTGACTGTTCCGCAGGTGTTCGATGGTTCGCAAGGGCAGTATCGAGCCCCACGGGCGAACTGTACGCTGGCTGCGAACAATGACTACGAAGCCGTCCAGGCTTGGTTGGAACTCCACGAGTCGCCCGCAACGCAGCGTGCCTACCGCAAGGAGGCCGAGCGGCTCATCTTGTGGGCGATCGTCGAACGCGGACGCGCGCTGTCGTCGCTGACCTCCGAAGATGCGGTGGCATATCGGTCGTTTCTGCGCAACCCGACGCCGAGAGTCCGTTGGGTGGGACCCTCGGCACCGAGGTCGTCCGCGGAATGGCGGCCCTTTGCAGGGCCGCTGTCGCCGCGTTCGGTCGCCTATGCCTTGTCCGTGCTGGGCGCGATGTACCGATGGCTCGTGCAGCAGCGCTATGTGCTGGCCAATCCGTTTGCGGGCATCAAGGTTCGCGCGGCGGCACGTCAGGCGTCGATGCCGGCCGCGCGAGCATTCACTGGTGGTGAGTGGGCCATGGTGCAGACCGTGGCGGCGGGCCTGGAGTGGTCCTATGGCTGGCAGCCGTCCTCCGCGCAGCGGCTGCGGTTCGTGATCGACTTCTGCTATGCCACGGGGCTTCGAGCGGGCGAACTGGTAGACGCGACACTCGGTATGGTCGAGATCGAGGAAGGTAGCGGTGATCGGTGGCTCAACGTGGTCGGGAAGGGCGGCAAGAATGGGCGGGTGTCGCTTCCTCCGTTGGCGCGCGCGGCTCTTGATCGCTACCTCGTACAGCGCGGTCTGCCGACAACACCGATGCGGTGGGACCCATCGGTGCCGCTTTTAGGAGCGCTGGACGAGGACGCTGGAAGCGGCATCAGCACTGGGAGGCTGCGGGCGATACTGAAGCGATTCTTCAACCTGGTGGCGGACTTGGTGGCCGAAAGGAATCCTTCTATGGCAGAGAAACTGCGGCGCGCCAGTCCACATTGGATGCGGCACACACATGCCAGCCACGCGCTCGCTGGCGGAGCCGAACTGACATCGGTTCGCGACAATCTTCGGCACGCGTCGCTGTCGACGACTTCGATCTACCTGCATGCGGAAGACAGCAAGCGGGCGCGGCAACTGGGGAAAGTCTTCCGCGTTCGGTGAGGGTCCTCAAGTTGCCGCAACAGTCTGTTCCCGAGACAAGATCGCAACAGGACTCCGGAGTCCTTGCCAGTTTGGCCAGCCGCAAGTTCTGCCCTTGGCGGGCTGAGTTCGTCTCGCTGAAAGCAACAACAATCGACGAGAGCAATCCGACTTCAACGCATTGAAATGCTGGTATCAGCTACGGCCCTTCGCCGCAGCAGCCCAATGCTCGGAAGACCGCGAAAGACTGAACTGAGACGTTCGCGGCCAGGGTCCTGAACGACCGCTTCCACCATCACCGGTCACTGCAGGTCGGTGGCATCGACCGACTGCTTCACTCACGACTCCGGTCGCCCAACCTCTGCCGCCTTGGAGGTCCGACGCGACAGACTGCTCTTGTCTGCTGCGACTGCCTTCGTTCGACCCACAGCTGCCGTTCATGGACAGTTTGAACTGCGCGAGAGCCTAGCCTCCTTCTAACGCGCTTCGCTTCCGCGAAGCGGCCGTTCGTCGTCTCCAGCAATCGACTCTAAACCCTGGCCGATCTGCGTCGGGTCTTTGGCAGCTTGTCATTGCCAAGTGCTGCGCCGTTGCGGTACTGCGCCGACGCGACACGCTTGCGCGCTCGACTGGCACGGAAGCGAGACAGCTCGCGTCCCCTGCGTCCGCGAAGCCCCCCCACGGACGCGTCGCCGGATGCTTCTCGTCCCGTCGGCGGATTGCAGTCTATGGATACTGCACAGCGCCGTGGTTCGGCACGCGCCGGCGGCTCCAGAGGGCAAGCGCGATGAGCGCGCTGCAGCACAAGGCACTGAAGCCATGAACGACGCAGACGATGGTGTCGCCAATCGCCACCGCGGCGTAGAGCGCTGTCGACAGGTTGGCCATCGCGAACAGCACCCACGTCGAGTGAGAGAACGAGGCGGCTGCAGCCGGCCGACGCAACAGCACCAGCATCTGTGGAAGGTACGCCACGATGCGCAGGACGTTGCACGCGGCAAAGAGGATCAGCGTCAGATCGGCGGTGGTCATGTCGATTTCCCCCGGTCAATGGGCCTGCGCAGCTGCGCGGACGATGCTTCGGTGCACCCGGTCATTGCCCAGGCATCGCCGAACTACGGCATGCGGTCAGCCGCGGCTCCGCTCCCGTGGTCGGACGTGAAGCACAGCTCGACCCGCACGCCATCGGGGTCGCGCAGGAAGATCTGCCAGATGTCGCTGTCTGCCAGACGCCGGCTTTCGAACGCCTGTCCGGCCGCGCGCAGCCGCTGCTCGACGGCGAGCCGGTCCTCGGCGTTGAGCGCGAAGTGGTCGATGGCGCCCTCCGCATCGGGGCGGCCGTCCGGCGCGGCCGTGGCCCGTCGCGGCAACAGGTGCACCACGGCTTCATCGCCGACGTAGAGCCATCGTCCGGGCACCGGGATCGCCGGACGCGGGCCGACGCGCATGCCGAGCAAATCGCAGTAAAAGCGTTCGGCCCGCTCGAAGTCGGCGCTCCGAACCGTGACATGTCCGAGCGAAAGCAGCATCGCGTGACTCCCGGTCTCGCCGCGCTCAGGGCCTTGCAGCCGCGGCCGCGATGGACGGGACCGCAACGGCAGCGCCCGGCTTCGGCGCCCATCGCCTGATCTCTTCCCGGATCACCCTTGTGAACTCGGCAGCGCTCTGCACGCCGGGCATGGCTCCCATGGCGGCCAGGCGTTCCTTGACGGCCGCCGCGGCCATCGCCTTCTGCAGTTCGGCCTCCAGCCGCTGCAGCACGGCCGGCGGGGTGTTGGCCGGCGCGAGCACGCCGAACCAGGACAGCGATTCGAAGCCGGGCAACCCGCTTTCGCTGACCGTGGGCAGATCCGGGGCCGCCGGCGCACGCGCGGTGGAGGTCACGGCCAGCGCGCGCACCTTGCCTTCCTTGGCCATCGGCAGCGCCAGCGTGATGTTGCCGAACATGAGCTGCGTGCGCCCGGAGATGACGTCCGGCCAGGGGTTGCCGGGGTTGGGCACGTGCACCATGTCCAGGCCGGCCATGCTGTTCATCAACTCCCCGGCCCGGTGCTGCGAGAACCCGATGCCGCCCGACGAGTAGCTGAACTTCCCCGGCTGGCTACGCACCAGCGCCACGAGTTCCTGCACGGTGCGCGCCGGTACCTCGTTGGCCACCACGAGCACGTTGGGCGTGACGACGAGTTGTGCGATCGGCGCGAGGTCGCGCAGCGTGTCGTAAGGCGGCTTGACGCCGTACGCGCCACCGGACAGCACCAGTGCAGCGTCGCCGGAGAGCACCAGCGTGTGGCCATCGGGCGCCGACTTGGCGACGCGGTCCACCCCGATGGTGCCACCAGCGCCGGGAACGTTCTCCACCACGACGCTCTGCGCCATGGATTCGGCCAGCGTCGGCGCGATCAGTCGGCCCAGAACGTCGGGGGCGGTGCCGGCGGCGAACGGCACCACCAGGCGGATCGGCTTGCTGGGGAAGTGGGCCGCGTCCTGCGTCTGGGCCCGGGTCGGGCCGGAGCCCGCGCACATCAGCAGGACGGTGGCGAAGATCAGGGGGTGCTTGCGGTTCATGTGGTGCTCCTTGGGTGGTGTGTCGTCATGGTGATACCGCTGGCGCTCGGGCGCTTGAGGCGCGGCTCAAGTTCATCTCAGGGATTTCTCAGGCCGGCTCCGGCACGACTGGCGGAATCGGGATGAACTTGCGGCAACATCGTCGACTGTGATGCCCCCGACTGCACCGCCGCTGCCCGAACCGTTTGTGCTGGGCCCGTGGCACGTCCACCTGGCACTCGACCAGATCGCGGGCCAGGGGCCGCACGCGGGACAGGTCCACAAGCTCGAACCGCGGGCGATGCGGCTGCTGGCCGTGCTGGCGCAGGCCGGCGGTGCCGTGGTGCGAGCGGACGACCTGCTGGACGCCGTCTGGCCCGGTCTGGTGGTCACCCCCAGTTCGCTGTACGACGCCGTGGCCCAATTGCGCAAGGTGCTGGGGCCGGACCATATCGCCACGGTGCCGCGCAAGGGCTATCGGCTGGTGACTCCGGTCCTGCCTGTCCAGCCCGCGGCCGCGTCGGCGCAGCCAGCGGCGATACCGGCCCTGCCCGAACCCGCTGCGCCGACCACGGAGCCACGCCTAGGCCCCCGCTCGGTGGCTGTGCTGCCGTTCGTGATGCGCGGATTGCCGGATTCGTTGTCGTTCCTGAGCGAGAGCCTGACCGGCGCCCTGATCTCGGAGCTCTCGCGCCAGCCTGGCCTGGCGGTCGTGGCGCTGGGCACCATGCTCACGTTCGGGCAGAAGCATCCGCCGCCGCACGCGCTGGCCGCGGACCTCGGTGTGCGCTTCATCGTCGACGGCCAGCTCGAACAGCGCGGGGAGACGCTGCATGTGGGCGTGCAGGTCGTCGATGGTCGCCGCGGCACGCAGACCTGGGCCGACGAGATGACGCTGCCGAGCCAGGCCTGGCACGCTACGGCATCCGTGGTCGTGGGCCGGCTGGCGCGCGCGCTGCGATTCGAGCTCAACGACCTGGCCAGCCGCGAGGCCCCGGTGTCTGCCAGCGACGCCGAGATGCAGGCTCGCGCCTTCGCGGCGCAGGCCTGGGTGCAGTTGTACGCCCGACCGCAGACGCCCGACACCAACGAGCGCGCCACGTGGCTGGCCCGCTCGGCCGTCGCGCTGTCTCCCGAATTTAGCCAGGGATGGATGTGCCTGGCCTATGCCGACTGGCGCGCCAGCAACTACCGGTGGAGCGACGAGCCGCGCGACGAGCAGCTGGCGCGGGCCCTGGCGCAGGCCGAGCGCGCCGTCGCACTTGACCCGCGCGATCCCGATGCGCACTACGTGCTGTCGCTGGCTGCACGTAACCGCGGCCAGCGGCAGCGGGCCGACGAGGTCCTGCGCCACTGCCTGCGCCTGTCGTCGTCGTACGCGCCCGCGTACGGGCTGCTGGCCCTGTCGCTGGAACGGCACGGGCGACATCAGGAGGCGCTGGCCTACTGCGACAAGGCCTTCGAACTCAGCCCGCTCGAACCATTGCGCGTGATCTGGCACTGGGTCAGGGCGGAGACGCACCTGGCCCTGGATGATCCGAAGTCCGCCCTGGACGAGGTGGAGCGCGGCTTGGCCGTCAATCCGTCGTACGGGCAGTTGTACGTGGTCGGCGCTGCCGCCGCGTGGCGCATGGGTAGCGCTGGCCAGGCGCAGGAGTGGGTGGCGGCGTTGCGCCAGCATCCGGCGTTCTGCAGCGTGGAGGCCGTCCGCGCGACATTCGAGCGCACCTTCGATCCGGCCTGCATCGGTCAGCTGGAGGGGCTGCTGGACGCGCTGAGCGATGCGGGCCTGGCGCCACGGTGAGGTTCATGGGCGAGCGAGCCAGCGGTTCGTCAAGGACGGGACCTCTGCGGTCCCACATCGGAGGTCGCACGTCGGCGACGCTCGATATCGCAAGGGCCGAGGGTTCACTAGACGTGGGCAAGCTCTTCGGGCGACCTCGAGAGCTCATTCCAGACTGGGTCGGACCGAAACGATGTGCGGGCTCGATACCGGAAAGCTGCTCTTCAGGTGCTCGCGGCGGCCATAACTTGAGCGCAAGGCGACCGACCGCTTGCGGCCGGTCCCGGTGAACCCGAAGAGCTACTTCCTGGTCGCCCAGTGCCCGCAGGCAAGACCTCGCTGTCGGGCAGCTTAGGTGCGGCTCGACTCACTGCTGAGAGTCGAAAGCCGGTAGCCAGGCGAACTCGCGCAAAGGGCCGCTATCAGTCGAGACCGTGTGCAAACAGCTGCGGCGACCCGGAGCAAGAGTTCCTGGTGATCGCGGTTAGCTGGTGAAGGAGAGTCTCAGTCGGCGTTCGAGGGCGCACCGAGCACATGGGCGCCCGGGCTCTACGCCCTCATCTCTGCGATCAGCTTCTGAGTTCCAAGGATCCTGATCACTCGCTGCAGGTTGTAGGCCAGGACCTGCAGACTCATCTCGGTTCGCACTCGAGGCAGTGTCCTGGTGCGGAAGTGCGTGGATCCCATCCACGCCTTCAGCGTACCGAACACGTGTTCCACCGTACGCTGTCGTAGTCGAGAGGCTTCAGGTACGCCGTCGAGGCGTTCCTGAACGATCTCGAGAACATCCTCATGCTCCCAACGACTGATGCGTCGGTTCGGGGCCGGAGTGCACTGCGGCTTGAGGTGGCAGCTCCCGCACGAGGACGACCAGTACTTGTGCAACGTCTTCCCGTCCTCGACAGCGGTGAACCTGTAGATGGCTTCCTGCCCCGCAGGGCATCGGTACACGTCGCGCGTGCTGTCGTAGATGAAGTCACGCTTGTCGAAGCGACCCTCGAACTTGCCGCCCGAGGTCAGCGGCTTCGGCACCATTGCCGCGATGCCTGCCTGCTCGCATTCGAGGATCTGGTACCCCTCGAAGTAGCCACGATCTGCCAGGACGATCGGCGTCGGGTGCGCGGTGGCTGCCTTTGCAGCCTTTGCCATCGAGGCCAGTTGCCCGCGATCCGTCACGGAGTTGGTGACCTCATGCGCGACGATCAGGTGGTGCTTCGCATCGACCGCGGTCTGCACGTTGTACCCGACGACCGCTGAACCCAAGCGGCTGGTTGCCATGGAGCGCGCGTCTGGGTCGGTCATGGCGATCTGTCGCTCCTGCGTGGCCTGCAACTGCTGATCGATCTCGCCAAGCCCGCGCATCCGCTCCTTGATCTTGGCGATCTTCTCCTTCAGTCGTGCCGCCCGCTCCGGGAGAACGACCGCTGGATCACTATCGGCGCGATCGAGCTCGGCGAGGTAGCGGTTGATGCTGTGCTCCAGTTGCTGCATCCGCACCTGGATCTTGTGGCTGGTGAAGTTCTTGTCGCGGTTGTTGACCGCCTTGAACTTACTTCCATCGATGGCAACGACGCCGTCGGCGAACAGCCGCAATCGCCGGCACAGCAGGACGAACTCGCGGCACACCTTGCGGATCGCCTCACCATGGTCCTTGCGGAAGTCGGCGATGGTCTTGAAGCCGGGTGCCAGGCGTCCCGTCAGCCACATCAGCTCGACGTTGCATTGCGCTTCGCGCTCCAGGCGTCGGCTCGACTGCACCTGGTTAAGGTAACCATAGATGTAGATCTTCAGGAGCACCGCCGGGTGGTATGACGGCCGGCCGGTTGCAGCAGGCTTTGCACCTTCGAAGCCAAGCTTGTGCAACTTCAGCTCGTCGACGAACGCATCAACCACCCGCACCGGGTTGTCGTCTGCGATGTAGTCGTCCAGGCACTCCGGCAGCAGCGTGACCTGGCTGCGCTCCTCGCCTTCGATGAATCGCTTCATGGACCGGCCCGCTCAGTCGCATTGCCACACCTTAGGCGATCACATCAGGCAATCAAGACGTTTTCACACAGCCTCAGTCTGAAGCGGTCTGCGCAGCCTAAATGGCCGATTCGCAGCGGTTGCGGTCCTTCGGCCGCGAAACCTCTACGCACGCTGGCTGACCCAAAGCGGCCGCTCGCGTCGGGACGGGGCTCAGCGCCAATGGCAGCTGTTGAAGGTGGTGCGGTCGTTGAACTTCGCGCAACACATCGCGGCGCTCAGCGACAGCTTCACGAGCGCCTGAAGGGGCGAGATCGACCCAAACCGGAAGTTCAAGCTTCTCCAAAGCTGCCCGACGTCCGGACCGGTC
>VFQN01004077.1_pt1 | contig 19757 bp, 34 predicted proteins | sample 3512371 | NCBI WGS metagenome assembly VFQN01 (sample SAMN10412370, study PRJNA504923) | tailings metagenome | isolation source: Replicate 2 from Balatoc abandoned mine | place: Philippines: Itogon, Benguet | collected 2017-08-28
ACGCCGCCACTCGGCAGCACCTTGCATGAAATGAGTTTATTACGATGGGCACCTACCGTGTAGGGCATGAAGAGAAAGGCCTAACGGTGCCGGAGTTGCGATTACCACTCCCCGGCTCATTGACGCGGTGAGTGAGTCACCCACGCGGCATTGCGGCAATCGGCAGGTCGCCATCACTGAACACCTCCCGCTAATCTCCTTATGTGATATAACAACGACAACAACAGCAGCTAGGTCGTAGATTCAGCTAGATGATCAGGCATAGGTACGGTGACTGGCGGGGCCCTTAAAAGTTACAGTTGTCACTTTTATTCCATAATTATCCAGGCCCCCCTAAAAGGCTTAAAAATAAAACCTAGCGGCAGTACGGTATCTCACACCACGTCAGCTACGACGACCGCTTGAGGCAGCCGTGGTCCGAAACCACCACCCCGCCGCCAGCGCCACCCTCCTCTCCGACATCACACGCCCCAGACAAATCCGCCTGCCCCCGCGGCCCCACCTCCACACCCACGCCTCCCACCACTCCACCCCGCTCCCCATTCCCCGCCGTCCGGCACTTCTTCATCACCACCGCCCCACTCTCCTCCACCCGCACCCCGCTCCGCCTGTTGCCCTCGAACCCGCTCCCTATCACCGTCGCACGTGCCCCTGCACCCGCCACAGCAAGGCCACAGCCCTCCCCTGCTGCCCCAGCCCCGGCCCCCGCCCCGTTCCCATGCACCTCACAGCTGTCAAGGTTGGCCCAGCCACCCGCCTCCACCCGCACACCGTCCCCACCGTTGGCTTTTGCCCCGCAGCTGCGCAGTACCGCGGTGGAACCCACGCCCCCCACACGTGCCCCCGCTGCCCCGTTGCCGGTGAGGCTGCACTCGCGCAGCTCCGCCGTTGCGCCCTCGCCCACTGCGAGGCCCTCCCCTGCGTTGTCGGCCAGTGAGCAGCGGGCGGCGTGGAGTCGACCGCCACGGGGCCCAACCTGCAGTGTATTAAGAAAGCGTGTCGTAGGGCAGCAGGAGTAAGGCTTAGCTTGAGTAACCGCTCGGCCACAGAAAGCCTGTGGACAGCATGGTGTATGCGTGCTAAGCACCTGCACGCGATGATTGCAGCCCCCATAACGACACAGCACCCAACCCACCTGCGCTCCCTGTAGGCTCCCGGTCATCTGGCAGTCTTCGGCGGTGCAGGTGCCGCCCGCTGCCACAGCCAGCGCCGCCCACCCGGTGTAGCCGCCCAAGCTGCACCCCTTCACCACCGCGGACGACCCCTTGCCCTCCACTACAACCCCGCCGCCACCGCCGCCGCCCTCCACGGCCCCTGCTGCCCCCGAACCGTTGCCACTGCCGTTCCCTTCCTGGGACGAGGCGTTTGCGCGCCCGCGCAGGGTGCAGCCGGACAGCTCCAAGGCACCGCCCGTCAGCACACCGGCACAGGCCACCCCGAAACCGCTCAGAGTGCAACGAGAGGCGCTGCAGCTGCCGTTATCCCGCACACACAGGCCGTGGCCCGCACCGCCGCTCAGGGTGCAGTCGGAAAGGCGCACCGATGCGTCGTTGGCGGACGCCAGCGCCGCCACCGAGCACCCCTCCACGGTGCAGCTGTCAGCGGTGATGCGGCAGCCCTTGCCCTTCGCCTGCGAGCACCCACCATTGTCCACTCATCAATGCCCGTAAACTCACACTTTCTCACAACGCGCAGCTCGCATGTGGAAGTGACAGGCAACAGTAGGACGTCGCGTGTATACTGGTAGCACCCCGGACATCAAGGGCGCCCGGTAAGTCACGCTGAGTACGCCGCCACGCCCCACCTGCAGGCCGTGCGCCCGGTCTCCCAGCTCCACGCGGCACCGCAGCAGCGCCAGCTCCCCTCCCGCCGCATACGATTGCTTGGTCACCAGCACCGCAGGCTTGTGCACCCGCGGCGAAGGCACAGCCGCCCCCAAGCCTGCCCCAGGCGCTGCGCCAATGACCACGTCCGTCATCTGCGCCCCCCTGGCCGTGACCGTGATGTATTGCTCGGGCTGTAGCAGCAGCTGCCCGTTGACGATGGCCACGTCAGCTGCCGACAGCTTCATAGCCGGGTGCTGCAGCGGGCCGGAAAAGGTGCCCCCGCACAGGTCAATGGTGGTGCACGGCCCCGCACGGTCGATGCACTCCGCCAGCTCCTGCAGCCGCCCAGAGGTGAGCTGCAGCAGCGTGCGGCTGGGTTGCTGCACAAGACCAGGGCCGCTGGTGGCAGCTGTTGCTGCAGCAGCTGCAGCACCGCCGGTGGGATCTTCCGGCTGTGCGAGGGTTGTTGGAGCGGCCGTGGGAAGCGGGAACGTGACGCTTGGCAGGGAGGGGGCAGTGATGTCACTGCTGGAGGTGGTGCTGCTGTTGGTGGCGGCTGCGCCGGCGGCAGCTGAGCCCACGGCGGCGGCGATGGCGGCGTGCGCATCGCGGGTCGATGCCTGGGCAAAGGGGCGGAAGGCGGGCGAACAAGCTGACGGTAAGTGTGAGCTGCATATGCTGCTGTGGTGATGCCGACGGCGCTGGGTGGGTAAGCTTGGTGACACAAGGCCGTGCCTGGTACATGCCACTACCGGTATGTCGCAAGCAGGCGCTCTGAGGTGGCGGCAGTGCTTACGCTGTGGGGCGCGTGGAAGCTCACCTTCCGGAAGGCAGCACTCTTGACCCGCAGACCGCCCAGCCCCAGCGGCGGCGGCGGAGGGGGTGGTGGTGGCGGTAGAGGCGCTGCGGTAGAGCGGCCGGACAGCACCTCTGCCAGCGGCGCGGCTCCTGCCGCAGCCACAGGCGTCCTGCGGGGTAAGCTGAACGAGCGGCCGGGAGCAGCAGCTAACCCGCCCCCGCTGGCGCGTGCGGTGACAGGGGAGGCGGCGGCAGGCATAGATGATGGCCGTAGCAGCCCGCGAGCAGCAGGCGCTGCAGGTGCTGCCGGTCCGGGGCCCCTAACATCCTGGGCCGTTGGTTTCTGCTGCTGCCGCTGCTGCGGGAGAGACGGCAGTGCCATGCCACCCGTAGACCTGCCCTCTGGTGGGTCCGCCCGAGCGGGAGTCCCAACAGTTGTCGCGTCGCCGCTCACGCCCGCAGCTGGCTGCTGTGTGCTGGCCTGAGACGCCTGGCTGGTGGACAGCACTGCAGGCTCCACGGTGGTGCCGCCTGGGCGTTGCCCGCAGGAGGCAGTCTCAGCCGGGGCTGCGCCTTGCTCGGTGCTGGGCCCCTGTTGCAGCTCGATTTTAAGGTCTGCTGCAGCAATCAGAGCAGGTAGCTCTGCCATGCTGCGACCCTGGTCAGCAAGCGGGTGCAGCAGCCCGCCTGTGACACCCTGTCCGCTAGTGGGCCCAGAAGCTGCGGCTGCGGCAGCAGGCAGCGGCCCTAATTTTGCTGCTGCAACCGCACGCATCCCCAGCTCTGCCTGCTGCAGGGGGGGCGATGCCGCCTGCAGCTGAGTGGGATCCACAGCAGCAGAAACCTCATCCGCCGTTGGTCCCGCTTCCTCGGACACCGACGGGAGGTCCAGCGCCCGGGCCGGCCCCTGCTGCTGCTGCTGCGACAAAAGCCACGCCTGACCTTTCACCGTCTCCGGGCTTGCGGCAGGTGCCGCTGTCACCACCTTGCCGCGCGACACAGGCAGCACCCACTGCCCACCTGCAAGCGTTGGGCTGCCCTTACCCATCCCCGCCGCCCCCGCCGCAAGCCGCCCAGACCCCGGTCGCGAGCCCACCCGTGGGGACATCCCCTGGCCAGGCGCACCCCGATGGGGACCCGAGGACGGCGGTGAACGCCTGCCGTACTGCAGCTTGCTGCCGCTGTCGCCTGCCGAGGGCGGGGTGGCGAAGCCGCTGCCGCCCCCTGCCGCCGCTGCTGACCCAGGCGCGCGGTGCAGCAGCTGCAGCCTGTGGCGGCGCGCCTTGCGGGCTGACGACACCAGGAAGGGGAGGTCCTCATCGTCGTTGATCACTGCTCGGATGGTGGCGGCGGTGGTGGCGGCGAACTCGTTTATGTCCTCACCCAGCTCCGCAACACCCTGCACGGGCGTTGCTTCGGTCAAGCTGCTCGTGCACTGCCATGGTCCTTGCAGTAATCAAATAGCGCTGTGGGTGCTGAAGGGCCCAGGCGTGGACACTACGGCATCAGGCATGAATCGGCGCGCAGCAGAACGCAGACCCAGACGCAGCGCATACGCTGACGCACCTGCGCGACGTTGTCGAACAGGCGCTTTGCGCCCTCCAGCAGGCCCCCGAAGAAGTCCTCGAAGGGGTTGCCAAACAGCGGCGTGTCGTAGCCGGGCTCTCCGGTCCGGGGCGAAGCGCTGGGAGGCCCACCCCGGGGCTTGGGCTCAGGGCCCCCGCCGCTGGCACTGCAAGACAAACACGACGGCAAGCATAAGCTTAGCCCGTGAGTAAGCATCAGCACCAGTAGCTAAGGCCAATAAGGGCAATAAGCAGCATGCGAGTGGTCATGGCCAGATGTGGCCGGATCCAGGACGTCTACACGTGGCTACCTGCGGTGTAGGCCGTTTGTGACGTCCCGCAGCAGCGGCGACAGCGGCCGCTGCACCCTCGCGTTCGCGCGCAGCGTGGCGGCCGCGTTCTGCGGGGTGCCAGGAAAGCCCCCAGCCGGCATAGACACGGGAAGGGGCGGCGTGGCACCCCCTGCCCCCGGTTCCGCTGCGCACGCGCTGCTGCCACCCGCCTTCTGGGGCGTCTGGCACCCGCCCGCCTCCGCCCCTGCCGGCGCCCCCCCTGGCTGAATCATGGATGCCGGGCGCACGTTGGCCGCCACACAATCGCTGGCGTCTACAAGCACAGCATCCTCGATCATCAGGTCCCACACCGACAGCTCCTGTGCCCCGAGGCCCGACCCCTCGCCTTGTGTGCGCGCCTCCGGGTCTGCAACGCCCGCCTTGACCTCTGGGCCCGCCCCCGCCCTCGGCTCAGCTGACCCAAGGGTCGGTTCCGCCATGAGTGGGTGCCACAGCGGGCTGCTACTCCGCGAGCGCCCAGTGGCACCCTTGCCCCCTGGGCCTCCCTTGCAACCGCTGCCACCCGCCGCAGGCTCGTCGGACGGCCGAGGCAACGGTATGCAGGCGTCATCAGCACCGGTGCGGGCCTGCAGGCCCAGCTGCGGAGGGCTGGCGTCCGCGCCCAAGGCTGCCTGCGCTTGCACCTCCTCCTCCTCCTCTTCCTCCTCCTCCAGGTACAAGTGCTCCACCTCCAGGCCGAACAGCCCAAGCATCAGCCGGTCGATGTCTGTTGGGTCAGGACATGCAACAGGTACTGCCATTGACTTTGCGTGGTAATCGATGGACGTAATTGACGAGGCTTAGGGCGCACGGTGGGACTGCCGTATAAGGGCCAATGCGCCGGACGCGCGACGCGCCGCCCCACCTGCAGGAGACTTGGTGGCCTGCAGCAGCCGCAGCGATGCCGCCACCTCCCCGCAGGCCGCCCTGAAAGCCTCCTGATGCTTGGGTTGGTTCTGCGCACACATGCACAAGGTTGGCACCAGTATATTGTCTGGACACAAGGAAACTCCTCGCAATGTGTAGGTGCTGGCATGGTTCCACGGGCGTCCCTACCTCACACCCGAAGCTCTTGGCTGCGTTGTCCGCAGGGTCGAAGGGGCACTCCAGCAGCACCAGGAAGGCGCGGTTGAAGGGCTGCTGCACCATCTGGCCGTGCCACGTGGACACGCGCCACCGCCTGCACGCCCCAAGTCGGCCCAGTTAGCAAAATGTGAAAGTCCTGTTGCTTTTGCCAACAGCAGCACCAGCCCTCGCCACCGCCTGCAGGACCCCAGGGCGCCTCAGTTTGCAGCACGCCAACTCCTGCCCTTGTCAAGGACCGGATCAGTCCCCGTTCAGTCAAGACACGTATGGCCGTGCTCAAGCGGTCCACTCACCTGTTCCACGACAGCTGCCACCGGGCCATGAGCTTCTCCGTGAGCACCAGGAACCAGTGGAACAGCGGCAGCAGCCCAACGGCCGCTGTGGATAAGCCGCTTGGCGGTGCTGCGCCGTCCGCTGGCTGGCTCGCGAGGGCATCCAGGGACGTGCCGCTGAGCCTGTGCATAGTCAATGAAACACAGATATTGGCAGATCGACTCTTGCGCTTCTGGATCAGGTGTATTCACATTCAACAGTTGCAAGGATAACCTCACCTCGCGAGTATGTCTTGCAGGACAGGTGCGAGGGCGCTTGATGACGGCGCCCTAACGTAACTGGCGTGCTGCAGCGGCCGGCAGACCGCACTGCCCCCCACGCCCACGCCCATGGCTGCAGCCGCAGGCGCACTTGCCCCTGCACCCGCCCCGCCGCCGCTGCCTCCTGCGGCCGCTGCTGGCCCGCCGCTGCCCCCCGCACCGCCCGCGCTGGTGGCCGCTGGCAAGCCGTCCGAGGGCGTGCAGAGGCGCCACAGGGGCGGCAATAGCGGCTGGGGACGAAAGGTCTGCATCGCGAAGATTGCCTGCGAGGTACGGCACACAGCGCCCGGTAATGAGTGCAGCCCACAGAGCATCAGTTACTGACGCCTTGTGCATCACACCGTACAACACAATACGCCCTTGCCTGCCCTCCTTCCTTGATAAACAGGGATGCATCTGCCTGCAGCTGCATGCTCACCAGCTGCGCCAGCGCCCATGAGTTGAAGGTACCTGCTGCGGGGTTGCTAAGGCCCCTGGCCTCCGCCCACAGCTCCACCAGCTGCACCAGGCTGCGCAGCCGCGGCTCCAGCTGCACCAAGCCGCGGAGCACGTGCGCCCGGAAGGCGAAGCCAGGGTAGGCTATGCACAGGCGCACGGGGATGCCACTGCCCGCATGCTCGAAGCTGCGGATGGGGCACAAGGGGTGCCGATAGCTCCTTGGGCGGGATGCTAACCAAGTTGCGAAGCCCCTGGGGCCATGAGAGAGGTGTAGGTCGCAGAGACGTAACCCCGCAAGGCCACACGTGTGTACAGTATTCGACCGACCTGATGGATGGGATCCTGGCCGCCCGGTTGACCTGGCTGAGTGTGCCCTGTGCTGCCAGGCCACTGTCGCTAACGACAGAGCGTACACGCTCCAGCAGCACCAGCCGCTCGCCAGCACCACGCAGCTCCTGCAGTCATGCCAACGTTCAATACACAGGCTGGTGTGCGTAGTAAGCGAGCAAGCCCCTACGGCAGCCTGCTCTGCTTCATGGCGACATGTGCTGCTCTGTAGGTGCAGATGGACACGGAAGCTGTTGGAGACCTTCCTCACCACATCGCCCGAGCCCGGCTCCACCGCGTTTGGTGTTACCACTGCTAGCTCCAGGGTAGAGGAGGCGACATAACAGCCGCTGAGGAAGGCCCCGTGGACCTCCAAACCGAGCTGCGTCCCAAGTTCAGCACCCACAGCTGCCAACCGCTGGCTGAGCTCATGGACCACCTGCCGTGATAGCACAACGCACACGGACTGTGAGTATTTCGCGACGAGAGTACATGCCGACAAGTATCATGTTCGTGTGTATGGGGAGGCACGAGCCGCGGCTAATGCTGCATGTCAACGTCACAGGGGTTGGCTGACCTGGTTGCGTGCTGCCTCGTCTGCGTCGACGGTTTCGCCCTCAACCTGCGCAAACATGCAACGATGTCATCAAGATGAATACGGGTAAGATTTCTGTAGGTCTTGTGTCTGCTTACGCTTGCTATCTTGTGAAGAAGCTGGTCGAGGGTCCACGGGAGCGTTGCGCCTAGGTTGCCCTGCTGGGCCTCATAGGCCGCCCAAGCTTCATCAACAACATCAACTGACATTATATGGTGGTGTTACCGTGCAGCCATCATATGGAAGCCTAGCCATTGGCTTGGTGAACGGCTAACACCTAAACCCTCGAGGCCGCGACAGAACATGTTTCCGTTCGTCAGTATAGCAGATAATTGTTGTAATAAATGTGTATGTGTTAGGCCTGACAGCAAGAGCTGAGCAAATTTTGAACACGACTCATCTTTCGGAGCTGCAGACCCGTCAACCGACCTTTGATCGACTGGCTCTACATGTCCTTTGACCCCACAACGTGCCACTTAGGACAATTTCCTCCTGCATGCGAAGCTCTAACAATAAAACATTGCTGCATTGCTAGTTCCGGACTCTCGGTCTTGCGCTGATCCGTAAAGGTCGACACCTGCAAACGTTGAGATTCAATTAATAATGTGAACGCCGGACGTTGGGTCTGCCTTACAACCCGGCAACCACCATGGCGCCAAAGCAGAAGGGCGACGCCTTGGTGCAGAAGTCCCCAGCAGAGTTCTTCGCAGAAAACAAGAACATCGCTGGTTTTGATAATGTGAGTCCGGGGCGCATGCTCCTACAAGCATCGGGGTACCGACCCGGCGGGCCACCTTCGCCAACCAGCTAGGGCTCCGCAACCCGCATACCTTGTGACTGCGGCTATACCGCCTTGGGGACATGGGCCACTGCCGCTTGCATGTGCTTGTCTGTGCCGAAGCACATGCACAGTGCTCCACAGTCGTGCTGGCCAGCAAGTGACACCCGCCTTCACTGCCCCGTTCATGCAGCCCGGGAAATGCTTGTACACCACCGTTCGTGAGCTGGTGGAGAATGCGCTGGACGCAGCGGAGGCCATCAGCGAGCTGCCCGTCATAGACATTACAATGTGGGTCAAGCGCTGTGCCTAACAGTCCCTGCTGGCCCCTGTCCTCCACCCTGGACCTGCTGTGGGAGCTGCACCACGTCCATGGTGCATGTCCATCGATGGCAACTGCGCCACGGAAGCAGTGTCCCATGAGGGTTCGGCACGTGGCGCCAACAGCTTAAGTGGCCCCGGTATGTGCCTGTGCCTCTGTGACTACCCCTCACAGCACCGCGCATCCCGCACGCCCATGTCGCCTAGCTACATGGCAACATGAGGCATGGTACGGTGACGGCCAAAGTCGAAGGCTCTCCACATCCCTGTCGCCTGTCTTGCCCCTCCCCCTCCCCGTGCCCTGTGCCGCCCAAGATCGATTTACTTCAGTAACTTCTCGCCCCCACACCCCGCCCCCCTTGCTTCCTGCCCGCAGCGAGGAGGTGAGCAAGGCCCGCCTGAACCGCATCCGCGGCGTGGAGCACCACGACCGCCTGGACCAGCAGCTGTACCAGGACTTTGAGTCGGAGGAGGCCAAGAAGGTGAGCTGGAGCGGGCACTGGGGGCATGGAACTATGGCTCATAAGTCGGAGCAGGCGAAGCTGGGGACAGGGCGAGTGGGTTGTGAGCTGGTGGCCTAACAGCACCATGGCTTTTGGAGCAAGAGAGGCAAAGTAGGTAGGCACAGCTCTGCTGGGTTTCGGCCGATTAGCATGGCAGCTGCACCTGGAGTTCTAGTCGAACGAGGAGGCAAGGAGAGTTTATGGGGCGGTACGGGGGGGCGGGGGGCCATGGCTGGCGGCTGATTGGGGCAGTATGGGGCCCCGTCACGAAGGGTGGCCGAGAGGCTGGGCGGGGCTAGAGGCTACACTGGAGTGAAGTTGAGTTAATGCCCCCTCCCCTTGTTGCTGAGGCTAGCGACATCCCAAGCTGGCCATGCCTAAGATGCGCAGGGCGCTGTGCGTTACCGGCCTGCTGACCGTACCTTTAGGTTGGATGGTGCTCCTCGTGTTTCACGTGCCGGATGCATTGCTGAGTCAGCCCTAGCTACACTCCTTTCTCAATCTTGGACGTCCATGAGCTTATTTCGGTTTTTCTGGCCCCACCGTTCGCCGCCACTTGTGCAGAAACGGCTTGCCAAGGAGGCCAAGGAGAAGGAGCGGCTGCAGAAGCTGATTGAGAAGGTAGGAGTTTATCCTTATCCGTCGTAAGCCACTAGACGACCCTACCCACCGGAGTGGAAAGCACAATGAAGTGATGCTGGGCTGGACAGAGGAAGTAGCAACTTTACTAAGGCAAGCTTAACAGCAATGCGCTCTGGGACTGCAGCTTCCTTGCAACCGCACGGCGGCCAGGACACCCCAACCTGTGCCCTCTCCGTGCCCTGCCTGGCATGCCCTTGCGGGTATGGGCTGCAGAAAGGCGAGGGAGCGGCGGCGGTGGCGGAGGCCAAGAAGGCGGCGGGCGGTGGGGGCGGCGGCGGCATGGCGCGAGGCAACCTGTTTTACCGGGTGACTGTCAAGGTGAGCAAGCAGCTGCTGGGCAGCAGGCCAGGCTGCGGTGGTGGTCCACATCGGGCATGGAGTGTGTTGTCCAGCGCAAGGTGTTGCGCTAAGGACTTGCCTTTGCAGCGCGCAGCAGCACACCGCCCCCGCTGCCCACTTGTCCAGCACCGTCCCCGGCACCGCATTATATCCCAGATATCATGTCGTTTACATAATGGTAGTTCTTTTCCATGCGCGCCACCTGCAGGACAACGGCGGCGGCATGCCCCACAAGGACATCCCCCTCATGCTGGGCCGCGTGCTGTCCGGGACAAAGTACGGCGTCAAGCAGACGCGAGGTACGTACGGACAGCAGGGGTTGAAGGCTGCCGTACAGCAGCGGTTACCGTACAGGACAGCACCCAGCGTGTGCTGTATTGGATGCTGTGCGAAACGGCTGTGCGAAACGGCGATGGGATGTGGTCACCTTAGTGTGCAGTACAGCACCATCATTCCATACCCTGCCCGGAGCCGTTGCAGCGACAAGTTGTCATTACCGGTATCAGTTTTGCCTCACCACGCTCAATCCTCCCGCCCGGCTGGCTGCCTACGCTGCCTGTACTCGACCCTAGACAGGTGTACCGCACCGCAATAGTGTTTTGTGCTGACTCTGTGCGCCCTACCCTTCGCAGGCAAGTTCGGCCTGGGCGCCAAGATGGCGCTCATCTGGTCCAAGATGACCACCGGCTTGCCCTTCGAGATCAGCAGCGCGCGCAAGGGCGCTGCACAGCGCTCCCACTACCTGCTGGACATCGACATACACAAGTGAGACCGCCAACAGGATCGCAGCATGTCACGCAGGGTTGCTGTGCTGAAGTATCACCTGTACGGCACCTGCGCACACACGGCTCGCAGCTGGTCTCACTGCTAAGGCAGGAGCTATGGGTTGGCCTGAACCCAAGCCTGAGGAAGGTAAAGGGTTGCACTGTCAGGAATCCACATGCCGTGATACAGTTGTGCCCCCTCGGAGCTACCTACAATACTCTTGACCTTATCCCTTACCTCTGCAAAGGGATGTTTACGACCACCTGCGCACCCCCTGCCCTCCTCCCACATCCCCCCTGACCCCCGACCCCAACGCCTCCAGGAACGAGCCCACACATGATCGTAAATAACACTGAAATGACACAGCCCTGCAATAATGCAGCTGTTTCCCGGCGTGGTACGGCAGCTACTTCCATGTCACTTCCTGCACTCCGCCCTCCTCCCTCCATTCACCGTCTCCCCCGACCCTACCCAACGCCTCCAGGAACGAGCCCAACGTGCACCTGGAGGAGCAGCTGCCCAACACGGACGGCTGGCACGGCTCCACCATCAGCCTCACCATCGAGGGCAACTGGACGTACTACCGGTGGGGCAGGGCAGGGCTCGGCTGGAGGCGGCGTGCGGGGTTGCGTAGGAGGGCCAGGTCGTCTAAGGAGGGAGAGAGGACATGAAGGCCCCTTGCAGTGCTTGCAGACCCTTAGCCTGGAGCAGGCGCTCTGGCGCACATATGTTTTTTCTACAGGAGAAGGCAGAAGGGTCATTCCTTGATGTCCAATGCGCACATGCTTGGGATTAGCTCGTGGTGAGCGCTCGCCCTCGCTGCAACCGCTGCCCCCGCTGCCCCGCAGCTCCAAGATCGTGCGCTACCTGCGCCAGATCGCGGTCATCACGCCCTACTCGCAGTTCGCGTTCCACTACCGGGCGGAGGAGGACAAGAACAGCGTCAAGCTCATGTTCAGGTATCGGCCTTGCTTCCGACATGTTACAATGTTCAGGCATCGTGTTGGGCCCCCGCCTGCGCGTCACAACGCACCACCCATCCCAACCTCCCGACGGCCCGCCTCCTCCCTCCTCCCCCACGCGGTGGACGGACGGGATACCCCCTACGCTTGTCCCCCGGCTTACCACGCATTTCCTCCATTGCATCACCACCTTAGTAGAGCGTGTCGGTCACACGTCCTTCAATCCCGCACCCTACCCCAGGCGGCGCACGGACGTGATGCCCCCTCCCCCCCGCCTCACCAAGCACCACCCCTCCTCTGTGGACCTGGAGCTGGTCAAGCGCCTCATCGCCGCCACGGACGCCAAGACGCTCACCACCTTCCTGCGCAAGGAGTTCGACTGCGTCAGCGCGGCACTCGCCGGTGGGTGAGGGGCGGCAAGGATTATCGCTTGAGTACTGCGGCTTGGTGGCAGGCATGGGTGAGGGTGACGCATCGTGGAGAATGAAGTTTGGAATGAGCAATGGCCGTGGTGTCGCCCGCATACGCACGGGTTAGCGGCCGACCGTTCCACCCAAGCGCTCGAAGAGTACAGCCAGGCAAAGCGTGACACCGCCAAGCGGGGTCTGCTTTCCCTGCTTGTAGCATCGCGCTTCGCACCCCCAAGCCCTCTCCCTTCCGCTCACCCGACCTGCTGGCACTGCCGTGCCCCCCAGAGCGGCTGGTGGGCGAGATGCGGTCGGGCGTGGACGGCAACATGAGCCCCAAGGACCTATCGGACAAGCAGGTGCGTTGTGGGTTAAGGGGTATCCTCACGTTACCCACTCCGCCCGCTCTTTGCACCCCAACCAACTTCCCCAGATGATGCAACCCTACACACGTACGTAGCTGCATGCCGTGCCGTCACTTCCTGTGTTCCGATTTATTTGAGAACAATGCTACCAAACAACTCCTCGGCCACCCGTTTGGCCTGCCGCTCCCAGCACTGCATGTATTATAGTTCAATATGCTGAGCTGCCTCGGCCCCCGGCCCCCCAGGTGGTGCGGCTGCACCAGCTGCTGCACGAGGTGCGCTTCGACGACCCCAAGGGCAACCACCTCAGCCCCGCGGGTGAGCTTTGCGGCGGCACACAGCCGCACCGCCCGCCATTGCACACGTCTTCTCCCTCAACACTTCTTCACACGTATTTTCCCTACACACAGTGTGGCACATACTACTCCCCAGCACTAGACGGCAACCAGCACGCACGCAACATGTCTTGCCCGCAGCCGAGGGTTGCCCACTGCCCCGCACGCTTGTACCTTGCTGTCCTGTTGCACAACCCGGCATCTGTCTCCTCAAAGGAGTTGTGACCTTCAACGCTCGTCTCTTCCCCCAGGCGAGTACAACCTGCGTCTGGGCCAGGGCCAGACGGTTATGCTGTACTGCCTTGTTACCTCGTTGATTGTCAGCACGCACGTGTGCCTTCTCCCCCAGGCGAGTACAACCTGCGTCTGGGCCAGGGCCAGACGGTTACGCTGTACGTATGGTCTTGTAACCTTGTTGATTGTCAGCACGCACGTGTGCCTTCTCCCTGCAGGCGAGTACAACCTGCGTCTGGGCGTGATGAAGGAGCTGCACCCCGACCTCATCGCCACGCACCAGGGCGACGTGCGGGTGTTCGAGGGACACGCCTTCATCGTGGAGGCCGCCGTCAGCGTGGGGGGCAGGGACATAAAACAGGGTGAGCGGTAGCGATGATGTGCACTTCATGGGCTTTGGGAGGGACACATGGTCATAAGGGAGGCGGCGGTCAGCGTGGGAGGCAGGGACATACGCCAGGGTTACTTGAACTTAGAGCGTGCGTAAGCGGTGTATGGGCTGTGGAAAAGGCATGCGTACATTGCGGAGGCGGCGTTCAGCGTGGAGAGGCAGGGACATGCCGGTCGGTGAGGTGTGAAAGGTACTCACGATGAAGCGCCCAGTCGTGATCTCCTCCCCCCACCCCACCCCTCCCCCAGGCATCAACGTGTACCGCTTCGCCAACCGCATCCCGCTGCTGTTCGAGGGCGGCTCCGACGTCATCACCAAGACCGCGCTGAGGCGCATCAACTGGGTGTCCTACAAGATCAACCAGAACACCGACAAGGCGAGTCGCAAATGCAACTCCGCCTTGCTGATAACGGTACCCGCGGCGTTTTCACCACAGGCGTATCGCCCATCTCACTGCCACCTCTAGCCCTCTCCACGACACCCGCCGCCCTCAAGCGCGCATTGACAGCCGCCTTCCCCCTAGCCGCAAGCTCCGCCCTTGCCTTTACACCATTCCTCGTGGCTGGCTTGATTCCTGCGTGCTGGCCTCCCGACACTCAGTGTGACGGCGTGCTGCCCCTCCGCTGCCGCGACATTGATCGGCGTGGGCTGGTGTGGATGGCCGCAAATGGGCACACTTTTGTCCACACATCCCGTACGGTACACTTCGTGTACTCCTCCCCGCCGTAACTCGGCATGACCGCAGGAGGGTGTGTTCGAGTGGTTCGTGTCCACACCGACCTCATACCCCACGTGTTCCTCCCCTGTCCGCAGGTGGGCGTGTTCGTGTCCATCGTGAGCACCAAGATCCCCTTCAAGGGCGCGGGCAAGGAGTACATCGGGGACGACGTGGAGGAGATGGTGGGCGCCGTCAAGAGCGCCATACAGGTGGGCAGGATGGGGCGATGTGGCTGGATTGGGGCGGGGTGCATTGGAGTGCGGGCGGGGGTCCAGCAGGGCATAAGGGCAGTGGCGCCTCGAGCGCGCAACAGTACGTGTGCGCCGCCAAGATCGCCATACAGGTGGACCGGGGCGTGAAGCGCGAGGAAATTGCATCAGGCGCCACGGAAGCGTACCAGGGAAGTGCATGCGACATGCATGACTTAGATGGAATGGGGCACAGTGCAGAGGGGCGCCGATGCCTCTACCGTGTACCGGTACCGGTACCGCCGGCTTGATGTCGTACATGTATGGGCGTGCGGTCGGTGTCTCCGACCGACAGAATTGAACAAGCACACAAGCCGGCGTCGCGTAAGTGGCTGCTCCATGACAGGAGGGGTGTGAGGCTGCGCGGTTGTGGCCGGTGCCTTCGCTGGGAAGGGCATACTTGGGCGCCTTATACAGCTGTGCTGAACGCTGGACTATGTCCGCGTTATCCCTGCACCCCACCCCTGCCGCCGTGTTCCCTCTCCTGTGCGTGTGCCTGTACGTATGTGTGTAAGTGCTGCCTCAGGCCCCCTTTCCGCTCGCCAACAGCATGCATCCCTTTGTCCTCACCCCTGTCACGTTGCTGCATGCCCCCAGGCGTGCTGCCTGCAGCTCAAGGCAAAAATCGTGCGCGTGCTGGCGGCGCGGGAGCAGAAGCTGCGCAAGCGCAACCTCACCAAGTACATCCCGGACGTGGCCAACGCGGGTGAGGGGAGGAGGAGGGCGAGCAGGGGCAGGGGGTGGGTACCTAGGGGGCCGAGCTTCAACGCTGGTGTTCCTGACAAGCTCATCCAAGGGTTGCAGGAAAAAGCGGAGCAAGCTCTTACAAGGCTCCCAGGCAGGTAATCCCCCTGCCCTGTTGATCCTCCTTTGCCCTCCCTCTCCCTCCCCTCTCACGCCGTCCTTATTTGCACTGCCCTCGTGATACGCAGTGTACTCGGTGCTGGAGAGCATGGCGTCCAAGGCGGAGGGGGACGGCGCCGCAGGGGCGGGGGCGGGGCCCTCCGCCAAGAAGCAGCGCACGGATGGCCCCGGCAGCGGCGGCGGCAGCGGCGGCGGCGGCGGGTCCCTGGACCCGTTGGTCTCAGGGCTGGACGCGCAGCGCAAGCTGCTGCCGGCCGTGTCGCAGCACGAGGTGACGGCGGCCACGCTGCAGGCCCGGCTCACAGAGTACATCGAGCGCATCGACACAGACATGGTAAATTAAGGGTGGTGGGTGTGCAGGAGCTGCTGGCTAGCAGCTGCCTGCACGTTTGGCTTGACTTCAGGAGGCACGCAGATTGGTGTGGAGTGCGCGGGAAGCCGCGTGACGGGGGTATGCTGGGCTTGGCATCACCGCACGTCAAGCTCATTAGCATAGACGTTTAGCCGGGTCGGCGGGTGGGACGCGGGAAAGGCTGACGCAGGTTGGTACCGGTGTCAGGTCGCCGGTTCCAGGCTCGCAGGCAGTCCTGGAGATAGGCACCGGCACGCAGGTGTGGCTTGGGCCCCGGTAATCATTGGACAGGCGCCGTGTCGTGCCTTACACTGCGCAACCAACCTGCTCAGTTGACGTATGCCTTTAGGGGACTTATCAATTGCGTATAATGTCCGCCGCGTTTCAATATATGCCCAAAGGGTGCTCCCTCTGCAACTTGGCCACTTGTCTGCAGGCGCTCGAGTACCAGGTGCAGCAGGGGCTGGCGGCAGGCGCAGCGAAGGTGAGCAACAGGCGCCCTCCCCGCCCGGGCCCTTGCGTAGCAATACCCCTGCGCGCGACGCCCTGGCCGCACCAAGCACACGGCACAGCGTCACCATAGCACAACCCAGGTGCAGGACCAGCAGCGCACCTACCGGTACTAGTACATCAGCCCACCAGTGCGGCGCTGCGGCTGCCAGCCCCGTCCTCCCTCGCCTTACTATTACCTCGTATCCCCCCTTTCCTTGCAGGAGTCGCTGTACCTGATGCCCCTGTCCGCCCGCCACACCCACGGCCCCGAGCTGCACACTGCCACGTGCGTCATCAAGCTCATCACCAACTACACGTGACGGGGTGCAACGGGAGGCCGGCTGATTGGTCAATGGTCGCACTGGTCGACGGAATGACGGACGGGCCAAGGGGTGGACGCCGTGGACGGACACCCTGTGTGTCCGCAGCATGTCGACCCATTACAGACGAGGCGCGGGCTACAGGCACACGCAGCCCATCCAACAGGCATACGCACTGGTGTGTGCAGTAATACCAGTACGGCTTGCACTGGGGCGGGATAAGGGGAGATGGTTGCTGAACATCAACCTGCACGTGCGGCGTTATACTCAAGACCAGCTACACACTAACTTACACGTAACAGGGCGGCCGGGAGTGGTGGGCGGAACGACTGGTGGACCGAGGGGTGGACCGAGGGGTGGGCACAATATTCCGTCCAGCGCATGCAAACGCATCACCAGCAGCATAGGCGCTGGTGCGGGCTCACAGGGCGTGCATAGGGGCGGCGGCCTGAAAGGGACGATTGCGCTACCGGTGCATGGACTTGGCGGATGCACTATGACACTGGGGGACAGCTGACCGGGTCACCGGCGCTATGCAGGTAGCTAGCGCGCGCTCGGGGGTGCGCAACGAGGCTGGCAGAGCATGCACCTGCACCTTTTTCTGCCACGCTGGCAGCTGCTGTAGATGCGGTGACGTTAGGTGGGTGCAGGGGTGTGCTGGGCATTAGGAACAAATAAACGCAGCGGCTGGGAATCCCCAACGGGGGTGTTCCTTTTGACACTTCAAGGACGGAGGACGTAGTCGCTGGCCTGGGTGCACGCTTGCTAGTAGGCGGCACTTGCAGAATGCGCTGCTACATGAATTGCCAGGTAATCATGGCAGATTGTGCGCTGCTACCGTGCCTCTTTTTTCACCTGGACAGGGCTGGAACCCTGCTAGCTGTAAGTAGGGTGGTCGTTGCACCGTTCGGTGGACCTGGGTGGACTGGGTGCAGCTGTAATATGCATATGTCTGGCTGTTCGCCTACGTTTATGTCAGTCGAATACACAAGTCCGTCCTGCACGCGGCTGTTCACGCACGTGGCCGACGGTGGGTGCACGTGTGAGAGATAACCTGCTGTGATGACGTGCCCAAATTTCTGCCCAAATCCAGGTGGGACGCACACATACCGTTGCGTGAACTGCTTAATGCTGCTGTCAGGGAGGTGATCCATTGTTGCATTGCGGGCAAAAGCCGGGGGTCCATAACCGGACCGAGGCACAGCGATGGCCTCTTGGGCCTCAGACACGAGCCGTGAGGGCTCGGAACACGGGACTATGCCCGACTGCACACGCGGGGGTCTACTGCTCTACTCACCTCGGGCAAACCGCGGCCCCAAGACGGCACAGGCTAGAGGACAGACCCAACCCGCACACACAACGCCAAGAGAGACCAGCGACAACATGCCAAAATGACAGGCAGCACTCCAGGGCAGCAGGCAGCGCAAGCCAGGAAGAGCACAGGAGCCGGGGATGAGAGCCGTCCTGGGGCGCCCGAGCCACACACAGCAAGGCAGCACACCGCACGTCAACCCAGAACGGCGGACACGCCCCAGGCCAGTCCCTCTGGCCGGCGCAGGCGACAGGGGCACGGTCTGACCAAAAGCAAGGGAGCCCCAGGGCCAGGCACTTCACGCCGGACAACAAACCTAACACACGACCCGCGAGGCGGGTTGGCCTTGTAAACACAGCTGGTAGTCAAAGCGCACACCGCTACAACACAGACGACGTGATGACGGAGGCGACACCGCAGCACTGTAACACCCCGCGAACCACGCGCAGCAGCTAGCAAGCCCGCAACCAGGACCCATCCCTAAGCAAAGACACCCTATACCCTAAGCCCCAGGCGGGGCCCCACGACCACCTACGAGCCCCATACCAGGGCTTCCCCTACGATCGCTGCACCCAGGAAGGTCAGTCCGCTGCCTCCTGCGCGTCAAACACCACCAGTTGCGCTACCCTGAGCCGCCCATCCACCACCGACAGCACGGGGTGGTTGGGCCCCACTTGCCCCCAGCCACGGCGCGGGACGCCCAGGGCCGCGAAAGAGCGCAGCCGTACCCAGAAGTCCGCTGCTGCCCGCGCACACGCACGCTCCAGGGGGCTGCCCCCGTCCTCCCCACCCTGTTGCGAAGAGGCTGACCCCTGCGATGAGGCTTGCGTTGCCCTGGCCCGCCTCTCCACCAAAGGTGCCGCAACCACAGGGATCGGCTGGCAGGTGGGCCAGGTGGGTGAGTCAGGCAGCGCCACCCCATCCACGGCCAGCCACCACCGGGTCTCCTTATTTTTCCCATTCTCCTAGCAAACCCGCTTCCACAGCCGCCTCTGGGCAGCTTGGAAGGCATCTCCGTCACTCCTCCCGCACGTTTGCCGCGGGTTGCCCGCCTAGCGCCTCCCGCACGTAGCCCTCCGCTAGCTGCCTGCGCTGCTCATGCACCTCCGCACCAGTTGTAAGCTGGTTGCCCAGCGCACAGGCAGCTTGCGCAGTCGGACTGTCAGGGAGGAGCCTTGGATGCGCCAGCCAAGGCGCGGCACAATGAGGGCCATGGCGCTGCGGGTGGAAGGGCGCTGGTCAGCCGGCAGCGGGGCTGCCTCCCGAGCAGCGGCCTGCCACTCTTGGCTGACTGCTGCGGCCAGGCTGTGCGGCTGTGGGGCGGTCGTGGAAGCCAGCTGGGCGGGAGGGCTCAAGGTGCTCCGCAACCCAGGCTTCCCACTCGGCGGCTCCAGGCTCTGCCAGTGCGTCCAGGACGTGAACCAGGTCCCCCACCGTGTGCAGTCGCCTGCAGCTGGTCAGCAGAGAGGTATGCAGGTCGAACCGTTTTGACTTGAAGACCGGACGCACGTGCTCTTGGAACGTAGGACATGCCAGAAGCACGTCGTGCCCCGTCATTGCCCCCGGCTGTTGTCATTAATTTGTCCCGACATGCGCACTGAGCAACTGCGCCAGGCTGAAGGCGATATTCGTTAAGCATCGCTTGGGCAATGGCATGGCATTTCACGGCCGACCGCGGCCTCGCGGCGTCGCACCAGGCAGTCCGTCAGTGGAACTAATGACGGTGCAAATTGTTCTTGACAGCGTCGCGGAACGCGCTGTCGCCGCCTGGCCCCCGCCGCCTCGTCGTGCCGTGCAAAAGGGGAGTTCCGGGAATCGAACCCGGGACCTCTCGCACCCGAAGCGAGAA
>VFQN01004078.1_pt1 | contig 19756 bp, 32 predicted proteins | sample 3512371 | NCBI WGS metagenome assembly VFQN01 (sample SAMN10412370, study PRJNA504923) | tailings metagenome | isolation source: Replicate 2 from Balatoc abandoned mine | place: Philippines: Itogon, Benguet | collected 2017-08-28
ACGCGTCAAGACACGTGTGCCCATGCAACCGTGCGACACGCGCCGGGGCGCCACACTGCTCCCTGCCCAACGCCGTACCCATGTACTCGGGCGGCACGTGTGCTATCGCCAGCTGCCTGTACGGCTACACCGACGCCAATGGCATTGCCGCCGATGGCTGCAAGGCGCCTCCAGCTGTGGGCTGCGCCCCCGGTGGGTGCGTAAGGCACGCATGCGTTGTGGCGGGCGCCAGCCACAGTTGTATCGGTGCGCTCAAGTCGGCCACATGTATGAGCCATGCTTGCGCGTTGTGTCAAGCAAGTCGCATACCTGGCCAGCATTGTGCACAAGTATGCGCTGTGCTGCGGGCACAGCCCGCGTGCCCCTGCCGGTGAGATAGGACGATGGGCGCTGAGCTCTGCTAAGCCACCAACTGCGCCTGCTGGCCGCTGCCCCCACATGCACCTTCAGCGCCACGCATGGGCTCTGAGTCCTGCACCCCCTGTGCCGCTGGCCGATACGCTGCCAGCACGGGAGCAACCTCCTGCACCGTCTGCCCCACCTCTTCCTTGCTGTGGCCATTGAAGGATGCCGCTGGATCATGCCGTCCAAAGCCCCTGCCTGCTGCGGTGCTGCCCCTCGTACAGCACCGCTTGCCTGTGATGAGGGCCGTCTGCGCTGCCCCTCTATCTGAGCCCATCCCTTTCTTGGAACCAGCTGCGCCCATGCCCCTACCTACCTGCAGCGCACGGCAACGCCTGCTCCCTGCCCAACGCCTGCTCCCTGCCCAACGCCTGCTCCCTGCCCAACGCTGTGGCCGTGTGCTCCATCGCCAGCTGCCTGAACGGCTACACCGACGCCAATGGCATTGCCGCCAATGGCTGCGAGGCGCCACCAGCTGCGGGCTGCGCCCCCGGTGGGTAGGGCGCGCGTGCGTGGGCGGTGGAGGGGACAGTGGTAACACCACCCTAATGGCTGACTCCCTTCCTAGGAGTGCTGGTCGGCGCAAGGACATACCAGTCCAGTGGTGTCGGTGCACTCGCGCAAGTCGGACACATACAGGGAATAACCAGCTGTTGTGTCAAGCATGTGTTTCATACCTGGTCAGTATTGGGAGTGCTTGGGGCGGGCACGGCGAAGTGCTGCGGCTGGCTGCTCAGAACGATGGGTGCATGCTGAACGAGCCCTGCTGAGCCACCGAGTGCGCTTGCTGGCCGCTGCCCCCGCAGGCACCTTCAGCGCCACGGGCTATGAGCCCTGCACCCCCTGCGCTGCCGGCCGGTACAGCAACACCCCCCGCTCTACCAGCTGCTCATCCTGTCCTGACGGGCAGTTTGCGCCAAATCCCACCAGCAGCTTCTGCATGTTCTGCGACCGGGTGCCGCACTGCGCCGTCACCACATGCACCGCCACCGGTGTGGATAGCGCCGGGTTCGCCTGCCTCTCGTGCGACGCCGGCTGGCTGGACTGCGACGGGGTGGCCAGCAACGGGTGCGAGGTGCGTGGGCAGGGCAGGGACGGAAGCGGGAGGTAGGTGGTGGAGGGGAGGAGAAGTGTGCATGTCTGCTACTAGCTTATTAGATTACCAGTGGGCAGTGTATGGGTGGGCGGCACCACGAGGTGGGCTGGGGGAATGCGGCCAGCAAGGGCAGGTAAAGCAGAGGGCAGCAGAGGGGAGCGTGGTTAAGGTGAAGCTAGCTGCCGTGCCACCTCTGCCCTTACCTGCTGCGCGCACTTTGGGGTGCACGATGTGAGCGAGCGACATACACGCCGTTTAGCCGGATATGACGGAGCCGAGCTCCTTCTTAACGGCTGCTGAAGGTTGGGCTGTCTCATGGGCGGGGCCTTATGAACGTACGTGCGCACCGCCTCACCCTGCCCCACACCGACATGCACGCAGACCCCCGTCACCGCCGCAGCAGCGGCTTGCTGAGGTGCGGTCGTCCGCTTCAGGCGACACAGCGTGAGGTGCGCTCATCAGGCAGGCTATCTAGCCGCATGGCCCCTGCATGCCGGCTGATTACGGTAGGGTCCATGCCTGCCGTACTTGCTTACGGTGTGCTGCACGCCATGCGGCGTCCCATGCAGTAGTGCTTCTCCGTACATGGAAGGCAATCCCCTGGCCCCTGTACCGGCACCTGCGCCCGCCTGACGCCCTGAACCCCCGCACGCACGCACACCCTACCTATCTACTAGGGTTTTTTGGGGTTTTCTCCCCCCCCCCTTAACCCTACCCTACCTACTGTACGCTGCCCTGCTGCTCTGGTAGTCGCTTCCGTAGCGTGCTGCAAGGTGCGGCGACTCAAGCAGTGCTCCCCAACGGATAACAACGCCCAGGCAACTGTGGAGACACCCGTCAGTCCCTGCCCCACGCGTGTGCCTGCGTGCCCTACCCTGCACGTGTGCGCGCGCGCCCGCACGAACAACCACCACCCTGTACCTGCAACTGTCCTGCATCTGTTCCTGCATGCCCCACCGTGCGCTGTGCCCACGTGCCATGCCTGTACGTGTGCAGGTGTGCGGCCAAAATTCACCGGAGAGCTGCGTGCATCAGCTGGCGGGAGGTGCTGCTGAGCCTGCAGCCCTTCCGCCTGGTCAAGCTGGAAAGGCAGGCACAAGAGAGGTGCGGAGGTGCTCATGAGATAGTACCCGCCGCCCTGTCCGCCTTGGCGGTGGCGGTTCCGGAGCCCTTTGCGGCGGCGCTGGTGGCAGACCCGGAACTTGCCAAGTGCATCATGCGGACTGGAATCAAAAGGCTCAAGCGTGGTGTAGGGAGCCCAACCGATTGGCTGGGAGGTGGGGTGTCTGTTGGTAGCTGGCGGCACAGGGGCCATGCATGTGGGTTTGTGGCTGTGGCTACACGCTCGGGGTGTAAGGCGCTTCGTTCAGCCACAAGCAGGTTGCTTATGATGCCACAAACTAACATGTATTTCAGGGCAGGGTAAAGTCCATTCTCAGATACAAATACCGGTAGTCAACGGCTGCCCTGCGGGAGTTGGACCCATGGGTCAGCGCTCCCTCCCACGGCTAGGGACACACAAAGGCCAAGACAGCAGGTCATAACTTCTGTATCCGGAATTTTGGTAAGGCTCTTGGTATTTTGTGACTGTTTTTTACTCTTAAGTAGCCGCATCCAGGCTTTGAACCGGGGCCCTGCGCCAGGGCAATGGACTCGACGGTCGCAGCATTGCATACCGGTACCCCAAAACGCAGCGAGCGGACCACCGCATCGCTGTAGCAACCCCTACATGCATGCTTTATCTAATTAACAGCTTCGTCCTGTTACACAACTACCTCGACAATCGAAGGCGGTCGTCTACCGCCTCTCCTTCGACATAACAGCAGGAAGCTGCCACGCCTCGGCGTCTGCGTGCGTTTGCTGCAGGTGCGTAACGGTACCACGGGCGGCCACGGCGGCAACTTTGCGCCCTTAAAGCGGACGCGGTCCCAATGCAAGCCATGAATGCAAGCTCAAACACGACGGGAGTTTGCTATATTAGCTTCAAGGTGGATGTACCTAACAAAGCACGGGTGGTAGAGCGAGGCACCTTGGTCTTGACACGTCAGGACATACCGCAGTGCCTCTGCGCACCTGCGCTGCGCGGAGTGACCGGCTCTTCAAGAGATCATATCCTATGAACGTGGCAAATACATGTCTTTCACAGGACTCGTTCTCCCATCCCGAACACAACCCCAGGGGCAACACCTACGGGCATCTGCAAATGAGCGCCTAAGGGACTCACAAGCGTGCGCATGCGGGTCAACCTTACCACCTCTGGAGTATGCAGCGGGATAGCAAGTCCCTGATGGTTGGCGTGAATGTGCAGGGCGGTGGAGTGGGAACCGGCGGTGCACCGTGGGGTGAGGGTGGTGACGCAGGAGCCGGAGGCCTCAGCGGGGCCAAAGGGCAGCAGCCTCAGGAGGACAGGGGTCAGCCCCCTTTACAGCGTGCAGTGCCACATCTCCCAACCGGCCCCTTCCTGCGCGTGCTGGAGCTCCTTCCCGCCCAGGACCGGGCGTGCAGCGGCCGTCTGTCGTGCATGGACGCGCGGCTGCACCTGTCGGGGGTGCACCACCTTACAGCACACCTCACCCAGCCGCTGCCGCCCCACGCCGTGCCGTGGTTTGAGCGCTATGGGCCCGAGGCCCTGAAGCAGCTGCCCTTCAAGGAGAAGCTTACCCGGCCCATGGCCGCAGCAGCGGCCAGCGGGAGTACCGCCAACCTGGCAGCGGTGTGGGGCCTGGTGCGGCAGGGGCTGCACCTATAGGGTCTAGCTAGAGCTTCTGCAGGCGCAGGACCGATACTACATGTTAGGCGCCGGCCCAGACAGCGTCGAGGCGGTGCTGGTGCGGGAGGGCCACGCTCACCTGCTGCCATGGCTCCTGAGCAGCGGCTACCCCGTCGACGCCGAGGCTGCTCTCCTGGCGGCAGCCCAGCACTGCGACCTGGCTGGGCTCCAGACTTTGTGGCGGCTGCTGATCGCGCACGTGGACCCATACCATGACCTGCTGCATCACGACGCTCTGGAGTTGGCAGCTGGATCACCGACCGGATCACCTACGTCACAAGGTGCGGTTGCCAAGATGGGGTGGCTGATGCAGCAGCACGGAGCGGCAGGGGCTGTCCTTCATCTCTCCCCGACGGCGGCTGCAGCGGCAGCAGGCACGGGCGACCTGACCCGGCTGCGTTGGATGCTGCAGCATGGGTGCGACTTCAACGCCTACGGCAATGAGCTAGATGACAGCGGCCGCGTGCTGCCTTCCGCCATGAGGCACGCCGGTCTAGAGGTGGTGGAGTGGCTGGTGCGGGAGGCGGGCTGCCAGCTGCCGGACCCTGCTCCTGTCCCTGGTACTGCTGCTGCTGCTGCTGCTGCTGCTGCTGCTGCTGAGGATGAGGGTAACGACAAGGACTATAGGATGAACCTAGCAGCTGCGGCAGCGGGCAGCGGCAGTGTAGCCAAGCTGCAGTGGCTCCGGGACCGGGGGCAGCTGCTGTCGCTGCCGCCGGCAGCCATGCAAGAAGTGTTATCTGAGGCGGCGGTGGAGGGCCAGCTGGATACCCTGCGCTACCTGCACCAGGAGTGCGGCGTGGCTCTGTCCTACAGGGTGGCGTACGCGGCTGTGCGTTCTGGCGACGTGGGAACTGCGGCTTGGGTGCTGCAGCATGGGGGCAGGGAGCAATTTGCGGACCCCGGGTTGATGTGGATCACTGCGGTGCGCAGCGGCAGCGTTCACATGGTGCGGTGGCTGATAGGGGAGGGCATGGTGTGCGCACTCGGGCACGTGGAGGAGGTTACGGGATGGCTGGTCAGGGCTTGGCCGAGCGAGACCCAGCAACAGCGCGCCTCCTTGCTGCCTGCCGTGCAGCTGGTGATGCAGAGCTTGGGCGGACCAAGCGGCAGCGGTGGCGGCGGTGACAGCGGGGGCGGTGGTGGCAGCAGCGGACATGGAGGTGACGCTGACGGCGGTGGTGGTGGTGGGTTGGCACCAGGCGCCACCTCCGGCACGCGGCAGCGGTGCCAGGAGCTACTGGTAGCTACGGCCGGGCGCGGCAGCCTGCCCCTATTCACCTACCTGCACAGCCAGCTGCAGCTACAGCTTGAGGGCCCCATGGGGTCGGAAGTGCTGCTTCAGGCGGTCAAGTCTGGTTGTGAGGCGCTGGTGGAGTGGCTGCTGGGCCACGGGTGTGCCGTGCCTGATGCAGCTCTTCCTGCCTAGCACGGGGCATGGAGACCTGACCATGCTCCGCTGCCTGCGCCGCATGGGCGTGCCGTGGCCCCAGGGGCTACTGCCGTACCTCGTGAGTCGGCAGTGCCCCCTGCCCGTGTTGCGGTGGCTGGTGGCGGAGGGGGCGCCAGCGGGCGCGGGGGAGGTGGCGGAGGCTGTGGAAGCAGCGGTGTCTGTGAGGCAGCGGGGGTGGGTGTGTGGCAGGCGGGAGCATGCGGGTGATGTGGAGGCGTGGCTGCGGGGTCTGGCGGCTCAGGTAGCGGCAATGGAGGCCACGGGCAGGTGTGGAGGTGGGCGGGGGGCGGAATGGTAGGGCTGCAGCATGCGGCCTAGTGTTAGGGTGCAGATGGAGCAGCAGGTAGTGTTGGATGAAGGGTTAAGGTCCTGGAAGGGTGTTGCATTGACTGCGTGTGCGGTACCTGCACATCGGAGGTCCGTGGGGGAGGTTGCCCTGAGCGGTACCGGTACGGTAGTGGTCGTTCGCAACCAGATGTGTCGGCTGGCGCAACCGCGGAGCGTGTCGGCTGCAGGGTCTGGGGCCGTTGCATGGGGGCTTTCAATGCACAGAATGTCACATGCCAGGTGGGGTCTGTGGGGGCCCGTGACGGAGAGGTGCGTTCGTGATGCCAAACTGGGCGGAGCTCCTTGTGCATGTGGCCACGTGCACCGGTAGGATATCCAAGTAGTACGGCTGCACACATGGTTGGCGGCCCATTTGCCAGGCATGTAACGAACATACGATAAAGCACGCGATAGGTCATCCATACACGTATCGCTCTGTATGCGTCTGTAACGGGGGTAGGCTGGTTGGGGGGTTGCTGCGTGGAGGGACAGCAGATTCAAATGTCACCACGGCAGCGTGTAGCGCGATTACACGTTGCGTTGGGTGCCTGGGTCGTTGTTCGGCCGGTAGGCCTCTGATCCCTTCCCCTACACCCCTTTCAGCCCTCACCCAGTACGGCCTTCACTCCATCCTACACGCCATGCAAAGCTCTGTTGCCATGCGCTCTTGGCATCCATGCCTGTGTCCCATCTCGCTCAGAGGCCCTTCCTCGTCTGACGAGAGCTGTAGACATCCTGCCAAGCGGCGTCCCACGCACAGACCGCCAGCTCCTTGCCAGCACACGCCCTACAGCAAACCTTCAAGGTTTCCAAGCCAACCCTGCCTGCTGCTGTCGCAAAGAACCACCCTACAGTGCAGAAACTCCTGCGTCCAGCCGTGAAACGGATGGACACCAAGCTGCGAAACGGGCTACTTGTCAAATGCACACACCGCCACTTGTACCACAATGTCCCTGCTAACACACAAAGCATCACCCGTGCGCCCTGCGGATGCGCCACCTGCCACTCCTGTAGGCGTCCGTGACCCCTCTCCCAACATACATTCCAACTCCGGCCGTCTCGCAACTGGTGGTCCCAGTTCGGGGAGGGTCCGGCAGCAACGCTGCTGCCACCTTTTACGTCTATGGCCGAGCGACCAGCAGCAGCAGCATAGCCACTCATACCGTTCTCATTTGTGATGGTCCGGTTTAGGCAGGGCAGCCGCCGCCGCCACCGGCCCTATCACTGCCAGCACCTCCATCCATAACTATCTCGCTTTCCCTCCCCTTCCCCTGCCCTCCCCATCAGTGGTGGTCCGGCTCGGGCAGCGCGGCTGCCGCCGCCACTAGCCCCACGGCCGCCAGCACGGCGCCGAACTTGATGTAGCGGGCGGCGCGTGTGGACATGTCGCGGCGGTCGGCGCGCATCTCGCCCTCAAACTCTAGAGGGATGGGGGATGGGGGATGGAGGGATGGGGGGTTGACAAGACAAGGCCGTGGCCACGGGGTCGCAGAGCAGGGGGTCGCAGGTCAGGGGGTCGCAGGTCAGGGGGTCGCAGAGCCGCGTACAACATGTTGGTCAACAGGTGCTCAACCGGTCGTACTCGAGTGTGCCACAAACCCCTTCTACAGGCGGTATTCGGCATTGCAGTCTTGCCTTGTCACCTTCCCGTGAGGAGTCAGTCAACTTGACTTGGAAATTCTAAAATGTGTGCATGAGTGCGTTGCGTCTCCTCACCCTCCATGATGACCTCGCTGGCGCCCACGTACAGGAAGGTGCCGGTGGCGAAGCACGACAGCACCAGGTGCGCCCAGGGCGCCACGCTGCCGATGACGCTGCCCAGCAGGATGGACAGCGGGGCCACCAGGCAGAAGGGGCCCACATACAGCGTCACCTGTAGAGCGCAACACGGGGAGGTTGTGATCGAGTGGAAGCTCGAGGTCTTCTTCCTCATCTGCTCCGGCGTGCGCCTTCCTCCTCCTTGCAAGTCAGCCTGCTGCTTGACACCACACCCTTCCAGCGGCCCACCTGCCCCAGCGTCGCCATCTAGCGCATGAACCTGCTGCTGAGCGCCTCTCCTCACACCCATGCATCACTAGGACCCCATGCGCTCGCCCTCCCTCCCCACCCACCTGCCCCAGCGTGGCCCCCTCGCGCATGAACCTGCTGCTGAGCGCCAGGCTGGACACCACCTTGTGGCTGGCGATGGCTGCGAACAGCACCAGGAACTCGGTGCGACCGTCGATGAGGCCCAGTGCCATGCACTCCTGCGGGGCGTGTGGGGAGCTGTGTGTGTTAGGGCCAGGGCTCGTGCAGAGCCCTCGTCGTGTGATTGCCGGGCAGATTGGCCCTGCCTACGTGCCCCACACGCAATCCCTCCTGCCCACACCCCCATGTGCATGCCGGGCCCCTCTGGTTGTTGCCGCACGCATGGCGTGGTCCACGCCCCCCTTTTAGTGGCACAGAATGCTTTACGTGACAACAGGAGCACGCCCCTCACCATGCACTCAAGCCATTCGTCTCCTGTGCACCGCCGCCCCGAATCAGCAGCGCCGTGTACCCACACGGCTACAAGCAGCACCAGTACCATGCACTCATGCCATCCATCTCCTGTGCATTAACCCACACTACCGTGAACCCCCACCCACCAGCCCCGTGTGCAGGCCCATGGCCACCAGCAGCACCACCCCGTGCATGAAGCGGAAGCGCGGCCGGATGCTGTGCTGCACTTGGTGGCGGTGCGGCCCTCCGTTGGCGTCGCTGTGGTCGCTGAGGTGGTTGTGCTGGTGGCTGTGGTGGTTGCATCCGTGAGAGCCGTGAGAGCAGCCGTGGTGGTGGTGGTGATGGTGGCCGCCCCGACCGGTGGCACCACCGCTGGCGTTACCGCTGCCGTTGGCCGTACCGCTGTCAAGCAGCAGCCCGCCAGATGCCGCAGCTGCGGCACATGCGGCGGCGACCGCGTGCGCGTGCTGTGCGTGGTGGCCCGGCCGTACGGGCCCGTGCGGCAGCGTGCGAGGGGCGTGTGGCGCACTGCGGTTACGGCTGCCCGGGGGGTCCGGGGCATGGCTGTGGCCGTGGTGGGCCGACAGCCTTCCGTGTGGGGGCTCGTGGGTGTGGTGGTGGCTGGAGTGGGAGTGGGGTGACGGAGAGGGGAGGCCGCTGTTGCTGGCGGCATCGGGTGCCGGCAGTAGGGGCTCGGTGAGGTCCTCCTGGCTGTGCCTGTGGCCGTGGCCGTGGTGTGCCCTGACGGCATGGGGATGGCGCTGCGGCAGGTACAGGTCACGGTACGGCGATGCAGGCGCCTCGGTTGCTGCTGCCGCTGCTGCTGTCGGCGGCGTGCATGTCGTCGTGGCGGCGGCGGCAGGGCCGCTATCCGGGTGGTCCACGCACACGCACACCGCCAGGGGCTCGTGCTCGCTGTGGCATGAGGACGTGTCATCGGCAAGGACGTTGTCGCCAACGGAAAGCTGCGCCGCCGTGGCCGCCGGCGGCGTCCATTCGCCGCCGCTGCCGTACGCTGCATCGGCGCCGCCGTCGGCCTGCTGGACGCCACCGTCGGAGTCAGCTGCCAGCTCCGGCGGCAGTACGGATCCGTACACTGCCACTGCGCTGCCGTTCTCGCTCTGCTGCTCGTCCACTAGTACTGCCGCTGTCGTCGCCGGACCCCTAGCAGCCTCCGACAGCACCGCTGACGTCGCCTCGTCAGTCACGCACGACAACGGCTGTGCCGCTGGCGACGCACCGGCGGCAATCACGCCGCCGCCGCCGCTCGAGGTTGCAGCTGCGCCCACGTCCTTGCGCTTGCCGCAGGTGATCGGCTTGGCAGCACCCGCCGGCGGCGGCAGCGGCGGCAGCGGCGGGACGGCGGAGAAGCGCACGGAGGAGACGTTGCCAAGCGGCGACGGGGAAACACGACCGCCAGGATAAGACCCATGCGCGTGGGGGTGGGGGTGGTTGTGGTTGCGGGCATGGGAGTGGCTGCAGGTGGCCGCCGTTGGGGCTGCGACGATGGCGGCCGACTTGGGGTTACATTCCAGCAGGCTGGGGTCCTCGCGGCTGCGGCTGCGGCTGTGGCGGCCGTGGCCCGTGGGCGTGACCTTGCCGGAGCCTGGGCCGGTGCCGCCCCCGCCGCCACGCGGCTGGTGGGACAGCGACTCGTAGTAGCTGTGGGTTAGCGGTGGGGTGCAGGGGGGCAGCGGCGGCTCAGGGGAGGGCATGCCTATGACCGCGTGGAGGCGATGCAGGGAAGCACAGGTGTGCCAGGTCGGATGCATCAGGGGCCGTACCGGTACGGCAGCATGAAACGCGCAAAGTTGCGGGCAGTTGGTGTTCCTCTCACCTGCTGTGCGTGAACACGTTGGAGTGCTGGCAGTGGCTGTGTCCCTGGGGGCGGTTTGTTCAAGAGAAACGGCCGGATGACATTGTGGTTACAGGAGGCAAGGGACAAGGCATCCGACTCCAACGTTGCCAGGGCGGCCCCTCAACACGTTGCCCACCAACATCTACCTGAACGCAAGGCCAACACCCATCCCACTGCGTGCACGCAATCTCGTCCGTGCTGCACGCGCGTCCTGGCCTTCAAATCCTCCGTGCAACCCCTTGCTCCCCCATGCAACCCCTTCCTGCCCCGTGCATCGCCCACCACTTTGTGCAACCCTCACCTGCCCCATGCATCCCCGGCTCTCCGTGAAGCCGTCACCTGCCCCGTGCAACCCCTCTCACCTCCCCGTGCACGTCGAACAGCACGCGCTCCACGTAGAACACGGCGCAGTAGCCCACCACCACCAGCACCAGGTACAGGGGATAGTCCCCGTGCGGGCCCACGGGGCCCAGCGCCTCTTGCGCCTCCGCGCAGTGCGGCAGCAGGTGCACTAGGCCTGAGGGTCGGCCGGGAGGGAGCGAGAGGTAAGGAGTGGGCTTGGAAGTGGTCTTGGAGTTGAGCCCATAGGAAAGTGTGAGTCAGGGGGCATCTGTAATGGGCAGCAGCTGTACCAGGCCGACGAAGAGCGCGGGAGCCGGGGTGGAACGTCGGGTGGGGGACACGCATAGTTGTACACCTTGCCCATTCGGCTCTGGGCCACCTGCCCTCCACAACTTGATCGTAAGCATCCTTGTCCCGCCTCCTTGTCACCAATCCCGGTAAGCAAGCACAACCCCTTGCCGGTCCCCACGCGTCAACATGACAGCCCAAAACCCACTTCCACACCCGCTCCCCCGCCATCCTACACCCTTTGGCGTCCACCCCGCACCTGCGGCCAGGAAGACGCCCCCGCTGAAGCAGTTGAGCAGCGACAGGTACCACTGCGGTGAGCGCAGCACCTGCAGCGCGGCGGGCAGGTACATGCCCGCCACCGCCTCCACCAGCAGCGCAGCGCCGGCAACCAGCCTGAGCAGCGGAGTGGCGCGCTCGCCGCCGCGGCCGCCGCTGTCATCGTCGTCGTCCCCGCCGGCAGCAAACGCGTCATCCAGTGTGCCAGCGGCAACAGCGTCGCTGCCGTGCAAGGCGAAGCTGTTTGCTGTGTTTGTTCGCTCACCAAGACGTTGCTGGTTGTCATCCTGGTTGTTCTTTTGGTTGGCAGCGGACGCGGTGCTGCGTGGCCCGTGGGTCGTGATCAGTTGGAGTTCTGCAGCTTGTGCGCCCTGCCATGCATCATGCGATGCGCTGAGCTGAAGCTCCTGCTCTTTCTGCTGCTGCTGTGAGAGAGCGGAATCGTGCTTCTCCCGCTGTAATACATGCTGCTGATCCAGCAGCCGCTTGCACACTGGGTCGGCCTGTGTTAAGGAAATGGGTGGCAAGTGCAAGGGAGGCCTAAGCAGCAGGTACCCTGCAAGCACACACCGCTCTTGGGGCCGTCGAGGCGGGGGAAGTGACATAACGCAACCTGCAGCACTGTTCAGCACTCACGCTTGGCTTACCAGACACTGTTGGAGGAGCGGGTGCGAGCCGTGCCACGCTGGGCGCTCTAGCAGGACTTCACCCGAAACGTCATTCGGCCCCAAGTGCGACCTGCAGTTGTTGCATATAAGCATAATGCTTGCCTTAATTGCCTGGAAGCCGGCGCCCTGAGGCCGGGGTCCGTACGATGTTAGTTAAGCAGAGGCCAAGCACTTCCTCACCCCGCAGCTGATGTAAGTAGACTGCCATAGCAGAACGCTGATACAGTGAGCAAGAAGCACAGTTGCCAGTAGGATGTCGTCCTCCACGACGCTCGGATGATGGACATGGCGCCCGGGGCGTGACCACAGCTGGGTGGTCCCAGAATCTAGGCCAGACAATTAGCGCATGAGTGTGTCGGCTCGTTAGCCCAGTGGTTGATGGAGCATTCAGGGGAGGACTCCTGACAATTTGGGTGGTTTCGGACGTGTAGGTGGATTCGCGTGCTGCTGTGTTTGCCGAACTAAAACCTTGTTCTGAATGCGAATAGTGCACTGTTGCTTTGCATTGGCGTGTTCACAGGCCCATGAGAAACCCGACTTTCGGCATCCAACATCACCGCACAAATTCTTCTTGACAGCCAGGACAGCAGTCTCCTCATTTGCTTCTTGAACACACGACAACACAAGTAACCATCGTCTTTGTAGCGCTAATCTTGTAAATGTCTCAATCGCGGCGGACCTTCTTCGACCTGTCCTTACCACAATACCTCTCGTCGGCACTCGCCCAAGCTCCAGCCGTGCCTTGCATACGTCTTATTGCACCATAGACACGTAGCAGCAAATGACGATTACTTGCGCTCAGGGCAGGAGGCCGTGCTTGCGCTTCAGCTTGGTACTTGGCGTCCTCGCCCTCGCCCCCTTGCTCCAAGCAGTCCACGCCAGCCTCTTTCCAAACAGGCAAGGCGCACATGGCCACTATCCATAATGTGAAGCTCGTACACTGTGTTCAGAGCGCTGGGGGCCTGAATCTGCGTCCCACCTGGTGTCCTTCCAGATATGCCATAGCGCCAGTGTGCTCCTTGATGATGGAGCTGGAAGAAAACTGCCAAATGAAGAGCCGCATGGGGAAGAACGTCACTGCGAATAGCTACAAGGGGCTCTACATGTACTTTGGAGGTGAGGGTGCAGCCCCGTAGGGTCCTACCGGCGCCACGTGCAGTCCTGGCGAGCCCCTTGCCCGGGCTGTGCACAGCTGCGTCGGCTGTCTCGCACATGTCACTGTTCACGAGACACGTGAGTTGTGTGGGGGTAGGCCTGCTGACCAGTCTAATCAAAAGCCGTGCCGTAGGTTGCTGTGCGTTAAGTGGCATAAATGCATGGTGGGTAAGGAGTCAGGTGGCTTACATGTGTCACGAGAACCGAGTGCGACGCTCCTTGAGCCGGCAGGTGCATGTAGCAAGGTGCACAGCACAGCGCAGGCCATTGGCCAACAGCCTTTCACCTAAGAGCTGGGAGATTCTTGTGCAGCGCGGGACTGATACGCTTGCGCCGCTGTTTGCTACGTTGTGCGACTGGTGAATGCGTCCGCCCCTTGCCACGCCCGACACAGAGACCAACTGCACGGTGGACATCAAGCAGTGCTACCCGGGCTCCTGCTACTCATTCCGGGACCTCACCGCCCAGTGAGTAACGCGGGGTGTCCACATGCAAGCAGTTTGATGACATGGGCCAGGGCTGTGGCCTGGGGCGCATGGGGCATATCTGCGAATGGAAGACGGGTGCGGGGCGCCTGGCCGTATGCGAAGGCAGGGCGCTCATCGGAAACCGCAAGGGTCGATCACGACTGCACTACGTCGGTGTATGCTCGTGTCAGTGTGGAGTGGTACAGTGTGGCATTGTAGGCTGGGGGAAAGGGTCACCTCCATGCGCATGCACGCCACGTCGTCAGACAACGCTTTGTTGCAAGCACCCTATGTTGCAAGCCGCACCCGCAAGGGACATACGGGGCAGCTGCTTATGGTATTGGGATTTCCTGGGTGCTCCAGAACTGCGTGCAGCTGCGTGCAGTGTAGCACAAGGAGCGGTTCTAGGGCAGGGCTGTCGTACGTGCATCCTCTCGTTTGACAGATCCTGAGAAAGCACCCAGCGCCCCCACACACCGCATATGCCCCTGGCTTAAGTGGCCGCCTTCCGCACTCGCGTGCGCTGCAGGTTGCCAAGCGACTATACCATTCTGGGTGGCACGGGCTTCTTCAAACAGTTCCAGGTGGGGAGGAGTGGTGGGCGGGAGGTTTGAGGCTCCAAGTCCCCAGCCACAGGCGACGAGCGGCCCTGGGCGCAATGGCAGCGCGTCCATGCTGCCCATAAGCCCCTGCCTGCTAGGCGGTGGTCGCTCGCTCTCAGCCTTGCACGCTGCGTGTAATGAGGCTCTGAGAAAGCTGTTGTCCAATCCCACATCTCCTCGCCCACCGTGAGCTCTGACCATAAGGTTGCCGTGCACCCTACTACCCTCAGATAGTCAGCGGCGGTGAAGGCGTCTCGATGACCAGGTGCGTTTGGAGGAGTGAGGCCGTCGGGGCCACAGACAAGTGCATTTACCTTGAATAAGCGGCACCATCAAGCGACAGCCCTTGGACGGCCCTTGGAAGCCCCACACAGCAGATTAGGTTCGAGGGCGGGTAACCCTTTGTCCTGTGAGCAGCGTGCTGGCTTTTTGCATCTGCTGTCAGGCCCAGGTCATCAAGCATCTGCAGTCAGGCCGACCAGGTTTCAGCCCCTGAGGATTGAGCTTCACGACCTTCATCAGCAATCGCACTGCTCCCCGCTACGCGTTCCCCACGTGCTGCCCATTATGTTTCCCGTTCCTCTCCGTGGCCCTACGTCAGGGAGGGCGTCGCCTTCCGCGCCACCTCGGACACAGTGCGGGTGGTGTACAGCACCGTCACCTGCCAGGAGTTCTACAGGTGCGGCCTGGCTGGGACCCCCTGCCCAAAAGAAGACAGCAACGGGATGCAGTGGCGTGCGGCTGTACCGCGCCTGAAAAGCTTGACGTGAAATGGCAAATGCGCGTGCTGGCAAGGCAAGCAGGCACAGCACACAGCAGCGCAGGCCATACGGGCAGGCAGTGCGCACCATGTTGATGCTTGTCCCACATCTAGCCTGACTCAAGGCGTCCGGTGCATGCTGCGACCTCCACGCACATCGCACTCCGTGGCCACAGCCGACCAGCATCTCGCCACGCCGCGCTCCTCTCCTCTGCCGTTTGGCAGTCCAACCGCTGTCCTCCAGTACGCCTGCTATGCGCGCTGGTGCGAAACCGTGTGCGCATTCTCCCTTTCCCGCGGCAGGTGGCATGGGCGCGTGCCGTACCAGCTGTGCAACCAGCCGCTGGAGGCCATCACGGTGAGGTGTTGCAATGCTGCTGGCTGAAGTTGCTCAGGGTTGAGGGGATGGCAGTCATCACACACGAGCAGTTGACCCTTCCTCGGGGAGGAGTTCCCGGACCACCGTCCGCATGCACGCGTGCCAGCACGCAGGCGAGGGGCTGGTAGGCTTGTGGTCTCGTCGCGCAGGGCTCGCACTGTGTACTAGGAGACGCCGGCACGTGGCGTGGGCAGCTCGCAGGCGTGTCCATGCACGTGCTTGCGGCACAAGCCCATCACGTGGCGCCTTGTCAGGCGGCAGGGTTTTGTCCTGGCAAGTTGCTGTGACACCACATGTACTCTACAGCTACCCTACTGTGCCTAATGTCCCCATCCCCCGCAGCCCATCGACACGCGGTACCCCAACGCCCTCAGCTGCACGTGACGGCACGGGGCCGTAACGCAAGCACTGCGAAGACCAGAGCCACAGGATGTCGTCCAGAAGGTACACAGCGGCATGAGCTTGTGCAGGGGCGGCAGGGGCAGGGAGGGCCGCACGCGTGTAGCGGCATCAGTCCAAGTCAGCAACACTGAGCCTTAGCAGTCGTGAGGACCTGCACTGATTACACAAGGCCGTGGAGGCAGTGGCGGGACGCGAAGGGACTGCACGTGTTAGGTTGCGGGAGGTGCAGGCTGCATGGGAGGCCGCGCCGGGAGTGGTGGAAGCACTGGAAGGGGGTCATGGCGCCTGGGGGAGAAAGGTTGTACTCTTCTGAGTGGAGGACGAGCGAGCACAGCGGAGGGCGAAGTTGTTCAAGGACCGAGGATGAAGGCGTGGCCAAGCGGGCAATCGTGCCAATGCTTGGCAGAGATGCTTTGGACAGCGAGGGCTGGCGAGGGTGACGAGTTCCGGCACTGGCAGGGGGTAAGGGCGAGGGGTGGCACGTGTGTGGTGGGCACATGGATGCCTAGAAGCGGCCGTTGAGGTGCGTGAGCTCCGTCACGGCGCAGGGCCCGCAGTGCAGCGCGCGCAACGACAGCATGAAACTGCCTGTCGGAAATGGATGAGTGTGCATCTGCAATGCATGTTTGTGGTTCGACGTTTGGTACACCCTGGCGACTGACGTGGCGGCCCGGAGAGTCCGAGACGGCTTCCGTTGAGGGGAAAGGAGGACCTGACCTTGCCTGCTTGTCGCAGTGCTGTTGCGGTAACCGTTGCTACTGTGTGCCGGAGTGCGGCTGGTCCCTTCCGTGGAACAGGTTCCCGCCTTCCCTGGCGTACGACCACCTCATCCGTTGCTCGTGGAATAATTGCCGCAGCAGTGCCTGCTATGGACTCGTGCGGTCGGCTACCGTACTCCAGCATACCGGTAGATGTTACGCCCAATGCCGCACCGGCTGTGGCCATGAAGCCCGTGGAACCCACTGCTCCACACATGTGAAAGGCGTTATGCAGCGCGTCGTGTTCCCGTAAGCAAGCGTTCTCCCTGCAAGTACATGACAGCGGTAAACGTAGCGTACCGGCATACCAGGTCTCCGTCAAGTCTGGAGCCCAGGTTGAGCCCCGGCAGGAAACAATTGGGACGGCATCGCGGCCTGTGTTGCACGCAGCTCGAGTCCACCAGCACTGCCCTTCGCCACGTCCGAGGTGCGCCAGAAACGTGTACAAGCCAGGAAACTAACCCTATCACCTCCCTGCATTGTACCGTACGGTAAACCACTAACGGATCCTACCACTCCACGAGGTTCCTCACCCCTCGGGTTCGTGGGGCCTTCCGCCCTTCCCTGCCCCTCGGTGCACATGGGGCCTTCCATGCGCATGCCACCAACACCCACAACGGCTCAGCCCTAGCCCACTCCGCCCAGCCCTAGCCGTGACAGCCGCCTAGCACCAGTCCTCGTCATCCTCATCGTCAGGCTCACTGCTTGGCTCCTCCTCCTTTTCATCATCGCTGCCCCCGTCCTCATCGCTGTCGTCGCGCCGTCTCCGTTTGGCCTTGCTGCCCCCCGCCGCCGCCGCCGCCTTCCTGCCGCCGCCGCCAGCCGCCGCCTTCGCCTTCCCGCCGCCACGGCCACGTGCCGCAGCAGCCGCACCCCCTGCGCACGAGGCACATTGTGTGTCACAGTGTCAGCCACATAAATGGCACAGTGCAACGCCGCGTACGCGCCAGGTGCAGCCCACACGTCAGTTACAGGTCGATGCTGTTGCACTCGTGCCATACATCCTATCTCCGCACGGCGAAGCTACGTACCGTACCGTACCGTCCCTATGGCATACCGGTATACGGTTACAGGACAGCTCGACACTAAGCGCCACAACGCGCCTCCCACCTGACGTCTTGCCTCTGCCAGCAGCCGCACCGCCGCCGCCTCGAGCGGCCACCTTCTTCCGTCCCCGCGCTGCGGGCTCCTCCTCCTCGTCGTCCTCCTCCTCCTCTCCGTCACCGTCACTGCCCTCGCCGTCCTCATCCCCGTCCTCGTCTCCGTCCGCACTGCCTCCATCCGCGTCCGCGTCCTGTGAGAGGCAATGAGCCCCGCGTAGTGCCAGGGAGCGAGGTGTCCGGATTTGCATTGAAACTGGTACCAAGAAAGCACTGGCAGAAAGCCACGTGCTGATGCCGTACACATAGGCACACAATGGCGTGGCGAATGACTAACAGCGGAGACCCGAGATTCCATCCCGTACACGCGCGCCGGACTTGCTTGCGTACGGCGTTCGGGCAGGTAGCTACAGTGCCTAGCTGAGCTGCAACAGCCCGTAGGCAGTACGGCGCTCGCGCAGCCAACACGCCCTCCGCCTCCAGACAGATCGCGTCCTTGGCTTCCCCTGGCCCCCTACCTCCCCGTCCTCCTCCTCCTCCTCCTCCTGGTCCTCGCCCCCTTCGTCATCGTCGTCGTCTTGAGCCTCGTCATCCTCGTCGTCATCGCTCAAGACGATGACAGTTGGCGCCGATTTGCGCACCGCCCCCCTGCCGGCCCGGCCCGCGGCCGCTGCCCCGCTGCCTCGCCGCTTCGCGGGCGGTACCTGCACCACATGGCGCACACGCACGCGGCTTCCTTACGTCGGCAGGCAATCATCTATTTGCATAGGTCCGCTGAAGGAGCCTTTCAATCCATTACTGTACGGACAGCTGTCCGCCTTCCCCCTACCATGCGAACTTGCCGCTTTGTGCCCTTGACTTGCCTTGGTCTCCATAGCTGTCGTGGAGGTGTACTCACTTTCCACTGCCTGTCACTGTCAACACACACACCGCCCCACCTGCGTCCCCAGCTCCTCCAGCTCCTCGTCCTCCCCGCCTCCACCACCGCCGTCCGCACCCTCCTCCTCCTCCTCCTCGTCGTCGCTCAGCATGTCGATGACCGCCACCGGCTGACGGGAGCCCACGGCGGCGGCGGCGGCGGCGGCGGGCGCAGACTTGCGCCGGGCTGCGGCCGGCTGGGCCTTGGGCTGCGCGGGCTTTCTGTGGGTACAACCATGCCGGGGCGTGAAGCTTTATGGTGGTGCAAGCATACCCGGCTTCCCGTTTAGGTTGGTCCTCGATTGCTATGGCAATTGAGGAGGACAGGGGACAGGCCCGGGCTGGCGTGTTGCGGGCAGGGCAGGGAAGCGGCGAACCCAGGGTGTTCGGAGGTAGGCTGCTGATGGACAAGCGTGAGGATACGGTAGATACGGTAGAGGAAGGTGAGGTGTGCATGCCGCAAATCTCCAACTACGGCTATGCATGACCCCATCGAGGAGGGACAGCACGTGTGCGCTGGTGCCGGGACGAGGAAGCACCAGTAGTTGGGCTAGGTGCGCAGGCGCCGTCGTGTGGCGCTGTGCCGCCATGGGCGCATGGACCATGCCCCATGTGAGTTGCAACTCGCAATACCAGGGGCGGCACGGATGGCCCATGGGTCACTGGTTCGGTACTTTAACACGGTCTTGCCGGATCCCCTCACCTTGCGCTCGCGGGCGGCTTCCGGGCAGCAGCTCCTCCCCCCGCCCCTGCCGCACCGCTGCGGCCCTGTGCGGAAGCAGTGAGCGTCATGGGTATTACGTGATGCGCCAGAGTCTCGGAAACGGCAAGGAAGCACACCGACGCAGTAGAACAGGGTGCGATAGGGAGGCCAAAGCAGTCCGCCCTTTGGACGAGCAATCACACCCAATGCAGCTTGAGGTTCTCCAAACGGACCATGACGGCGTGCCAAGCTGAGCGCAAAGCAGTCCACACGCAAAGTACTGCTATCAGCGCATGCACCATGCACCCTCGCGTTGGCACTCGGTTACGGTCCCAGCAGGAGCGGTTGTGGCTGCGGCCCGGATTGCCTTCCCGTCTACTTTGCGTACCACCCCATCCCCCCTCAACGGCAGGTTACCCCGCGCCCGCGCCCTGACCCACCTTGACACCGCCTCGCCGCCCCTTGCCGCCACCCTCCTCCTCCTCGTCCTCCTCCTCATCGCTCCCCTCCTCCTCCTCCTCCCCTCCCTCCTCATCCGACTCCTCCTT
>VFQN01004079.1_pt1 | contig 19755 bp, 24 predicted proteins | sample 3512371 | NCBI WGS metagenome assembly VFQN01 (sample SAMN10412370, study PRJNA504923) | tailings metagenome | isolation source: Replicate 2 from Balatoc abandoned mine | place: Philippines: Itogon, Benguet | collected 2017-08-28
GCTCGTGGAGGGTGCCTCCTCACCCGCCGTGGAAGGAAATCGACGGGGTTACCTCGTTCTGGAAGGGGACCATGACTGTATCCATCATACTGACAATAATTGTTGCCAGCTACAGGCACCTACCGTACCTGAGCACGAGCTGCATACTGAAGTTGCATACGCATACAGCAGTCAGTTCTCAGCTGCGTAAGCAGCAGGCCGTTGTCCGCAGACCGCAGTCCCTCAAAACCCCAGCAGCTCCACCACCCGCGCCTCCCGCGCCGCAGCCACCGCCCGCCAGGCCCACGACACCGGGCACACCTACAGCTGCCACCCCTGCTGCTGCCGCTGCTGCCACAGCCGAAGTGGACGTACGTGGGCCTGTGATGAACGGCCCAGCGCTCCCCGAGCCCCCAGAACCCGGTGCCTCGCTCCTATCCCACGGAGCAGCCACGCCACACGCTCCTCGGCACGCGCGCAGCAGTGCATGCATGCAGCAGGCTGACGGGAACAACCAGCATGGTGTTTTGGATGCAGCAGGCCGACTGCACTCCGGTCTGGCCGGTGGTATCGACAAGCAACACTCGCCGGGCCGCCTGGATCGCCGGCCCAAACAGCCCGGGCAGCCACTCGCACGCGGCCAGGACCACCATGCGCCGATCCGCCGAAGCTGCGCAGCGGGTCAGGCCGGACTCCAGCGCATCTGCGGCCCCGAACCTGTCGGCACATCTCCGGCCCCGCTTAAGAAGCGCAACTGCGGCACACCTGCCGCGGCAGCGGCAACTGGCACCAAACGGGTGCCTTGGTGCCGCTTCCCTACTGCAGACCACCCACAGCCCATGCATGCACCTGCATCAAGGCACTTGCTTTTACGTTCAAGACATGCATACCTGTCGTGCACCGCGCCCTGCTGGCCCACAGCCCGCCGCGTGTCCACCGTTACCTTCGACCACAGTCTGCCCATGCCGGTGATGAGGGCCGCCCCCTCCGTGGTGCGTGCCGCCGTACCCGGGAGCGACCGCAGGCTGGTAGGGGCAGTGCAGGGACCTCTGGGTCCGTGCAATCAAGTTTTTTTTCTGTGGAAAGGTTTACAGGTAAGGCAGGGTAAGGAGACGGGAAGGGACAGGCCAGCGGGAGTTTGATGCTTGGCCCCCCGCCTCCGCACCAGGGCATTGATTACACCACACTCGTTGAAAGCTTATTGTGCGTTAAGCTATCGGCTGTGTAAGAGGGGAAGCTAAGGGCAGCCGAACAGTTGGTCGGAGATACCGGTGTCGCTGTGTCGGCGGCTGGCGAAGGCTAGGAACGAACCTCGCACGAGCAGATCCTCTCCCGTCTCCTCCCAGTTTTGCAGCACCCTCGCGGGTATGCACCGTCCTCTGGAGTTGCCGCAAGAGTAGTCGGTGACTAGGTACCGCAGTGTTCCCTTCTTCTTGCCCCTTGATCCCGCCCCAGTCATCCCTCAACGGTACCTTCCCTGATCCCGCCAGCACGCAGGGCGCAGGCTAAGGTCATCATCGTTTGGTTACGTACGGCAACCTGGAATGGCCCTATGCCTTGTAAAGCATGCCATTTGCTTAGCGTTACAACTGTCGGAAACAGAAAAGCTTCCAGTCAAATTGCTGCCTGCTGCAACTGGGAGACCGGGTCTAGGTGCCGGTTACTTGGAGCCGTCGTCCCCCCTTACACCGTTTACAGTATCCTGTGAGCGCAAGGAAGCAAGCCGCGTCCACAGTGACGGCTTTGCACACACGAACGTGTCACATTGGGCAAGGGATCAGGCACACAATTGAGTGTTGGTCCCGACAGCCGTACGGCCACCCTGGCCCTCCCTGGCCGACCCAACGTAGGCATACAGTAATCCAATCCTGCAACACAGCATCAATGACATGCCAGCAAGGCATCTGCATATGAGTGGCAGGACAGGCCGTCCAGCACGTCAATCAGCACATGTCTCAAAGCAATGACTTTGCACGAAATGAGGAGCAGCAGAAAGGCACCATGTCGTGTGCCACAGCACACGTCCGCAACATAGACGCCCTCAAAGGCATGTGACCGTCATGCGCCCTGCGCGAGTAGGGTGCAATTAAGCAGACCAACCCAGCACCGTTCCCGTCTGTCAGGCGAGCGGGGTTCAGGGATCAACAGCAACTGGCCCGATGTGCGTTCCTGTACTAGGTGTATGATTGTGTCACGTGCAACGCACACTTCCTGCGGCAAGTCACGTCACAGCGTGCAGGTTGGATGCCCCGGCCTCAATGGTCATGCCGCGTCACCTACGTTTCACACACGTCACGGTCACCAGGACAACACAAAATCGTGCCCCCACCACACAACACAGCCCCTCCCTGTTGCGATCCCACCCTCTTCCAGTGGCATCCGTTGCAGCCAAGACGGGAGAGGATTTATACCAGCCCACACTGTCACCTGTCAATGACTGCAAGCACTGTCCTGTTTGAACGAGTACCGTACGCCCTCCACTGAGCGAGAAGTTACACAAGCCGACACTAACACGTGTGGAACACTGCAAGCACTGTCCTGCCTGAACCAACCTACCCTCAAATGCCATGCATGCCAGAATTGCTACCCCGTGGCCGTCACCTGCTCGCTGCAGTGCCGCTGGGCAGTCGCTTCAAGCTCCAACAGGTACTGCCATGCTGACCAAAATGCCCGCGATCCGTGCGAGCGTCACCTCCCGCACCTGGCAGGCTGCCAAACCGTTTCATCCCAGACCCATCATGCCCCATGCATCTACCCCCGCGTGCGCTTGAGGCGGATGATGGCCCCACCCCGCACCGCAAAGTGGTCCTGCAGCCGGAAGCGCCGCAGCCCGAAGCGGAACGAGTGCACCACCACCACCCGCACCGTGCCGCCTCCGCTGGCGCTGGCGCTGCTGTGGGGCGTGGGCCGCCGGCGCACTGCATTCGCCTTGCCGCTGCTGGCCGCGTTGTGGAAAAACACGCGGCCCAGCAGGGATCGAAGGGTGCCCGGGCCCTTGGCGGCTCCATTGGCGGCGTTGGCCGGGGGCAGCAGCTGGATGTCCATGGAGTGGTGCACCTGGGGGTGTGGATTAAGGACGGACGTGCGGTGTGGTGGATGGTGCGAGCGCCATAATACACAATCCAAGAGCTGGCGACACTTTGTGCATATGTGGTCATTGTACTCCCTGCGGAGCACTTAGTTGCTCGTGGTGCTTGTGCGCGTGTGGCCCCTCCAGCCCCGCCCTGGCGACATGCCACGTTGGTATGCACACAGCGACCACAGCACGCACCTTGCTGGCCATGGAGGCAAATGCCTGGGGTGCAGCGGCGCCTCCCTCCGTGGCGTTGCTGGCGCCCTCCGCCGCCGGCTGCGCCTCGGCCTCCCCTCCGCCGGCGTCCCCGGCCACGCTGCCCAGCATCTTGTGCAACTGCTCCATGCCTGGAGGGGGTAGCGTGTGGGGTCAGGGTGGCTTTGAGCGAGCTCAACACGACATACGCCATACGCGCGAGTACCGAGCATGGGGCAGCTCATTTGTAAAGCGGTTGCAACTGCTGGTATCTCTACAATGAGCACCATTTGAGGCGGTTGTTTGGTGTGCGGTAACAGATGAATGGTCGCTCTGAGGGCGACGGACATGGCGGCACATGTCCTACACCGGTCCTGCACCAATGTGACCGTTTGCAGCCAGTCCCTGTCACGTGGCTTTTGGCCGTGACCTCTGTCCGCCACCCCACCCGCGCCCTAGCACCCCACTCACCCGCGTTGAGCCTCCGTATGATGGCGGTGCGGCCGTTGAAGAGCTGACCGTCGTGCGTCAGCATGCGGGCGCTCTCGGCAAACAGGCCGCTCAGCTGGGGGTTGCTGCCCCACCTGCGAGCGGGCAGGGTCAAGCGTTGGGCAAGGTGAAACGAACGCGGCGCACATCGGCGTTACGCGTGTGGCGTTCAGCAGACCCCAGCATGCAGGCGTAACAGGGCTGCTGATGCTGCTGTACCTGATAAGGGTGAGGAACAACAGAACTTTTAGCACAGCCTTACAGCGCAATCAACAAGGTTGGTTGCTGGGCCACTCGTGCTCTCTGTCGCGCACCCACTTGGTGTCGCCCTCCGACAGGGCCTTGAGGAAGGCCTCGCTGAAGCCCCGGGCAACGCGTAGCGCCGCCGCCTCGTGCGGCCCCAGCGGCACCTCCTCTTCGGCCTGCTGCCGCTGCTGCTGCTGCCCTTGCTGCGAAGCCCGCCCAGCGCCCTGCCTGTCAGGAGACCCCTTGTCTGTTGCAGGCTCACACACGCCCTTCCTGTGGGAGAAGAAGGGGCTCATGCGGGGCGAGGTGGCGGCGTAGGAGGACGGGACGGAGGACGGGGCGGCGGAGCTGCTGCTGCTGCTGGTGGTGCTGCTGCTGGCGCCGCCTGCTGTGCGTGGGCTGGCGGCGTCGGAGCGGCTGCTGGAGGTGTCCACGTGGGCGCTGAGGGGTGAAAGGTGGGGGCGAGGGAGCGGTGAATGGAGGCAGAGGTGAGGAGTTAGGATTTGCGACCTCGGTCCACGAACATGGGATGGTGCTACCAGGTGCTGCACGGATAAGGACCACGTGACGGGAAGGAGCGGAACAGCCTACCGCCACACATGCGTCAAGGTGTCATGCAATGACAAGGTAACGTGGCCGGCGTGATGGGGGCAAGGCGGGTCATGGCGTGTTCGCCTTGCGAGGCCCATACCAGCCGGGTGCATCCCTGCAAGGTGTGCAGGTGCACAACCCATGGCGCCACGCCTGGTCGCAACCCCGGCTCGCCTGGTCTTGGTGTCGTGGCGGTCGAAGGCGGCGGAGAGGAGGCTGGAGCCGTAGGAGCGGTCCGAGGGCGTGAGGGAGGGCAGGTGCTTGAGCGGCCGCCGGGAGTTGGCCAGGGACGGAGGCGGCGGCAGCGGCGGAGCAGCGGGGCTGAGCTGCTGCTGACTAGGCTGCTGTTGCTGCTTACAGGAGTTGGTGCTGGCGGCAGAGTACGCCAGCTGTGCAGGGCTCGGCAGGCTCTTGCTGGAGGCTAGCGGCCTGGGGTTGGGGTGCAGAGAGCGGGGGTAGAAGTGGGTGGGCCCTCACCGCATGAGTGCTTGCTTCATAAGGCAGCGAGCTTGGAAGGTGCAGAACCCCACGTGACGGCCATGCGTGTTTCAGTGGCTGAGCATGATGGCTGTCAGCGATGGGCCCTGCTGGTACGCATACCGGTGCCGTGTACACGAGCCACCTGAACAACCACCCAAAACACCAACGGTACGCACACGGCGCACCTGCGGAGGGAAGGTAATCGGCCAGATAAGGACCGAGGCGGGGCCGGCACCGACGCCATGGGCTTGAGGATGGTGTTGGCGGCTGGCTGCCGCCCGCCTGCCACCGGCGCCGCCTGTGCTAGTGGACCCGCATCCCTGCTGCCAGCATCCTCCCCGCTGGGCGACCGGCCAGTCGAGGACTTGGCGGGGCCGTCGGTGGACTTTGCTGGGAGCACTGAGAAGACGAATTCCGAGGCGGGCACAGAGGAGCTGACCTCCGAGTCCAGGAAGGACAGGGTCTGTGTGGCGGCGAGGTCGTCTGCACGGGAGGAGGCGGGGGCGGGGTCGAGCTGCTGCGCGCTGGGGGACTGAGCGGGGGAGTCATCACAGGGCGTAGGTGGCTTTCCCTGGTGCTGCTGCTGCGCCTTGCGCTGCGGGCGAGGGTGTGCAGGGCGGTTGCTGGTCAGGCCAGCGATGGCCAGCAGCACGAGACGCAGCACGCCCTGCTTGCTGCGGCGAAGGCGAGTGGTGCCACCGCTGACGCTGCCGCCACTGCTGCGCCGGTCTAGGCTGGGCCTAGAGAGGCTGGCGCTGCGCTCACTGCCCACGTTGCTGCCAAGGCTGCTCTGTCGCCGCCGGCGTGCGGGAGTGAGTGGTGAGGGGCTGTCTTCTGGTGCGGCTTGCGGCAAGCCGAAACAAGCCAGCATCCTTGGTCAGCCAACAACGTAACGATATCACCCTCTGTCTGCAAGATAAAAAGCTGTAAGCAGTACAGTAACGCTTGAGGCTGACAATGGGAGGGGACCGCCCGACAGCGGGACCCGTGGGTCAGGGCTATGGAACTAGCCTGTGCTAACTTGCGCGCGAGCAGGCGCAGCAAAGTACCGAGCAGGCGAGGGCTGGACTGGAAATAGTCGTCCCAATGTCCAAAGCTATTACCGGCTATACGGATGAAATTGAAAGCGGCCTGGGGCGCCCAACCCTTGGCCGTCGGGCCGACAGCGCGTTGGGCGCGTATGAACGGTTGGTGATAGTCAAGGTCACGAAAGGCATCACAGTCATTCACTATAAGTTATGAAGCGCAAGCTAACCATGTTCAAGGAAACCGTGAGTTATTACTCGTGTGCGCTTTTGAGTGACAGGCAACGCCCCTTGATGGGTCGCAGTTTGACCGGCTGCGCGACAAGCGCCTGTCCAGCGTTGCCGCCGACCCGAATATGCGGGCATCAACGTTCCGGCCTTGCCGTGCACGCATGATTTTGCATGCTTCTTGCTGACCTGCAATGCTAGTCCTATGAGGTCCGCACACCGGGCCACAACTTCCCATTTGAGCTTGGCTCCAAGTAGTGTACTGGTCCCGTGCAATTCCTTGTGCCCGCTGTAGCGTACAACAGTCCGGCACCCCTTCCATACCACCCCTGAGTGCACTGTACGTACGTAGCGCTTTACCCTGACATCCACGCAAAAAACGCTGTTTGGGTGGCACTACTCACACGCACATCGCTTGCGCTGCCGCATTCATACTTCCATCGCGTCTCACGCACCCCCACTACCCCGCCCTCACCCGCACGCCCCGCCCCACCGCCTTGCCTCCCCGCCGTTCCTCCACCACAATAGCCCCCTACCCAAAGTGCACGTGGTTGCGCTCGAAGTCCTTGACCACCACCCCCAGCTGCAGCTGCACCACGCCGGACGCCACCGTGTTGAGGCGAAAGCGGTCCCCCGGCGTGTGTATCAGCTCCTCGTACTTGAGACGCGGGTTGCCGCCCAGGAAGAAGGCCGCCAGGCGCTCGCCAAGGGAGCCCTGCGAGGGGGAGGCGGGGTGAGGTTGCAGTTTAGATAGTGGTGAGGGGAATGGGTTGAATGCCTGAGCATGTGCAGCTGGCCCGCTGGTATAGCTGCAGGCGAGGCAGACGAGATCATGAGTCGCTTGGGTTAAGGCACCAGCAGGCGCGTGGACATGGGTTGCCAGTCTCGTGTGCGGCTTTCTGTGACAGCGAGCTGCTGGCCCTGGGCATGTTTCAAGTCTTTCCCTGTGGCTCACCTCCGGGATCCAGGTGGGACACTCGATCTCGTACTGCCCAGGGGCGGTCGGCACGTGGCAAAAGCCGTAGCCACCTGCATAGTAGCACCATCGGAGGTGTAACTGCCGCTTATACAGGATGGACGGCATTTGGGGACAGGCTAGAGTGAAACCCGAGGCGTCGCTGCATGTAGCGTCGGGCGTGTTAGCCCTCCGGTTCTGGCACAAGGCGGAGGGGTACGAACGCAGACTGGCGTGCGTCGTAAAAACGTTACGTGCTCCGCCCGGTCCTGCCCTCACTTACATATGTCGTTCCGGCCGTGGATGTCCTGGCTCCACACCTGGAAGTGCAGCTTGGGCCAACCTGCCAGGCCCCTGCGTGCAGCAATTGGAACCAACACCCAGTTGTAATACCGGGTCTGCCAAGCCACGCAGGAAGGCAGTTCAGCATTGTTGAAAAGCGGACTCCTCCTTAGGAGTGATACAATAGTTCCAAAGAAAGGCACTACTACATCAAATGTACCGTGCTTTGCAGCGCTGCAGCCCTCCTTGCCCACCCGTAGCCCTCAGCTCCACCACCGTGTCACCAGGGAATCCCAAACTCCCAATGTAAGGGCAGCTGCCTTAGAACCCGTCTAGACACATGCACGGCCAGCACGCATCAACCCGCTGCGTACTGCCCTGCTGCTGCTCCCGCACCTGCATGCGTAGTGGAGGTCCAGCGGGTGCGCCCAGACCACCGGCTCGCCGTCTGGCGCCAGGTCTAGCTGCGTCTGGCCGTTGTCTAGCCCCTCAAGCAGCTCCCAGCTTCTCCCTGCTACCACGCCCCACTGCGTGCAGGAATGTATACCGGGAAGAGTTCAGCCTGGGGAGAGGGCCGCCTAGGCAAGTAGGTGAGAAGGGTGCTATGTAACGAGGGAGCTGGGGTGGTGAACAGAGTCAACAGCCTCACCTTGCAGAAGAGGTTCTGGCTTGGAAAGCCAACAGCACCCAGGATTTGGCCTACCACGTGGAGCTCCGCCATAACGCCCTATCGCTATATGTGATAACACGCTTACAGTGGTGCAGCCTGTGCTAGTAGTAGTTGTAGGTGCTTATCGACAGCTGGCTTTACGGGGTGGAATGCCAGGCTGCCCAGTACCCTGGAGAAGGCTGCGCCATTGCAGTCATGATGATTCCGCCTCCATTGTGAGGTACTATGGAAATACTATTGAGCTTGCTGTGCGGCAGGGTTCGCAACAATTCCGTAGTCCTCCACGTATAATTTATTGCCGCGACTGATATATATACACGGGTACCTCAGTAAAGCTTCAATAACAGTGTAGTAACGACGTAAAGGGCGATTAAGCAGGCGAGGCCTTCGACAGCAAGTTCGGAAGTTCAAGTGGAAAGCCAGGGCGTTTGCGACCAATGTCAATCCAATGTAGCTGTGTTAGATTAGATTACCATAAACTAGAAGTGACATGCATCCTGCGTTGCGCCTGGTGCACGTACGTTCTTCTCAAGCTGCTTCACATGGCCCGTACATGACAGGTGGGTGGGGACAGCAGAATCCAGGATGACAGGGTCTCAGGAGCATCGTCTTGCCCCTGTAGTCATGTGGCATGCATCACCTGCCAAAATCCCAGGACATACCTGTGGCAAGTCCGCAACCTCCGTGGGTAATTACAACTGCATCTGCAGCAGGGCTGGATGTTTCCGAGGGGACGTTACGGCTTGGCTGTTGACCGTCAAGTGTTTGCCAGGAGCGAGGCTGGAGATGCCAGGTGACGGCCCCCAGGGTTGCAGCATGACGGCGTGTCAATACTGGTCAGTACCGCAACAGTGTACGGCGGCTCCACAGTGTGTCGTGTGCAGCTACCACAAGGGCCCCTGGTCAGAGGCCACCCTGAAAGCGACGTGCTGAACGTTAAACTAAACTTCGCTCGGCCCCGCTCTCCTGCAACCGCTTGGCAGCTTGACACGAACAGCTGCCGGCACGGCTGCCGGTCAACCTGTACGGCGGCTGGGCAGCGCAGACACGCATTCTGAACGAGGCCGGCTGCCATCATTCTTTATCTCACATGAGGTTGGATGAAAAGCTTTTCGCGTCGGTATCGCTTGGAACAGCTTCAAGAGAGTCGCAGCCCTACACGCGCAACACCAGACACGCGAGCAACGACTCCGCGCGTATCCTAAACGAAAGCCCCAATACTAGCAATCAATAGCAATGAGTTCTTTTCAGCGAGCTGGAAGTGCGTCAGGTGCGGGCTCACTTCGACGCTGTCCCGCCCGGCCCAGTGGCCCCTCCCCCGCCCTTCCCCAAAAAGCTCTGCTTCCCCTCTGCCATGCTGACATCCTCCACTACCTCTTAATGAACCTCATCTCTGAGGTCCAATGTGGGCACTCGCGCCGCTGCAGAGCCGCACAGCTGGGGCTCACACACAGTGCCCACCGCGCCCTCCACTACCTCGCCGTGTGCGCCCTCCCTCCCCCCCAGATGCCGGCGGCACGCGGCCCGGGCTGCACGGCCAGACGCTGGTGTCCATGGGGCTGGTGGACCTGGACCGCCTGATGGCGGGGGGCATGCCGCTGGGCTCCGTCACGCTGCTGCTGGAGGTGGGGGCGGCCGGGGGCGGGCCTCCTGGCGGCAGTCGGGGGCTGCGTATTTAGGGCTGGAGCACAGGCTGCCAGAGAAGAAAAAAACACACCGTTGCTCACAGGGGATGTGTATCTGATGCGCGCTGACGGTTCGCATGTCTTACACGTTATGCAGGACAACTGCTCCGGGCAGCACCTCAACATCTTGAGGTACTTCATGGCAGAGGGTGTGGCGTGCAAGCAGGTACGCTAAGCGGCTGAGAGACGAGGGAAATGTCATATCAGCTGCAAGGGATGCTGGTGGGCCTGTCCAAGGCTTCGTACGGCAACCTATTGGGCACGGCCACACCTCCCAGCTAACCTGTCGCTCGCGCACCGTACGTACTGCACACATTGGGTGCACGTTCGTAGGAGGGCGCCCTCTGCTAGCGCACACAGCAAGGTTGCCAGGTCGAGGTCAGACCGAAGATACCATCATACGCCATGTGTGCTTACGCTATGCCCATGGCATGTGCTGGTAACCCACCGCCCACACAGCGTGTGCTGTGGCTGACCGCAACGCCCCCTGCGGGAGGGCCCGGCGCATTCCTACCTGCGGAAGCGACCTCCTCACAGGTATGCAGGGCGTGTTGCCGTACGACTGATAGACTGCTATAGTGGCATCCATACGCCGGCCGCTGACAGTGGCATCGGGTCTACAGCAGACTCCCGGTATGGCAAGCATTTACCTGCCTTCCCAGCAGCCGGCAGTGCAGAAGGGTAACATGAGTAACTGCTGTAGGCGGATGACGATAAGGAGGGCAAGGACGGGAAAGGTTCCAGCGGGACCAACAGCGAGCAGGAGCTGCGCATTGCGTGGCAGTACCGCAAGTACATCAAGCAGGAGGACGACGGCAGAGGAGACACGCGGCAGCAGAGCAGGTGGGCCCGGCTGCATGGGCCCGAACGGGTGCCCGTGTCTGAGGGCGCCTCTCGGCGCTGCAGCAATGCATGGGACGCCTATGTAGCTGGGGATGGAGTGTGTCAGCATCCGTACGGATGCTACGGTGGCGCCTGAGCACTGTAGCCGCATCGGCATGTGCAGCACAACACGGGCTCCCTGCCGGCCCTACACTGGGCCATGTAAGGCTAGGTACCTGCTGGAAGCACGGTGCAGGTGGTCGGTAGACGTGGAGGTCAACTCGTCGTTTCTCCGCTTTTGACCAGGCCCTCTTCGTCAAGTACTGCCGGGTCGTCGTCCAGTTCCTCGGGGTCGGGCGGCGGCTCCTCATTCAAGCGCGCGGGCGCGGCTGTGGCTGCGGGCGTGGGCCGCATGTGGTGCCGCGCCTACGACCTGACGCGACCCGTGGGCCAGGCGGCGCTGGACGGGGCAGCGCTGGTGAGCCCGACAGGCTGTGACAGTAAGAGGGTGGTTGGGTCAAGGGATGACGCGCCTTACTGTTGAGGTAGTGTGTGGTCCTATGACCTTTGCGAGTAACATGATCAGCTCCATACATGCGCTGCAGCACCCATTGCAGCTGTTTAAAAATCTAGTTCCTCGTGGCCTCGCCTCGCAGGAGTGCATGACATGCAGCGGGTCTGGGGCATACGCCGCAGCGGACGCCCACGCCGGAGCCTTCGTCCAGTCCCTGGCGACCGCCTCAGCAGGAACCGCAGCAACAACAAGAGGTGTCGCACCTGCTGGGCAGGGGACAGGTGCAGGGGCAGGGGCCGTGGGGCGGTTGGTCATCGAGTCTGCGGGCAGCCTGGCTTGGGGCTCGGGGTGCGGTGCCGCCGGCAGCCAGCGCCCTGGGGCCCACTGCGGGGATGGCGGGGCTCGGGACGCCGCCGAGGGGGCACTGCAGCGGCTGCTGTTCAACGTGAGGCACAGGGTGCTGGCGGCGGCGGCGGCTGGGGCGAGGTGCGCGGCGCTGGTGACGGTACCCGCTGGTGGGTAGGCTTGGGCAGGCTGGGCTTGGGTACGAAGGCAGGACCAGCATGCGGGACCCCACGCACCACGCTTGAACGCTCGTTACCTGCCATGTTGTTGGGCGCGCAATGTAGTGTCACGCCAGGAAGCTATGCCCCCTGTTGCATCAAGCGGTGGAGTAAATCACGCGGCCGGTACCGGTACGTTGTTGGCGCCCTTGGTGCATACCGGTAGCTGCCGTTGTCCCCTGCGCCCGCCGCAGGCCTGTTGAGTCCGTCGTGTGTTTCCCGGCTATGCCACGCGGCCGACACGGTGGTGGCGCTGGAGCCTATTGCAGACGACTCCCCGGTCTTTAAGTTGCTGCCGGAGCCGCAGAGGTGGGGGAGGGGCTGCATGCTGCGGGTGAAGCGATTGCTCGTGCTCGCGTTCCGCAATGGAGAATGGGCGCCTGCGTGGCAAAAGACAGTAGTTCAGGCACGAGGGTTGGGCGCGTTGCAGTAGGCTCAGATGGTGGGGTGCGACTAACTGCCTCTTTTCTCGAGCACCGGGCTGGCAGCCACCAGCTGTTCACTGCCCTGGACATGACGCCACTGGCCTGTGTCACCCACACCGGTCCCCCCAGCGCCGTGGCACTGCTCTCGGTGCGCAAGATGTGCAGCTCGGGCATGCTGGGGCCCAGGCAGCCCGACCCACAGGTGCGGGGCTGCACGTGCTTTAATGTGTGTACGTAGCCCCATGATCTAGCCCCTATCGGCACTACTTTCGCGAAGTCGACAAGCGCTGTATTGCTTCGCAGGCACAGCGTACCTTTTGGTGCACCAAGAGGGCGCTGGCCTGGAGGCAGGCAGGCTGCAACCTGTCTGTCCTTCACGCCCTGCTGTGTCATGTGTCCCTCCTCCTCTCCTCCCCTCGTGTTCCTACTGCCAAACCTTCCCCTCCTCTCCCCTAACCGCTGCAGCTGCACGTGGTCCGCAACCGGCGCCGGCGCCTGGCCGTGGTCCCTGTGGAGGTGGACCCCGATGCGGAGGAGCGGATGGCGGCGGCGGAGGCAAAGGCGGCGGAGGCGGCGGCAGCGGGGGTCAGCGGCGGCGGCGGGGCGGGAGGCGGCGGTGGAGCGGCCGCGGCGAAGGCGGCCCTAGGGAAAGGGGCGGCGGCGGTGCTGTGCAGTGGGCCTGTGGGGTCCAACAAGGCACTGGAGTTCTAGAAGTCGGGGGCACGGCGTGCAGCGGGGTCAGCGTGCAACGACGGAGATGTCGAGGTGTCACTGTGCCGGTCCATTGGTTGAGATTGGCGCTGCAAGGGCGTGCACACGTGCGTCACAGGCGTACGACAGATGAACTGTTCTGCACTGGGGATGGCCGTGCACTTCTGTGGACCCTGACCACCCACGGGCCCGCTGGCTACTGCGTGCAAGAATGACGAATGTTGTGCAGCGATGCAGTTGCGTGGACACGTTAGCATATTAGCAAGCAGGTTCTAGTAGAGGCCGAGGCAAGTGGCATGTCCAGGCGATAAGAAGCAGACAACGAGGCGGCTTCGGCTGCGAGCTGTTGCGCTGAATGACGAATGTTGTGTAGTGGACTTCAGCAAGGGTGGCCACGGCCGGCGTGTTCTTTATTTCCGTCCCAGTGCAGCTTCTGTAGGGAGAGCTGTCGGTCCACAGCGCCGCAGAAGTGGGAGAGCGGCGCGTAGTGAGTCGGTACGGCCCAGGGTACGTCCTTGGGGATGGCCATGGGTACGGCAGCTGGCCGGCACCGTGAGTATGTGTATGGCGTACTGATGATACGCCTGTGTATCTGCCAAACACAAAAAACACTCACCCGGAAGGTACAAAAGTACAGAAGCTCCAGGTCACAATCTCTAGTCCTGCTGCAGCTCGGTGCCTGCCCCCTTATGACCGTTGTACGGAAGGCGCACACCAGTCGTTTAAACTTGTTATCCTAAGCGTTTATGCAGCTTGTCCTGCGCCAAGGAAGAGAACAACCGATGTAGATTTTCAGCCATACAGCCGGCACCATGGACCCGTGCACGCGAATGGCAGTTTTAGAGTTTTCACTCAATCAGATCTTCTACGATCTACATGACGTGCTTTTCCACTTGGAGGTGGACCCAGTCATACAAGGCTCAAACGCGAGCGGAGCCTGGCTTACGGATTCCGGAGCGCTTAACCGTCTTGAGGGCTCGCTAGCGATCTTAAACCATCACATTACAGTCGGAACCGTCTTCGTACACGTTGTACCGGGGGAAGCCGGGGAGTGGCATCAGGCTGCCGCAACTGCCGTGCTCGACTGGCGGCCCTCTCTGTGCAAGCAACTCCTCAGGCTCGCGGCGCATGCAGTTCGCTGGCCGGGCGACGACACACGGCTCCCTTGCGGCCAGCTTCGGGGCGGCGTGCAGCCTGGTGCAACAGGCCACTCTGGTTCCGCAACAGCGGGGACTTCCTCCGCCTGCCAGCCATCTGGGTTGGAGAGCTGTGGTGGCACGGAGCTGGCTGGCAGCAAGGAACAAGCCGAGTCTGCAGCTGTAACATGTGCCATCCTGTGCGGAAGCTTGCGCAGGGTAGGACTGCTCGCCTTGAGCACCCTTGACCTGCTGTTGCGCAAGGGCCCCCTGGAGCAGTCCTGCCGCCTGGCCTGCACGCTGCTCCGCATGCACACCCTGGAGGCGTGCAGCCGCAGCCTGGCCACGGCGGTGGGAAGGATGGGGGCGGCAGGGCCGGGGCCTGCAGCCGACACCGGTCGCGTGCCGGCCCCGGGTCCGAATGCAGGCGGGGGCGCCAGCGGACAACCGCCACGTGTCATCGCCCATACAGCCTCCGGCTCAAACGGTGGGCCCCACACGGCATTATTGGCGGTCGTGGAGCGGGGTATAGTGGTGCTGCAGGGGTTTCAACACCTTGTTAGCCGCCTTCAAAGCAAGGTGTGGACTGTGGATGGGGACCAGGGGAGAGTCGCTGCGGAGCCCGCGTCGGCAGCCGGCCCAGGAACCAGCAGCAGCAGCAGCAGCAGCAGCAGCAGCATGGCCTCTGCGTTCTCCGGTCCGCCCCCTCGCAGCCCCAGCGCTGCACTGGTTGCGCTGCTGCGTGAGGCGCTGCCGGGCAGCGGCCTGGTGGAGCACCTGGCGAAAGGGGTGCTGCACCTGTTGCGGGCGGAGACCAGCCCCTCGCACAACACCGTCCTGCTGTTCCTTGGCTTTTTAAGCAGCTACGCACGGCTTGCGTGCTGCTTGCACGCCCAGCCCGGCCTATCCGGCCTCCGCGATGCCGTGCTCGGCAGCCCCTGCGCGCGGCACCTAGCCACCGCCGCGGGCCTGCACGTGCTGTGTACTGCAGATGGCGGCCCGTCGTACGGCATGCGGCCGCTGACGACGGATGCTGAACTGCGAACGTGGTGGATGGCTGGGCGGGCGGGTTTCGAGGGGCTCGGCGTGGACGAGCAGGTGACAGTGGGCAACTACATGACCAGCTTGCTCAACCTACCGCTCTGCGGCCTGGCGTACGGGGTTGCATTCCGCCCTCAAGAGTCCCGTTCAGCGCTGGAGGTTCTGCGCCGGCTGGTCAACCTCGCGGTGGCGTCGGCTCAGCAAAGCGCGGACGGAAGCGGCGGCGGCGGGGGCAGAGGGGGCGACGGAGGAGGGGACAGAACGGGTGGAAGCGGCGGTGGCGGCGGAAGGGACGGCGGCGGGGGAGCAGGGAGTGACGGAGGCGACGGAGGAGAGGGCGACGGCGGTTGGGGAGACCGTATGGACAGAGGCGGGGGCGGAGGGGGCCAAGGCGGCAGTGGCGAGGGCTGCCCCACCAGCTTGCGTTGCAGGCACCAAACCACCAGCAGCAGTGTTGACGACGAAAGCAACGGCGGTTGCGTGACCTGTGGGCAGCTCCTTCCGCCGCCCGGCCGTTTGTTGACCGGCAAAGAAAGGGCGTCCGTCGCTGCAACGGCGCTCATGCTCTACAGGCAGCGCGTGCAGGGCCTGCCGCCGGCGCGCCGGAAGGCCGCGGAGGCCGAGTACTGGCGGCTGACGGTGGCGGCGGTGCGGCACACGGCGTGCTGGGCGGACCACGGGGCTAAGCGTTTGCTTGCGCCAGCGCTCTTCATCGACCTCGGGCAGCTGCCAAGAGACGGTAGGCTTGCGCCGTGAGGTGCTTGTTGGTGGCATTGCCGTGAACGTGAACGCGCAGCTTCGTTGTAGCTTCGTTGTGCAATCCTGGGGCCCCTAGTTACGCGGCAGGGTGCTGCATGGACAGCCAACAGAATTAGTGGGTGAGCTTGTTTGCGGGGCAGAAACGTGGGGTTCCTTCTTGGTACCGGTATGCATCACGCCAAAGCGCGCTTTGCTTGCAATGCCAACTAATAGTCATAGCGCAAGACGTAAACAGCTGACTTGCTGTGCTTGCAGGCACGCTGCCTCCCCAGCCCCCGCCCCCCCTGGCCGCGGCGCTGTCGGCGGGGCTGCTGCCCTGCCTGGAGCGCCTGGTGCGGAGGGCGGGGGAGGGCCCGAGCAGCACAGGCGGTGCCGGCTCCCTGGTTGCAGAGGAGCGGCTAGTAAGCGGCTTCCTGCGTCAGGATGTGGCGTCCTACCTGCCGTGGCTCCTGGCGTACGGCAGCCCCACGGAGGCGGCCGCACTCATCACCAGCATGGGCAAGCTGATGCGGACGGCGGCGGCAGCAAGGACGTGGACAGCTTGCCAGCGTCTCAAGCAGCAGGAAACCCTCGTCCTGCTGGACGCAGCTCATGTAGCGGCCCTCACGCTAGCAGCCCTGGACTCTTGGGTACAGAACAATGCCCAGCGCAGTGGCAGCACAGCTCACAGAGCCACCGGAGCCGCTGCTGCGGCCGCAGCGGAGTCCGGCCCCGCAGCGCAGCTTCGGCGCATGGCGGTGCTGGCCGCGTGCGAGTGGCTGCCCGTGCTGTCGACGGTGGTCATCGATGTGGCTGAGGAGGTGCTGCTGGTCACCCCCGGCACGCAGGTTGGCGTGCAGCACCTCACAAAGCGCCTTGTGCGCATGGTCCGATTGTGCGTGCACGCGTGCGCGTTGTGGCTTCAGACGGACGTGGGCAGCGCAGGTGTGGGGCCTGCCGGGCCGTCCACTTCCACCTCAGCACCGGAGCAGGCGGCAGCAGCAGGTGTGCCCAGTGTCGGGGCCCTGGGCGCGCAGCGGCTGCGGCTGCTGGCACGGGAGGTGCGGGTGGTGGAGCTGCTGGGGGCGGGCATGCGGCTGGAGGCGCACGCGAGGATGGCAGGGCTCGTGGGCACTGATGAAAACGATCGGCTCATGGTTGAGATCATTACGGGTCGGCTGCTGCACGCAAGCGCCATGGTGGCGATGAGGTCGCCTGACGCTGTGCAGCGGGCGCTGGAACTGCGGCTGCCCGATGGCCGGGGCTTCCCGGCACAATGCACCTGGAGTTCTGGCATCGTAAGCCACCTGCTGCAGGCACTGCCGGTCCACTGCAACGATGGGGAGGTGTTATGGGAGGTGCTGGAGGCGTGGGAGGGGGGCCGGGAAGGCAGCATCGGGATGAAGGATGGGCGCGGCTGTGGTCTGCTGGAGGTGTTGGAGGAGGAGGTGCAGCAGCCGTCGCCGCTGCGGCGCTGCTCCTGGTGGCGCTGCACCAACCTGGCGGGGGACAGCGAGGCGGGGCTGCCGCTGCGGGCGTGTGCGCGGTGCGGCGGTGCGTGGTACTGCAGCCGGGACTGCCAGGCGGCCCACTGGCGGGAGGGGCACAGGGGAGAGTGTGGGGGCACCGGTGGGCAGGGGTGACGGTGTTGCATCGTGGGCGCAGGTGCGCAAGCGGAGGGCAGCGGCTTGACCCCTGGGTTGGTTGTGTACGGAGTTTAGAGGCAAGGGGATGCATGAGCCGAGGTCGTGTGCCTTGTACAATTGTTAGAGGCGGGGAGCGGCAGATGTTGGAAACTTCTCTCCGTGGTGTGTTAAAGCTACAGCACGGCGCCTAGTTGCCTCACCCTGCGGGTTCGCGGGTTCGGGTGTCATGGCAAGCGTGCGAACGGCCGCACTGCGGTATGTGTGGCTCCATGCACGGGGCGTGTGTGCGAATTCAGTTAGCAGGCGTGCGTCGTCGCTGCAGCCAAGGCACACACATCCTTGTGTTCCTGTCAAGTCAGGCTTGATACTATACGTTACTATCGCGGCAGGATGCATTGATGAACATTGGCGGGTCTCCGAGTAAAAAGCAGTGATCATTGCATGCAAGGGGGCTGCCACCCTGGGCAATCCCCTGTGGACGCTGCACTGCTTGTGGGAACTCACGGAGCGACACGGGCGCGTATATTCGGGAATGGTCTACAGCAAGCGTCCAATCGGTTACAATGCTGTGCAAGGGGGGCACTGGGCATCATAAGCGCTGGTGTCCCTTGGGTGGGCCGCGTGTGCCATTACGCTTTACGACTCTAGTGAAGGTAGGCTCAGGGCCAGGGCAGTCCCTGGGAACGTGCGGTCCGTGAAGGTCCGTATGGGCGAACGGTGTACTGCTGCTGCCGAACAATTTGTAGGGATACGGTGTTCCCGTTTCACGAGAGTACCGGTATTGCGTCGCACCTGATGCCGCTCATGGCACGGATGAGCACGTGATTGTGTGGACGCGGGCTTCAGTTGCTTGGGGTTGTGCTCCGCAAACCGGGAAGCCAGTGTGTTTCGCATGGGGTTACCAGCATCACGTGCCTTGCCCTTGTGAGATAAGTGCCGCCATGTTAGACGTGCTTTGTGTACATGCCCAGGCCGGCTGGCCAGGGGCTTTCGCATCGGGCTCCCTGGGGCCAGCACAGATGCAGGCGACAAAGGCGCTTGGGCACATGAAATGAGCAAGGCAACTTAGGCTACAGCTCATGTCCACTGGGTGTTTACGCTTCCTGCTCACGTCTGTCTAGCCAGCTTGCGCCAGCTGCGTTCAGCCGTACTGTATGGCTGTAGTCTGGCTGCAGTATAAGCAGGGGATGGCCCCCTGCGCGGACCAAAGCCTGTTACGTAATCGCAGCAGCAGGTCAGCTGTTCTTTCCCACCGTTCCTGTCACCAGTCTTAGGCTATATGTATAAAGTGGTGTATGATCTATCCAGGACACGTGGCATACGTCGCCCCGACAGCGATTTGCTTCGTGACGGATGTCGACACCAGGTCGGGGCAACCCTCAGCCCTGACCCTCGCCAGGTCCTCCAACAACAGCAGGCGCTCAGCGTACAGCTTCTTGCTGCAATTTTGGTATAGGTCTTCAGCCCATAATTTTTACCGCCGTCACAAAACCTGCCTAACGATGGATAGAACAAGCCGAGCTCCGACAGCGACCGCGACAGCGACCGCGGGGTACCTGTCGTTTGCGTCTCTCACAGAAAGTCTAGGTTCGGTTCTCTCCACTCTCGAGGCGGACCCGATGCTTCATGGCAGGGAAGCCAGTGGCGTGAGGGAACTGTCCCCCGAGCTGCTGCAACATCTTGCGCACGCGCTGCGGAGCTTGGAGTGCTACCTGGACCAATGCGCTGGCTCCACACGGGTGCTGGGCAACGCGCCGACGCAGCAGGTGACAGGCGCACATGTCGCTTATTCCCTGCTCGTGGGGCATCCTGTCCTCTGCGAGCAGCTGCTGCGGCTAGCGGCTCTGGCGGTTCGCTGGCCACCCTACGACACGTGGCCACCAGGCAAACAAGAGGTAGCATGGGCCTCGCCTCCCTCAACAGCAGCTACCGCGGCTTCACCCGGCAACGAGCCATCTGGGGCGGACAGCTGCGGCGGCGGCGGCGGCGGTGGTGGTGGTACGGGAGCAGCTGGTAACTGGCAGGCGGTCACCACGGAAGACCTGATTGCTACGTCCGCAGCCCCCATCCCCCTGCAAAGCATTGCATGGCCAGCCCTGGGTGTCCTGGGCGGACTGATGCAGTACGGCCCCCTGGAGCAGTCGTGCCGCCTGGCCTGCACGCTGCTCCGCATGCACACCCTGGAGGCGTGCAGCCGCAGCCTGGACACGGCGGTGGGAAGGATGGGGGCGGCAGGGCCGGGGCCTGCAGCCGACACCGGT